>Ga0187771_10000434_pt1 | contig 25740 bp, 20 predicted proteins | sample 0116_SJ02_MP15_1_FD_133139 | JGI IMG/M metagenome (GOLD analysis project Ga0187771, IMG submission 133139) | Tropical peat soil microbial communities from peatlands in Department of Meta, Colombia - 0116_SJ02_MP15_10_MG | ecosystem: Environmental > Terrestrial > Soil > Wetlands > Peat | place... | reverse complement strand
TACGGGTCGGAAAGCGCCGAGCCGACGACGTGGCAAGTGAAGGCGCTGACGTTGCCGCCCTCGTGGTCGCAGTGCAGCGTCAGGTACAGACGCATGAGGTTGGCGAACTCGCCGGTGGGGTCCGGCAGGCCCAGCATGAAGGCATAGTCTCCGGCCCAATCGAGTTTGGGATTCGAGGCGATGGCGGGGCCTTTACGCCCATGCATGCGGTAAATGCGCGCGGCGATCTCAGGAAGCTTGGCGAGGAGCTGGAGAGAGTCCTCGAGCGCGGCCTCCCAGTATTCCTCTTTGCGCATTTCCTCGTAGCGCCGGCGGAAGACGGACTCGCGCTCCAGGACCAGAATGGCGGTATTGAACATGGTCATGGGGTGGGAGTCTTCCGGCATGGCCTCGAGCACGTCCCACACGTAGGCGGGCACCTGAGCGCGCTCCCGGAGTTCCGCTTGGAGCGAGGCGAGCGCAGCGCTGTCGGGCATCTCCCCGGTGCAGAGCAAGTAGAAGATCTCTTCCGGTAAACGGCCGGCCAGATCGCCAATGGGGATGCCGCGAACGTACAACCCCTTGTCGGCGTCAACGACGGAGGTGTCGCAGATCAGGCCCTTCACACCACGCATTCCTCCGAACGCCTGACCGACCGTCACCTCAGAGATCACCTTGTTTCCGTATTCCTTCGATAAAGCACGCAGCTCATCCCGCAACACGGGGACTTGCTGCGCCAATTTGTCTTTTAGTGCGGGCATGTAATCCTCCACTGGTCTTGATTTTGAATGAATGCGCATTCGCCGGGGCGGCTCGCCATACGTCCCAAGGTCATGGGAAGCCACCCTTGCACCTTTGCGTCATTTCCTTGCTTTGAACACACACACGCCGAGCCAAACGAAAATCGCGGAGCAATCGTCCTACCCCGGGCGCTCACGCTGCCTTGGCCGCCCCGGCCTCCGAGAATCGGCCCAGGCGCGGCTGGGTGAGCCTGGCGAAGTCGCTGTATTTCATGCGCATGCAATCCTCATGAGTGCCGGCGCAGAACACAACGTCCTCCCCATCACTTATTGTGCGCTCCACCCATACCGTAAGTCCATACAGGTTTCCAAAGGGCGGAATAGCCCCCTTGTCGCAGTCCGGAAACATTTTGACCAAGTCCGACTCGGGCAGCATTTCCAGGCGGTCGACTTCCAAGGCGGCCCGGAACTCCTGGAAATTCAGCCGGTGAGAGGCGGGGATGACTGCCATCACCGGCTTCCCGTCTGCGGCCAGAACCACAGTCTTGGCCAGCCTTTTTCCCGAAATATGCATGGTGTGAGCGACTTCCTGACCCGTAAAGGCCTGGGAGTGGTGGATTGGCTCAAAAAGGACATTTTGGGAATCCAAGTAGTCGCGAATACGTTGGGGTATGGCCATCTTCCCCTCCTATCACGACAAAATACAAGTCTCCCTCTTCTTTCCTCATGGCAATCTTCCTGCCACAAGTCAAGTTTTGCATAGCCTTACCGACGGGAAAAGCTCGCCCTCGGCGGAGGACTTTGTGACCCAAAAGTGGTTCCTTTTGTGTCGTTTTTGTTGCCATTTGGTGCCCGTAGCCATACGTAGCTAGATGGGCTGAATTACCAGAATGCGAGATTCGACGCATGACCAGAGCGGTTTTTTTCTCTGCGCTCTGTCATCTGCCCTATAATCATCCTACGCAAAGGTTCAGGCTTAGCTTCGGAGGAGGAAAGGGTGCCACAGGGCTTTTTGGGGTTTACAACCGAATCCTTCCGCTTTTTCCAAGATCTCAACCAGAACAACCACAAGCTCTGGTTCGACGCGAACCGGGAGCGGTACGAACAGCACGTTTTACAGCCCTTCCGGAGCCTATTGGAGGCGCTCACGCCTTTCTTGTTAGGCCATAACGCGCACTTCGAGACGGCAGGGAAGACCAACGGGAATTTCTCCCGCATTAACCGCGACATTCGGTTCAGCAAGGACAAACGGCCCTACAAGCCCAACTACTACCTCTACGCTTACGACAAGCGGCGCGAGCGCGGGCACACAGGACGCCTGTACGTGGGCCTCTCTGCCGACTGCCTCACCGCAGGCTTTTCCATATACGGGGCTTGGGAGCGCGGTTCGCAAGGCGCGCTGGAAACCCTCTTCCGCAAGCGGCTGGTCGCCCAGCGGCGACTTTTCACTCGCCTCCTGGACAAGGTCGTGCGCCGCGGGCGCTACGAGACCTACTGGCACCGCATGGAGAAAGGCGACTGGGCGCAACACCCTGGCCTCCCCCGGCGCGACGAGGATTGGCTGACCTTGCAGGCCTGGGTCGTGCGCCGCGTCTTCCTGCCTAACGCGCGAGGCTTGGCCACGCCGGCTTTCGCCCGCCGAGTCGAAGAGATCTTTGATCACCTTTACCCGCTCTACGTCTTCACGTCCGCAGCCGGCCCGAAATGGCAAGCACAGTTGAAAAGCGTTTTGTAGCCCGCGCCGCCCCAGAGTTCTCCCCGATACCTGGCGGCTTTCCCGAATAGGACCAGCCCACCGCGCTCACTTTAGCCACTTCTTTACGGATTTTTGACCACTTGCAGACATTTGTTTGGCGGGAGCCGCATCCAATTCGAGTCGAGCAAATCTCTTTACAAATTCGGGAGGCGGAAAAACATGCGGGAGTTCGGGGGCAAGTGCCACGGAAAGCTACGGGGAATTCGGCGAGGCCAAGCGAATAAATTGATTGCGGGAGTCACAGTGCTAGCTGCCAGCCTCGCAGGCGCGAGACTGGCCCAAGCGCAAAGCACGTTCAATACTCCGGGGAATATCCTCATCACTGACCAGTTCAACAATCGAATCATCGAGGTCGATCCAAACACCCATAACATCGTTTGGTCGTTTGGCGACGGCTCCAGCACACCGGGGCCAACCTCCATCGTGGCGCCGAATGATGCCCAGCGAGTCGGCAACCTGACCATCATCGCCGGCACGGGTGCCCCCGCCGGCACCCCCACCGCCTTCGAGGCTAACTGTCAGAACGGCTGCGCGGACAATCGTGTGATTGTGGTTGATCAGAACGGCAACATCGTCTGGCAATATGGCCAGGCGGGTGTGGCCGGTTCAGGGCCGAATCAGTTGAATACGCCCGTGCAGGCCACCTTTCTTCCCGACAAGCATATTCTGATCACCGACCAGGGTAACCAGCGCGTGATCGACGTCGGTTACTTCCAGAAAATCGTCTGGCAATACGGAACGACCGGCGTGAGCGGTTCGGGCCCGAACCAGCTCAATAATCCTAACAGCGCCGAGTTGCTCGAAAACGGCGACATCCTGATTGCCGACGAGAACAACAATCGCGTCATCGAGGTCAATCGCCAGTACCAGGTTGTGTGGCAATATGGCAATCCCAACGACACGTCAATCCTGAACGGCGCGGCCTTCGCCAGCCGCCTCAGCAACGGAAACACCCTGATCACGGACTCCAACAACAGCCGCGTGATAGAGGTCGATCGGGCGGGCAACACCGTATTTACGTTTTACACCAACGCTCGCCAAGGCAGCGCGTCGCCCAGCCTTCCCACTCGCGCCATTCGCCTCAGCAACGGGAACACACTGATCAGCGACCAGGGGAACGACCAAGTCATCGAAGTGGACCCTAGCGGAAACATCGTCTTCAGCCAGGGCCAGATTGGGGTCATCGGCACAGGTTTTAACCAGCTTAATTGGCCTTACGACGCGAAAGTGATCGGCGAATACGTCGGGATCACGCCGCCCTTCGGCGGGTTCTCGTGGGTGATCTCACCTTTCGTGTATTGACGCCTTGGCTTGTGCGGTGAGGCCGGGGCCGGCCGCGAGGCCCCCCGGAATGATCCCGCTATTCCCAATGAGTAGAACAGTGTGCCATCTCACGCGTTGCGCCCCGGTGGTTGTTGGGGCCCTGCTGCTTACGGCGTGCACGGCGACGAAGACGCCGTCCAAGATGGAAACGACTTTGGCCAACATGGCTAAGGATGTCGTGATCCCCATCGAGGCGGGAGACGTCAAAGACCCCTTGCCCACCAGTCCTCAGGTTGTCGAGGAAGGGCGGCAGGCCTACCTGCAATCGTGCGCGCTCTGCCATGGCACGGACGGGCACGGAGCGACCACCATCGGCCGGGCCATGTATCCGCCCGTAATGGATCTGACCTCCCCGCACGTCCAGCACTGGAACGACGCGCAATTGTTCTGGATCATCCAGAACGGCGTGCGCCTGACCGGCATGCCCGCCTGGAAGTCGAGCCTCTCGGAAACGGATACGTGGAAAATTGTGGCCTTCATTCACGCTCTGCCGCAAGTCGGCCCTGCGCCGCCCGCGGTGGCAGTGGTGAGCAAGTCGGAAAAAGAGCTGATTCAATACGGGAGGACGCTCTACCGGCAAGAAGGCTGTTTTATGTGCCACCAGCTCAATGGTGAGGGCGGCAAGGTGGGCCCCGACCTGACGCTGGAAGGCACTCGCGGCCGCAGCGAGGATTGGCTCATCGGCCATTTCAAAGATCCCACCAAGTATTCCCCCGGTTCCACCATGCCACCCTTCCCGAACCTCACCGACGCGCAGTTGAAGGCCTTGACTGCATTCCTGGAAAGCCAGAAAGGCCAGCACAACGGCCACGGCAAGTGACAGACCGCGAGGCGTAGGCAAGAGCAGGTAGTGCGGGCCGTCCGTCGGCTGACGGATCCGTGTCTCTTTCTCTTCGGGGCTCCGCGCGATCGTGGACCTGACCTACACGAGACGCGCCTCTACGGAAAAGCCGCAGGCCGCAACAACTGCGGTCTGCGCTCCTTGCTTGCTCGCCACGGAGCCCCGTTTCATCCTATCAAACACCCTCAACGTACCCATTCAGGTTTGCAGTCTTCACGTCGGCATTGCTGGCCCAAGTCCGAGAGGGCCTGCTCATCCTCAGCGATCCTTTTTTGCTGCCGCTGAATAGCGCTCTGGAGCCACCGTTGTTCTGATCCCTGCGATCGCATGGCGCCGACCGGGTTTGTCACCCAGCGAGGAGACTCAACCGTAGCCACGCACGGAGCCGCGTTCCTGGGATCAGAGACGCAGTCGCTGCCCAGATCGTGCTGGAGCTTGGCGAGAAATTCTTTGTCCTGCTGCAACTTCTTTCGGAGTTGGGCCGTCCGAGCGCGGAAATACTTCTCCTTAGCATTTGGCGACCCAGGGCCGGAATTGCCCGCCAGCTTCTTCGTTTCTGCCGGGGGCGTCTTGCGGGGTGTCGGCTGGGAAGGCAGATCGTCGTTTGTAAACACCTTGGCTGGCTTTTTACCTGACTGGGCTTCCTTAATTCGTTGCTCGCGCGCGAAATCCCCGAGAGATTGCGCCTTTTCATCTCCCTGATGCGCCGGGCCGAGGGTGGTCGCAATGGCTAACGCAGCGCAGATTGTTAGCACCGAAATTGTGGTATTTGGGCGCATCGCTTGTGCTCCCCTATAGGAAATACTCTGTGAGAGCCAGGGTACTCTTTTTCTAGCTGAAAGCAAGGGGCCATGCCGGCCCGCGAAACGAGTGGTGTAGCGCGGGCCTTCGCTCCCGGGTTCCGCTGTTTTTGCATTTTCGGGAGATGTATGACTATACTCTAGCCAGGGGAGCTATCAGATCCATCCCAAAGATGGGGGCCTAATCCATGAAGGTGAGGGCGTGTATCAGTCAGGCCGCCGAAAGCGCGCGGGGCGCGCTGACGGCTCTGCTGCTCGGGGGTACGGTTCTTTCCTTGGCTGGAGCGCCGTTATTCCTGCCAGCCGCAGAAACTCTTATGGCCCTTCCTGCGCAAGCAGGGGCCGGCGCTGCCCCATCTTCCCCGGACTGGAGCAAGCCTCTCGGACGCGAGGAACGAATCTGGCATCTCCTCAGTCGAATCACCTTTGGCCCTCGCCAAGCGGAAGTCGCGCGGGCCGGACAAATCGGCATCGACGCCTATCTTGACGAGCAACTTCATCCCGAGCGCCTCGACGACGCTGCCGTCGAATCGAAAATCGCCTCGCTCTCCACACTTTCCATGAGCGCCGAGGAACTTGCCGAGAACTTCCCTCCGCCCAAGCCGGCGGCGCAGCGGGCGCAAGAGTCGGCGCCCCCAAACCGCGGCACGGCTGCTCCTACCGCCGTTGGGGAAAAGCCGGGCGTTCCGGAACAGGGCCGCTCGATGGAGCAGGCAATGGCCGCCCCGCCGGAGGGCCCGCGCCGCATTACCATGGAACTGGCTCGCGAGCAGCTCTGGCGCGCCCTCTATAGCCAACGCCAGCTCCAAGAACTGATGGTCCAATTCTGGATGAACCACTTCAACATTTTCGCGGGCAAGGGCGCGGACCGATGGCTGATCACTTCTTTTGAACGCGACACCATACGCCCAAACGCCCTCGCCAAGTTTGAAGACCTGTTGGTGGCTACCGCGCAGAGCCCCGCGATGCTCTTCTATCTTGACAACTGGATGAGCGTGGCGCCTTACACCGGCCAGGACGGCAGTGTCTATGGGCAAAGGCGCGCGGGGCCGATGTGGAGCCTAGGGAGGGGAGGCCGCGGGGTGAACTCCCCCTTCGGGCCGGGGCTTGGGAACCCGCCACCCGACCGCGCGCTGCGCTCCGCGGCAAAGCCCGCCCCGGGTCAAGCGAGCGGGAAGAACCGTCGGGGGCTGAATGAGAACTACGCGCGCGAGTTGATGGAACTCCATACGCTTGGTGTGGACGGCGGCTACACGCAGCAGGACGTCCGGGAAGTGGCGCGCTGCTTCACCGGCTGGAGCATCGACCGGCCGCAGCGGGGCGGGGGATTCGTCTTCAGGCCCCGCTTGCATGACCGTGGGCAAAAGGTTGTGCTGGGGCACAAGATCAAAAAGGGCCACGGCATCGAGGATGGCCTGCAAGTGCTCCACCTCCTGGCAAGACACCCTTCCACGGCGCATTTCATCTCGCTGAAACTTTGCCGGCGCTTTGTCGCGGACGATCCCCCTCCGTCGCTGGTGGATCGCGCCAGCCAGACGTACCTACGGTCGAGAGGGGACATTCGCGCCGTCCTCAAGGCCATCCTGACCTCGCCGGAGTTTTACTCGCAGGCGGCCTTCCGCGCCAAAGTGAAGTCGCCCTTCGAGCTGGTGGCGAGCTCGCTGCGCGCGCTGGACGGCGAGACGGACGGGGGACCGCCTTTGCTCAACAATATGGTCCGCATGGGGCAGCCGCTGTTCTATTACCAGGCGCCTACGGGATTCCCCGACCGTGCCAGCGCCTGGATTAACTCCGGCACGCTTCTCCAGCGCATAAACTTCGCCACCCTGCTGGCCGCGGGCCGCATCCGCGGGACGAGCGTCGATCTTCGGGCCTCCGCGCCCGACGCAGCGACGGAAGCCGCTCTGGACGAGTTGAGCGCGCGCCTGCTGGGCGGACTATTGCCGCCCGAAACGCGCGCGGCCATACTGAAGGCCGTTCCTATGCAGGCGGGACTCAGCAGAGGCGGCCCGGATGGGCGAGATGGCGGCGTGATCCTGTCCCGCGGGGCCGGGGCGCCCCGCGCCGAGGTGGCCAAGCTTGCGGCGCTCGTGCTGGCTTCGCCGGAATTCCAGCGGAGGTAGAAACAAGCGCGTGCCGGGTGTCAGGCGTCGAGCGCTCGGTCCTTCGCCGGCACTCAATGCCCGAACCTGGTTAAAACGAGGTGAACAATGAGCGTGTCCCGGCGCTATTTCCTGAAGCGGGCGGGCTTGAGCCTTTTCGGTGTGGGGTTCGTGCCGACTTTCCTGCGTCGCACCGCCTTCGCCCTCGACCAGGCGGCAGCAAGCGCGCGCAGGAAAGTCCTGGTGGCCATCTTTCAGCGCGGCGCGGCGGACGGACTCAATATCGTTGTCCCCGTTGGTGAGAAAGACTATTTCGCGATGCGGCCCAGCATCGCCATCCCCGCCCCAGGACGCAACACGGCTGAGACCGAAGCGGCCCTCGACCTGGACGGTTTTTTTGGGCTTCACCCGGCCCTGTCCTCTCTGAAGCCGCTCTATGACTCGAGACAACTGGCGATCGTACACGCCGTCGGCTCGCCGGACAATACGCGCTCCCATTTCGACGCGCAGGACTACATGGAATCGGCGACGCCGGGCATGAAGTCCACCCCCGACGGCTGGCTCAACCGCTTTCTTCAATCCAATCCGCGAGCCGAGGCGACGCCGTTCCGCGCCGTGGCCTTCGCGCCCAGCATGCCGCGCACTCTGGCCGGCGCCGCGCCCGCGCTTTGCGCTCAGGACCTGCGCGGCTTCCGGCTGCCGGGCGGGCCCCGCCAAGCCTCGCTGGCCGGCGCCTTCCAAGCGCTTTACGCCTCGACCTCCGACCCTGTGCTCGGCAGCGCCGCGCACGAGACCTTCGAAGCCATCGATACGCTCCAGCGCATCGGAGTGGAAAATTACCAGCCCGAGCATGGAGCCGCGTACCCGAACGGGCCGCTGGGGCGCTCTCTTCAGCAGATTGCCCAGCTTCTTAAAGCGGAGGTGGGATTAGAAGTTGCCTTCGCCGAAGTTGGCGGCTGGGATCACCACGTCAACGAGGGCGGCGTGCAGGGGCAACTCGCCAACAATCTCCGCCAGTTCGGTGAGGCCTTGTCCGCATTCTCCAAGGACCTGGGCGACCGCATGGAAAACGTCCTGGTGCTCACCATGTCGGAGTTCGGGCGCACCGCGCGCGAAAACGGCGATCGCGGCACCGACCATGGCCACGCCAACGCGATGTTCGTCCTGGGCGGGCCGGTGAAGGGCGGGAAAGTTTACGGCCAGTGGCCCGGCATGAAGCCGGACGAACTCAACGAAGGGCGCGACCTGGCTCTGACCACCGACTTCCGCGACGTGTTCGCGGAAGCCGTGTTGCGCCACCTTGGCGCGCGCGATACCGCACCCATCTTCCCGCGCTTCAAGGTGTCCCCCAAGCGCCTCCGCGGCTTTATAGCCTAGTGCCGTTCCAACTTTTTGGCTCTAGCTCTACCGGTGCGCGGAGCGGATCTTGACAAGGCCCCGCCCGCCATCTATTTAGGCGCGATAAGTTGGAACGGCACTAGCGCGGACCAGGAGCCGCCGGGCGAGCCTCGCGAAACCCTCCCGCAAGCCTGCCTTAGCCGAGGCAAAGGGAAGCGGGCAGGGCCCGCGCCACGTCGAATTCCATGGAGAATGCCCATGCCCGCACCCATCAAACCTATCGTGCCGATGGAAGTGCTCGAGCAAACCGATATTCGCGTCGGCACAATCCTTTCTGTCGAGGATGTGCCGAAGTCGGAAAAACTCGTGCGCTTGGTTGTGGACTTTGGCGATCACACGCGGAGGATCCTGGCCGGAATGAAGAAGGAGCGGCAGAATCCAAGAGAGATCGAGGGGAAGCAAGCGCTGTTCGTGGTAAACCTCGCGCCCCGCAAGATGCTGGGCGAGACGTCGGAGGGCATGCTTTTCGACATCGGCTACGCAGATGGGATCATGCCGGTTTTGGCCGTCCCAGAACATCCCGTGCCCAATGGCTCGCGGGCGGGGTAGAGACTTTCGACTTGCACTTCGCCGGACTCGTCGTATTCAAGCCAGCAGGGTTACATTCTTGAACGTCTCGACGGTACCTCAGCCGTTACATTTAACACGTCTCGAAACGAGCTATTGTACTCTGCGCGCAATCCCGGTAAGATGGCGGTGGAGAGGGGATAGACCGGCCCCGCCGGGGCGGGACCGTGCCAACCGAACTCGCGCCCAGCATAACCGGGATTGGTGGTTGTTGAGTTCCAGTGGAGGCGGAATGCGCAACCTTCTCATTCTCATGCTCGTGGGGATGGCACTGGGCCTTTCGGCGGGCCGCTTGCGCGCTCAGAACCCGGAGCTGAAAACGGAAACGAAGCTCCTGAAAGCGCGGCAGAAGGCCGACCGAAAGACCCTGAAGCGGACGCAGAAGTTCCAGAAGCAGTCCTTGAGGAACCAGCATGTCCCCAAGTCTGTAAAGTTGGCGATGAAGCACCAGCGACAGCGGGAATGGCGCCAACTGCGCGAGCGGCAGAGAACCGAGCGAGAAGAAATACAAGACCGCCGGCGGGCGCTCAAAGAGAGCCAGAAAGCCTACGTCCGGTAGGGCCAATCCGCAAGTTCTGTGGCCTCTGACGGTCGCAGGTCCCCCGGCACTTGCAGGCAGGGTAGGGTCGCCGGGCAGGGACCTGCGGCGACGAAGGGTCTCAGGGCGCCTGCGCTGCGCCTGATGACGTTGGCTCGTTTCCCGCGCTTCCTCACGCCGATTGTCCTCCCTTCCCGACAAGGCGATCGTTTGGCCCATTTGTCGCGTCCACCTCATTTAACAACGCGGGCTTCGATCTTTAAGTCAAACGTCCTCAGAAGGGGCCGAAGGTGAAAGCTCATAGATGGGGCGAGCAGGCAAGGCTGCAAAGCGAGGGGGCAAGGCCCCGCCCCAGGTGGAGGGCTGTTGCGAAGTGGGGAGGTGGGTGCCTTCTTCTGCTGTGGCCTCTGACCCTGGGTGGGTTAAGCCAGCAATCACAACAGCCGCCAGAGGCGCAACAGCCGCAACCCCAGCAACCGCAACAGCGCCCCACCCTCGGCCCGCCTCCGGAAGGCTCGCCCGAAGGCCCGCGCACCTCCACCACTACCGACGCCCGTAAGCTCCGGCGCATCCGCGCGCTGTATGTGGAGCGCATCGACAACTCGCTGAGCGACCGGCTGATTGAGGGCCTGACGAAGATCGGCCGCTTCCGCCTGGTCCCCAAGGCCAACGAGGCCGACGCCACGCTGCGGGGGTCCTGCCTGGAGTCTCGGCGGTTGAAGCGCGTTCACTCGGAGGTTTTCATCAACGACCGCGGCGGGGCGTCGGTCTGGCAGGACACGATTATGCGTCCTTACAACCCCCCCACCCTGGCCAAGGCGGTGGACGAAACGGCTCAAGTCGTCGTCAACCACCTCGAGGAGAGCCTTCGGGAAGCAGAAGGAAAGTGATCACCTTTCACAAGATTCTTTCCGGCTGTGAGGCGGGGAACCGCCAAGCCTGGCAAACCTTCCTGAGTGAGTACACGCCCGTCGCGCTGCAGCTCCTGGGCGTCTATCTTCCCGGGACGCCCGAACAGCGCTTGGATTTCTGGAGCGGCGCGGTGCGGGCGCTGAGCGACGGCGACTTCCAAGGCTTGCGGGCGTTCTCTCATCAATCGGAGCGCGAGTTTTTGGTAGATCTGCGCGCGCATCTGCTGGAGCGGGTATCGACACAGCTTGGCCCCCCTGCCGATGCAAACAATTCTCCTTGTCCCTCGCAGGAGGCGCTGGCGGCAGTATTGAAGGGCCTGCCGCTCCTGCACCAGGAAATCGTCTTCCTCACCCTGGCGGGCTACTCTCAGGGGACGATCGAGAAGATGATGAGAATCTCTCCCAGCATGGCGCAGGACGGATTTGAGCGGCTGCGCGCGGACTATGCGCCCGTCCTCGACCGCGCTGAAGATTGCTGCCTGTGGCCGGCGGCCTGGCTTGAGATCACCCGCGCCGCCCGCGCCGCGAAAACGCAGGACTGCGCACCGATTCGCGCGCTTATCCGCATCTTGGATGGGCAAGCGAGCTGGTATGACAAGACTCCCATCGAGGAACACCGCGCCTCATGCCTGCATTGCCTGGAATTGTGGACTTCGCTGCTGGAGGTGGTTTGCTGGGAGCGGGCAGCGCAGCCCTGGCCCGCAGAGAAAGCCGCGCCGCTTCTCACCGCCTTGCCCCTTGGCGCCGGCGAGCCGGCCAGGAAGTCCTTCATGGCGCGCATATTTCATAAGCAGTGACGAGTTACAAGTGACGAGTGACAAGTCAGAAGCACAGTCCACAGGCTGCAGTTGAATGTTCAAGCGAAGGATTCCGCAATTCCCCGCACCTTCGACTTTTGACTGTCGACTGTTGACTTTCAGCTTGACTCGTCACTAGTCACTCGTCACTAGTCACTTGTCACTTCCTATGCCCGACTACCGGCAAGCATTCCCGGACTTTGCCCCGACCATCTATCTGGACTGCGCTTACCAGGGCCCCTTTCCGCGTGCCACGGTGCAGCGCCTCTACCAGGCGATTGAATTGAAATGCCACCCGGAGCGCCTGGCGGCTCCCGAATATTTCTCCTTACCGGAGCGCGTGCGCGCGCACTTGGCGGCCCTGATGGGCGCCGAGCAGGGTGAGATTGCGCTCACCAACAGCGTGACGCAAGGGATTGGCGTGATCGCCGCGGGGCTGGGGCTGAAGGCGGGCGACGAAGTGGTGATCGCCAGCAGCAACTTCCCCTCGAACCTTTTCACCTGGCTCCACCTGCGACGCTTGGGCGTGGTGGTCCACGTGCTGAAGCCCGTGGGCGGCGCGGTGACTCCGGACCAGGTCGCCGCCGTCTTGAATTCTCACACGCGCGTTTTGGCGCTCGATTGGGTTGGATACTCGACCGGTTATCGCATCGACCTGGCGGCTTTTGGAGAGCTGGCGCATCGCCGGGGCGCGATATTCGTCGTGGATGGCACGCAGGGCGTGGGCGCCTGGGAACTGAACCTCCACGCGCTGCCCGTGGATGTCATGGCGGTAGCGGCGTACAAGTGGCTGCTGGCTCCGTACGGGACGGGGTGCGTGTATCTGAGCCGGGAAGTTTTGGGGCGCCTCGACCTTCAGGTCGTAAACTGGTATTCGGTGGAGGGAAGCGACGACTTCGACGCGCTGCCCATCGACCAGTTCACGCTACCCAGGGCCGCGCGCGTGTTCGACGTGGGGGAGACGGCCAACTTCATCAACCACTACGGGCTCGAGGCATCGCTGGAATTCATTCGGGGCGCGACGGTGGCGGCTGTGAGTCGGCATTGTTCGCGACTTCTCGACCGTCTTCGGGAAGGGCTGAGGCGAAAGGGCTATCAGCTCTCCGCAGCGGCACAGCCGGAACATCGTTCCACCGTGCAGGGTTTCCAGGCCTCGTCGCTCGAGGCCACGGCGGCCATCCACCAGAAGCTGCGGGCGAACCACGTGGCAATAAGCCTCCGCCATGGCATGATCCGGGTTTCGCCCTATCTCTACAATGATGAGGCCGACATCGACCGGCTGCTGGGACTCTTATTTTAGGGGCGAGCGCCGCTCGCCCCTACGATCACATAGCTGGCTACGCAGTCGTCCTAGCATCCGTCGGGCGTGACTCCTGCCTGACACTGGGAGGCACTAAGGGCGACGCTGCGTCACAGATCCCAAACGCCGCGGACAGGCATGGAACTCGCGAACCAGAAAATCCTGCTCACGGGTGTGACCGGCTTCATTGGCCATCGCGTGGCGGAGCGTTTGCTACAGGAGAAGCGAGGCGCGGTTCGGGGGCTGGCGCGAGACCCTGCCAAGGCTCGCACGCTCGCCGGCATGGGGATGGAAGTCGTGGCCGGGGACCTGAGAGATCTCGCCTCGCTCGAGAGAGCGGTCGAGGGATGCGGGGTGGTCATTAACTGCGCCGCCCAGGTTGCCGCGGTCGCCGAGCGAAGGGCATTTCAAGACTCGAATGTGGCGGGGACGGAGAACCTCTTGCGCGCCTCGGCCGCCGCGGGGATCCGCCGCTTCGTGCACCTTTCCAGCGTGGCTGTCTTTGGACTCGCGGTCTCCGGCGAGGTCCACGACCACTCGCCCCGCCGCCATTCCGGCGATTCCTATTGTGATACGAAGCTCGATTCGGAAGAGATCGTGCTGCGCTACCACCGGGAGGGCCGCGTCCCCGTCACCGTTCTGAGGCCATCCATCGTGTATGGTCCAGGCTCGACGCACTGGACGGTCATTCCTTTGAAGCGCATCAAGAAGGGGAAAATGTTTGTCCTCGACGGGGGACGCGGGCTCCTCAACTTTGTGTATATTGACAATCTTGTGGATGCCATTCTGCTGACTGCTGAGGACGACCGGGCGCTCGGCGAAACGTTCATCGTAAACGACGGGGTTACGACGTGGCGCCAGTTCTACGACGCCTACGCGCGCATGGCGGGGCGCAAGCCCGTCCCCTCCGTCCCCCTCTGGCAAGCCAGGCTTTGGGTGCACTATCGCAACTTGCTGGCGGCTGTGCGCCGCGAGACCTACCGCATTCCCCCCAATGGCCTGGGGTTTTTGACCACGACGGCGGTTTTCCGCCAGACTCATATCGAGGAGACACTGGGCTTCCGCTCGCGTGTAAGCCTGGAAGAGGGCCTTCGGCGCACGGAAGCTTGGTGTCGGCAAGTCGGACTGCTCTAGAGCAGTGACAAGTGACAAGTGACAAGTGACGAGTCAGAACGACAGTTCACGGTCTACAGTTGAAAGTTCAAAGTAGGGACTCCGCAAGACCTCGTACCTTTGACTTTTGACTGTCGACTGTTGACTTTCTGCTTGACTCGTCACTTGTCACTCGTCACTTCTTATGCCCATGATTCTGCGTGCGTTCCGTCCGTCCGATCTCGAGACTCTCTGGGCCATTGACCAGGCCTGTTTTCCTCCCGGCATTTCCTACTCGCGCGAGGAACTGGCCGGGTTCATTGGGCACAAAGGGTCGCGAACCTGGGTGGCGGATGATGGCGAGTCCATCGTGGGATTTCTTATCGCCAACCGCCAGACCCGCGCCGGGCGTGCCGCGCACATTGTGACGATTGATGTGGTTGAAGCGACCCGCCGGCGCGGCATCGGTTCGAGACTGATGGACGCCGCCGAGCAGTGGGCGCGCGAGCAGGGCTTGCCGGTTATCTATCTCGAAACCGCGGAGGACAACCTGCCGGCCCAGCGTTTCTACGCCGCGCGCGGCTACCGGAAGCTGAAGAAGCTCGAGCATTACTACCGGCACGGCCTGGCTGCCTGGGTGATGGCGAAGGGCCTCGACGAGCAGTTAAAGGTCGAAAGCTGAACGTCGAGAGTAGGCCACGCGCGCAAACGAGCATTGACTTTTGGCCGCCCGTCGAGTTCAATGCCTTGCTGCGATTGCGCTGGTAGACACGGTCATGGCTCTTCTAACCCTGGCCGCCGGTTGCCTGTCCTTCACTTTGGACTTTCGACTGTGAGCTTTTGACTTTCTTTCGCCGATGCCCATTAAACTCACCTCGAAGGAATATCGCATTCTCGGCGTTGCGGTGCTGGTAGCGGGGGTTTCATTCGCTATCGGCATGAAGTATTTCTCGCGAGCCTTTCCCGAGGCCTCCATCGAGTTCCGGGTAAACCGGGACGAATCAGCGCCCCTTGCGCAGAAATTCCTCGCGGAGCGTGCCTGGCAAATCGCGGGCTATCGGCACGCGGCGATCTTCGATTTCGATGACTCCGCCAAAGTCTACCTGGAGCGGACGCAGGGCCTGGAGCGGATGGATAAGCTGACGCGGGGACCCGTGCGCCTGTGGCGCTGGTCGCATCGCTGGTTCAAGCCGCAGCAGAAGGAGGAATTTCGCGTCGAGGTGAGCCCCGCCGGCCAGGTGGTGGGCTTCGAGCACGAAATTCCCGAGGAAACCTCCGGCGCGAACCTTGACGTCCCGGCGGCCCGCCGCCTGGCGGAGGGGTTTCTGACGGACGTGATGCATCGGGACCTCGCGGACCTGGAATTCCTGGAAACCGAAACCGAGAAGCGGCCCGCGCGCACTGACCACACGTTCACCTGGAAGCAGAAGAGCGTGGACCTCGGCGACGGCAGCCTGCGCGTTTCGGTGGAAGTCGACGGCGACCAGGTGGCCGGTTATCGCGAATTCATCAAGGTCCCCGAGCAGTGGTCGCGCGACTACGAGAAGCTCCGCTCGCACAATCTTGCGGCGCAACTCGTGGACGAGATCTTCTGGGTGTTGTTGACGGTGGCGGGCGTCATGATTCTGATTGCGCGCCTCCGCGACCGCGACGTCCCGGTTCGCCTTTCGGTCGTGCTGGGCCTGACCGGCGCGGTCCTCTATTTTCTCAGCCGGCTAAACACCTTTTCTCTCTCCGAGTATGGATACCGGACCACGGATTCCTACTCGAGCTTCGTCGCCGGGTTCGTGGGGCTGGGTCTTTTGGCGGCTCTTGGCATCGGCGCCTGGCTGTTCTTTCTGACCGCCAGCTCCGAGCCCGTTTACCGCGAGGGCTATCCCAACCTCATTTCCCTCAGGCGTTACCTGGGCTGGCATGGCCTTCGCACGCGTTCCTTTCTGATCGCCAATGTGGTGGGCATTACACTCACTTTTTTCTTTTTTGCTTACCAGAGCGTCTTCTACCTCGCGGCCAACAAGCTCGGCGCCTGGGCGCCCGCCGACGTCAAGTATTCGGACCTGCTCCAGACGCGTTTCCCCTGGGTGTTCGTCTTATTGATGGGTTTCCTGCCCGCCGTCACTGAAGAGATGCAGTTTCGCGCCTTCGCCATCCCTTTTCTCAGGAAGCACCTCCGCCACGGCGTTGTGGCGCTGGTCCTGGCGGCGTTCATCTGGGGCTTCCTGCATTCCGGCTATCCGAACCAGCCGTTTTTCATCCGGGGAATTGAAGTGGGCGTGGGCGGGGTCATCATGGGCTTCATCATGCTGCGCTTCGGCATTCTCGCCACGCTCATCTGGCATTACTCCGTGGACGCGTTCTATGGCGCGTTCCTGCTTATCCGCTCTTCGAATCCCTACATGATGGCCTCCGGGGCTGCGGCGGCGGGGGTGATGCTGTTGCCGCTCGCGGTGGCCCTGGCCGCCTACTGGCGGACGGGCACGTTTACAGAGGAAGAACCGTTGACCAACGCCCGCGAGGGCCTTTCGCGGGCCGCGCGCCCAACGGTGAGCGAGGCTGAGGCCGCGATTCGTTATGAGCCGCTACCGCAGAAGCGGGTGATGCTGGCGGGGATTCTGGCCGTGGTGTTCATCGCCGTGGCGTTCCTCCCCGCGTACCATTTCGGCAAGGGGTTCAAGGTCAGCGTAACCCGGCAGGAGGCCCTGCGAGTTGCGGATAACTACCTGATCCCGCGGCTCCGGGGCCACAGCGACGTGCAAGCCTATCACCGCGTCGCCTGGCTCGACGAAAATGTCGACACCCTGGCGGCGCGCTACATTTTGGAGCGGAAGTCGATTGAAGAGACCGACAGCATCTATCGCCAGGCGACCCTCTTGGCGGTCTGGAAAGTTCGCTATTTCCGTCCCCTCGAAAAAGAGGAGTACCTTGTTATCGTCGACCCCACGAGCGGCAAGGTGTTTGCCGATCGGCACGTGCTGGACGAGAATGCGCCCGGGCCTTCCCTCACGGCCGACCAGGCGCGCGACCTGGCCGCTCAAGCCCTCCAACAGCATGGATATCGCTTGCAGGATTTCGTTCTCCAGAATTCGGAGGCGGAAAAGAAGAAGGCGCGCGAGGATTACACACTGACCTGGCAAGCCAAGCCTGGCGATCCGCGCAACGTGGGCGAGGCGCTGTATCGCCTGCAGGTGGATATCGCGGGCGATCAAGTGACGGGGTTCACGCGCCTCTTCAAGCTTCCCGAGGCCTGGGAACGGGAGCGCCGCGCCTCCCATTTGATCAATTCCATTCTGGCGGCAATCTCCTATCTGGTCTCGGCGGGTCTGCTTACGGCGGGCCTTATCCTGCTCGTCAAGCAGGTACGCGCGGGGGTGATGCCGTGGCGGCGCTCGGTGAAGGTGGGCGCGCTGATTGCCGTCGCTATGCTGCTTGTGGAGGCGAACCAATTCCCCGTTCTCGAGCAGGCTTACCCTACCTCCATGCCGCTCGGAATCTTCAAGGTGGCCATTGGCGTGAGCTTTCTGGTGGTCCCCGTGCTGGCGGGGTTGGGAGTCTGGCTCCTGGCGGCCTTGGTGGCGAGCCTTTACCCGAACATTTGGGGGCTCCTGCGCTCGCAGGCCAGGCACCTATGGAGGTGGGATGCGGCGGTGGCCCTGGGTTTGGCGTTGGCCGCCGGCGCAGGCCTGGACGGCTTCGCCGCCTGGCTCGCTGCGCGCTACCATGCTTTCGCTCCCGTTCGGCTGGAGCTTTTCCCCGCCGGCCTGAATGGTTTCTCGCCCGGGGCGGGGGCGTTCTTCTCCGCCTTGATGTGGAGTGTCACGACCGCCTTGTTGGGCGGCCTCGTGATCTATGTGGTGCGGGAGGGATGGGGACGACGCGCCTGGTGGCTCTGGGTTGCCGCGGCTTTCGTGTTGATTGAGCTGGGGCCTGCGGAGGCGCACTCTCCGGCGGAGTTCCTGGTCAGTTGGGGGGCGCAATTCCTGACACTGGTGGTGACCATCGCGCTCGTCGCCCTGTTCTTCCGCGACAACGTCCTGGCATACATAAGCGCGGCCTTTGCCCTGGTGGTGGTGCGTCCGCTGGTGGGGCTCGGGTCCGAGCCCTCCGCGTTCTCTCGCGGGAATGCCCTTTTGCTCGCGGCGCTTGTCGCCGCCGTGCTGGGGTGGTTGTTCCTTGCACCGAAGGCAGTGACGAGTGACAAGTGACGAGTGACGAGTCAGAACGACAGTCCACAGTCTAAAGTTGAAAGGTCAAACTATGGATTTCGCAAGACCCCGCACCTTCGACTTTTGACTGTCGACTGTCGACTTTCTGCTTGACTCGTCACTCGTCACTTGTCACTCGTCACTGTTCTTAATACAGCGCCGGTGCATCCAGCAGCTTGCTCTCGCCGTCCCGCCACAGCGCGTACTTCAAGCGGTACTTTGAATTCATGGAAGCGGCGCCGATTTGCCCTTGCGTATTCATGGCGATGACGCAAACCTCGCCGCTCTGGTTTTTGGGGTCGGTCTTTGCCATGTGACGGAGTAGCTGCAGGCAGGCGTCCTGCGGGGACGCGCCTTGCGCCATGTAGTGAACGATCGAGATGCTGGTGCAATAGTTGGTCATCAGGTCGCCGTCGCCGGTCGCCGACGCCGCGCCGAGGTTGTCATCCGCGTACACGCCGCAGCCGACCAGGGGCGAGTCCCCCACGCGTCCGGGAATCTTCCAGGCCAGCCCGGACGTGGAGCACCCTGACACCACGTGGCCTCCGCCATCCGTTGCCACCATGCCGATGGTGTCGTGGACCTCCATTCGACTGGGCTCAGCCCCTGCTAACAGGGGCTCAGGGAGGCTGAGCAACGCCGAAGCCTCGGCGCTCAGCCAGAAGGTTTGGCGTTGTGGATTGGCTTTCCATTCCAGCCACTTCTTGAGGCTTTCGGGGGTCAGGAGCTGCATCGGCTGGAAGCCCATCTTGAGCGCGAAGCGGAAGGCGCCTTCGCCCGCCAAGGTTGTGTGCCGGGTCTTTTCCATCACCAGGCGCGCGACGGAAATCGGGTTCTTGATGCTGTGCAGACTGCACACGGAGCCGGCGCGGTGCCGGGTGCCGTCCATGATGGCGGCGTCCAGCTCCACCACGCCTTCCTCATTGGGCAAGCCGCCGTAACCCACGCTCGTGACGGTGGGATCGTTTTCCGGCACGTTGATGCCTTTTTCGACAGCATCCAGCAAGCTTCCTCCCGATTGAAAGACCACCGCGGCGCGGTCGTTTGCGGGCTTGCCGTGCACCCACGTGGATAGAAAAACCGGTCCGGTCTCCGCAGCCGCGGGTGCTCGACCCTCGACGGCCGCGAAGGCGGCAGCTCCGGCCACGGTCTTCATGAAGTCACGGCGATCGCAAGATTCCATTTTGCCTCCTTGGGCAAGCGTGTGTGCGATGCATTTGACTAGGAAGGTAAATTAATATGGTGCCGGAGAAACGACGGGCCGTTGGTGCGCTCAAATCGTTCCATTTATGAACCGTCGTATCCCATCCTTCAGCACGGTTACGTTGAAATTGATAAGCAGCGCCAGCTTGCATCCCGAAAGCCGCAAGTAGGACAGCGTCTGAGCCTCGTGGATCGGCGCCAAGCCATCGACCGACTTGACCTCGACAACAACCGAATGATCTACCAACAAATCCATCCGGTAGCCGCACTCGAGCTTGACCTGCTCATAGACGAGCGGAACAGGTTTCTGTTGCTCTACGTGGAGCCCTCTTTTTGTCAACTCGTAAGCGAGACATGCCTCGTAAGCGGACTCGAGCAGCCCAGGCCCTAACACCCGGTGGACCTGGATCGCCGCGCCAATGATGGTCTCTGTGATTCTGTTCAGCCGCTCCCGCTCAGTCATGCGGAAGGAGAATTTAACACAGAGACCACGGAGAAAACATCAACACGGAGTACGCAGAGGGGAGAGAGCTGATCCAGAATCCACCTCTCTGTGTTCTCTGTGGCGAAGGTGTCCGCGGGCTCGATGAATGGCCGCTCCGTGGTCTCTGTGTTAAATCTTGTTCGATTCCTCCTCATCAGTTTGGCAGGAATGCGCTCTTAGCTCAGGACGCGCGCTAGGCCTTTCCCCAGCCGCCGCCGCCGGGGGTCTCGATCCGGAGCACGCTCCCTTTCGGCGCGTTGAAAACCGTCTTCGACGGCAACCCCCGTTTGCGTTTTCGGACAAGCAATTGGTTTTTCCCCGGCTGTCCCGCCCGGCCGCCCGCCAGCCCATAAGGTGAGAAGCGGCGGCGGTCGGAAAGGACACTCCCGCGCACGTCGGTAAGGAACTCCATCTCGCGGACGATGCCGTCCCCACCCCGGAATCGTCCCGCTCCGCCTGAGCCCGGCCGCAGGCTGTAGCTCCGCACGCGCAGCGGGTAGGCCGACTCCAGGGCTTCGATGGGCGTGTTGAGCGAATTCGTCATGTGCGTGTGCACGCCGCTCAGTCCATCGGCTGTGGGACGCGCGCCCATGCCGCCCGCAATGGTCTCGTAGTAGGCGAAGGGTTCGCCCGTGCGCAGGTCGATCCCTCCCAAAGAGAGATTGTTCATGGTGCCCGAGCTGGCGGCGGGAATGCGCCGGGGAAGCGCCTTTGCCAGCGCACGCAACAGCACGTCTACAATGCGCTGTGAGGTCTCTACGTTTCCCGCCGCCACGGCAGCCGGGGCCTGCGCATTCACGACACTTCCTAGCGGCGCGCGCACTTCAATCGGGTCCATGAGGCCGGCGCAGGCAGGCACGTCTTCGCCCAGCAGGCAGCGAAACACATAGAAAACCGCGGAGTAGGTGATGGCGAGAACCGCGTTGACGCTTCCCCGGCAGGCGCAGGTAGTGCCAGCGAAATCCACGATGGCTTTTCCTTGGCGAATACGAATGGCCACGCGCAGGCGCACCGGGGCTTGCGAATAGCCGTCGTCGTCGAGGAGATCCTCGGCGCGATAGGCGCCTTCGGGAATGCGCGCCAGGGCCGCGCGCATCAGGTGCCGGGAATAATCTTGGAGTGCGGCGAGGTAGAAATCCACTCTGCCAGCGCCGTAGCGGTCCAGGAGCTCCCGCAGGCGCCGCTCGCCGAGCCGGCAGGCCGCCACCTGGGCCGTCACGTCGCCCTCGCGCTCGCGAGGCGTGCGCACGTTGGCCAGCAACATCGCCAGAACGTCGCGCTGGATGCGCCCGCCGCGCGCCAAGGCCACGGGAGGAATCCGCAAGCCTTCCTGATAGACCTCCTCGCTCAGTCCCATGGACGCGGGCTGCGCGCCCCCGATGTCCGAGTGGTGAGCGCGATTGGCGACGTAGAAGGCGGCGCGTGCGTTTTTTGTTCCGCCCGGCGCTACGGCATCCTGCGCGAAGACCGGCATCACCAGCGTGATATCCGGCAGATGGGTCCCGCCCGCGTAAGGGTCATTGAGCATGGCGATGTCACCCGGACCGAGCGCCAGGGCCTGCAAGGCCGCGGTCACCGACATGGGCATGGAGCCCAAGTGCACCGGCATGTGATCGCCCATGGCGACGACGCGGCCTCGCCCGTCAAATACCGCGCAGGAATAGTCGCGGCGCTCCTTGATGTTGGGCGAAAACGCCGAGCGGCGCAGCGCCGCGCCCATCTCCTCGGCCACGGAATGGAAGAGGTTCTTGAAGATTTCGAGTTCGGCAGCGTCGACGTGCATGGTTAAGAGCGAGTGACGAGTGACAAGTGACGAGTGACGAGACAACTATCAATCGCCAGCGCTGGGTGCACAGGGCGCGGCCGGCGGCTTGGCGGTCTGCAGCTCATGGTTTCCTGACTCGTCACTTGTCACTCGTCACTGGTCGCTTCTTTGCAAAACCAGATTGAGATGTTTATCCACATCACACACATAATCCGGCGGGACTACCGTCGTTGAGCTGTACTCGAGAATCACCGCCGGCCCCGCCAAGTGCGCGCCCGCCTCCAGTCGCTCGCGAGCATAGAAGCGCGTGAGGCGCGGGCGGCCCTCAAACCAGACCTCGCGAGTCTTCAGCAGGTAATGACGAGCGTCCTTTCGCCGGCTCGGGTAGGCGGCGAGCCGCGGCTGGGGAGTGCGAATCGCCAGGCGCAGCCGCACATTAACGATTTCCAGCGGCCGCCCCGGGTGGGCGTATCCGTACGCCTTTTCGTGCGCTTGATGGAAGGCCTCGCGGAAGCTCGCGCGGAATGGCACGGAGAGCTCGTAGGACTGGCCCCGGTAGCGGAGGTCGAGACGGCGTTCCGCGCGGGCCCGCTCGGCTGCGAAGCCCTCGCGGCGCAGCTCGTCGCGAGCCTGGCGCTCCAGCCTCTCGAAGCGCTTTTCAAGCTCCCGCAGGAATATTCGCCCGCCGTGCGCGGATGAGTTTGCGTCGGCGGGGACGGCGAGCAGGACGGATTGCGCCGCGTCCCTGACCACGTCTGAAAGCAAGATGCCCAGCGCTGAAAAAGCACCGGGGTCGCGTGGGACGATGATGCGAGGAATCCGCAGCGAGCGGGCGAGGTCTGCGGCGTGCAGCCCGCCCGCGCCGCCGAAGCAGACGAGCGCAAATTCTCGCGGGTCGTGCCCCCGCTCCACGGAAATCACGCGCAGCGCCTTTTCCATCGTGGCATTGGAAACGGCCACGATGCCGGCGGCTAAGTCCTTCTCGGTTCTGAAATGCGCGCGACGCCACGCACAATGCGGTACCTGGCGGAGAAATTCGGCGAATCCCTGTTCGGCGCTGGATACGTCGAGGCAAAATTCTCCTCCCAAAAAGTGTTGGGGGTCGAGCCGGCCGAGAAGCAGGTTCGCGTCGGTGACAGTGGGCTGCGTGCCGCCGCGGGCGTAGCAGAGAGGTCCGGGGACGGCGCCCGCGCTCTCCGGCCCCACGCGCAAGGCGCCTCCGGCGTCGAGGCGCGCCAGGGATCCGCCGCCGGCGCCCACCGAATGGACATCGAGCACCGGGACGGCAACGGGCAAGCCTCCCAGCGTCGTCTCGTTGGTTGTGCGCGGCGGGCCATCCAGCAGGCAAACGTCCGTGGAAGTCCCGCCCATGTCGAAACTGATAACGCGCGCCATGCCCAGGCTCCGAGCGAGCCAGGCCGTGGCCATGACGCCGCCGCATGGCCCGGAAAGGAGCGTGCGCACAGGTTCGCGCGCCGCGCGCGCCGCCGTGGCGATCCCGCCGTTGGACTGCATGACATAGACACGACAGGCTCCCATCGGGGCGGGGCGATGCCGCGTCCTTAAAAGATCGTCTACGCTCGGGTGCGGCGTCGCAGGCGCCGCAAGGCCCTCGGCAGCCGCCCGCTGGAGGTTCGCCAGATACGTCCCCATCTTCGGCTCCAGGTAGGCGTTGATGACCACCGCCGAGAGTCGTTCGAATTCGCGGAACTCGGGCAAGATCTGATGCGAGATGGAGATGGGGATGCCAAGACCGCCCAGCGTGCGAGCCACCGCGCGCTCGTTGGCCGGATTGGCAAACGAGAATAGAAAACACACGGCGAGTGAGTCCACCTGCGAGCGCTTCAAGCGCCGCCGAATTCGGGCCAGTTCGGAGGTCGTCGGGCGCAGAAGTGTTTTTCCGTCGGCTGTGACTCTCTCGCTGACACCAATCCGTAAGCTTCGCGGGACCAGGGCCGGCTCGCGCTGGACGTTCAGGTCATAGAGCCGGGGCCGCGCTTGGCGCCCCATCTCCAACAGGTCCTCGAACCCCGCGGTGGTGAGAAGCGCCACACGCGCGCCGCGTCGTTCCAGCAGACCGTTGGTGCCGACCGTCGTGCCATGGACGATTTGCGATGGCCAAGCTGCGTCGAGGCTTGACGCGAGGCGCCGCACCCCTTCCAGAATCCCGCGCGCCGCGTCCTCCGGCGTGGAGAACACTTTGAGGATTTTCACCCGCCCGCCCGAAACCAGGACGCAATCCGTGAAAGTCCCGCCTGTGTCCACACCAATCCGCATAAGGTTGTCCCGGCCGCTGCGCGCAGGGGATGCCCATTTTAACTCATTGTGGATTGCCGATTGGCGATTGAAGATCATTCGGCGTGCAAGGAGGACGGATACTGCCGACACGGGGGCGCCCCGGCCCCGCGCTACACGCGGTCACCCAAGGGGAGCGAAGCGTGTGCCGTCAGGGAGGCGTCGGCGCGCTCACCTGCGGCGAGCTTGTAGTAGCCGGCCGCGGCAATCATGGCGGCGTTGTCGGTGGAGAGGGCGGGGGATGGGAACAACACGCCCAGTCGGCGGCTCCGGGCGGCTTCGGCGAAGCGCTCGCGCAGAAGCGAATTGCAGGCCACACCGCCGGAGACAAAGATGGAATCCACGCGAGCGGAGTCCGCGGCGGCCAGCGTGCGCTCCACAAGGTCCTGGACCACCGCCTTTTGGAAGCTGGCGACCAGGTCGAGCGTTTCCTGCGAGCAGTGCTCCCGCAGGTGGTCCCGGACCACTTCGCGGGCAACGCTTTTCCGCCACTCCCGACGCCGTTCGGCTTCCGTGGCCAGAGGAGTTCCGCGCACGCGATAGAGGACGGCGGTCTTGAGCCCTGAGAAGCTGAAGTCCAGCGGATTCCCCTTCATTTTGATGCGGCCGAACTCCACCGCTTCCTGGTTGCCGTGCCGCGCCAGCGAGTCAATGATGGGGCCACCCGGATAGCCTAGGGCCAGACGTTTGGCGACCTTGTCGAAGGCTTCTCCGGCTGCGTCGTCGCGAGTCTGGCCGAGCCGTCGGTAGACAAATGATTTCACGGGTGGGCGGGACGAGGCATCGGCCGCCCCTCTGCAGGAGGGTTCCACTAGGAATAGGCTCGTGTGCCCGCCGGAGACGACCAACGTCACCGCTGGGAGGCGCGCGTCCCCGCTAGCGCCAGGGGCAGCGAGCGCGTCAGCCGACGGATTCTCGAGTAGCACCGCATGAATGTGTCCCTCCAGATGGTTCACTCCTACGAAGGGTTTTCCGAGGGAAAGGGCGAGGGCCTTCCCATAGACAAGCCCCACGAGGAGTGACCCGATCAGGCCGGGGCCCTCCGTAACCGCAACGGCCTCGACCTGGTTCAAGCCAAGGCCGGCGCGGCGGCAAGCTTCGTCCACAACCGGGACGATCTTGCGGAGGTGCTCTCGCGAAGCAAGTTCGGGCACCACGCCCCCAAACTTTTCGTGAGTAGAAACCTGCGAGGCGACGACCGAGGAGAGGATTCTCGCGCCGTCCACGACCACTGCCGCCGCGGTCTCGTCGCAACTCGATTCGATTCCCAGAACCACCATGGCCAGTGCCTCAATGAAGATGGTAGCACATAAGGAGCAAGGAGCCAGAAGTCAGAAGCAAGAACTTGCAAGATCCCCCTCGTCCCGGTTGTGGAATCGTGCGCAAAAGCTGGTAACGATCCAAGGACCAGGGACCAAGGACCACGGACCAAGAACAAAGGACAAAGGACAAATGACAAAGTCCAACTGACTACTGACAACTTCCTGTGAACAAGCTACACTCTGCGAGTGCGAAGTTCTGGATTGACGCCGAGGTAGTCATGACGATTCGAAAAGCGGTTTTGCCCGTGGCAGGGTTAGGGACGCGCTTTTTGCCGGCGACCAAAGCGCAACCCAAAGAGATGCTGCCCATCGTGGACAAGCCGAT
>Ga0187771_10000433_pt1 | contig 25741 bp, 23 predicted proteins | sample 0116_SJ02_MP15_1_FD_133139 | JGI IMG/M metagenome (GOLD analysis project Ga0187771, IMG submission 133139) | Tropical peat soil microbial communities from peatlands in Department of Meta, Colombia - 0116_SJ02_MP15_10_MG | ecosystem: Environmental > Terrestrial > Soil > Wetlands > Peat | place... | reverse complement strand
GAATTGCCACGATCTGCTCGACTGCGAATCGCTTCTTCTTCATGGCAAAACCCTCCCTCTCCAGGTTTAGATTTTGCCGGAAACTAACCTTGGGGGTGGATCAAAAAACCGGGGTCCCATCACTCCTTGGCCTCTGCGCGCGAGTCCCGCTTAGAGGTGCCATTAATCTGCGTGTATAGCGGGAACCCTCGTAACCAGCCTCCCGTCCCATACTGATAGCGACCAGCCACCGACCGCTGGGGAGGCACCGGATAACGCCACAAAGGTCACCCTCCTGACCCCGCCACCGCTTCACAGGAGGCTTTCGTCTTCTACGGCTTGCCCTTGCTGCCTAAGACCCTGTCATAGATGCGCGAGATTTGCGCGACCATACGGGACGCTGAGAAGTGGTCTTGAACGCGCATCCGGCCTGCGGCACCAAGCGCGTAGGCCTGCTGAGGGTTGAGCAGCAGCAAGCGCAGGCGATCAGCAAGCGCCGCAGAATCCCCCGGGGGGACCAAGTAACCGGTCCTGCCATCCTCGACCAGCTCCGGAACCCCTCCTACCGCAGTCGCGACGACGGGAAGGCCCACAGCCATGGCTTCCAGGACCGCTATTGGGAAGTCCTCTTCAAGCGAGGGGAGCACAAACACCTCCCAGCCCGCCAGCACCGACGCGAGGTCCTCCACCCAGCCCAGGAACCTGACTTCGTTCGAGAGACCAAGCGTCTGAGCTTCACGTTCCAGAGTCGCGCGTTCGGGCCCCGCACCAGCGATCTCCAGAACCAGATTCGGGAACTCCGCGCGCAAGGAGGCAACGGCACGGATAAGGTAGACGAGCCCTTTCAGGGGAACCAGGCGCCGTGCGGAGCCGACCACCCTTTGCAAAGGGCTCCCGCCAACAGACGCCGGTGGCCTGGCCGTCTCCGGGACGGGAACGCCTGCGTACACCACTAGTGGCCGGGCACCCACCACGCGCTCGGCGACGGCTCGGGAGACCGTAATGACCGCGTCCGCGCCTCCGCCTGAGTAGGTCACTAGGCTGAGCCCGCGCGATTCAAGGATGCGGCAGTGCAAATGCAAGACAATTCTCGCGCGAGTTGCCAGCCGCACGAGCCAGCGCACGGACCTACCCCCAAGGTGCATGTGCACGATCGCAAAGTCCTGGCCACGCAGGCGGCACCAAAACCTCCAGGCTCCAAGGGGATCATGTGCACCACGCCGCCACGCGAGCGCACTTACGCGCGCGCCAGCAGCTTCTAGGGCACCCTCTAGGGGTCCATCCCCACAAAGAAACCAGGCGTGGATGCGGTAGCGTGTTGGATCGAGCCCGTGCGCCAATGCGCCCACAATACGGGCAATAGACGTACCCTCGGGCTGGGCCGTGCCAAGGATGTGCAAGACGTTGCGAGGCATCATTTGCGACAGCGACCGGATTTTATTACCAAACCGTGCCAGCGGAAGTCTACAGCATGTTTGCTTAGCCGGTCGGCGAAACCAGCAAGCAACTTCAACAGGCAGGATTGGCCAACATTCCCAGGGGCTTACTGGACTCTCACGAAGTTGCGGTAATATCGGAAAATCTGCGCCCAAGCTGGCGGGATTTAGCCCTCTGGTTTTCCAAAAGGAGACATTTCACTTTACTGAAACGAGCAGAGGTCCTAAAATGGAAATAATTGTCAGGAAAATTCAGGGTCGCTCGGATGTGCCCCGTGTGTCGGATTGAGCCCGGAACAGAGAAGGGCCTCACGCACACAATCTCTCTATATGGGCAAAGAAACGCTTATGCAGAAGAGGGCAGCCCCTTGATGAGACAACCCTCCGCCTGCTAGCTCTTGATAAGGAGGAATTGCCTGTTCTGAACAGCTTGAGTTCCCGCGGCGCCCGGTGCGGTTACCATCACGCAATTGATGAGTTTCTGGACAGCTGCTGCTCCGAGCCGATTTTCACCTCCGCGAGTGGGACCTCGCAGTGCTTACAATTCCTAATTGGTGTGTTCAGGAATGAGTTCAAGTTTTGACGAATGCCGAGTTCTTGCAATCCCGTGCTATACGGATCAGCGTGGTAGCCTTTCGGTGTTAGATGGGCCTCCTATCTTGCCGTTTGAGCCGAAGCGATTCTACTACCTGTACAATCTCCCTGCCGATGCGCATCGAGGCTGCCACGCCCACAAAACCGAAATGGAGCTGATCATGGCGTTGGCCGGTCGTTTCAAGGTTACGGTCAATAACGGAGAATCAACTAGAGAGTTCGAGCTCACGAGCCCGGATCAGGGCCTTTATGTCCCGCCGTTGGTCTGGCACGACATCTACGGTTTCGCGCCGGGTTCGGTGTGCGGTGTGGTTGCTTCGCAACGATACAACCCCGACGACTATTACCATGTGTACGAGGAGTTTCTTCATGCTCTCCGACAGCGGGCATTCTAAGACACCCTTTCTGGACCTTAAACTCGCTTATCAGGAGCTGAAAGCTGAGTTCGACTCGGCGTACGGTCGCGTTATGCAATCCGGCCGTTATATCTTGGGCGAGGAAGTCGAAGCATTCGAGGCCGAGTTTGCAGCATACTGTGAGGCCAAGTGCTGCGTCTCAGTGGGCAACGGATTAGAAGCGCTGTATCTGATTCTCAAGGCTTTTGGAATCGGGGTAGGGGATCACGTACTTGTGCCCGCTAACACATACATTGCAACCTGGTTAGCCGTCTCTCATACGGGCGCGAAGCCGGTTCCGGTGGAACCGTGTCTTGCCACCTACAACATTGATGCCAATTCCCTTGAGGGAGCTCTGACGCCCCAGACGCGGGCAATCATAGCCGTACATCTCTATGGCCAGCCGGCGGACATGGATCGCAACCTTCAGTTCGCACGCCATCATGGTCTTCGCGTCATCGAAGACGCGTGCCAGGCGCACGGAGCGCGGTTCCGTGGGACTCGGGTGGGAAGTTTGTCGGATGCCGCGGGCTTCAGTTTCTACCCCACGAAGAACCTAGGAGCCTTTGGGGACGGGGGCGCGGTTGTTACGAACGATGTCAGCTTGGCAGAACGGATACGAGCACTGCGGAATTATGGGTCGTCGTCGAAATATTTCAACGAGGTGCGTGGCTATAACTCGCGACTGGACTCCTTGCAAGCGGCATTCCTTCGTGTCCGTTTGCAGCACCTTGACGACTGGAACTTGCGCCGGCAGACCTTTGCCCAGCTCTATCTGAAGGAACTCTGTCGTACCCAGAACTGTGTGCTGCCAGCCGTCCCGGCTGGAGTGGAACCGGTGTGGCATCAATTCGTTATCCGCCACAGGGAGCGAAACCGTCTGCGCGACCACTTGACGAACCGTGGTATCGGCACCGAAATTCACTACCCGATTCCTCCGCACCTTTCCGAGGCTTATTCCGACCACGCATTCAGGGGTGGCGGCCTCAAGAAAGCTGAGGAATTGGCAAACACGATATTGAGTCTACCAATGAATCCTCATCTGCAGCCAGATCAAGTGCAGCATGTCAGCCAGGCTGTTATGGAGTTTGTTGATTAACCGACTTTACCGGCTCACCGTCGAGCCTTTAATCCAATGTGATGTCCTTCCGCGCGCCCATTTCGAGACCTCATTGGGATTTACGAAAGCGAAGCAATGAAGCCAGAAATCGGCGGATCGGCCGGAGACGTCGAGATCGCACTAGAAACACTCCGCCCGGAAAAACAATCGCCGCATAACCGAATGCATAGGCCAGCGCGGAGACCTTCTTTGGGCTGGTAGCTCGGGCATGGGCTAGTTTCGTCAAAGCTTCAGATGCGCCCACCTCGCGTCGGGAAACCGCCATGTGAAACCTAAATTCCGCGAGTCTCTCGGCGAGGAGACTCCGATAGGGCTCGTGGGTCACATAGCCGAGCGCCTTGTCCCATACGGCCTCAAGTCCGCGAGCGGTGGCGGAGACGTTGGCAATCTTCTGACCAGGCCACATACGTTTGAATCCCATGGGCGACCCTGGGCAGTGGCCAAAGCGCACGCCATTGCAAGCCGCTCGGAGCCAATAGTCATTGTCTTCGCAATACAGGCTCTCATCCCACGGCCCGGTCTTCTCCAAGGCCCTTCGGTGGAACAGCGTTCCAAGGACATCGATTCCTGCACCGAACTTCTCGGGAAGGAGGAGCGCACTCAACATGTCGCTCTCATGTTGCGTCGGCACATCGCACCAGTTTGCTGCCCCGGCTAAAGTCTGGAACATACGGATATCGCCGTAGATGATATCTAGTTCTGGTCTCGCCCGGAAAATCCTCACTTGCTTTTCAATCTTATTAGGCGCCAGCACGTCATCTCCAGCAACGAACTGGATGAACTCGCCAGACGCCATGGTGAAGCCGACGTTGTAGGCGCCGGCGCAACCTCGATTAGGTTGGCGGAGGTAGGCCACCCTGCCACCAAAACGCCTCGGTACCTCCTCGAGTGTTGCGTCAGTGGAGGAGTTATCCACGACGATCACCTCCAGGGGCTTATAGGACTGGTGCAGAGCGCTCGCAATCGTCATCTCGAGGTCGGGCCAGTTATTCCATGCGGTGATCACTACGGTTACCAAGCCGGGGATCATCCTGCTCCCTTGGGTCACAGCGCGCTTCGCTCAGTATCCGCGAGGTTCGAGCCGTTTTTGCCGCTGGAGGTCTCAGCCACGTGGTCCTGAAGCAATGGTGCCAACATGTGGCGCATGAAACCCAAGCATCGCAGGCGGGCCAGCTGTCTCCCCCCCGGAATAAGAATAGTTACCCATGCGGCTGCATACATCAGGGCGGAGATTGTTTCCGGGCTCTCAGCCTTCGCGAGGCTAAGGTTGGCCAGCGCCTCTCGCGTGCCTATGCGATTTTCGAAGACTGCCCTGCGCAATCTCCAATCAGCAATTTTGGCAGCCAGCATGCTCCGGTAAGGCTCCCGAGTCACGTAGCGGAGCGCCTTGCCCCAGACTACCTCTAATCCTTGTTCCATTTTATGAAAATTGCTCATCTTTTGGCCGGGTCGCAGTCTTCTGAAGCCCATGGGCGATGAGGGACAGTAGCCAAAGCGGCAGCCGCACCATGCCGCCCGGAGCCAATAGTCCGCGTCTTCGACATATAGATCCTCATCCCAAGGGCCCACTTTCTCCAAGGCGATTCGACGGGATAGGACCCCAAGCGTGTTAATCCAAATTCCATTTGGGCCGGTAAGTGTCGCCAACATGTCGTTCTGCGGTGTCATCGCAAGATCTGTCCAGTTCGCCACCCCCGGGAGGGTCTGAAAGGTACGGACGTCGCCATAAACGATGTCCAATTGCGGACTCGCCCGGAAAACCTCCAATTGTTTCTCAATCTTATTGGGCGCCAGCACGTCGTCGCCATCCACAAATTGGATGAACTCGCCATGCGCCAGGGCAAATCCAGTGTTATACGCGCCCGCACACTCCCGATTTGGTTGACGGAGGTAGCGCAAGCAGGAACCGAAACGCCGCGGCACTTCCTGAGGCGTTGCATCCGTAGAGGAGTTGTCCACAACAATCACTTCGAGTGACCCATAAGATTGATGTAAGGCGCTCGCGATAGTCATTTCCAGGTCCGGCCAGTTGTTGTATGCGCAGATCACAACAGACACAAGACTAGGTGTCAATTCTCCGAACTCGTTCCCTACTACTAAGTTCATTTCATCCCCCTAGATGTGCCCTTGTGCCACACGTGCGGGTGGCATTACTGGATCAGACGGGCCAGGAGGCGGCGAATCGGCCTGAAGTATCGTGAGTGGAGCAGGTACCTTCCACCTGGAACGATCACGATCACCCACGCAGCGGCATGCTTAAGGGCAGATATCGTTTCGTTGCTCGTTGCACGCGCAAGAGCCAGCTTTGCGATTGCCTCCCGCTTCGTCAGGTCAACTCCGGAGATCGCCATTTCAAATCTGGCTCGGGCAAGCTTCGCAGCGACCAGGCGCCGATACGGATCGCGCGTCACATAGCCCAGCGCCTTGCTCAACACTGCCTCATTCCCCAGTGCCATGGCCTTGCTGGTCTGAGTCTTGGAACCGGGCCGCACCCGCGCGAACCCCATAGGCCCCCCGGGGCAATAGCCAAAACGGCACTCAGCCCAGGCTGCTCGTAACAAGTAATCCAGATCCTCGACAAAGAGGCTCTCATCCCAGGGACCTACCTTCTCCAAGGCCTTGCGACGAAAGAGCATTCCCAGGTCCGTGCAGATTCCTAAATTGGATGAGAGTGACGCCATCAAAATGTCAATTTCCTGCTGGGTGCCAGGAAAACCCCGAGTGGGCATTCCGGCTGACGTATGGAATACACGGATATCGCCGTACACGATGTCTAACGCTGGATCGGATCTAAAGACTTCGACTTGTTTTTCAATTTTGTTCGGTGCCAACACGTCATCGCCATCTAGGAATTGGACGAACTCGCCACGCGCCACCTCAAAACCTGAGTTATAGGCACCAGCAGTATCTCTATTCGGCTGGCGGATGTACCGCAAGCGGTGCCCGAAGCGACGGGGTACCTCCTCGGGGGTTGCATCGTCGGAGGAGTTGTCAACAACAATGACTTCGACCGGCTGATAGGACTGATGCAAGGCGCTTTCGATCGTCATTTCCAGGTCCGGCCAGTTATTCCATGCGCAGATGACCACGGAAACAAGCCCTGGGATCATCTGCTCCATCTCGCCCATTCGAAACCTCCCTGGCCGCCTGTGCCCCTCGATGTAGGCGGCGCGCAAGTCGGTCCGTGTGATGTTGTCACGCAGGCCGAGAAATCGTGGGGTGTTAGCTGTTGTTCCGTGTGGCTCCTGTAGATCCCGACACCTTGTAGATCGAATAATGAGGCGTCCGCTTCAGCAAGGTCAGAAAATCAGCCTGATCCAGTATGTCTGGTCGTTCGAGTTCGGTATAAACGACGTAGGATTCTCTAGGCACTTCCGCCAGCGAGCGCCGCATATTGTCCAGTACTTTGCGCAGCACTTCTTCGCGGAAGGGGTCGTAAAAGTAATAGATACCGGGCTCCCTCGGGAATGGGAATTCGCTTGCGTCCATCTGGAGCAGGCGAAATGTCTTGCACTGACGCTTTCCGGTGTAGCTTTTCAAGTTCTTCAGGGCAACCTCAAAAAGCTCAGGCCAAAGCTCGATGCCGATGATCTGCCTGAAGGGTAACCGTGAGGCAAGAAGAAGAGCCTTGCCCTTGCCGCACCCAAAGTCGACAAAAACGAATTCTCGGAAGTCAAGGTGGAATTCCCGTAGGATTCGAGAAAAGGTCTTGGTGGCCGTCGGCCCGTACCAGTTGCTATGCACAAACCTCTGATCAGATTGGAGCTCCGGGGGACCGAGGAGCACGTCGGCAGTATCTACGTGGAAGCACCGGTCGAATCGCTTGTTTGGGTCAACTTTGATGCTTGCTGCGACAAAGGTCGGCAAGTGCCGGACCGTCCCTATCAAGCCTCTTTTTCGGGTGGAAGAAACCGCTTTGCCCTTCAAGCGCTTCCACAGCTCAAGAAGTGATATCAAGACCGGTTTAACTCCTTACGCTTTGTGAACTGCAGCAGATCAGGTCTCGCAGGTGGAAGGTACTACTGCCCGTGCAAACCTTAATGCAAAAATCCTTGGAATGATGCCGCAACAATGCCCACCTTAGCCCCAGCAACGCTGGAGCCGCAATACCCTTCGGAACACCACGAAAGTGCGTCGTGTTCTGAAGCGCAAGAGCAGTCACTACCTTTCAGCCGTGCTCGTACTGGATGAATTCGGGTGCTTCATGGCCGGACTTTACTGGCACGGCCTCCCGAGAACCGGTCCTGACACTTTGGATCGGATCTCCTGAACGGTCAGTTGGCGATGCTCCGCAGGTGGGCCCGATGTGCCAAGGCAGAAACTGCAAGCCTTTAGTGGTCGAGCGGATCTCAGATAGTTCTTCAGCTCGGTGTATAGACTGGCCCTCCCGTCGATCAGGATCCCATCCTGGTCGGTAAAATTCTCGTGCTGTACACCGATTCCGTCAAGATAGCGGTCGAGTGTGTGCACGCGGGAACAACGATACAAGCGTTTCTGATAAAGCTGATGGCAGGACCACCCGTGGGCCTCCCCGCAGTCGGAGAAAGTGCGCTGTACAGCGCTTACGTCTTCGATGCGCGTGTCGCTGGTCGCTTTCATGAAGTGCGTATAAGCGATCACCTCAAGTCGCGTTCGAAACTTGGCGGCAATCGCCCTAAGCGGCTCTAGCTTCGCTTCCGAAAAGACATCAATTGTTGCCGGGTACACTGAGATCCGGACGATATCGGCGAGCTGCCAAAAATCCTCCTCCATCTTATGTAGCAGCAGGCCGTTTGTGATCACGCGAATATTTCGAAACACCCCCGAATGCTTGGCGGCTCTCATAAAACTGCAGATGTCCTTGTTAAGAAGAGGTTCACCGCCAACAAACCTCAGCTCATCGCACCGCACGAGTGCCGCAAGAAACGAGAGGGATTCAGCAAAGCTCTCTAGTCTAGGTAGATTCGCATGACTCATGAACGGCGAGTTGGGGGCGCAATTTTTGCAGCGGATGTTGCACGTGTCGGTTAGAAAGAACTCAATAGCGGGAATGAGGATCTTGTGCTCACATAGCGCACGAAGCGATAGATGAGCTCGTTGTACCCGCCGCAGCAGGGAAGTAGGAATTGATAAAAAACGATTCATCCTGCGAGCCTCTCTTTTCCCCTCCCGGTATCTAAAACGTTAGCGTGTTGCCGGTGACCAAGTCGAGAATCTGCGCCATCCTCATATGGAGGACTGTGACCCCTTGTTACAGTCCACGTCGGAAATCAGCATCGTACTCTTTGAGTCGACCGCTGGCCGGAGCGGGGTGCAAAGTAACGGGCTGCTTGGAGGCCTGGGGGAGGGCTGTTTGCGCTTTAGATGGGCGGGGAGTCATCTCCGGGTGAAAGCGCGCCCAGTTGTTCCGTTCTCCATTCAATGTTAGGGCGGACTGCGCCGGGCCAGTTCCCGTGATAGAGCCCCCGCAAGTCACCTGAATCTTGAACGTCAAAAACTAAGAGGTCCTCCAATAGAGGTAATGCGCATCCTGCAAAAGCGCCAGACAGCCGCAGTCGATGGGGGCCAGCGTTCAACAAGTCGCCAGGCACCGTGAACCAGCTTCGGATAAGGCCCGACGGGACAGGCCGTTCGTAGGGCCACCAAGTCTCGAGAATATGGACTCCGTGCTCGTCGAGCAAGTCGACTACCAGCTCCAGGCTATCCCGGTCATCTCGTTTTTGGTATTCAATCTCCACCACAAAGGGCGTACGGACGGTGATCGGATCGGCAGGGATGCCATTCACAGGGCGGACACACACCCGTCGAAGTCTGAACCCCTCGTTTCCTGGAGCCCTGGCGAGGTCGGAATACACTACCTCTGTCAATCTAGTGATCCAGTCCTTTAAGTAGTAGGAGGTTACTTGGTGCGAAGGGCCTTCGCATACGATCTTCCCCTCATGGAGGCAAATTGTGCGTGAGCACAGAGTATTGACGGCCAGAAGGTTATGGCTCACAAACAGGACTGTCCGGCCCGCGTGTGCTGCCTCACTGGCCCGGGCCAGGCACTTTTTTTGGAAGGGGGCGTCCCCCACGGCCAACACCTCATCAACGAGCAGGATCTCCGTTTCGAGATGCGCAGCGACAGCAAACGCTAGACGCAGGTACATACCGGAGGAGTAATGTTTGACCGGGGTATCGAGAAAGCGGCTACACTCCGAAAACTCCACGATTTCGTCGAACTTCCGATCGATTTCCCGCCGAGTCATTCCCAGAATGGCTCCGTTGAGATAGATGTTTTCCCTCCCCGTTAACTCCGGATGAAACCCTGTGCCCACCTCGAGGAGCGAGCCGGTGCGCCCGTAAACTTCCACGCGACCCGTGGTGGGCGTTGTAATCCGGGAAAGGATTTTCAGAAGCGTGGACTTGCCGGCGCCGTTGCGTCCGATGATGCCCAACACCTCACCGCGCCGGACTTCCAGGGAAACATCATTAAGCGCCCAGACATACTCGGGACCACGCCCGTCCCCAGGGGCCTGGTGGCGAAACGCTCTGCGCATGCGGCGGACCGGCGCAACCATTGCCCTGGTCAGTGTGTCGCGCAGCGCCCGGTAGCGCTGGCGCTCGCCTAGCCGATAACGCTTGCTAATCCCATCGCAATGGACAGCCATCGCACTCATGAATTCACATCAGGTCACTGAACGAGTTTTCCATCCGCTGAAAGTAATAGAGCCCACCCGCAAGGATAACCGCCGTTGTCGCCATAGACACTGCCAGCAGAGGGCCGGGCGGTTCCCCGCTGCCGAGGAGGGCCCAGCGAAAGCCTTCAATCACACCCACCATCGGGTTGAGCCCGTACCAAGCCCGCCAGTGGTGAGGCACGAGGCTTGTTGGATAAGCCACTGGGCTAGCGAGAAACCAAATCTGCACTAGGAAACCCAAGGTGTAACGCACATCCCTGTACTGAACATTTAAGGCTGAAAGCCACAACCCAGCGCCAAAGGCCACCAGGACAGCCAGGAGCCCGATGAACGGCGCCGTTACCGTCGTCACCTTTGGCACAATCCGATAATAAGCCAGGAACGGGACTAGCACCAAAAACGCAATTGCAAACTCCACCAAACTCGCCAGCACGGCCGAAAGAGGGATCGCCATGCGCGGGAAGTAAACCTTGGTGATTAGCCGTTCGTTGGCAACCAGGCTGTTACTGGCCTCCGTCAACGCTTGGGAGAAGAGCTGCCATGGTACCATGGCGGTGTAGGCAAACACCGGATACGGCATGCCGTCAGAGGTTACTTTCGCCAATCTGCCCAGAAATAGGCTCAGAATGAGGGCAGTAAACAGTGGCTGGACAATCGCCCACGCGGCCCCGAAGATGGTCTGCTTGTATCGAACCTTGATGTCTCGCCAAGTTAGGAAGTAGACCAACTCGCGGCAATGCCAGAGTTCTTGCCACGGGACGCCCCACGATGATCCAGGTTGGTTGACGCGGACCAAAGGGACGCCTCTGGTGGGTGCCACATCAGAGGGTGCGTCTGCGGTCCTATGCGCATGCAGCCAAGTCATTGCGATCTTCTCCCGGCGAGGAGGGACCGTACACCTTCGAAACTGGCTGCTCGAATTGGGGCATCGCGTTCATCCTGGGATGCCGCCAAGCAAGGATTCCCCCTCGGGTTCAAGGGCACGATTCCAGCCTGCCTATTTTGCCCCTCATGCTGTATAGCGCAACAAAGCGCGCCGCACACGGAACGATATGTAGCCTAGGCCTCCTGTAGGTACCGTCGTACCTGTGCAATTCAAGGTAGACTAAACTGGGGTGGCCATTTCACACGCGGAGCACGGTGGAACCCGCTAGTTCCGCAAAGGCCCCCATCATTTCGGGACGAGCCGAGCTAGACATCAAGGTCCCGAGCGCGCACGGGAGGCGGTTTCGCCCAATTGCAGAGAGGTCAGGATTCGCGTTGTGAATTAGCAGAGTCCCCGGAGCCCCATTATGCTTATCGGGTTCCCAATGGAGCACGGACCAAAGTTGGCACACCTATTCGGGTGAGTTAGTTGATCACGAGACCCTCCTTAGATCCATGAGAAGGCCGCCTTGAGGGGCGCCTGACCTAGGTTGGGGGATAGGACCCTTAGTCTGGGAGTTCCCACCGCGACCGAAGGTAGAGGCAAGGGCCGAAGAGCCTGGCCATTAGCGTCCGGGCATAATCACCAAGGCCCTTCCCCTGCCAGCGGGCTTCACCGTCCGAGTTTCGCAACCTCCGGACGAGTGACCTCAGCTTGGATGTTAGAATAGCTCTTCGATAACGAGGCTGTTCAAAGAACAAAAGCGTTGTATAGCCCGCACTTGCTCGCAAGTCCGCCAAATAGCGGGCCCTGAGATCCTGCTTTGTGGCCCTGCATGGGTGTCGCACCACCGCGCGCGGGGTGTAAACGAGCCTGTACCCTTGAGCAATGAGCGCAAAAAAAGCGTAAAGCTCCTCCGCGCCGTTCAGCGGTGTACCACGGCCCAGCCGCGTGTCGAACCCACTCCACACCTCGAACGCGCGCCTCCGGAAGGCCATGTTCGTACCTATTCCAAAGCCCCGAAAATTCACTAGGTCGAACCAACCCGGGATGCTGGTATCAACGACCATCGGCGATGGACCGCCGACCTCATAGTGATGAATCAGCCACAGATGGGTAGTATCATCCCGATTCGTCTCGGCCGCACTGACGCGTCCTGTAACTACCATCACCGATGGGTCCCCGAATGCCTCGACAATGTTCGAGAGCCAGTCTGGCGCGGGGAGCGAGTCATCGTCCAGGTAAGCAACAACCTCGGACTCACAGGCGGCGATAGCTCGGTTGCGTGCCCGACTCAAGCCGAGAGTGGGCTCCACGACATAGCGCGCCCCCCACCGAGCTGCAATCTCCTGCGCGCGATCGTCGCGCGGTGCATTATCGACTACCAAAGTGAAGAACTTCGAGTAGCCCTGGCGGCTTACCGCCGCAAGGCATTGCTCCAGGAGCACGGGTCTATCTCGGGTACAAATGACGACCGCGCACAGGGGTAGGTTTTGCTCGCGAGTCTCACCGATCAGCAAGCTACCACCTCTGGCTTAAGACGAAGGTGGTCGGTGGTTCTTCCGGGGTATCGTTGTTGGCTGAGGCGCTGGACCTGAAGACTAACATGAGAACTAGTGTCCGGCGCAAATAACCTTTGAGCACACAGACTCTTCACCGCCGGTAAAGTTCCTTCACCGCACATCTTAGAATATTCTAACTCACGCCCGCACACTCGCAAGTTCCTTAGTTCTCATTAACTAGATGGTATCGCCGCCGGGATGCTTTGGTGCAGCAAAACAGCTTTGAATCCCCGGTGGGACAATTCTTAGCGAAAACGCCTGCGCCGAGGAGTGCAAGAAAATAGTGTGCGTAGCGTGGCCAAGACGAGGTCGGTCGGAATAGGCTTCCCCGCGAATGCCAACGGCTGGCCCCGCCCTCCCTGCCCTCGGATCTGGTTCCTGCCTGCAGAGGCAACCTCAGCGGAGAGTGCAATTCGGTAGGGGCACGGTGCGCCGGATCCCTATCTCAATCCCAACACGCCCCGTTGTTCAAGGTGCCTCGCAGGCCATCCCCCTACTTGCCCGCCACCTCCTCATAAACGGCCAGTGTTTCCCGAGCCGTCCTTTGCCATGTAAAAGGCTGGCAGCGTTTGGGTCCTTCATTGGCCAAACGTTCCCTCAGGGCTCGATCCACAAGGGCTCGCTCCAACGCCTGTGCGATATCGCCAACGTCATACGGGTCCACAAGGAGAGCGGCGTCACCGGCAATCTCGGGCATCGATGAAACCCTCGACGTAACGACTGGCACTCCACATGCCATCGCCTCAAGAACGGGAAGGCCAAATCCTTCATAGAGGGAGGGGTAGACAACGACATCAGCCAGGTTATACAAACTCGGCAGCTCCCGCTCAGGAATGAATCCGGGCAAGATGACACGATCCTTGACGCCGGACTCTGAAACCGCTCGGAAGACCGCCTGGTATCCCCAACCCAGACGGCCAGCCAGGAGCAAGCAGGAATCCTGGTGGAGATTTTTGAGCTTCGCATACGCTCGGACCAAGCGCTCCAGGTTCTTTCGTGGTTCGATTAAGCCAACAAATAAAATGACCCGCATCGGGAGGCCGTACTTTGCCCGTAAGCGGCAAGAAGTCGTCGCAGCCCTGTCCGGATGGAAGCCCTCGTCCTTCCCGTGGTAGACCACCTTGATCTTTTCGCCCTCCGAACCGAGAACTCTGATAATGTCCCTCTTCGTATTCTCGGAAACCGCGATCACTTGATTCGCGCGCCTGACGCACTTTGGGATCAGGCACCGGAAGTAGTGCCTCTTCGTGAAATGATGGCATTCGGGAAGCAAAAAGAAGGTCATATCGTGGATCGTTATTACTTGGCGGGTGGTCTTTATGAGTGGAGCGACGAACCCGGGCCCATGATAGACGTCGACCCTTCGGCGCTCCAAGTCCCATGGCAATCCGGCCTGTTCCCATAAGATCCGGAGGGGGCGGTAGGCAACTGTCGGGACAAGTTGGAAGTTCGGTGCCAGCCCAGAAAAGCGAGGAACATCCTCTCTCGAAACGTACAGGACGTATTCGTTCTTCGGGTCAACTTTCGCAAGCCATGAGACGAGACTTCGAATATATCGGGCGCCTCCGTAGGCGCGGCCTTGAGAACCAAGTGTATTGATAGCAATGCGCATTTCCTAATCCCGCTGCGCGAAACTGTGTGGGTGGCTCTGAGCTCTCTTTGGTTTTTCTAGGAGCCGAGCATCCCCCGACCAAGGTACGCAGTTGACACGGGGTAGAGCTTTACGTTGCTAGGCTACGGACCAATGGCGCTGGGGGGTGGGGCTCCGTCAGGTAGCCACGACCCCTTGGCAGCGACCTGAAGTCCTCCCTCTTCGCGGGACAACTTGAAGAAGAAAGCCCACGGGCAGGACAGGCTTCATTGGTCCTGGGCTTTTGTTTCGTAAGCCCCTCCCGGAAGATGTGAGTCAAAGGAGCTAAAGCGGTGTGAAAAATCTGAAAGCCATGCCTGAAAACTCAGACAAAAATCCAATTCTCGTCTTCACCTTCAATAACTGAGTCTGGTCCTACGTGTTCAGGGAAGCAGCAGTATTTCAGGAATTCTTTGCCTAATACAAGACTAATGCCACATCCGAGGGGCAACGTAAACAGTTCTGTACACCAATTGCAATCGGAGCTGCTAAGACTCCAGAGTGCGCACGCTATTTTATTCCGGCACCAAATGTTTCCCAGCGCTTTCCGAAATGCGATTTACCGATGGCACAGCATGCCCTGTTTCGCAGGTGCCTCTTGCGTGTCTCCTCAGCCGTCGTTTGGAATCTGAAATCTCATACCGCTCCGAGGGGGCCCAGGGCAGTGCGGGATCTTCATCGGTCGCGCAGCCATGCCGAACTCAGCGGGACCTTGGCTAACCCTCGGTCGGCGCGGGCTGGCCTTTAGCATGGTCAAGGACAAAAAGCACTGCCCAATACAAGTCTCGCCCGACGGCCTGCGCCAAGGAAGCCCCTTGTCCGTTAATGTTCCACGCAGGGGATATCAGGATAAAGGGACAACCCACACGGTGAGCCGCTACCGCGTCGTTTGCGCAGTCTCCCACCAAGAAAGTCGCAGAAAATGAGAAGCCGTAATCCCTCTGCGCTCGAATGAGGAGGCCCGGCAAGGGTTTTCTACAGTAGCACCTGTCTTCAGTTCGGTGGGGGCAATAATACATACGCTCGATGCGTCCCCCATGCTTTTCAACCTCTGCGACGAAGTGGTCAGTAATCTCGTTCAAGCCCTCGAGCGTTAACAGTCCCTTGCCCACGCATGCTTGATTGGATATCACAATGGCGGAATAGTCGTTTTCGGCCAAAAGGCGCAGCGCCTCCAAAGCTCCCGGCAGAAACTCGAACTGCGACCAGGAGGTGACATATCCATCGACAACCCGCCTATTGATGACGCCGTCGCGATCAAGCAGAATGTATCGAGGCACGGCCTCTCTCCGGCTTGCTGATTTGGCCAGCGGTCGCACTATCGGGGATGCGGGTATCTCTCAGACGGCTGACAGTATGCATAACGTTTACCTCACAACCGTTATTCTTAGACAGATAAATGCCTCATTCTGTCATCCTCAACGTTTTTCCGTACGGTGTATACTTTGCGTCATGGGTACAGCGCCATTCCTTTCTGCGCTCTATCCTGTTAAGGCGGCACATTCAACTCTCAACCACCTGTCGGGCGAGGTACTAGTGATTTCAACGCGAGATCCCCAGCTAACCTCACTCGTCTTCGCATCAAGCAGGCGGGGTAGCGGACCCTGACCCAGACTCCTCCGCCTTTTCCCTCCGCCACGCCACCAATTCTTGCACTTTGCGCTCAAACTGACGCTCTAGTAAGGTCCCGTAGCGCAGGATCTGCTCCATGTCCTTTTCGGAGGGTATCAGTTGAGCATCCATGGCATGCTACGGCAAAGGCATTTCTTGAAATCGGAGCCACACTCTCTCGCGACGGAGGAAGGCGTCCATCTCCCGAAAGAGACTCCCCAGAAACTAGTCGCGTGCTTCCTCGTTTTCGTGACCGTGGCCGGGCGCGGGTTCACCTTTCGGGTGTTCCAGTTGTACGTTGTACTGTGCGATCAAAGCCGCTCCGGTCACGTCGGGGACTTCTCCGTAGACCGTCGTGAGCAGTTGCAAGCCCTGCCAAGCGAATCCTTATTCCTCCACGCTATTCGAAAGCGATAGGAGTAGCCATAGAATCTGCTGGGACTTCTCTGAAGAGTCGGAGACTGCGGCCAAGCCTAGGCAATCGATGACGAGATTGTGATGGCCCTCCTGCAGCTTGCCCCGCGACAGTCGCACCCGCAGCTCATATTGTTTCTTCTGAACAGCTAGGAGCGCCATTTCAGTGCAGCTCAACCTCCGCAGACGCCAGCAAATGGCGACCATGTCGTCAATCAGCGTCTCCTCAAGCCTATCCTGAGGTGCGAGCGCGGCTTGCAGAGATTCGCGCAACTCTTCGAATTGGGGGGTCTCACCAAGCTCCTTTATGGTCCATGGTTTGACGTTCGCAAAGATGAAGTGCTTGGCGGGGTTTCGGCTGGCATGCGCTTTGCCCAGTTCTGCCTTGGGCCCCGTCGACTTCAAGCTGTTAGAGGGGTCGCCGGCGGGCAAGCGAGGACTGACTTTGTTTAGAATTAGGCCCATGGGGCCTCTCGAAGGGCGCGGCGAACACAGGCGAAATCGAAGCCCCATCTTTGCGTTTTCTTCGTTCATATTCAAGACACATCACTTCCGCCTCCAACTCAAGCCATGATTCTTGGCTATTGCTCATCGGCTGAAATTCTGTCTGAAAACGTTGAAACCCACGTGAGCCGGAAATGCGGACACACTTAAGTCGTTGGCGGCAACATGTGTGTTTTCACCTCGATAGGACTTATAACTGACTGCGCTCGCGATACAGCGTACACTCCTCATTCGTATCCGGTCGGGTGCCCTGCGCGCCAGCGGTCGACTCGCGCCAGAGACAACTCAGCCGAAGCCGAAATGAGCCTTTGCGAATCCGCACGACCTTCGAGGGGTGCACTTTTCGGAAATACTTACTGCTAGGCCATTCCTGAACCACCCGGCTGTTTACCTGACGCCCTTACGCAGCTCGACCTCGGGCCACCAGTCGAGTTTGGCACGAGCCTTATTGACATCCAGATAGGTGTGTTCGATTTCCCCGGGCCTCTTCGGGGCGTAGTGAGACTCCAGCGGTCCCACCCCCAGAGTCCGCCGGACGACGCAAAAGATCTCGTAGTCGGTTGTGGGCTTGCCCGAGGCGATGTTCAGGATTTCATGATCGCCCCGCTCCAGTGCATTCACGTTTACTCGTGCCACTTTCGAAAAATGGATGGAGTCGCGGATCTTGGTGCCATCCTCGAAGTTAGTAAGCGTGCGCTTGCGAAGGATCTGCTCCCAGAAGATGGCGACCGCGCCGGCCTCACTCTGGGAGCTTCGCCCCAGCCCGTACACATATCCGTAGCGGAGCACCACATAAGGCAGGCCGAAATTCTTTCTTTATCTAAAGGGGTAATGCTCGACAGTGTGTTAACTCACACCGTACGGCCCGAGAGGAAGGGCGGGAGACTCTTCATTGGCCGGCAGCACTTGCGGTTCACCATAGATAGCCCCGCCAGTGGAAGCGCAAATGAAGCACCGGATGCCGTGCTTCACCGAGAGGTCAAGCAGATGGAGGGACCGAACGATATGGCACTCGGCGTCAAAGGCCGGCTCCCGCACTGCCTGGCGGCCATCGGTCTGTGCCGCATGGTGGTTACCAAGGTCCGCCTTCTTTTTCTCGAAAATTGCCTTTAGGGTCGTTAGATCGCAGAAGTCGACCTAATAGAACGGAACGTTAGATTAGAGATTCTCGCGCGACCTTCGTGAAAGATCGTCCGCGATGATCACTTCGAGCCCTGCGCGCACGTAAGCATCCACCACCTAGGAAGCCCATAAATCCCGCGCCTCACGTGACAAGAACTTTCATTTCCGTGGCCCAACTTAGCAGCATCGATCGATTTCCAATTTTCAATCATATTATATTCTTTGCCTTCACGACAGGTCAGAATCTTCCCGTGGGTTCCTCCACAGCAAACACTCAATAAGCCAGCTGCTCCTGGTCGGCCATGTGCAAATGGGCACAGAGGGTCACTAGGTATTCGAGGGAATCGCTGCCTTGCTTGCTCAGCCGGGTCCAGTAGTAGACCTACACGGTTTCGATCGACCGACCCCGGAGAGGGGGCGATCTAACCGTTCAAAGGTCAGTGTGGAAGAAGGCACTCACTTAAATCTCGGTCGAAGGGTGCAGGTAGAGCCAGGAGGTCAACGGAATGGGGGACACGAGCCACCATGCGAGTTAGTAGAGGGCATCACACTCTGCACTTGAAATGATCGAGCAGCCGGCGAGCAACTGGAATCGCCTGCGTGAGGGGGCTGACTAATGCGGCCGGCGTCCTGCGACGAAATCTTGAGAGGTTCATGCTCCAAGGTTACAATCGCGCGGTGACGGTAAAAAGCGTGTTATCCAGGCGCGGATAGAAAACTCGCAGACAATGAGTACGCCTCGGCAAGACTGCCCCCTTTTGACTCGAGCGGCTGCCAGGGGCGCTGTACAACGCTGCGGAGTGGTGCCCCAGGTCACCAGTTCTTCCCAGGAGGCGAACATGTTTCGATTTTGTGCAAGCATGATTCTTCTCGTTGTGACACTGGAATTGCCTGCTTGGGTTGAGGCCCAATCCGGTCTTGTTCCTCCACAGGTTGCGCCTCGCGAATTCGCCATAATGGCCTGGGATAGCGCGCCGTCTGATCCTGAGCAACTTCACTCGATGAAAGAAGCGGGGCTGAACATTGCCGGTTTTTGCAGCGTTTCTGATCTGGACCGCGTTCAGGCTGCACAACTCTCCTGTTTTGTCGAAGACGCGCGAGTCAGCGGGTACGATTGGGAAAATCTCCCCGCAGAGAATGAGATTCGCTCAAAGATGCGTGACTTGGCACAGCTGGTCGAACGCCACACCACCGTCGTTGGGTTCTTTTTGCGCGACGAACCCCGGGCCCCGGCCATGCCGGGTCTGGGGCGTGTTGCCAACATGTTGAGGGAAGTGGTTCCGGACACTTGGCCGTATGTAAACCTTCTAGCAGCCTACGCAAGCCCTGCTCGCTTGGGAGCTGCGGACTACGAGAGTTACGTTCGAAAGCTCGTAGAGGCGGTACACCCTCCCTTCATCAGTTACGACAACTATTCGCTTGTTGAAGGGGAAATGCGAGATTTCTTCTGCACCAACCTGGAAATTGTCCGCCGCGTGAGCCTGGAAGCCAAAATCTCCTTCTGGAATTGTGTTTTGGCCAATGCCCATTGGAATGTCATGGAGCCATCTGATGCTACCTTCAACATCCAAGTGTACAGCACGCTCGCGTATGGCGGCAGAGGCATTGAATACTTCACATATTTCACACCCAGACAGGAGAATTACCGGATGGCAGCCATCGACCCATTCGGCTACCGCACGCCGACCTGGGACATGATGCGTCGCGTCAACTACCAAATCCACGCGCTTGCGCCTGCCTTGATCCGGTTGCGCAGCACGGGGGTATATCATTCGCCCGAGGTGCCCACAGGGTGCCGACCTCTCGCTGACAGCCCTTTGGTCAAGGATGTGGAAATGCTCACCCCTTCGATTGTGCCCATGATTCGACCACGTTTCCTGGTCGGCGAGTTTGAGGATCCCCAAGGACGCCCATATTTGATGATCGTCAACAAGGATCTTCGCTACTCATTCCTTTACCACCCCGTTTTTAAGAAAGAGGTTCGCAAAACCTTCCGCATATCTCCGTACTCGGGCCAAGAAGAATCCCTTCCACAAGGGTACGATTGGATAGCACCAGGGGCAGGAGCCCTGCTCCGGGTGGAATGACCGGCTGCACATTTTCGTCGACCAGCGCCTTCTTGGGGACTAAATCCGGCCACCATTCGGCTGGGGCAAAACCTTGGACATCCAATTTTTGTTGGTCATCTGATCCACAATAAGCCAGGGGATTGATTCCTTCCAGCCCTACAACGCGGCGGTCATCCAGTTCGTCAGCAGTCAGAACCTCCGGGTCGGAGGCAAAGTTCTTCAAGAACCAGCGGAGCTTCCACAGGGCCCGGTCGTGGCAATAGAGCCGAGTGTGCACATGGCGGCCGGCGTACTCGGACGGATCAATGATAAGAAACAGAGCTGCGCGACAGGGTTGAGTGGCGTGCCCGGTAGGCTCGAAGTGCACCACCCGGGCTCGGTACAGGCCCTCGACGAGCGGGATTCTTTCCCTGGTCTGCCTCAGACCTAGGAGCTTTATTCGCACAGCTAGATCCCTTCTGAAACTGCAGCCAAGACTGTAATTTTCTACGTAAGGGAAGAATCTGCTGGGGCCGCAACGCTGAAGGGAAGAGCTCTTCCAGGGAACAAAGCCTGGTGAAGTTCGGAACTTGTCTCAAGCACTTAAGGCAGCCATCCAAGCTCACCCAGGGCGAGCTCGCGTGTAAATTCGGACTGAGTGACGCGGACCTTGGCTCGGTCGAAGCAGCGGAAGCGGAGCACCCAACCCGCCAAGTCTGTAAAGTTCTGGTATGCGCCTTAAGGGTAGGCCGAAACAAGCTATGGAGGTACGCCTTTACGGCGAGACGGGAAAGATGGCTCGACACGGAAGGCATTGGAAACAGATTCGTACCCACCTGTGGAAGCCAGCATCTACCTCTCGCGTTAGGCGCTGGCAAGCCCGCGAAGGTCACCCAAGAGTCAAGCAAACCGCAGCAGAGCGAATCTTCGGCTTGCCCGACCTGAGTGTCCGCAGTTATCAACTTCCGTCAACTGGGAAGGCTTCTCCTGTTTTCTCGGCACGCGGGCGAAACGCCAGTCCCATGCTCGAAAGAAGCTCGTGAACCCTGTCCCGGTTGTTTTCCTGTGCGGTCCTCACCAAAGATGTAACATTTTCCAAAAGCACCCTGCTGTCGACCGACTGAGGAATAATCATCGATAGCTTCTCAAACCGCGTTGCGCACAGTTGCTCAGCGGGTCCCACCAGCTCCTCTACCAACTTTTCTCCGGGGCGCAACCCTGTGATGGAAACCTCGATGTCCTTTACGAGTTCAAGCCCGGATAGACGGACCATTTCGTGGGCCAGGTCAAGAATTTTGCGGGGATTGCCCATATCCAAGACGAACACCTCCCCATGCTGCCCTAAGGTTCCGGCGCACAAGACCAGTTGAACAGCCTCGGGGATGGTCATGAAGAATCGAACGACTTCGGGATCTGTTACAGTTACGGGACCGCCTTCGGCAATCTGCCTTCTAAATAGGTGGATCACACTCCCGCGACTACCCATTACATTTCCAAAGCGCACACATGCCGAGCGTAGAAATCCCCCACTGGCGAAAGCTTGAACGAGCATTTCCCCCACCCGCTTTGTCGCACCCATTACGCTGGCCGGGTTCACTGCCTTGTCAGTTGAAATGTATACAAACCGTTCCACGCCATTCTCACGACAGGCATCCAACAACGTATTCGTGCCGGAGATATTGTTCAGGACCGCCTCGCAAGGCTGCTTCTCCATCAAAGGGACGTGCTTGTGTGCGGCGGCATGGAAGACTACCTGAGGCCGGAATTCTGCAAAAAGCGGGATAAGCCTCTCTCTTTGCCTTAGATCCCCAATCTGGCAGTCGATGCGGGCATCCGGAAATTCGAACGCTAACTCCTGCTCCAGTTCGTAGATTGAGTTCTCATCTTTGTCCAGAGCTGCAATCGAATCAGGCTCGAGAAGAAGCAGTTGCCGGACCAGTTCACTGCCAATCGACCCTCCTGCGCCTGTAACTAGAATCCTTTTGCCTCTATACACCTGCCGGACCGAGTCATCAAACTCTGTCACCTCGACGCTGTCCCGCCCGAGGAGCTCCTCGACGCGAACCTCTCGAAGCTGGCTGATACTAACACGCCCCGCGATGATTTCCCGCAAGCTAGGGATGACCTTGGCAGAAACGGGGATGTCCTCGCATTGGGCTACGACTCGAGCTATCGCCCTGCGGCCTGCAGTGGCAATGCTGATTACAACCTCATCGACCTGCGCCCGCCGCACAATCTGCCGAAGAGCCTCTCCCCCGCCTAGCACTGTGACTCCTGAGATGACGGTCCCGATCTTCTTCGGATCGTCATCTACGAACCCAACCACCTCGACCGCGGAATGGTCCTTAAGCTCCTTCAGAAGCATAATCCCCGCACGGCCAGCGCCATAAAGAATCATCCGCTTACACCTTTGCTCCGGCAACAGGGAGAGCGCGTTCCCGCGCTCATAAAGGATTCTGCGCAGCCCCCGCGCTCCCAGACATCCGACAAGGGAGAAGGAGAATTCCATGGCGATTACGCTCAACGATATGCGGAGTCGTGGGGCTAGAATAGCCCAGCCCGGATAGAAGAGACGCAGAAGGACCAGAAAAGCCGTGACTGCCGAGAGCGACTGACTAATGGCAAATGCGTCGGAGAGGGAGACATACCTCCAGATAAACTTATAGATTCCCAATCGCCAGTTAACTACCAGGCGCGTCGCGACCAAGTACGGCAGCCAGAGTAGGAACTGTTTCGTGTACTGCCACTGGGGCACTCCCTCAAAGCGAATGGCGTAGGCTAGACCGAATGAGACGGTGAAAATCAGACCGTCCACAACGACCTGGTTCCCCCGAGTGTATGGATCAAATTGAAGTTTCGCCATCGGTCCCGACCTCGACACGGTTAGTCACGCGGCGTCATCCTGCTGGCCTCCTGTTTCGCCCTCAGCGCCCGACGCTCGAGCCCGTAGACACCAGCCGTAAATCCCACAAGGGTCAGAGCGGCAAACGAAAGGATTTCGGCTCGCAAAAGGTTCGCAGACCGAACGTAGGCGAGACCCAAAGAGCCCATCAGGAGGTGGAGGAATAGATACACGCTGGTAATGCTACCATGACTCAGACCCAGTTGAGCCAGCCTCTGGTACAGGTGGCCACGGTGGGCCTGGAAAATGTTTTCGCGTCGCCGCAGACGCCGCAGGAGTGTGAAGCCGGTGTCCCATAGGTATGGCGAGCACACCAGCAACAGCCCGATCATACATGCAGGATTTGCAGACTTCTGGGCGATGCGCACAACCAGCGAAGCCAATAGGATGCCCAAGAATAAGCTTCCCGTATCGCCCATAAAAGTTCGAGCTCTCGGGAGGTTGTAAGGAAGAAAACCCAGGCAACTGCCAATCACCACCAGGGCCACCGCCGCGAGGTTCGGGCTGCCTTGCCACGAGGCAAAGACAAAGAAAAAGCTGCTGTAGGCAACGGCAGTGACTGCCGCCATGCCGTTGATCCCGTCCATGAAGTTAAAGATGTTGGCGAAGCAGGTGAGCCAAAGAATTGTCGCGGGGACCGCTAAAATCCCTACCGAGATAGGGCCCCAGCCCAGAAGCGAGAGGCTCTCAATCCGCACACCAAGGGCCACGACAGTCCCGGCGAGGATAAGCTGCCCAACCAACTTCGTCCCTGGCGCGATTCCGCAGAGGTCGTCATAGAGTCCTGTCAAACCCATCCCTACACCTACCAGAAGTACGGGAAGAATGTCGTGGGCAAGAGTTGGGTTCCCAGGGGACGTTGGAATTCTAACTGCGAGGAGCGTTGCCGAGGACAGAACTACTCCGGCGAGGATGCCAAGCCCCCCTAGCCGCGGTACAGGTGTGAAGTGTGAGCTGCGCGGGTTCGGTAAATCCAGCACGCCCCGCCGAAGTGAAAGCACAATACTCAGTCTGGTGGTGGAAAATGCAACGAGGACGCTGATAAAGAATATGATCCAGAGCATCAACTAATGTAAACGTCTTAAGAAATAGTACATAGACGACGGATTCTGTTCGTTGACCAGCGGCGGGTGGTTTCCTGAATAGCCCGCCAAGTATGATCGAGGTCGGTAAACCAATGGTTATTCGTCCTTTCGTAGCGCAACTGCCGCCAGATACGTTCCTGTGGTTTGGGCCCCGGCTGGTAGGGCGGCAGGTATTCCATCTAGATCTGGCGATGGGCTGCCAAGTACTTCCTAACCCGAGGCCCCCGATGCCAGCGCGCTCGATCCACGAACAGACGCAGGAGCTTTCCCTGCCAGCGTCGTCGCAAGCCAATCAGCAAGGCCAGGAACCCTTGGTTGTCACCCCGCGGCGCACGCATCAGCCCGTAGTGACCTTCCCAGGGCGCCACCCAGCCAAAGACATTCAAGCGTGGCCGATGGTTGCTGGCCGTGGGAACCCGAAAGGGTTGACTCCGTCGCGCCCACACCCGGCTGATCCGGGAGTGTTCGGTAAAATCCGTATCTTCCTCAAACACCACGATGTCCCGCTTCGTCCACTGGCGGACTTTTTTTTGAGCGCCGTCGGAAGCGCGCCGCATCTTGGGCTCGCGCCTGCAGAAAGACGTAACTGCCTCGCTTCAGCCGATAGCCCAGGCGATGTAGCCACTTCTGCGCTTGGCGGACGGTCAAATCCAACCCAAAGCGTCGCCGGAGGTGGACCACAAAAGTTGGCCCGTCCCAGACCGCCCGAGGCAGTCCGTGCTGCTCGGGACTCTGTTCCAGGTGTCGCGTCAACTGCTGTCGCAACCGTGCCATCAGGGCGGCGGGACGACCGGAGCGGGGGCGCTCCGGCACCCCTGTTGCCCCCTCCTGCTTCACCCGGCAGACCCAACGGGTCAAACTCATTCGGCTCAAACCAAATAGCCGGCACAGAAACGTCGGACGATAACCGTCCTACAGCAAAATCAGCACCGCAACTTTTAGGCCGAGCCAGGCTCCGGGGGCCCCCTTGGCCAGCGCCAGCAACTTCTCCCGGGTCACGTCGGAACGCTCAATGCTCAGAGCCTTCATGACTCGAGGGTGTAACAGAGTTAGAGGTCAATGTCACTTTATTTAGTTCGTTTACATTAGCAGGACTCACCCTTGCGAGGTTTTCCACACAGGATCAAAAGGGCGCGTAAGATCCTACGATGACTTCGCTCGCGACGACTATGTGATTAATAAGCGCGCCAGTCCATTCGAATTCAATTTGACACCCTCGAGCTCATCCGCAATGCGGAGAAGGCTGAGGCTTTCTTGCTGAGGCGTCGGGAATTGTGCAACCGCTGAAAATGGGTCCAAGACCACTAAGAAAGTTGAATTCAAAGGTGATAAACGTTCATTAGCCCTTCCGGCGTAAGCTTCACCGCTGATGGGCCCGACTCAAAGGTCGCAAATCAAAGACGTTTCGAACGACCCTCTTGCTGTCCTCGGTACCAATGCACGGTGCGCCGGACGCCCTCTTCGAGTCCGATTCTCGATTTGAACCCTAAGGTACTCTCGATTCTTGTGACATCACAAATCGTGTCCGAGGTCAACTTCTTGACGTCACGTGGGGTAAACGGGGGATGGAAGTGCAGGGCCCCTCCAAAAAATTCAAGCAGGCCTCCACATAAGTACAAAACCGAGGGGGGAATTCGCAGCTGCGAGAGCGAGACGCCCAACTCCTTCGCCACGGTTTCGACAACGAGTTTAAGGGGATAGGGCGAGGGATCCGCCAAGTTGAAGATTTCCCCTCTGGCCAGAGGGTTTTCTGCCGCAAGCAAGGCAGCATCGATAACGTTTTCGACATAGGTCATACTTTTCTTGCAGCCTAGG
>Ga0187771_10000432_pt1 | contig 25784 bp, 26 predicted proteins | sample 0116_SJ02_MP15_1_FD_133139 | JGI IMG/M metagenome (GOLD analysis project Ga0187771, IMG submission 133139) | Tropical peat soil microbial communities from peatlands in Department of Meta, Colombia - 0116_SJ02_MP15_10_MG | ecosystem: Environmental > Terrestrial > Soil > Wetlands > Peat | place... | reverse complement strand
GCGGCGTTCCCTCCTCCCACAACCACGACCTTCCCGCTCACCCGGGGAGGATTCTTATCGCGCACCTTCTTCATAAAATCCAGAACCGGCAAGACCGATGGGCCATCTCCCCCGGCAATCCCCAGGGGCGTCTTTCCGTGAGCCCCGATTGCCAGAAGGACAGCATCATATTCTTTCTCCAGTTTCCCGAGCTCCAGGTCTTTTCCCAACGTTCGACTTCCCTCAAATTCGATCCCCGGACCGTCTAGGAAACGGAGTTCCCGCTCCAGAACTTCCCGGGGAAGACGGAATTCCGGAATGGCCCACCGCATCAGCCCTCCGGGGGCCGATTCCTTGTCGAACAGGGTCACCCGGAAACCCCAGGTCCTAAGGTAGAAAGCAGCGGTCAGGCCGGCGGGGCCGGCTCCCACAACGGCTACCTTCTGCGGCCGTTCTGGTGGCAGAGCAGGAGTCCAGGTTTGTCCATCCTGATCGGAGAGATAGCGCTTCAAATCGCGAATGGCTACCGGCTGCTGGTCGACTTTGATCCGGTTGCAAACTGCCTCGCAAGGACGGGAACACACCCTTCCCAGAATCCCTCCGAAGGGGACGGCTTCCCGAATTTTTTCCAACCCTTGATCCATCCTTCCCCCGGCCAGGTGACGGATGTACGCCTGGCAGTTCATTCCCGCGGGGCAGGCCTGGCGGCAGGGAGAGAGTTGCAGGCGAAGGTTGTCCAGGACGCAAACTTCCACACAGCGGCCGCAGGCGGTACACTTATCCTTGTCAATGCGGATATTGTCATTCAAGCTGGTCAGCATATTGATGTCCATGATTCCTCCCTTACCGCATCTTGGCCAGGGACCGATAGGACACTACCACCTCGCTCGGTTCCCCGCCCCTTTTCAGCATGATATGTTTAAGCCATTGCGCGTCGTCCTTTTGGGGATAGTCCGGACGGTAATGCCAGAACCCCCAGCGGCTTTCCCTCCGTTCCAGAGAGGCCGTCGCCGAAAGCTTGGCGCAGAGCATGATATTTTCTACCTCCAGGACTTTGAAGAGGTCGTGAATATTTTTGATGCGAACCTTCTCCCGGATCTCTTTTCGGAAGCGATCTATCCACCACAAGGCCATATTCAGTTTGTACGCGTTCTTGGGAGGGGTGACGTAGTCATTGATCAGGCGGCGCACCTTATATTCAAATTCCTCTACGCTAACCTCCCCGTTCGCCTGCTCCAGGCGGCGGTTCAGGTCCTTTTTCAGCTCCGTGAGAAGACGGGGGTTGTCTCCCACCCGGGAAACTCTTCGGGCCCGCTCGCTGGCTTCTTCCGCAGCGATCTCCCCAAAAACAAAAGCGCCGCTGAGATGGCCCCGGGCGACCAGAGAGGCGTCTCCGGCGGCGTAAAGCCCCGCCAGCGTGCTGGCAGCCTTTTCGTCCACCCAGATCCCGGTCAGGCCATGGCCGCCGCAGAGGTAAAACTCTGTGGGCCAGAGTTCGATGTCCCCGCTTCGGAAATTGATCCCCCGGCCTTCGAAGAACCGCTGCTGCACGGGCCGCTCCGTAGAGAACAGGATGTCTTCGATCTCTTTGATCTTGGCCTCGGGCAGGTGTTTCATGCGGATGCGCATGGGTCCCATATCCTTACGGTACTCCAGGGCAATGGTCTGATTCGAAGGATGATTGTCCTCGAAATGAACATCCATGGCATTCAGCAGCTGGGCTCCTCGGGTGAGGGTGATATAAAGCAAAGGGGCGTTGATATCCTTGATGATGTAGTAATTGAGGGTGTATTCGAACCCCGTCACCTGGGCTCCGGCCCGAAAGGCCATCGCGTATCCATCTCCGGTGTTGCCGGGAAAATCGTAGACTCCATAAAGGTAGCCGTTGTTGGGCAGGCCGAAGCGAGCCGTTCCGCCGGAAGCGATGATCACCGATTTGGCATGGCAGACAACGACTTCTCCCGTGCGGATATTGAGGCCAATGGCCCCCCCCACTTCTTCCCCTTCCACGATCAGCTGCAGTCCCATCACGCGATTGAAGACCTGGCATCCCAGGCCCAGTAATCGTTTAGCCAGGATCGTCTTCAACTCCGGCTCCTTCATGGCCAGGCAGAATTTTCCCTTGGGATGAACCTGGAGCAGTTCGTATTTTCCATCTGCATCCCGGGGGAAAAAGACGCCCCATCCTTCCAGCTTCTTCATCAGCGCATAGCTCCGCTCGGCCATGAGGAAATTCACCGGCTCATCCATGATATCCCCGCAGGCGATGCGGTTGGACTCGACATAAAGCTCGGGGGTCGTCATTCCCGGAACGGCCACAATATTGAGCGCATCCATTCCCCGAGCAATACAGCCGCTGTAGAGGATATGACCTTTCTCAAAGACCACCACTCTCTGCGCCGGGTCAATCTCTTTGGCGCGGATCGCTGCCATGGCCCCCGCGCTTCCCCCGCCGATGATCAGGACGTCGGCTTGAATATGGGACTCTCTGAACTCCATAAAAACCTCCTGGAATAGTGCTGAAAATAAAGTGCTGCCGTACTCTCCTACTACCTTTAGATTTTTGGGGTCATCTCCAAGTTAGCGGATCGAATATTTTATGAATGCCCGGCACGGGATCGGAACGAAAGACCGGTTGCCTGGCAAACATAGGCGGGATATTGCTTTCCCTATTTCCCTTGCCGCCTCCTGCCAAACCCACCCCAACCTCCGTAGATGATTTATTGATTTCCCAATCGAAATTTCTGCCAATCACCGGCCTGGAGTTGGGCCGTTAGTTCATAGGAATCTCCTGGGAAGGAGAGGACGGCATATTCTACCGGTTTCTGTTCCCTAGAATAAGTCAGCCGCCTCAACTCCAGAACTGGGCTTCCCTTCGGAACCTTCAGCAGCCCTCCGATTTTCCGGGAGGCCAGGGAGGCCCTGATTTTTACCTCCGAGCGATGGATTCGAACCCCGGCATTTTCCTGTAACAGGCGGAAAGAGTTCTTAACTGCGGCTTCCTTTTCTGTCCAATGACGCCCCAGGATATAGGGGATATTCATTTGAATGACCGCCAAGACGTTCTGGTTTAGAAAATACTGGCGCACAAACCGTAAAACCTTTTCTCCGTGGGGAACTTGAAGGTTTTCTTGGGCCCTGCGGTCCGCGGAAACAACCTGGTACTCCAGGATCTGAATCTTCGGCTTAAAACCTCTCCGCAATAACGATGGATAAAAACCCAGCAGTTCCCCCATGGTCTGGGTGATGACTTTTCTGCGGACGAAGGTTCCCAACCCCGCCTTGCGGACAATCAGGTTTTTATCGGCTAACCGCTGCATGGCCAGCCGGACCGTGACCCGGCTCACCCGGTAACCCTCCCCCAACTCCTTTTCCGAGGGAAGGATTGACCCTTCCGAGTAAATCCCTTTTTGAATGGATTTTTCGATCGCCTCCGCGATCTGGCGATAGAGCGGGACCATACTTGATTTTTTCAGCTCTCCGTTGAGCTTCTTCCTGGCCATGGGACTAAATAATACATTATAATACATTCAAGGTCAAATTCTTTCTTCGCGGCAAAGGATTTTATCTCCTCCGGATTCCAGCCCGGAGCCTTTCGGCACCCGGGGAGTGATTTCGTGCTTTTCTCTCCCTTCCGGCATGGATATAATAGACGGGTCTTGGCGCGGGTCCCCCGGCAAATCTTATCTCTGGCAACGCACAGGGACGTGAAGAGAAGCCCCTCGATACACATCGGAACATCCGGATGGCACTATGCCCACTGGCGCGGCCCCTTTTACCCCGAGTCCTTGGCCCCGGGAGGCTTCTTGAAACACTACTTCAGCTTCTTCCATACGGTGGAAATCAACAATTCTTTCTACCAATTGCCCCGAGAAAAGACCTTGATTCAGTGGAGGGATGCTGTGCCCGCGGGCTTTATTTTCGCCGTTAAGGCCAGCCGGTTTATAACCCACATGAAGAAACTAAAGGACCCGGAAAAGAGCGTTCCTGTCTTTCTGGATCGGATGAGAAATTTAGGAGATAGTCTCGGCCCCATTCTCTTTCAACTGCCGCCCTATTGGAAATTAAACCGGGAACGATTCGGTCTCTTTCTGGAAAAGCTTCCCAAGAATTATCGGTACAGTTTTGAATTTAGAGATTCCAGCTGGTTCCAGGACGCAGTTTACCAGGCCCTGGCGGACCATGGTTCCGCCTTTTGCATCTATGATTTAAACGGGAAACTCTCCCCGCTAGAGGTGACCGCAGATTTCGTCTATGTCCGTCTCCACGGCCCGGAAGGGCCCTACCGGGGTCAATATGGTCCCCGGGCCCTTTCCGGCTGGGCCAGACTCTTTTCCGACTGGGTTCGGCAGGACAAGGAAATTTATTGCTACTTTGACAATGATGAGGGTGGCTATGCGCCCCGGGATGCCCTGACGTTGCAAAAAGCGGTAGGGAAGGAATCGGAATAAATTGGGAGGACGGCCCCAGAATCCTTAACCAATCAATTGGTCACTTTTTTCACCCCGGGCCGGTCAATGAGTGGTTCGGCAGGGGTGGTCGGGGTTAGAATGAACTTTCAGACTTTCATCGGTTGCGGGAGAATCGGATGATTCTCCTTCCTCCAAAACCTGGCACAGATTTTTCGAGAGAAACAATAACCTTTTCTCTCTTCCGTCTTCTCCCTGGAGAGGATGGTCTTTGATTTGCTGGATCAGGTTTTTGATCCTCAAGCCGTTGTGTCTCCGCTCGAGGGACTGGTGGACCTTGGTGGCGATCTGCGAGATATCAAAAGGCTTGACAATGAAATCCCCGGCCCCGTAATAGATCGCCTCTCCGGCACTCTCCGGGTTCCCGTAGGCGGTGATGATAATCACCTCGATATCGTCTTTCATTCTTTTGATCTCCCGCAGAACTTCTATTCCCGACATTCCCGGCATTTTCAGGTCCAGGGCAACCAGGTCTACATTTTGTCCGCGAATGCGCCGCAGGGCTTCTCTCCCATTTCCTGCCGTATGAACTTCATATAAGGGTTTGAGGATCCGGCACAGGGCCTCTCTCACGTCGGCTTCGTCATCAACAATCAAGACTGATCTCTTTGGTTTCATTCACGTTCCTCGGCCTGAATAGTTGGGTTGGTCCGAAAATGCCAGGTCAGGATTCTTCAAGCAAATCCCATGCCTCTCCGCTAGGAAAATAATTCCCGAATATAAGTATCTGGAATTGCAATTGATTACGACCAAGGATAAATAAGGGAAGGGACCGATCAATCTAAAATGATCTTATGCATTTAACCTTTCTTTCAATACGATGACAATCCGAGTCACTTCGCAAACCGCGGGAACAATATCCCCTTGCCTTCGGAATTGGGCCATAATTCCACACATCCGGGAAGGCGGACTTCCAGGCATCTATAATTACGAAGAAAATCGGACGGCATTCCCATTCTCGCGAGAATGGTGGAGCTTCCTTCAGATAACGACGCAATCTTTTTCTGCCTGGGGAGATTTGTTGGGGGGAACTTGCAAAAAATTCCCTTTCCCCCCTTCAAAAGGCGGGAAAAAATTGCTTACCAACCCTTAGAATCATTATCTGGCCCCAGGCTGCCATTTAGTGGCCGCCTTCAAAATATCCGGAAAGGCAGCATCCACCTTTTTGCGGATTCCCTCCAGGTTGTGCCCGGCAATGGGATGTTCCACAACGACGAGGGCTATTTCCGAGACCCCCTGTTCCTTGATCGCTTTCGTGATCATCTCCAAAAAAGCTGAGGTTACGATCGTGACTGTGGGGATCCCCTTCTTCTCCAAATTCAGCTGGTCAACTACCAGCCATGCGGTACAATTCCCTCAGTCCGCCTGGGCTGCGATCACCAGGTCCGGTTTCAGCTTGGTAATCTTGTTCGCCACCTCTTCGCTGGCCTCTCCATTCTTCGAGATGGCGGCCGTGGCCGGGTCCAATTCCCATAACCTAATGACCTTCACATTCTTCACTTGCTGGGTAAGCAGCTCCCCCAGCCGGGCGAGAAACTTATCACCGTTATACTTTCCGTTCCACCGCAGCAGAACCGTCTTCCCCTCCAAAGCGGGAGGATGGGGGTTCAGCTTCACCGGGCCCACCTTGGGCATCTGTTTCTCTGCCGCCGCCCAGCCAGAGTTACAAAAAATTCCGACCACAAGAAAAAATGCTAACCCGATCAACAGCCCTTTTCTGCTCATCTTCTATTTTCCTCCATTCCTCACTTTTCCATAGGGTATCCCAACTTCAGCCAGTTCGACCAGCCTCCTTCCAGGACCTTGATGTTGGTAAACCCCCACTTCTCAGTCAGTTGAGTGGCTACGTCCAACGAGTCTTCCTCGTGGGAACAATCACAGTAGAGAATCAGGGTTTTGTCCTTGGGAAGATCTCCCGCGTTTTTCAAGTCGGATGCCCAGGGAAAGTTGATTGCCCCCTTGATGTGGCCGACATCATAGGCTCCCTTGGGCTGAACATCCACAATTAAGATACCCTTATCACTGCCTTCGATCAACTTCTTCAGCGCCTCCGGAGTGATGTGGTCAAAGTTCTGTGCCCACAACAGACTCCCCAGCACCCCCACGGCCATGACCAAGGCCAGAAGGAATATAAGAACTCTTCCAGACAACGTTTTCATTGCTCTTCCTTTCTTGTCGAGTTTTCTACTTTCTTGATGCCTCCAGTAGTTCTGTCCAGTTGGCCGGCACTTTGATCTCTTTCGTGATCCTTCCCGGGCCAACATTCTGCACCCAGGTTGGAAAGTAGATATGCTGCGGAATAGGCATGCCCGATCCGGCGACGAAAAGAACGATATCCTCGGGTTTCTGGACCGCCGGGATAGACCCTTGTTTGGCGAACTTCCCGGCCCACGGTGGAATCGTTCTTCTGACAATGGTTTGCTTCTCCCAGTGGGCCAGGGGAATGCGGCCATGTTCCCACAGATACCGTTTTACGTCCTCTTTCGACCAGCCCCGGGCGGCCAGGGTTCTGGCGGTGTAGGGGCCCAGCAAGACCCCGACACTTCCGTACCCCCTCTGGGCCGACATACGTGAACCCAGCGTACCCATCACACTGGCGAGTTCAGCCAGTTCTTCCCCGAAAACATTATAAGCCGACTCAGCCCGCAACGCCGTAACTGTACTGGTCTCCGGGCGGAAGCCGTATTCCACATGGAGGGGTTTCCAGGGATTGGCCGCCTCATTCTCAGCCAGGCAGAGCGTGTATTTTCCTGGCTGGCCGATCCCCGCCAGGCTGACGGTCGCTGGCCATGCCCCCCCGATGTTATTGATGACCAAGCGCACCGCCCGACCGATGGTAGCATTCGGCTGGGATTGCCATCCCGGGCCCAGGGCGCTGTAACTGAAATTAATCTTTAGGTCGCGAATGACCGGGCCGTTGATGACGAACAGGGGGGTTACGCTTTCATCCGTCGTTTGCACTCCGTAAAGGTCGAAATCGGGATCGGCCACGGCTTCTACGGCGGCCAGGATTACGGGCAGATACTCCGGCCTGGCCCCGGCCATGACCGCATTGATGGCGACCTTCTCCACCGTGGCGGTTCCCTTCATGGGCTCCAGGACCCCCACCACCTCCGTCGGGAACCGGTCCGTTCCCCTGAGCATCTCCTTCACCCGCTTGAGGGTAGGGGGCACGATGGGCAGCCCATCGGTCCACCCCCGTCTATAAAAAATCTCATTCACCTCTTCAAAGGAATTTTCCGCTTCAATGGCCTCCACCCTCTGGTGGGGGAATTGGGCGGTCAGGGGCGGCCCAGGCGCCTTTTGCTGGACCATGACATTCTTGATCAGATCATCCACGAAAAGCCCTGGGATTTGGGAGCTCTCCCCGGCCGGGTTGAGCAGCCACAGGGTTTCTTTCGCCCCGGCAGGGGAATTAGCCGAAGCAAGGCAGCCCGCAAAAATCAGCATCCTCAGGGCAATCTTCATCGCCTTCATTTCTTTTCCTTTGAAACGCCTCGAAATCGGGTGCGCATAAAAAAGTGCCCTTCCTCCGGCCAAGGAAGGGCATTGCGCTCTAGGTTACTTCACTTCAATGGGTGTTTCCCAGCCGCTCAGGGCCTGCAAAAGCTCCTTCCACTTCGCCGGCAGTTTGACTTCTTTGGTTACAAAGTGGGAGTCCCCGAATCCCCAGCGGTCAATCAGGAATCCCGTTCCCGCGCCCCGGCCTCCAGTCACCACGATTTTGATGTCCTCAGGCTTGGGCACAACTGGAACCAGCCCGTCATCCGGCAGATCATCGATCCATTTGGGAATTCCGCTGGTGAGGGCCATCGGCCCCAGCGGACGGGGCCCGAATTCACTTCGCCGAATTCTGCCTTTCTCCCAAAGTTCCTTGGCGATGGTTTCGGGAGTGTAGCCCTGATTGGAGAGAATGTTGGCCATGACCGGCCCAATGGCCAATACCATCTCTTCGCCCCACTGTTCTCCGGTGGAATTCAAGGAGGTGGCCATCAATCTGGGGATCATGGGGTCCACGATGGGCTGGGGTTTCCTGGATGGGGCCAGGTACTTCTGAGAATCGTGGACCTGCCGGAAGCTCTGGGAGGCATAGACGCTGACTGTGCTCGCTGTTTTTGAGAATCCCTCCCGTTCCCGGAGGGTCGGCCATCCAAGCGGATTCTGAGGTTCATTTTCGGCCATCACGATCCCGAATTTCGCCGGGTTCCCCACGTCCTTCATATCGTTGATCCCCGGCCAGGCCTGCCCCAGGTTGATCAAGATCAGCCTCATGGCCCGGCCGATGGCGCTGTTCGAGCGCCAGCCCGGTCCGGCTGTGCTATAGCTGAAGTTGATGTTCAGGTCCTTAATAATGGGGCCGCTGACAAAAATCATCGGAGCCCCCAACCCTGCCGTGCACTGCACGCCGTAGAGGTCAAACGCCGGGTCGGTCAGCGCTTGCACGACCGCAATGATGACCGGCAGGTAAGCCGGCCTGGCCCCGGCCATAACGGCATTAATGGCGATCTTCTCTGTTGTAGCCACCCCTTTCTTGGGATCCACGATGCCCACAATGTGATCCCGGGGGAGGTCGGTTCCGTTGAGCATTTCATTCACTGCCTCTTTCGTCGGCGGGACGATGGGCAACCCGTCCCCCCAGCGGTTAGCCAGGAAGAATTTTTCCATGTTGTTTACCGCATCCACATAGTCTTTCCCGCTGAAACTCAGCACTTTCGCTGCCGCGGGCTTGAAGGCCTCCACTTTAGCGGCCTTCTCTTCCTCTTTCTTGGTCAGGGCATGTATGACCTCCGGAGCCGACTCCTTGGCGACCCTGGTCAATTCCTCTTCCGGCCGGCTGGCCGTCGTGGCCACGGAGAGGCCAACAATCCGAAGGTCCGGCATACCCACTCCCATGGCCGCGCTTTTGGAATCGGCCACAAAGGGTGCTGTATCAATCATCACTCCTGGTTTTCCGAGTTTCTCGATCGCAGCTACGTCACGCGTAGCTTTGGCGGTGCAGGACCCTCAGTCACCAAGTAGGCCGATCACTCCGTCGCTCCACTCGGCCAGGGCCTTCAGGTCTTTCTCTTTTCCGGGGTAGGCATTGTAGGAGATGGCAAAGGTCTTAAACTCCACCGTGGGAAAGGCATCCTTTATAGCCTTTTGCAAGTAAGGCAGAAAGGAATCCGCCCCCGGCTTCGTGTTATTGAGAAAGCCGATCTTTTTGCCGGCCAGCGTGCTGAGCCGGGGGGATACGGGCGTGAGTGGGGGGGTGAAAAGCTCACTCCTGGGGTCCAGGATTTCTAATTTGACTGGTTCTGCTGCCATGGCTCCTCCCGTAAACTTGCCGGCCGAAATGGCCAGAAATCCGGGCAAAATCGTTAGAATAGATAAAGCAACGCTCCAACGCTTGTACATCTCCATCACTCCTTTCTGTTTTTTCCGGGGAATATATGATCAATGGATCATATGCTTCTGACGTTCCGCTGCCTTCACCTCCTTATTCTTTTTCCACCTTCGGCGAAGCCGGTTCGGGTTCACCGGAAGTTTACCGAGCCACCAAGATTATTTTTCCACCAGAACCATGACCGGCCGCATCACGGTCGTGAAAGGCGGCCAAATTTGCGACTGTTTTCCCGGCCCACCCGAAACCACAACATGAATCTGTTGCGGCGTGGTGAACCTGGGTATCAGGGTATTTTCATCATAGGGCCCAAATTCTTTCGGTACCGTGCATATTCCCGGGGCATAGCTCCAGTAGGGCGCTACCGCTTTCTTCAGCACATATTCCTGGACGGCTCGCTTGCTGGGAAAACCCTGGTAGATGGTATCTGCATGCTCCGGCGCCAGGAACAGGAAGATAAATTTTACCCGGTTGTCGACGGCATAAGATTTATCGTACTGGGTAAAACAGCTGGTGATTCCGCAGGCCACAGCCGCCGCTCCGAGGGAAAGCGTATTCAGAAGTTCGGTGCCCTTTACGCTGGTATGATCCGTGTTATTGGTTCCCAAATAGGCGGAAAAAGCGGTAACTACGTTGTCCGTCGGCTTGAACCCGTGTTCTACGGCATAGGATTGTTTCCAGGGATTCTGTTTCTCGTTCTCCCCCAGGACCACGGCCACCAGATCTTGCCGGCTCCCTAAGGTGCTTTTATCAGGGTCCGGGGGAATGGATCCGCCCACGATATCTCCAACCAGATTTATGAAATACCCGATAGCAATGTTCACCGGCTGCTCACCGCCCAGGGCTCCCGTTGAATAAGCAATCCCCAGTTCATCAAGAATAGGGCCGTTAATGATGATCACGGGGACGGTAGGAGCCGTAGTGGTTGTGCTGCCCCGCCAGTCATAATCCGGGTTGCTGATGGCCTTCACAATGGCCAGCAGGAGGGGCATATGCTCCGGTTTGCACCCCGCCATTACTCCCAGAGTAGCAACGAGTTCCACGGTTAACTGGCCCATGCGCGGTGGAACGATCCAAACGACTTCCCCCGGTTGCCGGGTCGTGCCTTTCAGCATCCCGGCCACTGCCTCGGGAGTAGGCGGAATGATGGGTATCCCCAAAGACCATTTTTTCTCAGAAAACATCCTGTTCAGTGATTCATAAGTGCCTTGGAACTTAATCCGCTCGGCGGGGAAAGGGGGTTTTCCCAGGCCCGGAATCTCTGTCCGGGAGGGCTTCCACTGGGTGGCCATCCTCAAAATCTCCGGGAAGGCCTGATCGGCTTTGGCCCGAATCTCCGGCAAGGGAATCATCCCCATCGGATGGGGTACTTCTACAAAGGCCATATCTGCGAGGCCGATGCTCTCCATGGTGCTGCGGGCCAAAGAAAGAAAGGCGCTGGTGGCTGCGGTTACCGTCGGAATTCCTGCCTTTTCCACTTCGGACTGGTCAACTACCAGCCATGAGGTGCAGGACCCTCAGTCGCATTGCGAGCCGATGACGATGTCAGCCTTGAGGTCCTTGATGGCTTTGGCAATCCGGACTGATTCCGCATCGGATCCGCTGATCTTGATGGTAGACTTGTCGAGCTCATAGAGCTTGATCACCTTGGCGTTGGGCACTTTCTCCGCCAAGAGCTCGGCAATCCGGTCCAGAAAATTATTGCCGTTGTGTTTGCCATTCCAGCGCAAAACGATGGTTTTGCCTTCCAGGCTGGTCAAACGGGGCGCGAGTTTGATCGGTTGGATGGCAATCGTACCCGAGGGGTTGATCAACTCCCATTCCTGGATCGTTTCTTTGGCCGGAACGATCACCGGCGCGGCCAGAAAAACGGCCAGGACGGCGAGCATCCCGAAGAACCTTAAATACTTGTTTCGCATTCCAGTTCCTCCTTTGAAGGTTGTGCCGATCCTGCCGGCTATGATCTTCGAAAATTTTAGGCTCTGGATCTTCTGGACTCTTCCAACAGCTCCTCCCAGTTCCCGGGCAACTGCACCTCCTTGCTGACCACCTTTTGCGACGCGCTCCACACCGGTATCAGCATACTCTTTTCCCCCGGCCCTCCGGAGACGACGATCAGAAAATGATCCATGAAAGGCACGGGGATCATTACCTGCGGGTCCGTGGTCTTTAAAACCCAGTCCGGGACTCCCTGGACCTTCTGGGTATCGATGAATCGTTTTTTGTAACGGCCAAACGGGATCCGGCCGTTGGCGTAAATGAATTCTCTGATCTTCTCCTTGCTCCAGCCGCGATTCTTCAACATCGCTGCGGTATCCTGGGCTATGAGGAGCAGGACCACCGGCCGATAGGAGCGATCCAGCGCAGCCAAATGATCGGCAACCAGGCTGAGGTAACCTTCGTCATCCCAGCCGCTTCCCAGAATGCTATGCATGCCCTCAGCCGCCACCACCGTTACGACGTTCGCCTCCGGGCGATATCCCAGCTCAACATGGAGAGGTCCCCAGGGATTCTTCTCTTCGTTTTCGGCCAGACACATGGCGAACTCGCCGGGATGGCCCAGGCAGGACATATCCGTGACCGCCGGCCAGCTTCCGCCGATGTTATTGATAATCAGATGAAGGGCTCGGCCGATGGTGGCATTGGCCTGCCAGCCCCGGCCCAGCGCATTGGTCCCGGAATTGATCTCGAGCTGCCTGGCGATGGGTCCGTTGACCAAGATCATGGGGGTGTCGGGGTTCGTGGTTGTGGCGACGCCTAGCAGGTTGAAAGAAGGATCGGCGATGGCCTGCACTGCGGCGATCAGCACGGGCATGTATTCCGGCCGGCATCCGGCCATCACGGCATTGGCGGCGATCTTGCCTACCGTGGCTTGCCCTTTCATAGGGTCGAGGACGGCGACAACTTCCTCCGGGGCCAGTTCTGTTCCCCCGAGCATTGCTTTGACCCGGTCCTCCGTAGGGAGAATCAGGGGAAGGCCGTCGGTCCAACCCCGCTCATAGAACAGGCTATTGACGGCCGTGAAAGGGTCCGAAGCCTCGATTTTTTCAACCTTCACCCGGGGAAATCGGCCAGCCAGGCGGGGTTTCGCGATCTTTTGCTCATCCATGGTCCGGCGAAGGAGTTCATCGACAAAGCTTCCCTCCCGCCGCACGCCCGAAGGATTGCAGACCCAGACCGTCTCCTCAGCCTTGGCCCCTGATTCCCGCGTGAGCCCCGCAACCCCAGCAGCTGCAGCTCCGGCAGCTAGCCCCTGGAAGAATTCTCTTCGGCTTACCTTTTTCTTATTATCCTTTGTTTGCATGCCAGGGTTTTCTTTCGTGGGTGATGGATCCGCAGATGTGCGGGGGCCAGCCGGCCCCCGCCGGTTCAGTTACCTCCATTTATCAACGGATATGCTGTGCATCCGCGGGGTTTGATCTCCGAAGGAGGAGACATACTGCGTATGCTTCCCCGACCCGCCGCTCACCACGATCTGAATCCGGGCGGGCTCTTTCACCATGGGGATAAAGGTCTCCAGGTCTACGGGTTGACCGAGGAATTTTCTCGCTGCCTCCTCCCCGTACTTGGCATATTTCCCCCCGCCGGGATGAGCCTTGAGCGGAATCCGGGCGTTATCCCAGAGGAACTTCTTGATATCTGTTTTATTCTTCCATCCGTCATTGAACGCGGTGGCTGCATGTTCGGGCGAGAAGATGACCAGCACGTCGCTGTCGCTGAAATAACGCGTGTTTTGACCAGCCCGTCTCATGTCGTAGGCTATTACCCGCAACAGATCTTCGCCTTTGACGCTGTCGTGGTCATTGATGTTGGAGGGGATTTCGCCGCCCAGCATCACCGTGGCCACGCTTTCATCCGCTTTGAACCCCCTCTCCATATGCAAGGGCCCCCAGGGGTTGGCTTTCTCGTTCTCCCCGATGACGATGGCGATGGTGTTCCCCGGCCAGCCCAGGGTGGATTTATCCGGAGTGGGAGGTTTTGAGCCCCCCATCACGTCGCCGATGGAATTTACCGCCAGCCCGATCGTCACATTGGCATGCTGCTCCGGTCCCGCAGCGCCCTGGCCATAGGCGAGGCCGATCTGGTCCCGGATGGGCCCGTTTACAATCGTTAGCGGGGCAGTGGGATTGGTCGTAGTCGTCGGCCCCCGGTACTCAGGATTGACCAGGGCTTCGGTGATGGCCAGGAGTACGGGCATATAGGCCGGCTTGCACCCGGCCATGACCGCGTGCACCGCCACCATTTCCACGGTCACCACGCCCATCCGGGGAGTGATTACGCCCACGACTTCATCCGGTTTATGGCGGGTGCCCTTCAGCATCTCCGCCACCCGCTCCGGGGTCGGAGGAATGATGGGCACGCCAACAGACCATCCGTTCTTGAAGAAGAGATCGCTGACGTCTCTTTCGGTTCCTTTGAATTTGAGGGTTTCAGCCGGGTAGGGAGCCTTCATAGCCAGGCTCGCATCGGCTTTGGGTTGCCAGGAAGTGGCGGCCTTGAGGATCTCCGGGAAAGCGGCGTCGGCCTTCTTTCGGATTTCGGGCAGGGGTAACATCCCCATGGGATGAGGGACAACGACAAAGGAAACATCGATTGCCCCCTGGCTCATGGCCGTGTCCTTGGCGACGCCGATAAATTCGGTGGTCGCGACGGTGACTGTGGGAATTCCTGACTTCTCAAAATTGAGCTGGTCAACTACCAGCCATGAGGTGCAGGACCCTCAGTCACACTGCGAGGCGATGACGATGTCGGGCCTGGGGGAGGATAATTTCTGGACGATCTCCTTGCTCTTGTCCGGGTTGCCAGCGATGATCGCCGTCTCGGGAGCAACCTCCCAGGATTTGATGATGTGGACGTCTTTGACTTCCTTGGTGAGCAGTTCAGCGATACGATTCAGAAAATTATCGCCGTTGTGCTTACCGTTCCAGCGAAGAAGAACGGTCTTCCCCTGCAGGGTCGTCGGATGGGGGTTCACCTTCATCGGCTCGATTTTAACGACTCCCTCGGGATTAACGAGGGTCCAATCCTGGACAGCCCCCTGGCCGAAGGCGATCATCGGCAGGGTCAGGAGGCCAACCAGGATGGCCGCGGTCCAAAGAATTCTGGGGACAAACTTTTTCTGCATACTCACTCTCTCCTTTCCTTTTTCGCCTGTGATGAATTTCTCCAGACAGGCCACCTCACCATATGAGATTTAACTTCTCCTTCCATTCCCGAGGCAAACGGTTTCCGGCTGCCATCCAATGCCGGGCAACAGAAGGGGCCAGCATCACGACCAGGGATAGAAAGAGCATAGGGATATCCATGAATATGGTTACCGACGCGAGGGTGTCCACGATCGCCCCAAAACAGCCGCACTCGATGGACCGCCCCTGGGAAAGCACGATGGCCTTGGCCACAAAGAAAGCCACACTCATCAGCCCGCTCCCCAGAGCGGAGAGCCGGGTTAAAACCCCTAGGAGTAAACCCAATCCGCAGAGCAGCTCGATAAATGGCATAACCAGCCCGAAAGGACGGGCCAGAACCATGGGCAGGATACCAAAGTTGTAAACCGCATCTACGGAGTAACGTTCGATATCGACCAGCTTGCCAAAAGAGGAAAGGAGAAAAATTGCGGCCAAAATGAGACGCAAAACCAAAACCAGATATCGATTCCCGGTCAAAGCGCCGAACCAGCTGGCCTGACCTTTCGCCTTATCTCTCAATTTTTCCACCTCTGCCCTTTCCATATTCAAATCCCTCATCCTCGGCCTCCCTTTCCCCTGGCGGCCCTCCGATGGAAAGCAATCACTTCTTCTGCTCTGAATATCCGATAGCCAGATCAAAACTGCTTTCTGCCCCCATACTATCCCATGCTTGATCCTTTTTCAACCATCGCTTCATTGGTGAAACCCTGAAGGCCGGATCCGGAGAGAGTCATATTCCCAGGCTTGTCCCCCTATCTCTCCTTCGCGGCTGACGCCCCGGATCCATGGAACCGACGAGGGTCTGGCAATTTTCCGCCCCCCAGTACTTGACCATCCCGCATTTTTGGCCGGTCCAGCAGCCGTTGCACAGGGCCGCAGATAGGTGGGGACAGTTCTCGCAGGGCCGGGTCAGCAAGCTGATATCGCGCCGGGAGAGGCATTCTTCTGCCGAAACTTTGAAAATGGATCCCACCCCCCGGGGTGCCTCGCAGCAAAAGGAAAAGATTCCCGGCGGGTCGAAGGAGATAAACCCTCCCGCGGCTGCTCCGCACCCGCGAAGGGGTTCAGTCTGCAGAAGAACGAGATTACGGAAATTGCGGCATTTCAGGTTTCGGTAGAGACGCCATATTTCTGCAGTCGATGGAAGGAGCCCCTGGGTGGGATAAGCCCGAAGGCCCAGCCTAGATATTTCACCCCCTTCGCTGACCATGGCTTCCGGCGCGAGGATCGTGTCAAAGCTGAATTCCACCCTTTGGCCATACGGCTCGAGCGCCCTATCCAGGGCTGTCAGCCACCCTTCGAATATAAAGAGGTTATGCCGGGAGATGACCGAACGCAGCCGCATCCGGACACCCCTTTCAAGCCCGGCCTGGAGAAACGGCCAAGCCTTTTCCCAGCTTCCGTCACGTAGAAAATCGTGGAATTCCCCGGGGCCGTCCATGCTTAATTCTATGAAGAAGCGGGGATTTCGCAGAAGTCTTTCGGGAAGGTAGGACAACGGAATGACCCCGCTGGTAACGATCTTTACAGCTTGGGAACCATCCAGGCTGGCGGCAAGAATTGCGGGTAGGTCCGGACGGACGAAGGGTTCCCCTCCTTCCAGGCTGATGAGCTCTATCCTTCGAAGACGGGCGAAGGAGGCAATCACGGATTCCCATTGTCTGGCACTGAGCTCCTGCTGAGGTTTCCTTTCCACGCTGCAGTACCGGCATTGCAGCGGGCACCTGGAGGTCAGAGCAATATCCAGAGCTAATGCGCGATTCGTTAAAATGGCCGCCATTTGATCAGGAAAGGCTTTTCAGCCCTAGCCACTGGGGATTGCGGTCCGTAGCGTCAAAGTGACCGCTGGTCTTGTAGAGCTCGTACTCTCCTCTGGTTGCGGCTCTCTCCGTTTTGGCCAGCAAAGCTGACCGTTCTTCTCCAGATAAGGGGCGGAAGGTGCGCGCCGCCATCAGGGCCTGCTCCAGAATGGAAATAGAGTCGCATCCCGTAATGATCACATGCAGAGGAAGGCTCATTGCGTAATGGAGGCATTCCACGGGGCTCACCGTCTTGCTCTCCAGAATGAATCGGTCACCCATAGGCTTCATTCCCAGCACGCCTATGTTGTTCTTTTGAAGAACCGGCAAGACCATTTTCCCGAAGCTGTTGAAATGAGCATCCATGATATTCAGAGGCATCTGTACCGTGTCAAAGGTGAATCGGTGCCGGAACCCCGTTTCGATCATCTTCAAATGGATGGCCGGACTCTTGTGGCCAGTGAAACCGATATACCGAACCTTCCCGGCTTCCCGGGCTTTCACGGCCGCCTCGATCGCTCCCCCGGGGGCAAAGATCCGGTCCGGGTCAGCTTCCCGGATGACCTCGTGAAACTGGAGGAGGTCGATCGTGTCCGTTTGGAGACGGCGGAGCGATTCCTGGATCTGTTTTTCCGCCGTCCTCCAGTCCTGACCGTCGATCTTGGTCATGAGAAAGACCTTCTTCCGGTAACCATCCTGAAGCGCTCTTCCCATGCGAACCTCGCTGGCGCCTTCATTATAGTCCCAGGAGTTGTCCATGAAATTCATCCCATTATCGATGGCGGTGCGAATGATCCGAATGCTCTCCTTTTCCTCTTTCTGGATCCCAATATGATAACCGCCCAAACCAACGATGGAGACCTTCTCTCCCGTGTGTCCCAGCGTGCGATAGGGCATCTTCTCCATAGTTTGTCCTCCTAGATTGCCTGCGTGCATTTTCTCTAGATTCTAATAAGGAAACATGCTCCTGGCCCCTTGCCATTCCAGCGCAACTTGTCCCGCCAAAGCCAGGAATCTGGCACCCCAAGAACCGCGGGCGGGAACACGAACATTAGAATGGGGGAGGCTTTTTCCGGCAGGGGGAAAAGGCATCAAATCCTGTCTTTCAGTTCTTTGGCCGCTTCCAGTTCCAGTTCGTGCAGTTTACGAACCCGCCTCCTATAATCCTCATCCGTGCTGAACTGCGCCTTTATGAAAGCAGCAATGAGATCCTCGGCTAACCAGGGACCGATGATCTGGGCACCCAGGCACATGATGTTGACATCGTCATGCTCAACGCTTTGGTGGGCGCAATGGATATCATGACATATGGCCGCCCGGATCCCTGGAATCTTGTTGGCGGCAATGGCTGCCCCGACGCCGGTTCCACAAACCATGATCCCTCGGTCAGCCTCTCCCTTGCGCACGGAATCACAAACCTTCCGGGCAATATCCGGAAAATCAACAGGCTCAATACTATGGCAGCCATGGTCGATGACCTCAACCCCCAAAGATTTCAGGATCGACATCACCTCCGGCTTCATCCGGTATCCGGCATGATCATTCCCCAAGGCAATTCGCATGTAGAGTTCCTCCTCCTCTTATCCTTTCCTTTATTCTTTTCCTTTTCTGCAGTTTCCCATCATCGCGCCAGGGGTATTATACCAGGGTATACCCATGGGAAGAAGAGAATCGAAATCCGGATCGACGATTCTATCTTATCAGAATTTTCCATTCCGAGGGTATTGGTTTGCTCTCCTTGACCTTCCGCCAATAAAATGGGGTAGTGCATTCATTGGAAAGTTCAGGCTATAATTTCCTGGTACCCGTTGAGTTGCAGCGAAATGATTGAGCCCGGATTGGAGAGGAAAATGACCCTTGCTATTTTGTATCGGGAAGAACTAAAAGAGTATGACTTCGGGCCGGGTCATCCTTTTCGGGGGGACCGCTATGAGATCTTTCCTCGGTTTTTAAAGGAACGATTGCCGGCTCGCGGTCATTATAAGTTTTTGCGAGCCGAATGGGCTACGGATGCAGACCTATTATTGATCTGCCGGAAAGAATATATCGAGTTCAACCGGCAATTTTATAAGGCGGCAAATTTAGGTTTGGATTACAACGACAGCAGGTTTTCCCAATTTCACACCGGTGATAATCGCCCGGTTGGCCGGCCGGGAAAGCTGGAGGAGGCCGCCCGTCTGGTTGTTGGCCAGGCGAAAAAGGCTTGCGATCTGGTCCAATCCGGCCGGTTCGAAAAAGTCATTTCCCTCGGTGGAGGGTTACACCATGCCAAACCCGACTGGGGAGAGGGATTCTGCATCTACAATGATGTCGCTTTTGCGGGAAGATATCTCCTGGAGAAATATGGCCTGCAAAGGGTCCTGATCTTGGATACCGATGCCCATGCCGGGAACGGGACCGCGGAATATTTCTATGAAGACCCCCGGGTACTCTTCATCGACCTTCATCAAGACCCCCATACCCTCTATCCGGGGACCGGCTTCACCCATCAAATTGGAGCCAAGGAAGGGAAGGGATACACGATCAACCTTCCCCTGCCCATGCAGGCAGGGTACCTTTCTTACCGATTGGTATTTGAGAAAATCGTCCTGCCGGTTACCCTGGAATTCAGGCCCCAGATAATCATTAGAAATGGAGGATCGGACCCGCATTTTGCAGATCGGTTAACCAATCTGGGCCTGCCCGTCGCTGGCTTTCGCATGATCGGAGAAATGGTCGGAGAAATGGCCCAAATCTGTGAAGGCCGGGCCATCGATATGATCGGTTCCGGCTACAATAAGGAAATCTTGCCCTATGCGTGGCTGTCCCTGATCGCCGGATTGGCCGATTTCCCTATCCAGGTTGAAGACCCCGTACCTCTCCCCAGCGGGTCGAAAGAGGACCTATCATATGAAGAAACGAGGAGGATGATTGGTGAGGCCAAAGATCTTCTCAAAGAATATTGGTCATCCCTGGCCCAATAGCCTTTTATTCTTCTCGGCCATCGGACTGGAATTCTACTTATTATAAACGTAGAAACCTCTCCCCGATTTTCTCCCCAGATACCCGGCATCCACGTATTTCTTCAGAAGGGGACAGGGGCGATATTGGGAATCTCCAAATCCCCGGTAGAGAACTTCCATAATCGCGAGGCAGGTGTCGAGGCCGATAAGATCCGCCAGGGTCAGCGGTCCCATGGGATGATTCATACCCAGCTTCATAATATTGTCGATGGCGTCTTCTTTTGCCACCCCTTCATAAAGAGCATAAATGGCTTCGTTGATCATGGGCATTAGAATCCGGTTCGACACAAAACCGGGGAAATCATTGCATTCCACCGGCACCTTGCCGAACTGTTTGGCCAGGCCCTCCGTAAGTTGATACGTATCCACGGAGGTCGCGAGTCCCCGGATGATTTCTACTAACTTCATAACCGGAACCGGATTCATGAAGTGCATGCCGATCACCGAACCGGCCCTTTTCGTGGCGCCCGCAATTCTCGTAATAGGGATGGAAGATGTGTTGGAGGACAACACGACTCCGGGGCGGCAGATCTTATCGAGCTTTTCAAAGATTTCCAGCTTGAGGTCTTCTTTCTCGGTTGCTGCCTCTACCACAAAATCGGCTTTCTCCATATCCTGCAGGCTGATGCTTTTTTGAATCTTCTTCAGGCTCTCGTCTTTTTTTTCAGCAGTGATGACCGACTTGGCTGCCAGGCGGTCAAGGTTTTGGGCGATATTTCGAAAACCCTTTTCCACGAATTCTTCAGAAATGTCATTTAAAATCACCCTCAATCCGCCCGGGTAAGCGGCGACTTGGGCAATCCCATGGCCCATCTGTCCGGCTCCAATAATTCCCAGCGTTTCGATCTTCATCGTTCCTCCTTGGCCCTTTTCTTTTTAGGTCTCCATTTACTAAATTCCCAGCGTATTGTCAACCGCGAAAAGCTCTTGGGCTTAGTTCCTCATCGGAGTTTTCCAAGGCCCAGGGCTAACCAAAGAAAGGAATGATTCATTGAATTTTCGATCCGCAACACCGGGGGCTCTCCGTGTATAATAGGGAATAGGTAATAAAAAGATTGGGGCATCCAAGGTACTCGATAGATGACCGAACCGAAGAATTCGCGGAAAGCAGATAACTTCCATGAGCATCAATGAATTCGGTGACAGGTTCATGATTGAAGCGGATAATTTAACCAAGAATTACGGGCCCATCCGGGCAGTCGACCGGGTTTCTTTTAAGATCCCCCCCGGTCAGGTTTTCGGGCTGCTGGGCCCCAACGGGGCGGGGAAAACGACCACGATTAAGATGTTGACCACTTTGAGCATCCCTAATTCGGGACGGTGTCTGATCGACGATTTAGACGTGGTGGGAAATCCCATGGCCATAAGACTGCGCATCGGGGTCGTGCCGCAGGAGAACAATTTGGACCGGGACCTCACCGCTTATGAAAATCTGCTGATCTACGGGCAGCTGCATCGGGTACCGAATGTCCGCAGGGGAATTGAAGTCATGCTGCGCGCGGTTGACCTGTGGGAGAGGAAGGATTCGGTGGTGGCCAATTTTTCAGGGGGAATGCAACGGCGGCTCCTTCTGGCGAGGGCCCTTCTGCCGAAGCCGATGGTCTTATTCTTAGACGAACCCTCGATCGGCCTTGATCCCCAGATCCGGCGGCAAATGTGGAACATGATCCGAATGACCAGGATTGAAGGCCGGACTATCGTCCTCACCACTCATTACATTGAAGAAGCCGAGGCCCTATGTGATCGCGTGGGGATTCTTTCCCGAGGCAGGTTGATTGCTCTCGACACCCCCCAGAACCTGAAGGCCATCGTCGGTCAATATGTCGTAGAGTTCATCAGCCCGGAAGGAAAGCTTCTTCAGCAGATTTGCAGGAGTCCTGAGGAAGCCCATGTGCTGGCCAAACAGAGGGAGAACGGAGTCACCATAAGAAAAACGAACCTGGAAGATGTTTTTATTAAGCTCACCGGGGAGAGGATCGAATGACCGCGGAATGGTACCCCATTTTCTTGCGGGAAATGCTCCTCTTCCGCCGCCGTCTCGTACGGCTGGGCTATATCTTCTCGGCCATGGTGGTGCCGATTATCTATTTGATCGCTTTCGGGTTTGGCCTCGGAACCCGGGTCCAGATCGGCCGCCTTGATTATCTTAGCTATCTAATTCCCGGTTTGGTGGCGATGAGTTCTATGAATAATTCCTATACCTGGGTGGCCAGCAATATGAATCTGAACCGCCTCTATTTTAAAACCTTCCAGGTTCTTATCCAGGCCCCCATTCACTCCTCATCGATTATGGTGGGGGAAGTTCTAGCCGGAATGGCCAAAGGGCTTTTTGCCTCTGCCCTCATAATCGTCGTAGGGCTCCTCAGTTCTTCTCATTTTTCCATAACCGGCTTTTTTATAGGCACGCTGTTGCTGAACTGTTTCTTATTTGCGAGCTTGGGAGTAATTGCTGGTATGCTGGCCAAGTCGCATGAAGACACCGCCAGCTATTCAAATTTCTTCATTATGCCTATGGCCTTCTTCAGTGGAACTTTCTTCCCTGTGGATCATATGCCGGCCGTCATAAAATGGATTATCTACTTCCTCCCCCTTACCCATGCCAATATCGTCATTCGCAAGGAGCTCCTGGACCTGGAGGGGGCTTTCTCCCTCCTGATTCTGATCGTATACGCCGCAGCTTTTTTCATTTACGGCTCGGTGCTGATCAAAAAATACAGCGAATGAAAATTCAGCCCCCCGACCAATTCATGGAAGGAGGGGCTCCAAATAATTTTGAGCTCGACGCCCTTGCGCCCGGGTCGGCGGAGCAGTGGGAGGGGCCTTGTTTTCTGGTCCTACTTATGTTATGAGGATTAAGAAAAAAGGTAAGTTGACCAACACGATCCATGGCTACTCCTCCCAAAGTATCTCCCCTGTTGCGCCACGCGCTCGAGTCTTTCGAACACGGTTTGCTCCATTATCTTGAAGGAACTGAGCTCGGCCGGAAGTTCTCAATCCTCCATATTGACCTTGCCATTGAGCTGATTCTGAAAGAAAAGGTTGTCCGAAATGGAGTGCCGATATTTCGGAAAGACGGGAAGATCATAAGCGTTCATGAGGCTTATGGAGCCTTAGCAAGCGCGAGTATTCCAGAAAGGCCAAGACTCGAAGATCTGCACGAATTCCGAAAGGTAGTTCAGCACAAGGGCCTTGCCCCGGACATTCACACAACCGAGTTCTATATCAGTGAAGCCTATGCCTTTCTAAAGCGGTTTCTTCGTGAAGAACTTGGTATGGCTATGGAATCTATGCTGCCGCGGCCTTGCATAAGGGCAATAGAAATGACTCAGGCCGACCAAGCACAGGCCATAGAAGAAGTAAAAATGCGGCTGGTGGATGCGGAGCAACTCTTTTCTGCCGGGACGCATGAGATGGCGGTCATATCAGCTTTTGTGGCCCTGGAGATCGCATTGCGCCAAATGGGAAAAGAACAGAAGTTGATGCCGATGGCCAACCTAATAAGGCGTTTCGTCGACTCCGGCCAAATGTCTAAATCTGCTTGGGCAAAGTTTAAAGAAGCAGAGGCCATTCGAAATAAGGCCGCGCGCACAGGGGAAGTTATTTCTAAGGAAACAGCACGCTCGGCTATTATTGGACTCAGTGAATTGATCGAAGAAATTGAAAAGTTGAAGGCCCCCCAGTGATGGCCGGCGGGCTTCCTCTTACCAGGTGGGCGGGGATGGGATGTTGATTCCTACGGTGCATTCAGCTTGGGAGAAATTTCTTCCCTGGCCTGGCGGCCGGTTATGCGCCGTAAGAACCAACCCCCAGGAATTCCGGCTTGCGAGCCTCGGCTGAATGGAGCGCGTTCAGCCTGCCTTCAAACTCCTCCCTTTTACCTTCGCGTGCTGCCAGATTGCGGCAGACCGATTTGCTATGGCACCGCTGGGGCTAAATGGGACCCCGAAGGCAACTCCATATATTGCCCTTTACACTCGCAACACTGATGATGCCGGGAGCCTGCAAGATCTTCGCCTTCTTAACCCTTTCCCCTGTGGTTTGATTGGAAGAAAGGAGATATTCATGAAAGCTAATACCTCCGCCGGTTCTTTGAGTCGCCGGGAGCGTTTTGTCAAGACCCTCAACCACTTGGAGCCGGATCGGGTACCCATCGACCTTGGGTCGGCTGGTGGGGGGATCACCGATGTTGCCTATAATCGGCTCAAGGAATACCTGGGTATCATGGGAGACGAAGGAACCACGTATACCACCACCCTGGTAGTTTCTAATTTCGACGAACGGGTACTCCGCGCCCTTGACGTGGACATCCGCCGTCTGGGCCTGCGCGGCCCCAAACGCCGCCCGGGGCGGGTTGAAAAGGGAGACGGAAGCTGGGCGGATGAATGGGGGATCGTTTACCGGAAGGCCGGCTACTACAACCAGATCGTCGGAAACCCTCTGCGTAACTCTACCTTGGCTGACCTCGATCGTTATGCCTGGCCTGATCCGGGTGATCCAGCCCTTGTCGAAGGGCTGGCGCAGCAGGCCCGGAGTCTTTATGAAGGAACGGAATTTGGTCTTTCGGCCAGGTCTGTCTCGGGCGGAATTTTTCAGACCTGCTGCCGGCTGCGGAGTATGGAACAATTCCTGATAGACATGCTCCTGGACAAACCGTTCGCCAAGAGGCTTCTAGCCCGGGTCGAAGAAACGGTGCTGTCTCTAACGGAGGCTCTGCTCAGCGCGGTGGGGCCTTATGTCCAGATGGTAGAGACGCAGGACGATCTGGGCACCCAGAGGGCCCCGTTGATTTCTCCCGCCCTTTATGGGGAGCTCATCCAGCCTTGTCATGCCCGGCTGTCGGCTCTCATTAAAAAAAAGACCGACGGAAAGGCCAAGGTATTCCTGCACAGCGACGGGTCGATCTTCGACCTCCTCCCCCAAGTGATTCAGGCGGGGATTGAAGTTCTGAACCCGCTGCAGCCCCATGCCGCGAAAATGGAGGCCGAAAGGCTCAAGGCCGCCTTTGGTCAGAAGCTGGTATTTCACTCTGGGCTGGATCAGCAGCAGACCATTCCCTTCGGCACGGCGGCGGAGGCAGAGGCTAATGTGCGCCAAGTCCTTCGGGCCCTCGCTCCAGGAGGAGGCTACATATTTTCCCCCTGCCACAATTTGCAGGCTGATGTACCTCCAGAAAATATTGTCGCGATATATCAGGCAGCAGCACAATTCGGCGTTTATCCGATAGCTTAATCAGCCAAATTTTTTGCGGATCAAGGATTGCGGCATTTCAGCCACTGTACGGAAGCTTCCTCTCCCTTCGCGCAAGAGAGGCGGAGTGAAGGAGAATAGAGACCTGGACCCCCTGAAAAGAGGTAAGCCCGAAATCGACCTTGGCTTCGCCCGGAGGAGTTTTTCCTATCTGTGTCTGACAAGCTTGAGATGATCATGGAAATATGAGTTCGAAGCGTATCCCTTTCTGATAAATCGCATTTCGAAATCTAACCCCTTCCCCTATTTTCTGCTGACCACCTAACCTTATTAAATTCCTTGACTTTTTCCCCTGCTCCAGTAATATCCCTGGGGAAGGCCGGTTGGGGGATATCTATGAAAAGGCAACTCAAGATCAAAAAGCAGCTCACTCAGGCAAGGAAAAAGGTTAGAGAAGCATTGGATGAATGGGCCATGACGTTCAATTCCATTTCCGATTTAGTTTCGATTCAGGACAAAGATTTCAGGATTATCAAGGCCAACAAAGCCCTCGCTGCCACCTTTGGGGTGCCAGCCGAAAAGTTGATTGGCAAAAAATGCTACGAAATCATCCATGGGACAGAAGAGCCTTGGCCGGAGTGCCCTCACCAGCAAACCTTGCAGTGTGGGAAGCCGGTGACCGGGGAATTTTGGGAACCTCGCTTGGGAAGGTATTTGCAGGTATCTGTTTCGCCCATAGTCAATAAGAAAAACGAGATGATCGGTACCGTTCACATTGC
>Ga0187771_10000431_pt1 | contig 25800 bp, 25 predicted proteins | sample 0116_SJ02_MP15_1_FD_133139 | JGI IMG/M metagenome (GOLD analysis project Ga0187771, IMG submission 133139) | Tropical peat soil microbial communities from peatlands in Department of Meta, Colombia - 0116_SJ02_MP15_10_MG | ecosystem: Environmental > Terrestrial > Soil > Wetlands > Peat | place... | reverse complement strand
TATGCCGGCACGTTCGGGCTCATCCCCGAGGCCTTCGGTACGGCGCTTGGGTTTGGCACCTTCGTAATCATCGTGTTGACCGTCACGATCCTGGTTTTCCGCGTGATGCGGGTGACGCTCACCGAATGGATCGGCGATGCCCTGCCGGGCGTGCGCAACATGCACGTGTCCAGCTTGATCTCGATGGTCCTCACGGCGGCACTCGTGCTCACCGGAACCTGGGTCTACCTGTGGCAGATGTTCGGCGCGTCCAACCAGTTGATGGCGGCGCTGAGCCTGCTGGTGGTGGCGGTGTGGCTCAAGTCGGAAAAGCGCAATCCGACCTATGCGCTTGCACCCATGATCTTCATGTACGTGACCACGCTGGCGGCGACTGTCGTCACCGCGCGGAACCTGTATGTGACGATCGCCGCGAATCCGACCATGAGCGGCCTGCCGGTGGCGGGCGCCTGGGCGATGATCGCGGTCTCCGTCCTGCTGTTCGTGGCGGCGATCATGATCGGATGGGATGGCTACAAGGCCTACCTGCGCTACAGCGTAGCTCCCAGGCCGAAGCTTCCGCACTCGGCGGTGGCCGGTCCGGCGGAATAAACGGACCATGCCATGTCAGGACAGCGCGCGCTCGACGAGGGAGTGAACGGCTTCGAAGAAGTCGCGCGCTGGCTGCCGGCGGTCCGGCAGCGAGATGTGGAGTTGGAAATGCGGTTCGGTGCGGCGCAACGACAATCGCCGCACCGTCAGTTTGCTGCGCTGGGTGAGGGCGAGAAGCGCATCGGCCAATGCCAGTCCCTGGGCGCTGTCATAATGGACGCTGACGCCGCTCGGGCTTTCCGCCTGGCGGACGGACCAATTCGCTGGAACACGCGGCAACGCATCGCGGCCGGACCAGCTTGCCGGGTCGAGGGCTTCGAATTCGAGCTTCGGTGTCTGGCGGAGCACAGCACGGATAATGAGGGTGTCGCGGCGGCCGCGGCCGCGGCCGAGCGCCCACATCCAGGGCGTATCGCGCGCTTCGAGGAAGATGATCTGCGTCACGCTGGCGAAGGGGGCCTTGCCCTCGCGGATCACCATCTCAACGGCGCTCGAGCCGAGCCAACGCACGGTGGTGCGTTGCCCGAGTGCCGGCAGGCCGCCCTGCATCCAGCGCATCAGCTCGCGCCCGGTACGGACGTTCCAGGTCGTGCCGGCGGCAAACCAGGCGACGACCGCGATAGCGACAATGGCGAGCAGTTCCGTCATGGCGGGGGCGACGATAGCACGTCGCGCCTTGGCCGGTGGAGGCGGGTGTTCGCCGAATTCCTGTACGGCATGACCAGCTATGAGTTCGTGCAACAGATGCTGGAAATGCGCGCGACGTTGAACCGGCTGTTCATGGTCGGCGTGTTCGGCGACATGCTCGGCGTGCCGATCCTGCCGTCCTACTACGGGCTGCGCCTGTTGCCCTGGGTCGTGCCGGAGCTCGAGGCCTGGAAGCGCGAAGTTCTGCGCGAACGCGAGTTCGGCAGCGACCACGAACATCACCTGCACGGTTTGTAAGGAATTGCCACCATGGCTGAACAAGAAAAAGCAGAGGCGGAAAAGAAGAGCTGGCTCCAGGCGCTGCGCGAGACGATCTACGGCATGGCCGCCCACGACATGAGCCGCGCGGCGCTGCGCACACGCGCGTCGATGGAGCACTTGTTCATCCTCATCACCATGGGTGACCTGCTCGGCATCCCGATCCTGCCGCCGTACTACAGCCTGCGGCTCTTGCCCTACGTGGTACCGCAGATCGCGACGTGGAAGCGGCGCATGTTGCGCGAAAAGGATGTTGCGGACGCGATGTTCTAGGAGGCGGCCGTGGCACTCAAAGACGTATTTCTGCAGCACCCTGAGCGCCGCTACATCATGTTCGGCGGCGGCGGTGGCGTCGGCAAGACCACGTTCTCCGCCGCGACCGCCTATTGGCTGGCAAGCCAGGGCAAGAAGGTGCTGGTCTTCTCGGTCGACCCGCAGGCCTCGCTCACCGACATTTTCAAGCGCGACATTTTCGGCAAAGGCCCGGTGAAGATCATGGACAATCTCTGGGCCCAGGAGATCGACGCCGACAGCCACATTCGCGGCTATCAGCAGGAGATCCGCAAGAAAATTCTCGACATGTACGGGCTGCCCAAGGTGCCCGACGAGATCGAGAACTACATCCAGGCCGCCAGCGCCGAGCCGGCGATGGAGGAGAGCGCCATCTTCGATGCCGTCGTCGACGTGGTGATGCAGGGCGAATACGATTACTACATCTACGATCTCGTGCCGCTCGGCCACGCGCTCTACTACCTGTCGATGGCTAAGGTCTACGACGAGTGGATCAACAAGATCACCAAACTCCGCGAGGAAATGCGCGAATACGAGGAGATGGTCGCCCGGCTCCGGCACGAGAAGGAATCCGAACAGGACCAGATCCTGCAGGAGCTGCTCTACATCAAGAACCGCATCAATACCTCGGCCGGAATCCTCACCGACAAGATGAAGACGGCCTTCTTCTTCGTGCTGATCCCGGAGGCGATGGTTATCAACGACACGCAGAAGGCCGCGCAACTGTTCGCGCAGTTCGACGTGCCGATCGCTGGCTATGTAGTGAACCGCGTCATTCCGCACGAACTGCTCAAGCAGAACATCCCGGAATACTTACGCCGCCGCATCGCCATGCAGGACCAGCATATGGGCGACCTGCGGGCGGCCTTTGGCGACAAGGTGCTGGCGCTCGTGCCGGAGATGGAGCGCGATGTCACCGGACTGCCCATGATCGAGAAGCTCGCTGCGATGATGTTCGCTTGAGGAGATTGCCATGGCCGAGATCACAATGCCGATGGGCCGCTACCTAAGCGAGCACCCGAGCCTGAAGTACTTCTTCTTCGGCGGCAAAGGCGGCGTGGGCAAGACGGTATTTGCCGGTGCGGCCGCCATCGGGCTTGCGCGCAAGGGCCGCCGCACGCTGTTGGTGTCGACCAATCCGGTGCACAGTCTGACCGGCCTGTTCGGCCGCGACATGCTCGGCAAGCACGTCGCCATCGAAGGGGTGCCCAATTTATGGGCCTACGAGATCGATACCAAGCAGAGCATCGAGCGCAGCAAGGTAGAGATCCGCGACAAGATCCGCTGGTTCCTCAAGTTCGCCGACATCACCACCAAGGCTGACGACTTTGTCGAATCGGCGACGATGAACCCCGCCTTCGAGGAGTCGGCAATGTTCGAGAACATGATCGACCTCATGTTCAAGGACGAATATGACGTCTACGTCTTCGACACCGCGCCCACCGCCAATGCGCGCCGGCTGCTCGGCATGTCGTCGGTCTACTCGCTTTGGGTCAACAAGATGCTCAAGAGCCGCGAGGAGGCGCGCACGCTGCGGGAAATGTTGTCCTTCACCAAGAAGAAGGAGGAGGACCCGCTGATGGAGTATCTCGTCTCCTTCCGCGACCGCATGCAGCACGCGCGCAAGCTGCTCAGCGATCCCGCGCTAACCTCGTTCTTCTTCGTTACACTGCCGGAGGCGCTGCCGATCGCGGTGATCACGCGTTTCATCCAGTGGTTCAAGGACTTCGGCATTCCGGTGGGCGGCGTGCTGGTCAACATGGTGATCGATCTGAAATCGGTCGGTCCGGATGCCGCCGAGTTCGTCAGGAACCGCGTGGCCATGCAGCAGGAGCACATGCAAACCATCTGGCGCGAGTTCGACGACAGCGTGCGCGCCATCGTGCCGCTGTTCGAGACCGAAGTGCGCGGCGTGCCGATGCTGGAGCGCCTGTGCGACGCCATGTTCGCGGCCGACGGCGACAAGCCCGCGCTGAGCGCTGCCGCCGGCCGGGCGCAGAAGGTGGAAGCGTGAGGTGACGAGCTCGCGTCTTGCAAAAGTTTGGGGCTGGCCATGGAATTTGAACGAATTGAAAAACGTCGCGACGGCTACGCGGGCGCCAACCTCCGTGACTATGATGACTACATCAAGACCTTTTCCTGGGCGCAGGCGCGCGCGCTGCTCGACGGGCTGCCCGGCGGCGGGCTCAACATTGCTTACGAGGCGGTCGACCGGCATGTGAAAGCGGGGCGAGGCGATAAGCTCGCGCTGCGCTGGTTTGGCCGCGACGACAGCATTCGCGATTTCACTTATGCCGCGCTTGGCGTAGCGATCAACCGCTTCGCCAATGTCCTGGCGCAGCGCGGCATCGGCAAGGGCGATCGCGTCTTCTCATTGCTCGGCCGCGTGCCGGAACTCTATATCGCCGCGCTTGGCACGCTGAAAACCGCAAGCGTCTTCTCGCCATTGTTTTCGGCGTTCGGACCGGAGCCGATCAAAGCCCGTATGACCATCGGTGACGCCAAGGCGATCATTACGACAGAAGCCTTTTATCGCCGCAAGATCGAGCCTTGGCGCAAGGAGCTTGCGAGCCTGAAGCATGTCTTCTTGACAGAATGCTCTGCCAGTCTGCCAGCTGACACGATCGATCTTGCCGCGGCTTTGGCCCAGGCCTCTGATTCCTTCGAGGTCGTGCCGACAGTGCCGGAAGACATGGCGCTGCTGCACTTTACCAGCGGCACCACCGGAAAGCCGAAAGGCGCCGTGCATGTGCATGAGGCTGTGGTCGCGCACAACGTCACCGGCAAGCTCGCGCTCGACTTCCATCCCAACGACATCTTTTGGTGCACCGCCGATCCGGGATGGATCACTGGCACCTCGTACGGGATCATCTCGCCGCTCACGAATTGGGTGACAATGGTAATCGATCAAGCCGAGTTCGATGCTGAACGCTGGTATCGCATCCTGCAGGATCAGAAAATCACCATCTGGTACACAGCGCCGACGGCCATCCGCATGCTGATGAAAGCCGGTTCCGATTTCGCCAAGCGCTTCGACCTGTCAAAATTGCGGCTAATGGCGAGCGTAGGCGAGCCGCTCAATCCGGAGGCCGTGGTGTGGGGCGTCGAAGCCTTCGGCAAGCCCTTCCACGACAACTGGTGGCAGACCGAGACCGGCGGCATCATGATCACAAACTTTCTGTCAATGGATGTGAAGCCAGGGTCGATGGGCCGGCCGTTACCCGGCATCGAGGCCGGCATTGTCGAGCACCTGGAAGACGGCAGCGTGCGCGAAATCACCAAGCCGATGGCCATGGGCGAACTCGCGTTGCGGCCAGGCTGGCCGTCGATGATGCGCGGCTATCTCAACGAAGAAGCGCGCTACAAGAAGTGCTTCGTCAGCGGTTGGTACCTCAGCGGCGACCTCGCGATGCGCGATGCTGAGGGCTATTACTGGTTTGTCGGCCGGGCTGACGACGTTATCAAGAGTGCCGGCCACCGCATTGGCCCGTTCGAAGTGGAGAGCGCGCTGATGGAGCACCCGGCCGTCGCCGAGGTGGGTGTCATCGGCATCCCGGATCCCGACGCCGGCGAGGTGGTTAAAGCGTTTGTCGCTCTCAAGAACGGTTACGAGCCGAGCGAAGCGCTGCGCAAGGAATTGCTCGGCCATGGGCGCAAGCGTCTCGGGCCCGCGGTTGCGCCGAAGGACATCGCGTTCCGGCTGAACCTGCCGAAAACGCGCAGCGGCAAGATCATGCGCCGGCTGCTCAAGGCGCGGGAACTCGGCCTGCCCGAGGGAGATATTTCCACGCTAGAAAGCGAGGAGCGATGACGGCGGCAGCCGACAAAGTGCATCTGTCGCGCGAGCACATGCTGGATCTCTTGAAGCAGATGATCCGCATCCGCCGCTTCGAGGACAAGTGCGCCGAGCTGTATACACAGGAGAAGATCCGCGGCTTCATGCATCTCTATGACGGGGAAGAGGCGGTTGCCGTCGGGGTCATCCCAGTGCTGGAGAAGCGCGACCGTATTGTCGCGACCTATCGCGAGCACGGGCAGGCGCTCGTGCGCGGGGTGCCGATGACGACGGTCATGGCCGAGATGTACGGCAAGCAGGAAGGCTGCAGCCGCGGACGCGGCGGCTCCATGCACCTGTTCGACGCGGCGACCAACTTCTACGGCGGCAACGCCATTGTCGGCGGTGGCCTGCCGCTGGCGGTTGGGCTCGCGCTCGCCGATCACATGCAAGGCAATGATCTCATCACTGCCTGCTTCTTCGGCGACGGCGCAGTTGCCGAAGGCGAATTCCACGAGACGCTGAATCTGGCGGCGCTCTGGGGCTTGCCGGTGCTATTTATTTGCGAAAACAACCTCTACGCCATGGGCACGGCGCTGGATCGTGCGCAATCGGAAACCGACATTCGGAAGAAAGCGGCGTGCTATCGCCTCGCCTCCGAGGCCGTCGACGGCATGGATGTCATCGCCGTCGAGGCCGCCGCGCGTCGGGCAATTTATGCGGTGAGAGAGAACCGAAAGCCGTATTTCTTGGAGTGCCGGACGTATCGGCTGCGCGCGCATTCGATGTTCGATGCCCAACTTTATCGCGACAGGGCGGAGGTCGATGCCTGGCGGCATAAAGAGCCGATCGTGCGCTTCCAGGCTTGGCTCGAAACCAATCACATGATTCATCCAGGCGATGTGCCGCGCATGGAAGCACAGATCGATGCCGAGATTGCCGAGGCGGTGGCTTTCGCCGAGGCGGGTACGTGGGAACCAGTTGAGCAACTTACCCGCTTCACCTATGCGGAAAGCGGTGTCCCGACCGGTCGGTGAGACGCGATGCAGCAAGACGCAGTACGACAACAGGCGGTCCAAGCGGGGACGATCGAGACGACCTACCGCGAAGCGGTGCGCGAAGCTATTCGCGACGCAATCAAACGCGACTCCCGCGTCTTTCTGATGGGTGAGGACATCGGCCGCTACGGCGGTTCTTACGCAGTGACAAAGGGGCTGCTGGCCGAACTCGGGCCCGAACGGATTCGCGACACGCCGCTCTCCGAGTCGGGTTTCACCGGCGCCGGCATCGGCGCGGCCATGGCCGGCATGCGTCCGATCGTCGAAGTGATGACGGTGAACTTCAGCCTGCTCGCGCTCGATCAAATTCTCAACACGGCGGCGACGGTGCGCCACATGTCGGGCAATCAGTTTGGTGTGCCGCTGGTGATCCGCATGGCGACCGGCGCCGGCCGCCAGCTCGCCGCGCAGCATTCGCACAGCCTGGAAGGCTGGTACGCGCATATCCCCGGCATCAAGGTGCTGGCGCCGGCAACGCTCGAAGACGCCCGGGGCATGCTGTGGACCGCGTTGCAGGATCCCGATCCGGTGCTGATCTTCGAGAACGTCATGCTCTACAACATGAGCGGCAAGCTCGCCGCCGATGCCGGGGCGGTCGATATCGACAAGGCGGTTGTGCGCCGGCCCGGCCGTGACATTACGCTCATCACTTACGGCGGCTCGCTTTGGAAGACGCTGGAGGCGGCAACCGCGCTCGCGGCCGAAGGCATCGAAGCGGAAGTAGTCGACCTGCGCAGCTTGCGGCCGCTGGATGATGCGACGATCATGGGCTCGGTGGCGAAAACGCGACATGCGGTCATGATCGATGAGGGCTGGCGCACCGGGAGTCTCGCGGCGGAAATCGGCATGCGCATCGTCGAGCAGGCGTTCTGGTCGCTCGATGCGCCGCTTGGCCGGGTCTGCAGCGAGGAGGTGCCGATTCCTTATCCCCGCCATCTGGAAAATGCGGCGCTTCCGCAAGCGCCCAAGATCGTCGCGGCTGCTAAGACGGCTCTCCGACGGGCGTGAGGCGGTACCGTGGTTGATTTCCTGATGCCTTCGCTCGGCGCCGACATGGAAGCGGGCACGCTGGTCCAGTGGTTGGTCAAACCCGGCGATTGGGTCAAACGCGGCGATGTGGTTGCGGTGGTGGAGACGCAGAAAGGGGCGATCGAGATCGAAACCTTCCAGCCGGGCCAGATCGATCAGATCCTGGTCAGTCTCAACACTAAAGTGCCGGTGGGGACTCCGCTGGCGCGCATTCGAACCGAAGGTGAGGCGAAGCCTGCTGCCGTAGCAGCGCCGCCGGCGGCCCCAGCTCCAGCAGTTGCCATGCCGCCCGTGGCCCCGGTGGTGGAGCGGCCACCGGTTGCGCCGCCAGCACCGCCACGCCCTGTGCCGGGCGTTGCGGCGCGCGTATCTCCGGCCGCCCGCAAACTGGCTGAAGAGCGCGGCATCGATCTTTCAACCGTCACCGGTAGTGGCCCCGACGGGGCCATCACCTATGCCGACGTCGAGCGCCGTATTGCCGAAGCCGCGGCTCCGCCGCCGCCGCGCAAGGCAGCGCCGACGCTCGATCTCGCGGCCATGCGTGTCGCCATCGCCGCCGCCATGGCGCGCTCGAAGCGGGAAATCCCGCACTATTATCTCGAGCACCAGGTAGAGATCACGGCCTGCGAGCAGTGGCTGGCGGAAAAGAACGCGAATTTGCCCCTGGAAAGCCGCCTGCTGTTTGGCGCCCTGCCGATCAAGGCGGTCGCCTTGGCGCTGCGCCGTTTCCCCGCTTTCAACGGCTTCTATCGCGACAACAAGTTCGAGCCCTCGCAGGCGGTGCATATTGGCGTCGCTATTTCGATCCGCGGCGGCGGGCTGGCGGCGCCTGCGCTGCACGACGTCGATCAACTGCCGCTCGACGAGCTCATGCGTCAGATGCGCGACCTCATCCAGCGCACGCGCGCCGGCCGCATTCGCGGCTCGGAAATGTCGGATCCGACGCTGACGGTGTCGAGCCTCGGCGAGCGCGGGGTCGAGGCGCTGTACGCCATCATTTATCCGCCGCAAGTGGCGATCGTCGGTGTCGGCAAGGCGATGGTGCGCCCGTGGGTCGTCGACGGCGCCATCGGGCCGCGTTCAGTGATCACCTTGACGCTCTCCGGCGATCATCGCGTCACCGACGGGCATGCCGGCGCGTTGTTCTTGGCCGAGATCGGCAAACTGCTACAGGAGCCGGACAAGCTATGACTGATGGCGACATCCTCAAGGTGGTGCAGGAGGAGCTCAACAACATCGCGCCGGAGGCCGATTTGGCGAGCGTCGATCCGGCGGCGGACTTGCGCGAGGCGATCGATATCGACTCGATGGACTTCCTCAACTTCATCACCGCGATCCACCAACGGCTGGGGATCAATATCCCGGAAGTCGATTACCCGAAGCTGGTGACGTTGAAGGGCGCGATCGCCTATATCGCCGCGCATCTCAAGCCGGTGGCGAGCGCGTGACCGGCGCCTTCCGTTCGCTTGGCGGTCAAACGATGACGGTTGCCGCGGAATGCAGAGCTTCAGCCTCGGCATTGACCGAGGTCATGGCGTGCGTGAGGCCTTCGTAGGGGGAGTCGTCAATCGTCACGGTGCCGAAATTCGAATTCTCGCCGTCGAAGCGGCCTTCCGCCGGCTGATCGGCGTGCTCAAACCAGTGGTAGCCGACCAGCGCCGGATGCCGTAGCGCTGCGGTGACGTAACGCCGGAAGCAGGCCGCGCGCTCGGCCTGTGTCGCCACGCGCGGCCCGGCGCCGATAGTGTTAGGCAGGCCAGCATCGTCACCGCGGAAGGAAAACTCGCCGATCAGCGTCGGCTTGCCGGCAGCAGCGTAAGCCGCGAGCGACTCGTTTGCGTCGAGCTCATAGCAATTGAACGAAACGACGTCGGCGTGGCGGCCGGCGGCCTCGATGACGCCCGGCGACGGCCGCAAGGCAAAGCGGCTGCCGAGCACGAGATGGTTGGGATCGGCGGCCTTGATGGCTGCTGTGGTCAAGATGAAATAGCGCTCCGCCACCAGCGCGGCGAAGGCGTCGCCGTCGGCCGGCAAGGAAGCTTGCGCCGCGTCGCCGTGACGCCGGCGCAACCAATCATCGGCGGCAGCCCGGCCGGGGCTCGTTGCCGGCAGTTTGAGAAATAGCGTCAGCAAATCATCGGGCCCGCGCCAATCAGCGCACCAGCGCAGCTCGTTGTCGATGAACCAGCCGACGATGCCGGGCTCGGCGCGGCAGGGCGTGCAGAGCTTGCGTGCCCGGCGGCGGACATGCGTGTCGAAAGCGGGATCGAACACGTCGGGGAATTCCTGGCGTGGTCCGCTCTTGACCCGTTCGTTGTGCTGCCAGGCGACCGACATGCCGAGATCGAGATTGGGCGCCAGCGCCAGCGGCACAGGTCCGGCGGCGGCGACCGCTTGGTCCGACCACGAGCCGAGCGTATTGAATCCCCAGCCAAGCAGCCGGCAAGCGATCGCGGCGCGCCACGCGAGCTCGCCGCCGTATTTCTTGCGGCAGGCCTCGGCGTAAGGACTGCGATCGCTGTTGCGGATGTAATCTTGCTCGAAGCACACCGTGTTGACGCCCTTCGACAGGAAGCGCCCACCATCGGGATCGATCAGCCAGAACACGCCGTCCGCTTGGCCGACGCGGAAAAAGCCGCCGGGCCGGAAACGGCCGTCGGCAACGCCGCCCCATCGGGTTCTTTGCACGTCAGTGTGCATCGGACTCAGCTAGCTTGCTCGGAACGAGACGCAATGTCTTGACTTGTCTCAATAAAACGCTTCGCCTGGGGCCTAGTTTACCAACCGGGCGGTCAGCCGGAGATTATTCATGCCGATAGGCGAGGACGCCAGTCATTCGGCCGTAACGCAAGAAAAGCCTGCGGCGGAATTCCCGCCGATTGCTGCGCTGCGGCCGGATTTCATCTGGGGGGTCTCGACCTCGAGCTTCCAGATCGAAGGCGCCACGCGCGAGGACGGCCGCGGGCCCAGCGTCTGGGACACCTATGGCTGGGCGGGCCAGACCAGCAGCAAGGATACCGGCGACGTCGCCTGCGACCATTATCACCGTTACCGGGAAGACATCGCGCTCATGCACCGGCTCGGCATTCAGGCCTACCGATTTTCGGTGGCTTGGCCGCGCGTGCTGCCGCAGGGGCACGGGCAGCCGAACAAGCTGGGCCTCGCGTTCTATGACCGTCTGATCGACGCGATTCTTGCCGCCGGCATCGAGCCGTGGCTGTGCCTCTTCCACTGGGACCTGCCGCAGGCACTCGACGATCTCGGCGGCTGGACCACGCGCAACATCGTGGCCTGGTTCGCCGATTATGCCGCGCTGGTAGCGAGCTGTTACGGTGATCGCGTCAAGCGCTTTGCGACGTTCAACGAGCCGTCGATCTTCACTCTGTTCGGCTACGGCTTCGGCGGCGGCAAGCGCGACACCAGCGGCATCGAGTTGCTGCACCGGGCGATCCATCACGTGAACCTCGCGCACGGCGCGGCGGTCGACGCAGTGCGCGCGCGCGTTACCGGGAGCTCGATCGGCGCCATCCACAACTATCAGCCGTGTATACCGTCCACGCCGGCCGATGCGGCAGCGGCCGCGCGCGGCGACGTCTATTGGAACCGGGCCTATCCCGATCCACAGTGCCTCGGCGTCTATCCGGATATGCTGCGATCGGCGATCGAGCCGCATATGCAGGCCGGCGATCTTGAGCGCATCCAGCGGCCGCTCGACTGGTTCGGCCTCAATCACTACAGCCCGGTATTCATGAAGGCGGACGCGGCGGCTCGGCTCGGCTTCGCTTTCGGCGAACGGCCGCCCGGCACTCCGCTCACGCCCATCAATTGGCCGATCCTGCCGGATGCCTTTCGCGACACCTTGCTGACGGTTGCCAAGGATTACCGCCTGCCGGTCTATGTCATGGAAAACGGCTTCGGGGGCTACGATCAGCCGGACGCGAGCGGCGCCGTCGCCGACGACAACCGCATTGCGTTTCTGCGCGCCTATATCGGTGCCATGAATGAGGCGGCGGCCGGCGGCGCCAACATTCGCGGCTATTTCGTCTGGTCGCTACTCGACAATTTCGAGTGGGACGCCGGTTACCGGGTGCGTTTCGGGCTCACTTATGTCGACTATGCGACGCAGACGCGCACGCCGAAGGCGTCATTTCACTGGTATCACGATCTGATCAAGGCGGCGCGCGGGCGCTCATGATTGATCTGTCCCACCAGGCTGGCGATGGCTTAGCCGCGCTGGCGGACATTGGCGGCACCAATGTCCGCTTTGCCGTGCTGGCGGATGGCACCTTAGGGCTGATCACGCATATCGAGGTTCGCGCCCATAAAGAATTCGCCGACGCCTTCGCGGCTTTCTTGGCGCAACAAAGCGGGCGCGCGGTGCGCCGGGCGATTCTGGCGGTGGCGGGCGTCATCGAAGGCGAGCGTTGCGCGCTCACCAACAATCCCTGGGTGATCGATGCCGGCGAGCTGCGCGCGCGTTTTGGCCTGACCGACGTCCGTCTCGTCAACGATTTCGAGGCTATCGCCTGGTCGCTGCCGCAGCTTAAAGCTGGCGATCTGGGTGCGATCGGCGGCGGCAGGCCGGTCGCGCAAGCGCCGATGGTCGTGCTCGGGCCCGGCACCGGGCTCGGCGTCGCCGCCTATGTGCCGTCGGCGCAGGGCGGATTGGTGCTGCGCGGCGAAGGCGGGCACAGCACGCTGCCGAGCGGCTCCGCGCGGGAGGACGCCGTCATCGCACATTTGCGCCAGCGCTACGGGCACGTCTCCGCCGAGCGCGTGCTGTCGGGGCCGGGGCTGGAGAATCTCTACCGTGCCATCGCGGCAATCGACTCGCTCAATGTGCTGGAACGCAGCGCGGCGGAGATCACGCAGGCCGCGCTTGGCGGGCAGTGCGCGGTGAGTGCGGCCGCGCTCGATACGTTCTGCGCGATGCTGGGCGACGTCGCCGGCAATTTTGCTCTCAGCTTCGGCGCGCAGGGCGGGGTGTTCATGGCCGGCGGCATCTTACCGCGGCTCAGCGACCATATAGCCAAGACGCAATTCCGCGCGCGCTTCGAAGCGAAGGGCCGCATGCGGCGCTATGTGGAGCAGATCCCGGTCTATTTGATCCTGCGCGACGATCCGGCCTTCGTCGGTTTGCGGCGGCTTGCCAAATAATTCACGTGGCGCAGGGAGGGGGCAATCGTGTCAGACATCGTAACGTTGACGCCGAATCCGGCGATTGATCTTTGCACATCAGTCGAGCGCATCGTGCCGGCGCGCAAGCTGCGCTGCACGCCGCAACGGCGCGATCCGGGCGGCGGGGGCGTGAATGTCGCGCGCGTCGTTAAGCGGTTCGGCGGTGATGTCGAAGCCATTCTGCCGATCGGCGGCTTTACCGGACACTTGTTGCGCAGCCTCATTGACGACGAGGGAATACTCAATCGTGTGATCACGGTTGAGGCGGAGACGCGCGAGGATTTTGCGGTCAGCGAACGCAGCACGGCGCAACAATACCGTTTTGTCCTGCCCGGACTGCCATTACGCGAGGGCGAATGGCGCGCGTGCCTGGATGCGCTGGCTGCCAGCGCGCCGCCGCCAAAATTCGTCGTGGGCAGCGGCAGTCTGCCGCCCGGCGTGCCGGATGATTTCTACGCGCAAGCAGCGGCCATCGCGGGCCAGTTCGGCGCCAAGTTCGTCGTCGATACGTCCGGCGCGCCGCTCGCCGCGGCGATCGAGCATGGCGTGTATATGATGAAGCCGAACTTGCGCGAAATGCGCGATCTTGCCGGCGTGGAACTGCTGCATCAAGAGGACTGGATCGTCGCGGCGCGCGAATATATTGATAACGGCAAAGTCGAGATCGTGGCGCTGTCGCTCGGTCATCTCGGTGCGTTGCTCATCACGCGCGATCAGGTGTGGCGGGGACAGCCGCTGCCGATTAAGCCGATCAGCGCAGTCGGTGCAGGCGATAGTTTTCTCGGCGCCATGATCTTCAGCCTGGCGAGAGGTGACAGCGCGCCCGAGGCGTTCCGCCTTGGCATGGCGGCCGCCTCATCGGCGCTGATCAATGAGGGAACGGAGCTGTGCCGACCGGAAGATGCCTATCGCCTGTACGCCGAAGCGAAAATCGAGGCGGTCTCGGCGGCATAAGATCACGGCCGTGGCGGCGGTGGGGCAGCGGCCTTTTCTTTGGCTTCGAGTTCATCGAGAGCAATGAGCAGGGTTGCGACCCGGTGCACCGATGACCGCCAATCTGCCAGCCGCTGATAATTGTCGACGAGCCAATTGAACGCGCCCTGCACGGTGACAAACGCAGCCGCAGATTGCGTGAGTTCTCCGAGCGACATGGTGCCGCTGAGGTACTTCGGCACGCACAAGAGCCAGGCGACGACCGGCGCCAATAGAAGGTTCCCGTGTGAGACAAGCGTCGTGCGAACAAGCTGCCAACAGATTTCGCGCCACCATAGCAGCGCCCCCTGCAGCTTGAGCCACAGCGTGTCGCGCATGGCGGCCTCGGCCGCCTTTGTCTTCTCGTGTTCGTTCTCCTTACGAAACGCGTCGACTGCCTCGCGAAACTCGGCTTCGGCCTGGTTCATGCGTTCGATGATGCTGGTCAGATGGTGACCGAAGAACACCATGAGCGTGGACATGAGGCCGGAATACAGGATGACACCGAGCACGAGGTAGCCGGGGATTGTCACGGTCCAGCCGAAGACGGCAACGTCGATGCTGCCGCCGACCGTCCACAACACGCTGAAAAACGCGATGGCGGTGAGCACGGAGGAGAAAAACGCGAGAACAAGGTCGATCGGCGCGTCGGTGGAGATGCGGACATCCACGGCGATGCGATATTCGGGATTTTCGGTCCCTTTGACGTAGTGGTTGAGGTGGCGGAAGCGGTCTTTGGTGAGCCATCGCTCGATGACGTGCCGCGTCAGCGCCTCGCGCCAACTGCGTTGCGCCGTCATACGGCCCCACACCGACGAGGCGGCGACCAGAATGCTGGCGCCGGCCAGAGGGACGAACAACTGCGCAAGCATCCACAGCGCGTGTGCGTCCCTGCGCGCGAGCGAATCGAAGAAGTAGCGGTTCCACAGGTTGAGCAATACTTGCAGCAGAAGTTGAAGGAGCGCGACGAAAACAAGAAAGAGCACGAGAAAAACGGCCCATCCCCGCCTTCTTCGCCAGAACTCCGAAGCAGAGTCCCAGAAACGGGCCAATAAACGCTTGTCATCGAGGCCCGAAAAGATGTGCGGGAAGAGACGCATTCGTTCGATGCCAAGATCAGTCAGAACATGGTATGGATACTAAGCGGGCACCTGATTCACACAAGGGCCGTATGGATTAACTTCGCCCGGCAAAGCGGACGCTCAGAGATTTGCACACAAATCGGCCATGACAGAAATACCGCCGCCATTCGCACTGCCGACCAAACTCGCGTCCCACATGGCCCGTGTGCGTGATTATTGGAATGGCCTAAAACGCGGCGAGAATCCGGTGCCATTCGCCGATGATGTTGCGTTGTCGGCACTGGCGGGCTTCGAGGGCCGGCTGATGCTGGTCGATGTCTTTGAGAAACCGCAACGGTTCCGCTTGGCCATCGTCGGCCAGGATATCCGCGACTGGTTTGGCGGCGATTTGGTCGGCAAGTTCACCGATGAGTTGGAAGCCAAGGGGCCATTGAAATTCTTTGCGGCGCAGGCGAGCGCCACCGTGGAGGCGGTGGCAGCCACGTATTATCACGACGGCTTCGCGCGGCTTCTGTTGCCGCTGTGGGGCGGGGGCTTCATCTCGCAACTCTTGGGCGCGATCGCTCGCGCGTGATAGGGCCGGCGGCGCTGCGGGAGGGAGTTCGCTAGGGAACGACGACGACGATGCATGGCGCCAGGCTCGCCAGCTTCTGCGAAACGCTGCCGAGCAGCAAGCCGGAAAGGCGGCCGCGCCCGCGTCGGCCGACGACAAGCATGGTCGCTTTCTCGCGTTTGACCACATCGATGATCGTTTCGGCGGGATCGCCCCATCCGCTTTCCAGCATGGGCTTGCTGATGCCGAGGCGCTGCGCGCGCTTCTGAGCCTTCTTGAGCACCCGGTCCGAGGCCGATTTCAGGATCGCGCTGACGTCTCCGCCGACGCCGGCGAGGCGCCTGAGTTCCGGGCCTGAAACATTTCCGCCGACCGTCAGGATCACAAGATCAGCGCCAACGGCCTTGGCAAGACCGGCACCGATATCGAGGGCGCGATTTGCGCCGGACGAGCCGTCGGTCGCGACAACGATGCGTGGCATCAGACCGCCCTTTCAATGTCATCTGCGTCATCTGCAGATTTTCGGAGGCGCAGTGAAGACGATAGTTTCTGGTACCGTCAAGAACCGTCCTGCCCTCAGGACAGGACGCGAACGCGCTCGTCCTCGGCATTAAGATTGGCGCCGAGTCTGCTGCTGCGCGCGGCAATATCGGCGAGCGTCGCGGCCTCGTCCGCCGGTGGGCTGAAGTAGGATTCGTGGTTGTCGTTGGTCCGAACAAAACGAAAATGGCAATGCGCAACCGCACCTCCTTCGACTGTCAATTCGACGAGCAAACCGACCCAGCCGGCGTGCTTGCGGCCGAGATGGCCGGTGTTGAAGGTGAGATTGCCCAAGCCATAGAAAATCGGCTGGCCCTTGTAGATTTCGATGGGGAGCGGGTAATGCGGCCCGTGCCCCATGACGACATCGGCGCCGGCATCGATCGCGGCATGGGCAATGTCTTTCATGTATTGCAGCGGTTCGCGCCCTAGACCCCAGTGAAAAGATCCGACCAAGACGTCCACTTGCGGGCGCAACGCTGCGATGTCTTTCCGGAGCTCGTCGAGATAGGCCGCATCCGCCCAGGTGATGACGAGGGGCGGGATTCCAGGCCGGTTCGCTGGCGGGATATCCGGCGAAATGCGACCCATCGGCACGTGGTAAGCGGTGTGACCTTTGATCACAGCGATGCCCGGCGAGTCCGCCTGCGCCTCGTGATCGGTCGGCCAGTAGACCGAGCTACGCTGCAACGCGCCGACGCGCAGCCCGTGGCGGGCGACAATCGCGGCTGCGCGCGCCGCGGCGAGGCTCTCGCCGGCGCCGGTGTGCAGCACGCCGATCTCGTCCAGCCGGGCGATCGAAGCCGAAATATTGGCCCAGCCGTAGTTGACGTTGTTGGCGATGCCCACGGCATGGATGCCGGACATTTGCAGCGCTTCGCCGCCGATCTGCGGATCGGCAAAGAAGCCTTCGTTGGCATGCGTCTGCTGCTGGCGATGCAGGCAGCATTCGAGATTGGCAAAGACCACGTCGGCCGAATGCAGTTCGGCGGCCACGTGCCGGAATGGCACCGTTGGGTCGGTGGCGCGCATGAGATTGACGTCACCGGTTAGAATGACTTTGCCCGCCATATCCATTCATCCGCTGACGTTACGTGTCTTATCCACTTAAGCCGAAACGAGCACGCGCTTAGTCAGCCGTCATGTGGGCCGCCGGCACCACCTTGGCCCATTTTTCAGTCTCGTCGGCGATGAACTTTGCGAAATCAGCCGGCGAGCCGCCCATCAGCGTGCCGCCAAGGTCGGCAATGCGCGCCTTCATCTGCGCATCGGCGAGCGCCGCATTGACCTCCTTGTTGACCTTGTCGACGACGTCCGCGGGCGTGCCCTTTGGGCCGGAGATGCCATACCACGCGACCATGGCGTAGCCCGGCACGACTTCGCCGATCGCCGGAATTTGCGGTAGCGTCTCCGCGCGTTTGGCGCTGGTGACGCCGAGACCTACGAGCTTGCCGGCTTCGATGTATTTGATTGATGCCGCGATCGGCGGGAACAGCACGTCGACCTGTCCGCCGAGCAGCGCCGTCAGCGCCGGCCCGTTGCCGCGGAACGGCACGTGGGTGAGATCGACGCCGGCCAAATATTTGAACAGTTCGCCGCTCAGGTGCCCGCCGCTGCCGATTCCGGGTGAGGCCATGTTGACCTTGCCCGAATTGGCTTTGGCATACGCAATGAAATCCGGCAGCGTCTTGGCCGGAAAGGACGGATTGACCAGCATCACATTGGGCACGCTGGCGATGCCCACGATGGGCGTGGTGTCACGGATGAAATTGAAGCTGAGCTTGTGATAAAGCGTCGCGTTAACAGCGTTGGGCACGCCGGCGAGCAGCAGCGTATAGCCGTCCGCAGCCGATGTGATGACGAATTCGGCGGCGATGTTCGTGCCCGCGCCCGGCCGGTTCTCGACGATAAATTGCTGGGCCAGCCGGTCCGAAAGCCATTGCGCCATCAGACGCGCGACAATGTCGTTACCGCCGCCGGGGGCGAAGCCGACGACGACGCGCACCGGCCGCGACGGATAGCTTTCGGCTTGCGCGAGGCGCGGCAGGACAGGGAGCACGACAGCGCTTGCGGCCAAGCGAAGAAAAGCGCGACGGCAAAGTTCCATGGCATTCCTCCACACGTTTCGGCGCCTCTTGCGGGCGCGCACCCGGCGACGTTGCTGTTTTCTCGAGCAGCGAACGTCGTGGCCCGTCGCCAACTACACGGGTAAAGCTGGACAATTTCAGGGGCATCGGCCTGAAAATAGAAAATGTGCCCATGCCGGTATAATGCTATTTTCGCATCTGTCCATAACAACTCGGTGATAAGTGAACGCCGTGCAGTTGAGCGATCGCATCGGGCGCCGCCTGAAACTGCAGGACCTCCATGTTTTGATGGCGGTCGCGCGGGCCGGCAGCATGAGCAAGGCCGCCATTATTCTGAACACCGGCCAGCCCGCCATTTCACGCCCAATCGCCGAGCTGGAGCATGCGCTTGGTGTGCGATTGCTCGATCGCAGCCAGCAAGGGGTGAAGCCGACCAAATACGGCCGCGCCTTGCTCGATGGCGGCACTACGGTATTCGATGACCTGCGCCAAATGGTCAAGAACATCGAGTTTCTCGCCGACCCGACCATCGGCGAAGTCCGCATCGGCGGCAATCCGTTCCTGGCGGCAAGCTTTGTCACGGCCGCCGTCGAGCGGCTGTCCCGCCGCTATCCGCGCATGGTGTTTCGCATCGTCGCCGCCAATATCCGCGCGCTGCACCGCGAATTGACCGAGCGAAATGTCGGTCTTCTGGTCACGCGACGGTTCGGGCCGATCGCCGACGACCAATTCGACTTCGAGGCGTTGTTTGACGATTCCTATTCGGTGGTCGTGGGCGCACGGAGTCCTTGGGCGCGACGGCGCCGCGTCGCGCTTGCCGAATTGATCAACGAGCCCTGGGTCTTGCCGCCGCCGGACGGCCCGCTCGGCTCGGTTGCTCTGGAAGCCTTTCGCGCGAGCGGGCTCGTTTATCCGCACACGGCAGTGATCGGACCGGCCGAGGTGCGAACAAGCCTTTTGGCGACCGGGCGATATATTTCGATCGTGCCGAATTCCGGATTGCGGTTTTCGCCGCGGCGCACGGAGCTGAAGGCGCTGCCGGTCAAATATGCGTTCAGCAGCGTGCCGGTCGGCATCGGCACGTTGAAGAACCGCACCATCAGTCCAGTCGCGCAACTGTTCATCGCGAGTTGCCGCGAACTCGCGGTTCAGCGCGTGAAAGCGAAGGAAGGATGGCAGGCGCGGCGCTCGCCGATGATCAATCTGCGCAACAGCGCTGACGCGAAGAGACTGGACAAGCATCCTGCAATCGGGAGATACGCAAACGCTCTGAGTGACATCCTGAGCAGTCCTGCGGGACGCAACTCCTTAGCTTCCATAGTCTTGGCACGACGCGAATGACAGCCGCCGCAAGTCCATCCGAATTGTCCACTCCCCTCGCCGAGCAGCTCGCCGCCTATGCGCATGGGCTGCGGTTCGATGATCTGGATACTGCCACGATCGAGCGGGTGAAGACGCATGTGATCGATTCGATCGGCTGCGGCATCGGCGCGTTCGACGAGCGGCCAGTGCGGATTTGCCGCGACGTCGCGCTTGCGGTTGGCGGCAATGCAACCGTCATCGGCACCGATAAGCGCACGACGGTCGACCTTGCCACTTTCGCCAATTGCACGGCGTTCCGCTATCTCGACTTTAACGACACCTATATTGGCCGCTTTTCGGTGCATCCCAGCGATCATATCGCGGCATGTCTCGCAGTTGCTGAAGCGGAACGCGCGTATGCGCAAGAGCTGATCACGGCCATCGTAATCGCCTACGAGGTGAACTGCCGGCTGGTCGACGCCTGCGATATTTCGACGCGCGGCTGGGACCCGACGGCGATGAGCCCGCCAGCGGTGGCGCTTGCCGCCGGCAAGCTGATGAAGCTCGCCCCCGAGCGGCTGACGCACGCGGTCAACATCGCGGTCAACGACCATGTTCCGATGGCGCAGACGCGGGTACAGATGCTTTCCGACTGGAAAGGCCTCTCCGACGCCGAAGCGGGCCGCAATGCGGTGTTCGCCGCGCTGCTGGCGCGGGGCGGGCTGACCGGCCCGGCGCCGATCTTCGAAGGGCGCTCCGGCTTCTTCCAGCAGGTCACTGGGCCGGCGACGATCGATGTCGCCGGCTTTGGCCGGCGCGGTGCGGAATTCCGCATCCAGCGCTGCAGCCTCAAGCGCTATCCGGCGGTGATCTATACACAGACGGCGATCGTGGCGGGGATCGAACTTGCCAGGGAGGTAGGGTCGCTCGACCGCATCGCATCGATCGAGATCGCGACCACGCGGCGCGGCTTTCAGCGGACCGGCAGCGAAGCGGAAAAATGGGCCCCGGAAACGCGCGATACCGCCGACCACAGCCTGCCCTATATCACGGCGCGAGCGATGGTCGACGGCGACATCACCAATGAAAGCTTTGAACCGCGTATGTTTCGCGATGCGTGCATTCGCGATTTCATGAAGAAGATCACGGTCAGCGAAGATCCAAACCTGACGGCGCGCCAAGGCGCTGCGGCGCCAACCCGGGTGACGGCGATTCTTGTCGATGGACAGCGGATCTCACGCGAAGTGGACACCGCACCCGGTTTTCCCGGATATCCGATGAGCAGAGCCGACGTGGAACAGAAATTCCGCGGTAACGTCGCCAAGCGGTGGTCGAGCGAGCAGACGGATGCGGTGTTGAGGGCTCTCTGGCAGCTCGAACGGATCGATAACCTTCCGACGTTTCTCGCCCAACTGACGGTGCAAGCGCATCCATAACTCAAAGCCGATGCGCCGCTCAGGCCTCGATCGCGTTCATCGCCTGCCGCAAGTCCGCCGCGAGCGCGAGCAGCGGCTGCTCGAGCGCGCGGACGACCGAGGTCTCTAGCTCTTCGCTGGTCACGCTGACGTTCAGCACATGACTCGGATGCCGCGCGGACAAAAGCGGCGTCGCCAGCGCAATGACCTGCGGCTGCCAGGAGGCGACGCAATAGCCACGACGTACGATCGAAATTGCAGCCTCGGCAATCTCCTTCTCTAACTGACGCCAGCGGTTGCGCCGCTTGACTCTGAGCTGCGCTAAAAACGTTTTCCGCTCGCCTTCTGGCGCGACCGCGAGCCACGCGCGGCCGAGCGCCGTCAACTCGATCGGCACACGCTGACCGGAGACGACCGAGCGTTGCGCGCCTTTGGCATTGAAGCGCACAGATTCGAGATAGACCATGTCGTCGCCGTCGCGCACGGCAAGCCCGACATTGATGTGCAGCCGCCGCGCCAGCGCCGTCATCGGCGGCGTCGCGATCCGCAGCACCGACGAGCCGGAGCGCATCGCATGCCCGAGCGTCAGCACTGGGGCGCCCAGCCGGTATGCGCGTTGCGGCGCGGAATATTCGAGGTAGCCGACCTCGGTCAGCGTTTGCGTGAGCCGGCTGATGCTGGCGCGCGGTAGGCCGGTGCGCTCGGCGATTTCCCCGTTGCCGAGCAATTCCGTCCCCGGCCGAAATGCGCGCAGGATAGCGATACCGCGCGCGAGCGAACGGTTCATTGGCGAGCGGTTCTGTTTCCTCATGGGTGCGACAATAGACGGCGGCCCTTTATTCCACCAGATGGAATAAGCGTGGCCGGCAGCCTTTTGGCCGTGTTAAGGAGGCCGCGAAAGAGTAGAGAAGCCAAACGCTTGGAAAACCGGAGGCTGCGCATGCCGATTTCCGTTGGCCACAAGCGCGTGTTTTTGACCCTGGTCGCCTGCCTCGCCCTGTCCGGCGTGGCCGGCGCCGCCGAATTCGCCAGTCAAGTAAACAGGATCGTCGTGCCCTTCGCGGCCGGCGGCGGCACCGACATCATCTCGCGCACGCTCGCGCAGGAGATGACGAAGGAACTCAACGGAACGGTGATTGTCGAGAATAAGCCAGGCGCCGGCACCATCGTCGGCACCGAATACGTCGCCAAGGCGGATCCCGACGGTCACACTTTGGTCATGGCCACCTTCGCGCATGCGGTGAATCCCAGCCTTCGCCCCAAGCTGCCCTACGATACCGACAAGGACTTCGCGCCGGTCGCGCTAGTCGCGCGTTCCTTCAACGTCGTCGTGGTCAATCCGGACTCGGGGATCAAATCGGTCGCCGACCTCATCGCCGCGGCCAAGGCAAAGCCCGGTGCTCTCAACTACGGCACCTTCGGGCCCGGCACCTCGGCGCACCTCGCCGGCGAGTTGTTCAACAGTCTGGCGCACGTGAAGCTGACGGCTGTGCACTACAAGGGCGCCGCGCCGGCGATTACGGATCTCCTTGGTGGCACCATCCAGGTGATGTTCACGACGGTCGCCAGCGCCACCTCGCTCATCAAGGCCGGCAAGCTGAAGGCGCTCGCCGTCACTTCGGCCAAGCGCACTGCGGCCTTCCCCGATCTGCCGACGGTCGCTGAAGCGGGTGTGCCCGGTTATGTCGCCGAAAGCTGGTACGGCCTGTTTGCGCCGGCCAAGACGCTGCCGGAGACGATCGCGCTGCTCAACAAGGCGGTCGACAAGTCACTCCATGCGCCGTCTTTCGACAAGCTGGTGGAGAACGAAGGCCTCATCATGGTCGGCGGCGCACCGGAGCAGTTCGGAGCGTACGTGCAGGAACAAGAGGCGCTGTGGCGCAAAGTCGTGCACGACGCCAACATCAAGATCGAATAAGGGGCTTCGACCATGACGGCGCTCGTCGAACTCTCAGTTGAAGATAAGGTCGCCATCGTCACACTCAACCGGCCGGAGGTGCGCAACGCGATCAACGATGCGCTGCGCACCGAACTCGTCACCATCCTCGATCGTCTTGTCGTCGACGCGGCGGTGCGCGCAGTGGTGCTGACCGGCAAGGGTAAGGCGTTCTGTTCGGGCGGCGATATTTCCGGCATGAAGGAGCGGCTAAAAGCGCCGCCGGGGCAGGTGGGCTTTAACGGCTGGCGGCGGCAAGGGCAGGTGCACAAGAGCGTGGCGCTGCTGCATGGCATGCCCAAGCCGGTCATCGCCGCCGTCAATGGCGCGGCGGCAGGGCTCGGTTGCGACATGGCGCTTGCCTGCGACTTCATCCTCGCCTCCGAGCAGGCCGTCTTCACCATGAGCTTCGTCAAGCGCGGTCTCGTGTCCGACGGCGGCGGCATGTACTTCCTGCCGCGTCGTGTCGGCTTGCCGCGTGCTAAGGAGATGATCTTCACCGGCCGCGCGGTCGACGCTAAGGAGGCGCTCGCCATTGGGCTCGCCGACCGCATGACCTCCGCCGACCGGCTCGTGGCCGACGCGGCCGCCTGGGCGCGCGAGCTGAGCCAAGCCTCCAGCGTCTCGATTGCTTTTTCGAAGGCGATCCTCGACCGCACCTTCGAGTCGACGGAAGAGCAGATTTTTGCGCTCGGCCGCGAGGCGCAAGCGCTCTGCTATACCACCGACGAACATCGCGACGCCGTCGCCGCCTTCCTCGACAAGACCGCACGCTGATGCAAGCTCTCGAAAGGCTATTGCGGCCGCGCAGCGTCGCAATCGTCGGCGCGTCGGCGGATACGGCGAAGCTCACCGGTCGGCCGCTCGCCTATCTGGAGAAGTACGGATTCGCGGGTACCATCTATCCGGTCAATCCGCGCTACGAAGAAATCGGCGGCCATCGCTGCTACCCGGCTATCGCCGCGCTGCCGCAGGCGCCCGACGCCGCCATCGTTCTCGTCAGTGGAGCGAAGGCCACAGACGCCGTCCAGCAACTGGCGGTTATCGGCACGTCGGCTGCGATCGTGCTTGCCAGCGGATTCGGCGAGAGCGGCCCCGAAGGCCGGGCCCGGCAGAACGAGCTCAAGCGCGCCGCCGGGACGATGCGACTGTTAGGTCCAAATACTATCGGGCTCGTCAATGTCAGCGAGCGGATTGTCTTGTCGGCGAGCAACGCGCTCGTCACCGACGAGATCATCGCCGGCAATATCGCGCTGGTGTCGCAGAGCGGCGGCATTCTCGGCTCGCTGCTGTCACGCGCGCAGGCGGCGGGCATCGGCTTCTCCAAGCTGATCGCCACCGGCAATGAGTGCGATCTCGAGGTCGTCGACTTCATCGATCATCTGGTCGGCGATCCGGCAGCGAACGTGATCGCGCTTTACCTCGAAGGCCTGCGCAAGCCGAAGGCGTTTCAAGCGGCGGTAACGCGCGCGCACGCCGCCGGCAAGCCGGTCGTCGCTTTCAAGGTCGGCCGCTCGGAATCAGGCGCCCGCTCGGCGGTGTCGCACACCGGGGCGTTGGCGGGGTCCGACGCGGTCTACGACGCGATGTTTCGCCAGTTCGGTGTCATCCGGGCCGAGCGCTATTCGGACCTGCTCGATATTCCGCTGGCGTTGAGCCGCGGCCGTAGGCCGAAAGGCAATCGCGTCGCCATCATCACCTCGACCGGCGGTTCGGCGAGCCTGCTTGCCGATGCCGCCGGCATCGCCGGACTGGAGACGCCGCCGCCGGACAAGCTGACTGCGGCGAAGCTCAAGGCGCTGGCGATCGAGGGGGCGACGCTCGACCGCAATCCGATCGACGTGACGCTCGCAGGCGTCAAGTCGGACACGTTCCGCACCATTCTCGGTTTGGTCACGGCGAGTCCGAGCTATGATGCGGTAGCCGTCGTGCTCGGCTCCTCGGCTCTACGCGAACCGGAGACCGTCGGTGGACCTCTGCGCGAATGCGCGGCGGCGAGCGACAAGCCGGTGGTCGGCTTCGTCAGTCCGGATGCGCCGCAACTGGTGCGGACGCTAAACCTTGCCGGCGTTGCAACGTTTCCTGCTCCAGAGAGCTGCGCGGCGGCGCTTGCCGCACTGCGCCGGGCCGGCGATACGGCCAGAATCGAATGTGTGAGCAGGGCGCCTACCATCGCTGTGGGAGATGACCTGACCTCAATGCTGAGGCTGGGTGCACTCAATGAGGCCGAGAGCAAGCGATTGTTCGCCTACTTCGGCATTCCGGTCACGCGCGAGATTGTCGCAAGAACGCCAGCCGAAGCTGGAGCCGCGGCGAAGACATTCGCCGGCAATGTCGTTGTCAAGATTCTATCGCGCGATGTGCTGCACAAGTCCGAAGCCGGTGGTGTCGCGATCGGCATCGCGCCCGAGGCCGTCGCGCGCACTTGCACGCAGATAGTCGAGCATTTTGTCGCGGCGACAGGCCACAAGCCGGAAGGTTTCCTCGTGCAGCAACTGGTTACCGGCGGCGTCGAGCTGATCCTCGGTTTTCAGCACGACGCTCAGCTCGGCCCGGTCATCCTGCTGGGTATGGGCGGTGTCGCCGCCGAGCTTTTCCAGGATACCGCGTTGCGGCTTGCTCCGGTGTCGCGCCGCGACTCCCACGCAATGATCGACGAATTGAAAACGTCGGCCCTGCTGAAAGGCTTCCGCGGCCGGCCGGTCGCGGACATCGAGGCGCTGGTAGAGGCCATCGTGGCTTTTTCGAATATGGTCGTCGCGGTCGGCGGCGAACTGCAGGAGGCCGAGATCAATCCGCTGTTTGTGCTGCCGCGGGGGCAGGGTGTCGTCGCAGCGGATGGTGTAGTGGTGGTCAGGGCCGCGCAGAGCATGCTTGCGGAGAGCGTATCTGAGGACGCCTAATACATCCCATACATGAGGTTGCTGCTCTCCGGCGGTAAGGCGAATCTTTCCGCTGGCGATTCCCTACGAAGGAATGGAGAGCAGCGATGACGATGTTTGCAGGACTTGACGTTGGTTTCAAG
>Ga0187771_10000430_pt1 | contig 25805 bp, 28 predicted proteins | sample 0116_SJ02_MP15_1_FD_133139 | JGI IMG/M metagenome (GOLD analysis project Ga0187771, IMG submission 133139) | Tropical peat soil microbial communities from peatlands in Department of Meta, Colombia - 0116_SJ02_MP15_10_MG | ecosystem: Environmental > Terrestrial > Soil > Wetlands > Peat | place... | reverse complement strand
CGGCGTCATGATCTCGTAGGTCTGCGCGTGCTTGAGCATGCCGTCCTGGTGGATGCCGCTCTCATGCGCGAAGGCGTTACGGCCGACGATCGCCTTGTTGTACTGCACCGGGAACGAGGTCACCGCCGAGACGAGCTTCGAAGCGCGCGTGAGCATGGTGGCGTCGATGCCGGTCCAATAGGGCAAGACGTCGTTGCGCGTTTTGAGCGCCATCACGACTTCCTCGAGCGCCGCGTTGCCGGCGCGCTCGCCAATGCCGTTGATGGTGCACTCGATCTGCCGCGCGCCGGCCTTCACGCCGGCGAGCGAATTGGCCACCGCCATGCCGAGATCATTGTGGCAGTGGGTGGAGAACACCGCCTTGTCGGAATTCGGCACCCGCTCGCGCAGCATCTTGATCAATGCGAAATATTCCTCTGGCACCGTGTAGCCGACCGTATCGGGAATATTGATGGTGGTGGCGCCGGCGTTGATGGCGGCTTCCACGCAGCGGCAGAGGAAGTCGTGCTCGGTGCGGGTGCCGTCCTCGGACGACCATTCGACGTCGTCGGTGTGGCTGCGCGCGCGCGTCACCTGCGCTATCACCATCTCGTAGACCTCGTGCGGCTGCTTCTGCAGCTTGTACTTCATGTGCACCGGCGAGGTGGACAGGAAGGTATGGATGCGCTTGCGCCGCGCCGGCTTAATCGCCTCGGCGCAGCGGTCGATGTCCTTGAAGGCGGCGCGCGAGAGGCCGCAGATCACCGCGTTTTTCGACCGCTTGGCGATTTCGTGCACGGCGGCAAAGTCGCCGTCCGAGGCGATCGGGAAGCCAGCCTCGATGATGTCGACGCCCATGGCGTCGAGCATCTCGGCAACCTCGAGCTTCTCCTCATGCGTCATGGTCGCGCCGGGGCACTGCTCGCCGTCGCGCAACGTCGTGTCGAAGATGACGACGCGGTCCTTGTCGGACTGGGGCTTAGCGGTCATGGCAGAAATTCCTTCTCCTCGCATGCGCCCGCGGGGCGCTCTATGGGTGCTCATTCCGAAGGTCCCCCGAGTGCCCAGGCGTCGATGCCCAGCCGGCCCTCAGGGGCGGATAAGGAGAAGGAGCGTGCCCAGAATGAGGGTGGCCGCGGAGGCGGCTTGCGCCGTCCGTCCGATCGCGCAGATCTCGTGGCGCGTCGTCATGGCTCTCAAAACACCCTCGTTTCCACGGCTAAGGTCGCGGAACAAGGTAAAGTCCGCGTTAACCGCATCTAGGATGGCGTGCTTTCTAGCGGAAGCCCCCTCGGCGAATCAAGCGGGCGAATAGGACAGCAAGGTTGTCCCTTCTCAAGACGATGTATCATGGACGAACGCCAACGAGCTTTGATCCGCCGGGCCTGGCCGCGGCAGACCCTGTTCACCTTGCTCTATGCCGCGCTGCTGTTCCGCGCCGCCGGCACGCTCGAATATTGGCAAGGCTGGCTGTTCCTCATTGCCTTCATCGGCTCGAGCATCGCCCTCGGCTTCTATTTCGTGCAGCACGATCCCGCTCTTGCCGAGCGGCGCATGAGGGCGGGACCTGCCGCTGAACGGGAACAGTCGCAAAAGATCATCATCGCGCTCATCATGATCGGCTTCCTGCTGTTAAGCATCCTGCCGGCGCTCGATTATCGCTGGCACTGGTCCACCGTGCCGGCCTGGCTCGCCGTCCTCGCCAATATCGGCATTGTAGCGAGCTTCGTGATCTTCTTCTGGGTGATGAAGCAGAACAGCTACGCCGCTGCCGCCATCCGCGTCGAGGCCGGGCAGCCGGTGATCTGCACCGGGCTCTACGGCGTCGTGCGCCACCCGATGTATTCCGGCGCGCTCTTGCTAATGATCTGCATGCCGCCGGCGCTCGGCTCCTATTGGAGCCTCTTGCTGCTCATCCCGATGGCGGCGATTCTCGCCTGGCGGCTACTCGACGAGGAGAAGGTGTTGCGGCGCGACTTGCCGGGCTACACGGAATACTGCCAGCAAGTCCGCTACCGTCTCATTCCCTACGTCTGGTAGCGCTCATGCCTTCAGCAGCGCTGTGTCGATCGGCAGCGAGCGGATCCGTTTGCCGGTCGCGGCGAAGATCGCGTTGCACAGGGCCGGCAAGGCCGGCGGCAATGGCGGCTCGCCCAAGCCTGTCGGCGAGTTGTCGGTCTTGATGAACTGCACCTCGACCGGTGGCGCCTGCGCCAGCCGCAGGGGTTCGAAGCTGTCGAAATTCGCCGCCGTGATGCGGCCGTTGTCGATGGTGATCTGCTGGTTTAGCGCCTCGCCAAAGCCGTCGAGGATGCCGCCCTGCACCATGTTGATTGCCGCGCTCGGGTTGATCACCTGACTGCCGATATCGCCCACAGCCCATACTTTGTTGATTTTCACCGCTCCATCATTGGCGACCGAGGCCTCCACCACTTCGGCGAAATAGCCGAGATGGCTGTAGTAGAAGGCGACGCCGCGGCCGGTCCGCGGCGGCAGAATGCTCCGGCCCCAGCCGGACATGTCGCGCACCTTCTCCAGCACAGCGCGCGAGCGCACAGTGCTGAAGCCAGCGCCGCGGCCCGGCAGCAATTCGTCCTTGCCGAGCAGATCGATCTGGAACCGCAGCGGGTCCTTGCCCGCGGCCTGCGCCATCTCGTCGATGAAGGACTGGAAGACGAAGGCTAGCGCGTTGTCGCCCGGCGCCCGGAGCGGCCCGGTCGGGATGCCGCATTCGATTAGCGAAGCGCCATAAGACAAGTTCGGCACGCGGCCTGCCGGAAACGTATTCACGTCAAGGCCGGCCGACGCGGCGAAGCTGCCGCTGTGGCCGAGGCTGACGAAATGCTGCTGCCAAGCGATCAGCTTGCCGTCTTGGTCGAGGCCGCCTTTGAGGAAATGCCAGCCGGCCGGCCGGTAGAAGTCGTGCTGCAGGTCGTCGCTGCGGGCCCAGACCAGCTTCACGGGCGCGCCGGCGATTTTCGCAATCCACGCCGCCTCGACCATGTAGTCGTTCATCAGCCGCCGGCCGAAGCCACCGCCGACGCGCGTCATATGGATGGTCATGTCCTTGCCAGCGATACCGAGCGTCCGCGCAACCAGGCTACGGCCGGATTCGGGGTTCTGCGTCGGCGCCCAGATCTCCACCTTGGAGCCGCGCACCGCCGCCGTGCAATTCATCGGCTCGAGCGGCGCATGCGCCAGGAACGGATAGAAATAGGCGGCCTCGACGACGTGCGCCGCGCTCTTCAGCGCGCCGGCGACGTCGCCGTCGCGACGCAAGCTCATCGCCGGCGCTTGCGGCCCAAGCGCCGCGGCCTGCCGCGCGAAACTCTCGCTGCTCTGCTTGCGCGTCGCGCCCTCGTCCCATTTCACCTGAAGCTTTTGCCGCGCCTTGTCGGCGCGCCACCAGCTATCGGCAACGATGGCGACGCCGGGCATCAACCCGGTAAGATCGCTGCCACCCTCCACCACGAAGGCATGGCGCACGCCCGGCAGCTTGGCGACCTCCTCGACATTGGCGCTCGCCACCTTGCCGCCGAACACCGGACACTTCTGGAACACGGCATAGAGCATGCCGGGCAACGTGGTATCGATGCCAAACAGGGGCTCGCCCTTGATCACCTTCGGGTTGTCGACGCCGACAACCGAATGGCCGATGATTTTGTAGTCCTTCGCATCCTTGAGTTTGACGCTGGCGAGATCCGGCACCGGCAAATTGGCGGCTGCGGCGGCAAGTGCGCCGTAAGTGAGCGCGCGGCCGGACGCCGCATGGCGCACCTCGCCGGAGCTGGTCTCGCATTCGGAGGCAGCGACCTTCCAGCGCTTGGCCGCGGCCTTGACCAGCATTTGCCGCGCCGCGGCGCCGGCCCGACGTGTCGGCGTCCATTCGAGCGGCGTCGCCATGCTGCCGCCGGCGACCTGGCGCCCGTAAATGGCGGCATCCGCCAGCGCCTCTTCGATGCGTACCTGCTTCCAATCGACGTCGAGTTCCTCGGCGATCAGCATCGGCAGCATGGTCTTGATGCCTTGCCCGATCTCCGGGTTCTTCGACATGATGGTCACGATATTGTCGGGCGCGATGCGCACATAGGCGTTGAGCACACCGCCTTCGCTCTCCACGGCATTGGCGAGGCCGGGCAGAGCAAAGCTCAGCAGCAGTCCGCCGCCTGCGGCGGCGCTCACCTTCAGGAAGTCGCGGCGGGACGCGCCGGTGGCACGCGCGGCGATATCCACAGACGGCATCGGCGCAAGATGAGTGCGCATGGCTCAGGCTCCTTTTCGCGCCCCGGCGGAACCGAAGTCGGTCTTCGCCGCCTGCCTGATCGCTTCGCGAATGCGGTTGTAGGTGCCGCAGCGGCAGATATTGCCGTTCATCGCTGTGGTGATGTCGTCGTCGCTTGGCGCTTTGTTCTGCGCGAGCAGCGCCGTCGCCGACATGATCTGCCCGGGCTGGCAATAGCCGCATTGCACGACGTCAACGTCGAGCCAGGCCTTCTGCAGCCGCGCGCCGACCGTGGTGGCGCCAATGCCTTCGATCGTGGTCACCGCCGCGTTGCCGACATCGGAGACCGCGGTCTGGCACGAGCGCACGGCTGCGCCGTCGATATGTACAGTACAGGCGCCGCATAACCCGATACCGCAGCCGAATTTGGTGCCCTTCAGATTGACGACGTCGCGCAGCACCCAGAGTAGCGGAGTGTCGCTGTCGACATCGACCACATGGGCCTTGCCGTTGATATGAAGCGTATAGCGCATAGCCGAGCCACCGAGTTCATTTGCGTGCAGGATAAGAAAAACTTGTTGGCCTCGAAATGTCAGCACGCATCAATTTTTGCTGATCGTGCGGCCGGCACAAGCCTCGCATGCGCCTCGCGCAAGCTTGCTCTTTTCGCGCCGCAATGATTGGTCGCTTTTGCGCTCAATTAACCGATTTTGCCGTCAGGTCAGCTCTGCGACCGCGCCTTCAGCGCCTTTTCAACCTTGCGCAATTCTTTCAGCGCCTTGCCCTCGATGCGCGGATAGTTGAGGTTCAAGCCCTCGAGTTCCTGCACCAGCGCCGCCGCCACCACCATGCGCGCAAACCACTTGTGGTCGGCCGGCACCACGAACCAAGGCGCTTCCGGCGTAGAGGTCTGCCGGATCATGTCCTCGAAGGCGGCCATGTATTCGTCCCAGCGCTCGCGCTCGGCGACATCGTTCATGGAGAATTTCCAGCGCTTGGCCGGCTCGTCGATGCGGGCGACGAGGCGCCGGCGCTGTTCCTCCTTCGATACGCTGAGGAAGAACTTAAGGATGCGCGTGCCGCTGCGCGCGAGATGGCGCTCGAAGGTGCGGATGTCTTCGAACCGCTGCTGCCAGATGGTCTTGCCAACGAGCTGCTTCGGCAGCTTCTGGCGCGCCAATAATTCCTTGTGCACGCGCACGGTGAGCACTTCCTCGTAATACGAACGGTTGAAGATGCCGATGCGCCCATTGGTCGGCAGCCGCTGTGCCACGCGCCAGAGGAAATCGTGCTGCAATTCTTCCGCACTCGGCTGCTTGAACGAATGCACCTCGCAGCCCTGCGGATTGATGCCGCTCATCACGTGCTTGATGATGCTGTCCTTGCCGGCGGCGTCCATCGCCTGCAGAACGATCAGCACCGACCAGCGGTCCTCTGCGTAGAGTCGCTCCTGCAACTCAGTGAGCCGCGTAATGCCGTCGGCGAGCAAGGCCTGTGCCTCTTTCTTATCGACGGTCAGGCCGCAGCACTCGGCCGGATCGTGCTTGGCCAGATGGAATTTGTCCGGCTCAACAACGCGAAAGCGTCTGGCGATGTGATCGAGCTTCATGACGCCTCCCGGCTGCCCGCCGCAAGGGAAAAAGTCTAACGTACGGCAAACCGCTGCACCAGAAACGCGGTCGCCCAGCTGCGGATCGCCGGCTCGAAGTCGGCGGGACTGCGCACGATGCGAATGTCGGATAATTCCGGCTGCTTCTCGCCCGCCAAATAGTCGAGGATACGCGCGCGTATTTGTTCGGCGCTCTGTCGGCTGCGCAGCACCTTGATATGCGCGATCAGCGGCAGCTCGAACACCGTGCTCCAGCCCGGCTCGGCGGTAAACTCGGCGATGTCCAACCCGGTTTCCTCCTTGAGCTCGCGCCGCACGCTGACGTCGAGATCGACACGGCCGCCGACGATGTCGTCCCGATCCGGTGTACCGCAGGGGAAATAGGTGTATCCGGCATTGGCGGTGTGCGGGCCCATGACGCCGAGCAGGAAGGCGCGGTCGGCGGTCAGGATCGCCGCCGCGGCGAAGCAGTCGTGGATCGCTGCCGGCGGGCGGCCCCAATCGCGCCAGGCGGCAAAGCTCGCGAAGTCGGTCTCCAGATATTGCCCGCGGAAGACGCCGTCCCTGACGGCATAGTCGTGCAGCAGCAATACGCGGCCGTTCCACAAGGCCGGGTTCTCGCGCTGGCCCGCGGCGAACCAGGCGTCGATCTCGGCGCGCCGCTCCTGCGCAAAAGGCCAAGCCTTCGGCGCGAAGGTGAGATCAAGCCGGTCGTGACGCACGATGGCCACGCTCATGCCGAGACCGTTACAGTTTTTCCGCCGCAAACAGCCGGCTCGGCGCGACGATCTCCTGCTGCGCTGCCACGATCTGCATTTCCGATGCGCCCATTTCCGCGGTCTTGGCCAGAATGCCGAAAATCGCGGAGCCGGCGCGCGACAGCGCCTCGGCGAGGTCGCCGCCGCGCAGATATTGGGCGAAGAACAGAGCGGCGATGGCCGTCACCCACACCATTGGCCTTCAGCGGGAGCTTCGGCGTGCGCAAGCGAAAGCAGCGACGCGCGTCCGCGGCAACAAGATCAACGCAATCGCGCGGCGTCTCCTCGACATGCAGCGAGGTGACCAGCACCGCGCGCGGTCCCAGCGCCTGTACGGCACCGACCGCCGCCAGCACATCGCCGAGCGTTCTGCTCTCGCGGCCGGCCAGATAATCGAGCTCGAATTGGTTGGACGTGACGATATCGGCGGCCGGCACCGCCTGCTCTTTCATGAACTGCGGAATGCCGTCGCGCACGAAGACACCGCGGCCGACGTCGCCGATCACCGGATCGCAGCAATAGCGCGCGGCCGGATTGGCGCGTTTCACCGCCCCCACCGCATCCAAAATGGCGGCGCCGATGTCGGCGCCGCCGATATAGCCCGACAATACGCCGTCGCATTCGCCCAAGGCGCCGCGTTGCGCGATGCCTTCGACCAGCTCGCGGATCAGGCCGGCATCGAACACGCGGCCGCGCCAGTCGCCGTAGCCGGTGTGGTTGGAAAACTGCACGCTGTGGATCGACCAAACCTCGACGCCCAGGCGCTGCAGCGGAAATACCGCAGCCGAATTGCCGACATGCCCGTAGGCGACGTGCGACTGGATGGAGAGGAGATTCATGGCGCGGCGCCAATATATGTCGTCCCCGCGAAAGCGGGAATCCATTCGCCGTAGCCTATCGATGGTTCGGTGGCTATGGGTCCCGGGCCTCGCGCGTTCGCGCTCGCCCGGGACGACAACGTCGCAGCCCGTTACATCCCCTTGCCCGCCGCTTCGACATACTTGTTGGTGTAGGTCTTCGACAGGTCGATATGCGCCTTGGCCACGTCGGGTGAGGACTGGCTGAACACGGCGAGCACCGCCTCGGCGCCCTTCGGGTCCATTCGCCCGCTCTCCGAATACATCGGCAGCGTGTTCTTGAGCGCGGCGATATAGCCGGCCTTGTCCTTTCCGACATATTCCGGCGGCATCTTGTCGGCGATCTCCTCCGGCGTGTGCGAGTGGATCCACTTCAGCGTGGCGATGATGGCGTTGGTCATGCCCTGCACTTCCTTCTCGTGGCCGGCGATCCAGTCGGCCCGCGTGTAGAGCGCGCCGCCCGGATATTCGCCGCCGAACACGGCGAGCGTGTCCTTCTGCGAACGGGTGTCGCTGAGGATTTTCAGGTCGCTGTATTTGTTCTTCAGCACAGTCACCGCCGGGTCGAGCATGACGGCGGCGTCGATCTGCCCCTGCTCCATCGCCGCGACTGCGGTCGGGCCGAGGCCGACGCCGACCACGGCCGTGCCGTTCGGGTCCATGCCGTTCTTGCTCAGGAGATATTTGAGGAAGAAGTCGGTCGAGGAGCCCGGCGCGCTGACGCCGACCTTCTTGCCGGCCAGGTCCTTGACCGACTTGATCTCCGCCGTGTGCTTGGGCGAGACGACGAGGACGAGACCGGGGAAGCGGTCATAGACCACGAAGGCCTGCAGATGCTGGCCCTTGGCGGCAAGATTGACGCAGTGGTCGAAATAGCCGGACACTACGTCGGCCGAGCCGCCGATCACTGCCTTGAGCGATTCCGAGCCGCCCTTGAAGTCGACCACGTCGACATTGACGCCGGCCTTCTCGTATTCGCCAAGCTGCTTGGCCAGCATGGTCGGCAGATAGCACAGGCAGGAGCCGCCGCCGACGGCGAGCGTGACCTTGGATTGCGCGAGCGCGAGGCCCGATGACAAGAGCAGCGCGACGAGCGCGGTTGTGAGCCGGCGGAATAGCACGGGCATAACGTCCTCCCTTTTTCGGTGGCCTTTATGTAGGCCGCTTCGGCGGCGACGATAAGCCAGCGCGGTGGACCTGACTAGGGCCTGCTCTCGCCCACCGCCGGGCGCCAAACTAGCAGGCGCTTCTCGATCAGCGAGACGACGGCGTCGATCACGATGACGAAGGCGGCGAGCACGAACATGCCGGCGAACACTCCGGCCACGTCGAACACCCCTTCCGCCTGCTGGATCAGATAGCCGAGGCCGGCGGCGGAGCCGAGATATTCGCCCACCACCGCGCCCACCACTGCAAAGCCTACCGAGGTGTGCAGCGAGGAGAACATCCAGGACAGCGCCGAGGGCCAATAGACGTGACGCATCAGCTGCCGCTCGCTCATCCCCAGCATGCGCGCATTGGCCAGCACCGTGGGCGAAACCTCCTTGACGCCTTGATAGACGTTGAAGAACACGATGAAGAACACCAGGGTGATGCCGAGCGCCACCTTCGACCAGATGCCAAGCCCAAGCCAGAGCGTGAAGATCGGCGCCAGCACCACCCGCGGCAGCGCATTGACCATCTTCACGTAAGGATCGAACACCGCCGCGGTGCGCGGCTGGCGCGCGAACCAGAAGCCGACCGCGACGCCGCCGAGCGAGCCGAGCACGAAAGCGAAGATCGACTCCTCGAGCGTCACCCACAGATGTTTCCAGATCACGCCGGAGGCGAACCAGTCGACGATCTGCTGGGCGACGTCGAGCGGCGTGGAGAAGAAGAAGGGCGGCAGCAGGATCTTGCCGAACACCTTGTAGGTGGTGAGCATATACCAGAGCACGATCGCAGCGACCGCGACCAGCACCTGCAAGAGAATAAGGCGCGCACGCGACATCACGCCCCCTCCGTCAGCGCGTAGCCCTTGATCACCTCAGCCTTAAGCCTGTGCCAGATGTCGCGGTGCAATTCGTGGAAGGCATGATCGAGCTTGATCTCGCCGATGTCGCGCGGGCGCGCCAACGGCACCTTCCAGTCGCCGATGATGCGCGAAGCGGGCCCCGCCGACATAATGACGACGCGGTCGGAGAGCGCGATCGCCTCCTCCAGGTCGTGCGTGACAAACAGAACAGCCTTGCGGTCGGCGCTCCACAGGTCGAGCAGCAGGTTGCCCATGATCTGCCGCGTCTGCGCATCGAGCGGACCAAACGGCTCGTCCATCAGCAGGATCTTCGGATCGCGGATCAGCACCTGCGCCAAGCCGACGCGCTTGCGCTGGCCGCCGGACAGCATGTGCGGATAGCGGTCGGCGAACGAGCCGAGGCCCACGCGTCCCAACCAGGTCTGCGCCAGCGCGCGCGCTTGGCTCGACGGCGTCCCCGCCGTCTCCAGGCCAATGGCGACGTTCTGCAGTGCGGTCTTCCAGGGGAACAGCGAGTCGGCCTGGAACAGATAGCCGGCCTGCCGGTTAAGCCCGGAAAGCGGCGCGCCGAAAATATCCACGCGTCCGGCGGCCGGCTGCAGCAGGCCGGCGGCGATATTAAGCAAGGTCGATTTGCCGCAGCCTGTCGGGCCGACGATGGCGACGAATTCGCCGTCGGCCACGGTCAGCGTCGCGTCGCCCACCGCAGTATACACGCCGCCGGCCAGGCGAAACGCCACGTCGACGCCGCTCAATGCGACCGCTGCCTGATTGGTATCGGTTGCTGTCCCCATGCCGCGCGCAGGCTAGCGTCTTGCCGCGCCAATGCAACTAATTGCCGGCGGGTTTTCCTTCGAGTTCGAGCGCGCGGCTCTTGGTCATGCGGTACATGCAATCGGCGGCGTCGATGCGCGCGATGGAGCCCTCGCTCAAGCTGTAATAGAGGCAGTTGGCGTCGCGGTATTGCACCCACAGCCGCTGCGCCGCGCGCAGCGGCGCGCGCTGCTTCGGCTCAGCTTCCTTCAGCGCCGCGGCATAGGCCGTGTTGAGCCGCTTATCCCAAAAGGCCGTCTTGCCGTTCAGGCAGTCGACCATCTCAGGCGTGCTGACACCGCACTGCTGGTCCGGCTCGCCTTCATCACCCGCAAAAGCGACAGCGGCCGCCCCGAGGAGGGCGGCCGCGGCGAGGGTCCCAATGCACAAAGCATTTTTCAGCCTCATGGTGAGGAGCCCGCGCAGCGGGCGTCTCGAACCATTTGGCCGCCCCATCCTTCGAGACGCGCTCTGCGAGCGCACCTCAGGATGAGGCGGATCGAGGCGCACGACTAGTTCTTGCTCTTGTCCACCAGCGCGCGCTCTTTGATCCACGGCATCATCTCGCGCAGCTTGGCGCCGACCTGCTCGGCGGCATGCTCGCCGAGCTTAGCGCGCGTCGCCTTGAACGAAGTCTGGTTGACCTTGTTCTCCAGCATCCAGTCGCGGGTGAAGCGGCCAGAGGTGATGTCGGCGAGGATGCGCTTCATCTCGGCGCGCGTCTCTTGCGTGATCACGCGCGGGCCGGAGACATATTCGCCGTATTCCGCGGTGTTCGACACCGAGTAGTTCATATTGGCGATGCCGCCTTCGTAGATCAGGTCGACGATCAGCTTCATCTCGTGGATGCACTCGAAATAGGCCATCTCCGGCGCGTAGCCCGCCTCGCACAGCGTGTCGAAACCCGCCTTCATCAGTTCGACCACGCCGCCGCACAACACGGCCTGCTCGCCGAACAGGTCGGTCTCGCACTCTTCCTTGAAGGTGGTCTCGATGATGCCGGCGCGGCCGCCGCCAATCGCCGAGGCATAAGAGAGGCCGAGGTCGTGCGCGTTGCCGGAGACGTCTTTGTGGATCGCCAGCAGGCAGGGCACGCCGGCGCCGCGCTGGTACTCCGAACGCACCGTGTGGCCAGGGCCCTTCGGCGCCACCATCAGTACGTCGAGATCGGCGCGCGGCTCGATCAAATTGAAGTGCACGTTGAGGCCGTGCGCGAACATGATCGCCGCGCCTTGCTTCATATTGGCGTGCAGATGGTCGCGATAGATGTCGCCCTGCAACTCGTCGGGCGTCAGCATCATGATGACGTCGGCCCATTTTGCCGCGTCCGCCACCTCGAACACCTTGAACTTCTCGGCCTCGGCCTTTTTCACGCCGCCGGAGGTCTTGCGCAGGCCCACCGCGACCTCCTTCACTCCGGAGTCACGCAGGTTGAGCGCATGGGCGTGGCCCTGGCTGCCATAGCCGATGATGGCGACCTTCTTGCCCTTGATCAGGTTCAGGTCGGCGTCGCGATCGTAGTAAACACGCATGATTCTTTACCCCTGCATCGGCCGCTTCTTGAGCGCCCTTGGTTCTTTCCCGCGCTGCTTCTAGAGAGGTTGTGCCGCCGCGACAAGCCCGGCTCAGCGCGCCGACAACCCCTCCGGCCCGCGCGCGATGGCCGCGATGCCGGTGCGCGCCACCTCGACCAGGCCGAGCGGTAGCATCAGCGCGACGAACTGCTCGATCTTTTCGCTGTTGCCGGTGATCTCGAACACGAAGCTTTCCGTGGTGGCGTCGATGACGCGGGCGCGGAAGGCGTCGGCCAGCCGCAGCGCCTCGACCCGCTGCTCGCCCTTGCCCCGCACCTTGACCATGGCCAGCTCGCGCTCGATGGCGCGGCCGAGCAGCGTCATGTCGACCACGCGGTGCACCGGCACCAGGCGGTCAAGCTGGTTCTTGATCTGCTCGATCACCATCGGCGTGCCGGTGGTCACCACAGTGATCAGCGAGAGATGCGCCTGATGCTCGGTCTCCGACACGGTGAGCGACTCGATGTTGTAGCCGCGGCCGGAGAACAGGCCGATCACGCGGGCAAGCACGCCCGGCTCGTTGTCGACCAACACGGAGAGCGTGTGTGTCTCCGGCTTCTGCGCCGTGGGCGCGGCCGGATAGTGGCTTGTCGAGGGAGCGTTCATGGTCTTCGTCCTTAACGTCGCAGAATGGAAAAGGCGAAATCGCGGCCCTGGCCGCGCGTCAGCGCGAGATCGATCCACAGCATGGCGTGCGCCTCGAGCAGACGGGCATTGCGCAGCGGCCCGGCGTCAATCACTTCGAAGCCGAGCTCGCCGACGAGGCTCATCACCTTCGGCCTGTTCGCCGCGTCGTCGCCGGCGACGAACATCACCGATTTCACGCCGTTGAACACCGGATTGGCCATGTTGGCGAAGCCGGTGGTGTTGAGCGTCTTGAACACCGAGGCGCCGGCCGCCCAGCCTTGCACCTTCTCGCCGGCGGAGATGCTGTGGCCGATCTCCAGCGAAATGCCATCCGGCCCGCGCGTGAGCGGATTGGTCACGTCGAGAATGAGCTTGCCCTTGATGGGACCAAGCGAGCGGATGGCGGCTTCCGTCGCCGGCCATGGTGTCGCCAGCACGACGATATCGGTGACGGCCGCGGCTTCCGCCGGCGATACGGCGCGCGCCTCGCCACCGATCGCGCGCAGCAGCGTCTCCACCTTCTCGGCCTTGGAATCGCGCACGCCGAAGAAGACATCGTGTCCCTTCTGCGCCCAGTTGGCGCCGAGCGCACCGCCGACATAGCCGGCACCGATGATGGCGATGTTCATGGCTACACCATCACTTTGCCTTCCTCGGTGATCGCCTCCTCCAGGCTTTCCGCCGCATCGCCGAGGATCATCTCGTTATGCGCGCGGCCGGACGGGATCATCGGGAAGCAGTTCTCCTTGGGATCGACCGCGCAATCGAACAGCACCGGCCGGTCGACCTTGATCATCTCCTGGATGGCGTGGTCGAGATCGCCCGGCTTCTCGCAGCGGATGCCGACGGCATGATAGGCCTCGGCAAGCTTGACGAAATCCGGCAGCGCCTCGGAATAGCTCTGCGAATAGCGCCCGCCGTGCAACAGTTCCTGCCACTGCCGCACCATGCCCATGTATTGGTTGTTGAGGATGAAGATCTTGACCGGCAGCCGGTACTGCACCGCGGTCGACAGTTCCTGCATGGTCATCAGCACCGAGGCCTCGCCGGCGATGTCGATAACCAGCGACTTCGGATGCGCGAGCTGCACGCCGACCGAGGCCGGCAGGCCGTAGCCCATGGTGCCGAGCCCGCCCGAGGTCATCCAGCGGTTCGGCTCCTGGAAGCCGTAAAACTGCGCCGCCCACATCTGGTGCTGACCGACCTCGGTGGTGATGTAGACGTCCTTGTCCTTGGTCGCCTCGTAGAGACGCTGGATTGCGTATTGCGGCTTGATCACCTCGTTCGACGGCCGGTAGGCGAGCGACTTGCGCCCGCGCCACTTGTCGATCTGCGTCCACCACATCGGCAGTGCCTTCTTGTCCGGATGCACCGCGCTGGTGCGCCAGAGCCGCACCATGTCCTCCAGCACATGCGCGCAGTCGCCGACGATCGGAATATCGACGTGGATGTTCTTGTTGATCGAGGACGGGTCGATGTCGACGTGGATCTTCTTCGAGCCGGGCGAAAAGGCGTCGATGCGCCCGGTGATGCGGTCGTCGAAGCGTGCGCCAATGCAGATCATCACGTCGCAATCGTGCATCGTCATGTTGGCTTCAAGCGTGCCGTGCATGCCAAGCATGCCGATCCATTGCGGATCGGCGGCGGGAAAGGCGCCGAGCCCCATCAGCGTCGAGGTGATCGGATAGCCGGTGAGCTTGACCAGTTCGCGCAACAGGTCGCAGGCCGCCTTGCCGGAATTGACCACGCCGCCCCCGGTGTAGAACACCGGCCGCTTGGCACTCGCCATCAGCTCGATCGCCTGTTTGATCTTGTCCATGTCGCCCTTGAGCTTGGGCTTGTAGCCGGTGTGCGGGAAATCCTTCGGCTTGGAATAGATGCCCTTGGCGAACTGCACGTCCTTCGGCAGGTCGACGACCACCGGGCCCGGCCGGCCGCTCGCGGCGATGTGGAAGGCCTCGTGCAGCACGCGCGGCAGGTCCTCGATGCGCTTGACCAGATAATTGTGCTTGGTGCAGGGGCGCGTGATGCCGACGGTGTCGGCTTCCTGGAAGGCGTCGTTGCCGATCAGATGGGTCGGCACTTGGCCGGTGAAGCAGACAATCGGGATCGAGTCGCAGAGCGCGTCGGTGAGCCCCGTCACCGCATTGGTGGCGCCGGGGCCGGAGGTGACCAGCACGCAGCCGACCTTGCCGGTCGAGCGCGCATAGCCCTCCGCCGCGTGCACGGCGCCCTGCTCGTGCCGGACCAGGATGTGCCGCACTTTGTCCTGCGCGAAGAGCGCGTCGTAGATCGGCAGCACAGCGCCGCCCGGATAGCCGAACAGATGCGTCACGCCCTGGTCGATGAGCGCCTCGATCACCATTTCGGCGCCGGTCATTTCCTTACTCATCGTCGTCATCCTTCTCGTCGTCCGCTTGCGCGCAATAAAAAAGGCCCGCGAAGGGCCATGTCCGGACGCTTCCCTTAAGGCCTTCATCAGGCCTGGGACTGCGTCCGAACCTCTACCAGTACGGTAATAATATTGCGCATCGCTTAAGCTGTCCGAACTTTCATTGCGCGGGCTTATAATCGTCGTCCGGCACCGGGTCAAGCCCATTTTGCGGCGCAAAGCGCAGGTCAGAGGGCCGAAATTTGCCGGTCGATCGCGTCCTGCGCCCCCTCTGGCGTCATCCAGGGCCAATCCTTCATTTGATTGCGGAACCAGGTGAGCTGGCGCTTGGCGTAGCGGCGGGTGTCTATGACCGCGCCGGCGGCGGCCTCTTCGAGCGAGATTTCCCCGCGCAAATGCCGGATCAGCCAGGGCACGCCATGCGCCTTCATCGCCGGCAGCGACGGGTCAAGCTGCCGCTGGCTAAGCGCCTGCACCTCCTCGAGCGCGCCCGCTTGCAGCATCGCCGCAAAGCGCGTCTCGATCCGCCGCACCAGTTCCTTCCGCTCGCAGGTGACGAAGACCTTCGCCGCCTTGGTGGCATCGATCAATGGCGGCAGAGCTTCGTGATGCCAGTCCGACAGCGGCCGTCCCGTCGCCAGAACGACCTCCAGGGCGCGCGAGACGCGCGAGCGGTCGTTCACGGTGATGCGTTGTGCGGTCGCTGGATCGAGGCGCGCGAGCTCGGCGTGCAGTGCCGGCGCACCCTCGCGCTTGACGCGCGCGCGCACCGCGTCGCGGATGTCGGCCGGGATCGGCGGCACGGCGGCCAGGCCGCTCAACAGCGCCTTGAAATAAAGCCCGGTGCCGCCGACCAGGATCGCGGTGCGGTTCGCGCGCGCAAGCTCATCAAGCACCCCGTCGACGTCCCGCAGCCATTGGCCGGTGGAATAGTTCACCGCCGCATCGACGTGCCCGTACACCCGGTGCGGCACGCGCGCTTCCTCCGCGGGCGTTGGCCGGGCGGTGATGATGCGCAGGTCGCGATAGACCTGCATGGAGTCGGCATTGACGATCACGCCGCCGAGTTTCTCGGCAAGCGTCAGCGCCAGCGCCGACTTGCCGCTCGCGGTCGGCCCGGCAATCAGGATGACGGCAGGTCTAGCCATGGGCTTACGGTCGCCCGTCGCCGGACGCCCGACATCAATTCAACCGCTTCGACGTCGGCTGCGCGATCTCCTCCTTGACCAGGCTGCCGATCGGGCTCGCCTGATGGTGGGTCATGCGCCAGGCGCCGTCGATGCGTTTGAACAGATTGGTCGCCGCCAGCGCCGCGCCGCCGACGAACTCGACGCAGATCACGCGCGCCTCATCACCCGCCGCCAGCACTGTCTCATGGCGCGGGTCGATGCGCTCCTGGTTCGGATTGCGCAGGATTTCGCGGTAGGATTCCAAGATCGCCTCCCGGCCGAACAGCGCCGGCCAGCCTGGATGGATGCAGGACACCTTGTCGTCCGCCCAGATGCGGCTCATCGCCGCGAAATCGCCGCCCGAAAATGCGCGGTAATAGGCGGTATTGGCAGCCAGAATGACAGCTTCGTCTCTCATGCCCCGTGAGGTGCAGGAATTGCCGCCCGAAATCAATCGGGAATTCGCTCACCGTACGCGCTTGCCGGTGGCGACCCGGCCTGCAATAAGCACCGCTCCATCGGCCTTGTGCATCGCATGACCCATGTCGCGACCTTGATCGCTCGTTCCGGCGCGCTCGACGAGGCAGCGCTCGCACGCGCGCGCGCAGAATTGCCCGGGGCCGCCGCGCCGCTCTGGCTTGCTCCAGGCACCGCCGCCGATATTCCCTTTATGCTTGGCGCCGCCGAGGCTCGCGCGGCCGCCGAGCAGCTGCGCACGCTGCTCGGCGCAGGCATCGACGCCGTGGTGCAGGCGGCCGAAGGACGGCGCAAGAAGCTGTTCCTCGCCGATATGGATTCGACCATGATCGAGCAGGAATGCATCGACGAGCTCGCCGACTATGTCGGGCTGAAAGCGCATGTGGCGGCGATCACCGAGCGCGCCATGCGCGGCCAGATCGCCTTCGCGCCGGCCCTGCGCGAGCGCGTGGCGCTGCTTGAAGGCCTGCCGGTCGCGGTCATTGACGAAGTGCTGCGCGACCGCATCCGGCTCACTCCCGGCGCGCGCACCCTGGTCGCGACCATGCGCGCAAACGGCGCGCACACCTGCATGGTGTCGGGCGGCTTTACCCATTTCACTGAACGCATCGCCGCCGCGATCGGCTTCGACGAGACGCGCGCCAACCGGCTGACCGTCGTCGACGGCCACAAGCTCGCCGGCAGCGTGGCCGAGCCGATCTTCGGCCGCGACGGAAAGCGCGCCGCGCTGATCGAACTGCGCCAGGAGCTCGGCCTCGCCAAGGAGGCGACCATGGCGATCGGCGACGGCGCCAACGACATGGACATGATCGCCGAGGCGGGCCTCGGCGTCGCCTTCCATGCCAAGCCGAAGGTAGCGGAAGCCGCGCCCGGGCGGATTGACTACGGCGACCTCACCGCGCTGCTTTACGTACAGGGCTATCGCAAGGATGAATTCGTAGAGGGATGACGCTTGTCCCGGGCGCGGCACAACGTGCTGCGCCACAGATCCGGGACCGTTACAAATTCCGATTCTGGAAAGGTCCCGGATCAGCGGTGCACCGCTGACGCGCTGCACCGCATCCGGGACAAGATCACTGCAAGCTCAGCGCCACGAAGCTCGGGTCGCCGCTGGGAGTAAGCACCAAGAGCACCACGGCTTTCTTGCCGTCCTTCTTGAGCTTCTCGATGCGGTCCTGAAGTTCGGCGGCGCTCGATACCGGCTGCTGCTGTACTTCGGCGATCACCATGCCGGGCAGCAGGCGCTTCTCCGCTGCCGCCGAGTTTGGCTCGACCGCGGTAATCAGCACGCCCTTCACCTTGTCCTTGATGTTGTGCTTCTTGCGCAGATCGTCGGTCAGGTTGGCGAGATCGAGGCCGAGCGCCTTCTTCACCGCCGGCTGCGCCTCCGCCGTTTCCGGCTTGGGCGTGGTCAAGGCGGCCTGCTTTTCTTCCGCGAGACGGCCGAGCTTGACGGTCTTCGTCTCTTCCTTGCCCTTGCGGATGATCGTCACCTCGACGTCCTTGCCGACCGGTGTTTCGGCGACGATCTTGGGCAGGTCGCGCATCTCCTTGATGTCCTGCCCGTCGAACTTGACGATGACGTCGCCCGGCTCGATGCCGGCCGGCTTGGCCGGCCCCTGGTCGTCCACGCCCGCGATGAGCGCGCCGCGCGCCGGCTTGATGCTGAGGCTGTCGGCAATCTCGTCGGTCACCTGCTGGATGCGCACGCCGAGCCAGCCGCGCCGCACCTCCTTGTACTGACGCAGTTGCTCGATCACCGGCACCACGGTCTTCGAGGGCACCGCGAAGCCGATGCCGATCGAGCCGCCCGACGGCGAGATGATCGCGGTGTTGACGCCGATCACCTCGCCATTGAGGTTGAACAGCGGCCCGCCGGAATTGCCGCGATTGATGGCGGCATCGGTCTGAATGTAGTTGTCATACGGCCCGGAATTGATGTCGCGGTTGCGCGCCGAGACGATGCCGGCGGTCACGGTGCCGCCCAGGCTGAACGGGTTGCCGATCGCGATCACCCATTCGCCGAGCCGCAACTTGTCCGAGTCGCCGAACTTCACCGCCTTGAGTGGCTTGTCCGGCTTGACCTTGAGCAGCGCCAGATCGGTCTTGGTGTCGCGGCCGATGATCTCGGCCTTCAGCGTGGTGCCGTCGTTGAGAATGACGTTGATCTCGTCGGCATCGGCGATGACGTGGTTGTTAGTCACTACTAGCCCGGACGGATCGATGATGAAGCCGGAGCCTAGCGAATTGACCCGGTGCGGCGTCTGTCCGCCCTGGCCGCGGTGGTTCTTGAAGAACTCGTCGAAAAACTCCTCGAACGGCGAGCCGGGCGGCAGCTGCGGCATGGCATTGTTGCTCATGTCCACGGTCTGCTTGGTCGAGACATTGACCACCGCGTCGATGACGGCTTCCGCCACGTCGGAGATGGCGTCGGGCCCGCGCGGGGCGGCCGGAACCGGCATGGTCGGCCAAGCGATTGCCACAGCAAACAAAACCGCTACGGCGGCGCGGCAGACCGGTGCCGTCATGCGGGGAAAGAGTGCGCCCATGGGCGTCGATTCTCCTGGAAAACTGCCTGCTGCAAGGTGGCCCTGTCTTCAAGGCGATTCAAGGGCACCGGTCATTAACAAGCGGCGAGGCCGCGGCGCCTGAAAACGCGCTCAGCCGCGCACCAGCCACACCACGATCAGGCCGATGACCGCCGAGCCGAGGCCGATGGCGCGCAAGGATGCTTCCGGCGTCTCCATCACGCTCGCCATCGCCCGCTTCGCCGGCCCGGGAAAGGCGGCAAAGACTAGGCCCTCGATCACGAAGACGAGCCCGAGTGCCGCCAGGAAGTCTTCCATGCCCGCGCTATGACGTTTGCTGTAGCGTTTAATGCGCCGGCGGAGTCGGCGGAGTCGGCGGCGTCGGCGCCGCTAGGGCCGGAGCCTGCGGCTTGCCGGATGGATCGTTGAAGTAACGGAAGAAACTGGAGTCCGGCTTTAGCAGGAAGCGCGTATCGTTCGGCTTGAGTCCGGCCTCGTAGGCCTGCATCGAGCGGTAAAACGCGAAGAAATCCGGGTCCTTGTTGAAGGCGTCGGCGAAGATCTGGTTGCGAATGGCGTCGCCCTCGCCGCGGATCTGCTCCGACTTGGAGGTGGCGTCGGCCACCAGCACGGTCACTTCGCGGTCGGCACGCGAACGGATTTCCTGGGCGCGCTGGGCGCCCTGTGCGCGGAACTCGGCCGCCTCGCGTTGCCGCTCGGTCTGCATGCGCTGATAGACCGCCTGGCTGTTCTGCTCCGGCAGGTCGGCGCGGCGGATGCGCACGTCGACGACCTGGATGCCGTAGCTGGTCGCTTCATGGTCGACCAGTTCGCGGATGCGCGCCATCAGCTCGGCACGCTGATCGCGCACGACATGGGTGAAGGTCACCTCGCCGAGCACGCGGCGCAGCGCCGAGTTGAGCAGAATGGCGAGCTGCGAATTGGCGCCCTGGATCGAGCCGAGCGTCTGATAAAACCGCAGCGGATCCTCGATGCGGTAGCGCGCAAAGGCGTCGACCACCAGCCGCTTCTGGTCGGAGGCGATCACCTCCTGCGCCGGCGCCTCCAAATCGAGAATGCGCCGGTCGATGTCGATCACGCTGTCGATGAATGGCACCTTGATGTGCAGACCCGGCTCGCTGACCACGCGCACCGGCTGGCCGAGGCGAATGACTAGCGCTTGCTGGGTCTGATAAACGGTGAACAGCGCGCTGAACACGATGACGAGCGCGGCGAACGCGAGAACGGCGATGACGCCGCCGACGACGTTGAGCTTCATCGCTGGCCTCCCGTCGACGACTGGCTCTGCGGCTGCGCCGGCAGACCGAGCCCGTTGAGCGGCAGATAGGGCACTACTCCCTGCGTGCCTTGGGCGGTATCTAGGACGATCTTGTTGGCGCTGCCGAGCACGCGCTCCATGGTTTCCAGATACATGCGCTCGCGGGTGACGTCGGGCGCCTTCTTGTATTGCTCGTAGATCTTCAAGAAGCGCGAGGTCTGGCCGGTGGCTTCCGCCACTGTCTGCGACTTATAGGCTTCCGCCGCCTGGCTGATCTGCGCCACCTTGCCGCGCGCCTCCGGCACCACGCGGTTGGCGTAGGTCTGCGCCTCGTTCTGCAGACGCTCGAGATCGGCGCGCGCCGCCTGCACGTCGCGGAAGGCATCGATCACCTGCGCCGGCGGATCGACTTTCTGCAACTGCACTTGCTGCACCAGGATGCCGGCACCGTAGTGATCGAGCGTCTTCTGCATCAGATCCTGCACGGCGGTTTCCACCGTCTGCCGCGCGCCAGTGAGGATCGGCTGAATCTCGGAGCGGCCGACCACCTCGCGCATGGCGCTTTCCGCCACCGCCTTCACCGTGCCTTCCGGATTCTGGATGTTGAACAGGTAATCGCCGACGCCGGTCGGCTTCACCTTCCACAAGACGGAGAAGTTGACGTCGACGATGTTCTCGTCGCCGGTCAGCATCAGGCTTTCTTCCGGCACTTCGCGCGAGGCGGAGCGACGGCCGTCGTCGACCTGGCGCATGCCGATGTCGATCTTGTTGACGCGCAGCGCCTTCGGCATGAGCACGCTCTCGATCGGATAGGGCAGATGGTAGTTCAGGCCGGGCTGCACCTCGCGCACTTCCTTGCCGAAGCGCAGCACCACGCCGAGCTCGTCCGGTTCGACGCGAAAGAAGCCGGAAAAGCCCCACAAGGCGACCGCGGCAAGCGCGAGCAGCGCGATACCTTTGCCGCCGAGATTGCCGCCCGGCAGCACGCGGCGCAGCTTGTCCTGGCCGCGGCGGAGGATTTCCTCAAGGTCCGGCGGCGTCGATCCCGACGGTTGCGGTCCCGAGCCCCAGGGGCCTTTGCCGCCCGAGCCCCAGGGGCCGCCGCCCCCGCCGCCCTGACTAGTCCATGGCATTGAAATCTCTCCCGGCGCCGGCTGCATCATGCCGGCCGCAGTGTTGGGTGGGTTATAGGGGACCGGACGGGTGGTTACAACGCGCCGGAAAGCCGCCTTTTTCTTCGTTGCATCGCCCCTCAACGCCCTAATTATGGCGTAAGCAAGGGATGCCAGCGACTCCGCTAGCGCCTGAGATAAACCGTCACGGCAAAGCCTGCCGTGTCGTCCGGCCCGGCCGGATGCTCCTCGCGCATGACCTCGCGCCACACAGTCGGGTCGATCGGCGGGAAATAGGCGTCGCCCGGCGGCGCGGCATGCACATGGGTGATCTCCAGCCGGTCGGCGAGCGGCAAAGTGTCGGCAAACACGTCGCTGCCGCCGATCACCATGATCTCGTCGACGCCGCGCTTCTTGGCATCTTCGCGCGCATAGCCTAGCGCCGCGTCCAGGCTGGTCGCCAGCACGCCGCCCGGCACTTTCAGGGCGAGATCGCGGGTCAGCACGATATTGGTGCGGCCGTCGAGCGGCTTGCCGATCGATTCGAACGTCTTGCGCCCCATCACCACCGGCTTGCCCATGGTCAGCTTACGGAAACGCTTGAGGTCGGATCTGAGGTGCCAAGGCAACTGACCCCGATAGCCGATCACATCGTTCTCGCCGACGGCGGCAACCAGCACGATGCGCATCAGTGCGCCCCCTCGCGCGCGAAAATCTGCAAGGCCTCCCCGCTCAGGCGGCAGATCCGCCACTCGTCCATCACCTGCGCGCCGATGGATCGATAGAAGGCGATCGACGGCGCGTTCCAATCAAGCACCGCCCATTCGAAACGGGCGAAGCCTTCGTCGACGCAACGCTTGGCCAGGCGCGCCAGCAAGGCCTTGCCGATGCCGCGCCGGCGGAATGCCGGCCGCACGAAGATATCTTCAAGATAGATGCCGCGGCGGCCACGGAAGGTCGAGAAACTGAGAAACCACACGGCAAAGCCCGCCGGTTCGCCGTCCCATTCGCCGAGCTCACAGAACAACCGGGGCTCGCGCGCAAACAGCGCGGCGGCGATCTGCTCCTGCGTCGCGTCCACGTCGGCAGTCAGCTTCTCGTAGGCGGCCAGCTCGTGGACGAGAGCAAAGATCAGCGCGCTGTCCTCGGGACGCGCGCTGCGGATCGCGAGACTCACACCGCCACCTCGGCCTTGATATGCGGATGCGGATCGTAGTTCTCGATCGCGAAATCCTCGTAGCGGAAGCCGAAAATATCCTTGACCGCTGGATTGATGCGCATGGTCGGCAGCGCCCGCGGGGCGCGCGATAATTGGAGGCGCGCCTGCTCCAGGTGATTCAAATAGAGATGGGCGTCGCCGAAGGTATGGATGAACTCTCCCGCCGTATAGCCCGTTACCTGCGCCACCATCATGGTCAGCAGCGCATAGGAGGCCATGTTGAACGGCACGCCGAGGAAGACGTCGGCCGAGCGCTGGTAGAGCTGGCACGACAATCTGCCCTTGGCGACATAGAACTGGAACAGGCAATGGCACGGCGGCAGCGCCATCTTGTCGACGTCGGCCGGATTCCAGGCGGTGACGATCAGCCGGCGCGAATCCGGGTTGCGCTTGATCATGTCGATGACGTGGCTGACCTGGTCGATGGTCTGCCCGTCCTTGGCCGGCCAGGACCGCCATTGATGGCCGTAGACCGGCCCGAGGTCGCCGCGCTCGTCGGCCCACTCGTCCCAGATGCGCACGCCGTGCTCTTGCAGATATTTGATGTTGGTGTCGCCGGCGAGGAACCAGAGCAGCTCGTAGATGATCGATTTCAGGTGCAGCTTCTTGGTAGTGAGCAGCGGGAAGCCTTCGGCGAGGTCGAAACGCATCTGATGGCCGAACACCGACAGCGTGCCCGTGCCGGTGCGGTCGCGTTTTTCCGCGCCGTCGGCGAGGATGTGCTCCATCAGATCGAGGTATTGCCGCATGGGGCCGCCTAAACTGTCGCGACTCGGCAGAACATGGGCAAGTTTAGCGCCGGCGGCAACCATTCCCTACCCGCTTATCGACAGGGCGCTAGCGGTATAAGGTTGCGCGGCAGGGATGCATTGCATCCGGAACTCCGATCGCTGTGGGGGCATCATGAGTTTCGACCATATTCTCGTTGCCCGCGTCCTGTTCACGCTGATGACGGCCGGCTGGGCGGTCGCCACCGTGTTCGCCGATTTCAACAAGACGCACGCTACCAATCCGAAATGGACGCCGCATGCCCGCTTCCATGTGGTCTGGCAAATCTCGAGCTATGTCGGCTTCGGCCTGCTCGCCTTCGCGCTGATCTGGTGGCCAGGGCCCTTGGCGGTCGAGCGGCTCTATTTCGTCGCGCTGATGGGCGCGATCGTCTATGCCGCCTTCTTTGCGGCCTTGATCACCATGCCGATCTATGGTGGCGGCGCCTATGACGACAACGGCTACCAGCCGTTCACTGCGCCGCTGCCGCTGTTCGCGCCGAAATGGGACGTCAATGTCACCATCTTCTCGGTGCAGGTCGTCATCCTCGCCGCCGCCATTGCAACGGCGAGCGGTGCGTTCTCCGGCTAAAGCCAGCCGGACAGGCCTATGACGCCGGCCGCCGCGAACAGCCAAAGCGGGTTGATGCGGGTGAAGAAGGCGACCGCCGCGGTAGCGGCGGTGACCAGGCCGGCATAGACATTATGGTCGGCGGTGCGCGCCAAGACGAAGGCGCTCGCCGCGATCAGCCCGAGCGAGAGCGGCACCAGCCCGCCCTGGATGGCCATGCGCCATGGCGCGTCCTTGAAGCGGTCCCAGGTGCGCGCCACGATAAAGGCGAGCGCGCAGGTCGGGCCGCACATCGCGGTTATGCAGACGGCAGCGCCGGCCAAACCCGCGACGTGATAGCCGATCAACGCGACGATGATGACGTTCGGGCCGGGCGACACCTGCGAGATCGCGAACATGTCGGCGAACTGGCGGTCGCTCATCCAATGCGTCACCTCGACCGCCACGCGGTGCATTTCCGGAATCGCCGCGTTGGCGCCGCCGACCGCGAACAGCGACAGCATCGCGAAATAGCCGGCCATGATAACGAGCGGGGACGAATTCATCGCTTCACCCAGGCCAGGCCAACACTGAACGGCGCGAGCCCCAGGAACACGTAGGGCAATGGCCAATGCATGATGGCGACACCAACAAAGGCGAGGATCGCGATCACCGGCGCCGAATTCCATCGCTCGAGGAACAGCGGCGTCGCCATCTTGGCGACCACCGCGACGAGCAGGCCGGTCGCCGCGGCGGTGATGCCGGCAAGGATACGGCCAAGTGTCTCCAGGTCGCCGAAGCGCTCGTACAGAGTCGCCAAAATCGTCACGATGACCAGCGGCGGGCCGAGCAGGCCGGCGAGCGCCACCGCCGCTCCGACCACGCCGCCGAAGCGCGAGCCGAACACCACCGAGAAATTGATCACGTTCGGACCGGGCAGGAATTGCGACAGTGCGAAGGTCTCGTTGAATTCCTCCGCCGTCATCCAGCGCTTCTGGTCGACAATCATGCGGCGCGCCCAGGGCAAAGCGGCGCCGAAACCGGAGATCGACACCTGCGCGAAGGCAAAGAACAATTCCGAGAGCGGGGGGCGAATGGCGGCGGGCAGTGCGGTGGAATCGGGCATGGCGCGAGAGATTTATCGCGCCGAGCCGCACCCGGCTAGGCATCAAGGTGCGGCCGCCCGATGCGGGCCTAATATGCCTCGGCTCATCGGCGCGAGCATGGCGAGAAAACTCTTGAGCAGCCCACAGATGGTCGTACTGCCGGTCAATCGCTGGTGATCCGGTTACCGAAGGCTCGTAGTTCGGCCCGCATGCATTGTTCTATGACCAGGGCCGCGACGGATACAGCAAAGGCGCCAACACGTCCGCCTTGCGCTGCCACGGACAGAACGCTCGTTCGGCCACGTAACGAGCCGATCGATGAGCGCCATCGTTGAGCCGCTTCGACACCGCGCGCGAGCGCTGCGCCACGGCAGCGGCGTCATAGCCGACATTGTCGGCTTTCAGCCCGTAGCCTTGGCGCGCTGCATGTAGTGGAAAATCTCGGCCGAGCATAGCAGCGCCTTGGTCGGGATGCAGCCCCAGTTGAGGCAGATGCCGCCGAGATAGCTTTTCTCGACGATGGCGGCCTTGAAGCCGAGCTGCGCCGCGCGAATGGCGGTGACATAGCCGCCAGGGCCGGAGCCGATGATGAGAACGTCGAAGGAAGTATCCGCTATTACACCACCATCATCACTGGCTTTTCGACGAAGGACGTGAAGGCGGCGAGCAGCTCGGCGCCGAGCGCGCCGTCGACGACGCGGTGGTCGCAGGACAGGGTGACGGTCATCTGGCTGACGAACTTCACCCCGCCGT
>Ga0187771_10000429_pt1 | contig 25807 bp, 22 predicted proteins | sample 0116_SJ02_MP15_1_FD_133139 | JGI IMG/M metagenome (GOLD analysis project Ga0187771, IMG submission 133139) | Tropical peat soil microbial communities from peatlands in Department of Meta, Colombia - 0116_SJ02_MP15_10_MG | ecosystem: Environmental > Terrestrial > Soil > Wetlands > Peat | place... | reverse complement strand
GTAAATGGCGACGCTCCCTTCGCCAGGAAATGCATCCTTCTCGAGCAGGTCGAAGGCCGCGAAGCTCTGCGGGTAGGCGCGCATCAGCTCATCGACGGTGTCGCCGTCGCCGCGCACAATCCATTCCACGAGCTGCTCCGGGTGCGCGCGCAAGCGGACCCAATAGGTGCGGTTGGCGTCGCTGATGGTCCGCCGAAAGTAAATGCCCACCTCCGGCATGACGCACGGCCACTTGCCCGCCGCCACCAGAACTCTCCCGCCATCGTACTGGCCTCGCAGCACGCGGATGATAGCCTGCTGCCGCCGCGACCGGCAAGGCGTATTGAGGATGCCCTCCTTCACGACGGCGAGTTCTTCCGCTCCTCGCGAGGCCATGGAGAATGCCTGCAGCGCCAGCACCGCCAGGAAGATGGCGAGCAAGGCATAACCTAATTTTCGCGGCAGAGTTGGAGCGAGCGTGAGCGAGGGCAGAAGCGCCGCCGCCGGCAGCATCTCCAGGCCGTAGCGCAGATTATAGTAAGTGTGCGGGAAAAGGGTTGGAACATACAAGGGAATGGCCGCGTGCGCCATGGCATGAATGTAAAAAGGCAAAGCAACCAACAAAAGCCACACGACCGCGCCTCGCCGCCAGACCTTTCGATTCGCCGCCCAGGCGATCAATCCCAAGACAGCCAGCTCCAGCGGCCAAGGACCAATTACCAGCTTGAGGTCCTCAAGATAGTACTGAGCCGAGACCTTCAGGCTGCCATCGGTGGGATAAGGGAATGCGGTCGTCGCGAGCTGGTGGGCGTAGATGGCCTGCGCGGAGAAAGGGCCGTTGTAGAATTCCAGCGCATTCCCAAACCGGTATGCGTTGTGCGCGATCCACAGCGCCGGCCCGGCGCCCGCCATGAGAAGGAAAAGCGCCGCGTGCAGCAGCCGCCGTTCCCACCGCTCGCGTCGCGCCCAGAAAACAAACAAGCCCGCGAAGGGAAGCACGTACCATTCATCGTAACGCGTCAGCGTGCCTAGAAACGCCGCCGCCCCGGCGCCCAGCAGCATACCTGTTCGGCCCGTCTGCGCGTACACGAACAAGGCGTAAACCACCAGCACGGACCACAACATCGCCAGCGGTTCCGTCAAAGGTGTGGTGGCCAAATAGAGCATGTTCGGGCAAAGCAGGAAGGCTCCTAGCGCCAGCATCCCCCCCAGGCGGTTAGAATTGATTCTTGCCGCCAAGCGATACAGGACCCAGGCGGTGCAGGTAAAGGCCGCCGAAGAAACCAGGCTTCCCGCTAACCCCGTCTGCCAAAGCGAGTCGTTGAGGGCCAATGGCGCGACCAGCAAGTGATAGAGGGGCAGCCACACACTGCCAATCTCAGCGTAGCCTGGGGTCAGGGAATCAAAGATGCGCCGGGCGCCTTCCATGTGTGCAATGCCGTCGCCGTACAGGTTGGTGAGCCCACGGGAGAAGAAATAATAGAGATTGGCACAGGCCACTCCAGCGATTACGGCGGCAACCGTTCCATCGCGCCGCCAGGACAGGACCACGTCACGCTGGCGCACTTCATCCAAGGCAGGCCGGGACAGGTCGCCTGCCCCTGCCGGGTTGGATGACGAATCAGGCATCAAAATGGGTGAGAGTTTTGAACTCGCGATAGCGGGTTTCGATCTCTTCAGAAGTGAGGCTCAGCAGCCGCACCAAGCCGAATTCCTCCACCGCGAAGCTGGCCATCGTCGAACCGTACACAAGGGCGCGGCGGAGGTTGGCATCGGAGGTGTCCCCGGTGCGGACGACATGCCCCATGAAGCCGCCCGCGAAGCTGTCGCCAGCGCCGGTGGGGTCGCAGACTTTATCGAGGGGATAAGCGGGGGCGGAGAATATGGAACCGTCCGCGAAGAGCGTCGCGCCGTGCTCGCCCCTCTTGACGACCACCGCACGCAAGCCCAGCTTTTGGAGGTTCTCGGCGGCCTTCCGCAAGTTGTGATGCCCCGAGAGCGTGCGGGCTTCAGCTTCGTTCACGAACAGGATATCCACCTCGGCAAGGGCCTTTTTCAATTCCGCGGGCTTCCCGTCGATCCAGAAATTCATGGAGTCCAGCCCCACCAGGCGCGCTTTGGGAAGCTGCCGGCGGACGTGGAGTTGCAGGACGGGGTCGATGTTGGCCAGAAACACATACTCGCTGTCGTGGTACGCCGGCGGAATCTTGGGCGCGAACTCCGCGAAGACGTTGAGTTGGGTCTCCAGCGTGCGCGCTTCCTGCATGTCCCCCACGTACTCGCCGCGCCAGCGGAAGGTCCGCCCCGGGACCCGTTCCAATCCGGCGATATCAATCGACCGGGCCTTGAAAACGCCGAGGTGGCGATCGCTGAAGTCTTCCCCAACCACCGCGACCACTCGGACCGGGGCAAACCAGCTCGCGGCGAGGGAAAGAAACATTGCCGACCCTCCCAGCACCTCCTCCGCCTGCCCGTGGGGCGTGCGGATGGAGTCAAACGCCACCGAGCCGACCACCAGCAATGGCATCAAGCGCGACCCTCTCTGCGGGCTCTTTCGAGAGCCCCGAAGTGTTACTTGAGAGATTTTCCGACCAGAAGCGCCAGCCGCTTCTTCACCGCCGCGGGGACCTTCTTGCGGTCCGTGATGATAGCATGCGCCAGCGCCGAACCACACTTGCAGGTCCGCTCGCGGGGAATGGCACGCAGCGCGCTGACCAAAATCTTTTGCGAATTCTGCACATTCTTCGACAGGTACTCCACGATTTGCTTCACCGTTACGGCCGCGTGGCCAGGATGCCAGCAGTCGTAGTCGGTCACCATGGCCAGGACGGCGTAACAGATCTCGGCCTCGCGGGCCAGCTTGGCCTCCTGCAGGCTGGTCATGCCAATGACGTCCATTCCCCAGGCGCGGTACACGTTGGATTCCGCCTGAGTCGAAAAAGCCGGCCCCTCCATGCAGAGGTACGTGCCGCCCATGTGGCATGGGATTTTCAAATGGGAGCAGCTCTGGGCCAGGACGTCCACCAAGGTCGGGCAAACGGGAGCGTCGAAACTGATGTGGGCGACCAGGCCGCCGCCGAAGAAGGTGGAAGCGCGCTGCCGGGTGCGATCGAAGAACTGCGTGGGCACGGCCATCTCCATGGGACGAAGCTCCTCGCGCAACGAGCCCACCGCGCTGACCGAGATGATCCTTTCGACCCCGAGCTTCTTGAACCCGTATATATTCGCGCGATAGTTCAACTCCGAGGGCATCAAGAGGTGTCCCCTCCCGTGACGCGTCAGGAAAGCCACTTGCCGGCCTTCGAGCTTGCCCACCACGTAAGCGTCGGAAGGTTTGCCGAAGGGCGTCGTGAGGCGAATCTCCCGGACCCCTTCGAGGCCCGGCATCTTGTACAAACCCGTGCCACCGAGAATGCCGATCTCCACTTGAGTCAAGCTGCCTCCAGTTCGATCACGCGGGAAACCCTGTCATGCCGCTCCCCGCAGGTTGAGTCGCAATTCTGCCCTCCCTTTCCACCAGCTGCGCCCAGGGAACGGACGGATCGTGAGGGAATATCACCAAGGCTCCATCCCTGGCAAGGGCCGGGAGAATTCTCTTCTTGTTGGCCAGCGTCTCGAGCGGGTAAAGGTCGAAACTCATGATCCAGGGATAGCGGACGTGCGCCGCCGTGGGCACGAGGTCGGATATGAAATAGGCTTCTCGCTCCCGAGCTGCAATCCGCACGCATTGCAGGTTTCGGGTATGCCCGGGCATAACTTCCACGCGAATGCCGGGCAGGATTTCGGCGTCGCCCTCGAGGAGCTCAGTCTGGCGGTCAGCAGGGGCAAAGAACTCCTCGATGTAACTGGCCCGGTCGCGCTCCGTGGGTCGGAGCGCCCACTCCCATTCTCCGCGCTGGATGAAGTAACGTGCGCGCGGGAACGTGGCCACCACCTTCCCGTCCTGGCGGCGAGTATTCCAGCCGCAGTGGTCAAAGTGTAGGTGAGTGTTGATGACCACGTCGATGTCCTCGGGCCTGAGCCGCAGTTTTTCAAGCTCGGCGAGCAGTGTCGTGGAGTGGACGATGCCGTAAATATCCTGGCTCTTGGCGTCGAACTTGTCCCCAATGCCCGTTTCAACGAGAACGTTATGGCGACCTGTGCGGATGAGCAAACAGGTCAGGCTCAGACGGATGCGGTTACGACCGTCGCAGGGGATGCATTTTTCCCAAAGGGGCTTCGGCACTACGCCGAACATTTGCCCGCCGTCGAGCGCAAAGCTTCCGTCCGAAACCGGCAGGAGATCAAAGTCACCCAGTCTCATGCTTCTTCAACGAGCTCAATCAGCACGCCCGCGGTGCTGGAAGGGTGCAGGAAGGCGATGCGCTCGTTCCCCGCGCCCCGCCGGGGCTCCCGGTCGATTAGCCGCACGCCGCCTGCCTCGAGCTGCTTGAGCGCCCCGGCAAGGTCGCGCACCGTCAAGGTCAGGTGGTGAATTCCCGGCCCGCGCTTGCTTAAGAAGCGAGCGATAGCCGAGTCTTCCGCGGTCGCTTCGAGCAGTTCCAGGCGGCTGTCGCCCAGTTGAAAGACCGCAACGCGCACCTTCTGGTCCGCGACCACTTCGTGGGCGTCCGGCCCCGTCCCGAGTAACTTCTGAAAAATCGGGACTGCGCGCTGAAGCGATTCGACGGCGATCCCCACGTGATGAATCCGCATATTTCCCACTCAGAACCGCCCTTGTCCCTTGCCCCCTATACTCTGAGCCCTGTCCCGATCTGGCGGGACGAAATCTGCCACGATCTCTTCGACCAGGGAGTGAGGGTCGCGCCGTTGAGCGAGCACCTCCTCCACTCGCGAGTCCAGCAAGCCTTGGCGCAGCAAATCTTCGGCCACCTTCTTGAACAGCGTCTGCCGGAGCAGCTCCAGCAGCCGGGCGCGCCAGTGTTCCCGGCGGCGCTCCTGTTTGAGGCCTTTCTGCTCGCCGAAGGCTTGGAACTCTTCGAGAGCCTGGCGGAGTTCAGAGATTCCTTCGCCCCGAGTGGCAACGGTCTTCACGATGGGCGGCCGCCAGCCATCTCGACGCGCGCTGATGGAGAGCATCGCCGTCACTTCCTGCTGCACCCGCTCCGCGCCGCCCCGGTCCGCTTTGTTGATGACGTAGAGGTCGGCGATTTCCATCACACCAGCCTTAAAGGTCTGCACGTCGTCGCCCATGCCAGGAACCAGCAGGAGCACCGTCGTGTCCGCCAGGCGCGCGACCTCCACCTCGTCTTGGCCCACGCCCACCGTCTCGATCAAGATCACGCCGCAACCCGCCGCGTCCAGCAAGGTCGCAACATCCTGCGTGGCAGGCGCCAGTCCGCCGAGCTGGCCGCGCGTCGCCATGCTTCGGATGTAGACGCCGTCGTCCCCCGAGAGGCTCTGCATCCGAATGCGGTCGCCCAGTATAGCGCCCCCCGAAAAGGGACTGGTCGGATCCACCGCGATGATGCCGACGCGCAAGCCCGCGCGCCGGTAGTCGGCGGCCAGCTTTTCCACCAGGGTGCTCTTCCCTGCCCCAGGAGAACCTGTGATGCCAATCACCTGCGCACGGCCGGCGTGAGGGAAGACCCTTTTGAGCAGGTCGAGCCCGGCCGCGTCGCCATTTTCGACCGCGGAAATGGCTCGCGCCAGGGCGCGGCGGTCGCCCGCCAGGACGCGCTCGGCCCAGTCGTTAAGCAAGTCCGGCATCTGCCGCCGCCCTACAGTCGTCCCAAGAGTTCGCGCGCGATGACCATGCGCTGCACTTCGCTGGTGCCTTCCCCGATCGTGCAGAGCTTCACATCGCGGTAATATTTCTCAACCGGATAATCCTTGAGAAAGCCATAACCACCGTGGATTTGCACAGCGTCGCTGGCGGCCTTTACGGCCACTTCGCCGGCGTAGAGCTTGGCCATCGAGGACTCGCACGTCACGCGGTTTCCCCTGTCGGCGAGGGCCGCCGCGCGGCGGGTGAGCAGGCGCGCGGCGTCGATCTCCGTGGCCATGTCCGCCAGCTTCCATTGGATTGCCTGGAATGACCCGATGGGTTTTCCGAACTGTTTGCGCTCCTGGGCGTAGTGGACGGAGTCTTCCAGCGCGGCCTGCGCGATGCCTACCGCGAGGGCCGCGATACCGATGCGTCCACGGTCGAGCACTCGCAAGCTATCCAGAAAACCCGAGTCCGGTTTGCCCAGGCAGTTGGCGCGGGGAATGCGGCAATCTTCGAAAATAATCTCCGCGGTGTCGCTGGAGCGCAGGCCCAACTTATCTTCCTTCTTCCCGGCCCGGAAACCGGGCGTGCCGGCCTCCACGATGAAGGCGGAGATTCCGTGTGTCCGGGCGGCCGGGTTCGTTACCGCCAGCACCACACAAATGTCCGCGTAGTGCCCGTTCGTGACAAAGCTCTTCGTCCCGTTCAGGACCCAGCTATCGTCTTCCAGGCGCGCGGCGGTTCGCGCGCTGGCGGCGTCGCTCCCGGAGCCAGGCTCGGTCAGGCTCCAGCAGCCGAGCTTTTCTCCGCGGGCCAGCGGCGCGAGATATCGGCGCTTCTGCTCCTGTGACCCGGCCAAGTTAATGTGGCTCGCGCATAAGGAGTGGTGCGCGGAAACGATCAGCGCCACCGACGCGTCCACCCGTGCCAGTTCTTCCATGATTACAACGTAGTCGGTAAGCCCCAGCGCCGCACCCCCATACGCGGCGGGGAAAGTCACCCCCATGAGCCCCAACTCGGCCAGGCGGGGCAAAAGCTCGCGCGGAAAGTGTTGGGATTCGTCCCACTCCCTGACGTGCGGACGGATTTCCTTTTCCGCAAATTCCCGCACGGACCTCTGAATCTCTTTTTGAACTTCGCTTAATTCAAAATCCAGTAGTCACCCCGATCACGCAAGTCCCTCATGCACAAGGCTATAATACATCCTATTGGGCGTCAAGAAAGCGCTCGCACAACGCTCAAATTCCGCGTGGCGCGGGGCCCGGCGATGTCAGGGCAAGCGATTGGCGACCAGTGCACACTCCATTGGTTCACCCGGCCAAGTTCCGGCCCGCCCGGGGCCGTGCTAAGATGCCATGAGGACTGATGTCTCACCGAATCCGATGGCTTGGCGCACTAATGATTCTCCTCGTCACCTCGGGAGTGTATCCTGCCAAGTCCGCGCGCGAACAGGAGCACCCACAAACACAGGTGACCGTTCATGCAGGACGGGAAGGCTGCCAGGTGGATCTGGACTCGCAGAGCGCCGGCAAAACCGACTCGACCGGCAACCTGGCAGTCAAGGACGTCGAAGCAGGCGACCACTACATACACGTCCACTGCCCCGGCCAAGAGGAATCGGCTTACCTCATATCTGTGCACGCGGGGGAGAATCTGGAGTTGCAGGCAACAGAAGAGGCGACTTCGGCGCAGGCTAAAAGCTCGCAGCCTGAAGCTGCTCAGACCAAGCCTCAACTCGAGCAACTGGTCCTCGAGGCAGTGCAATTCCGCGCCAAAGGGCGGCTGGAGGAAGCGGCGGATAAAATCCGGGAAGCTTTGAAGCTGGACCCGGAGAACTCCGACTTGCATCGCGAACTGGGTATCACTTTCCTGCTGGGCAAGGAGTGGAAGCGGGCTCGCATCGAGATGATCGAAGCCCTTCGACATGACCCCACGGATGCCGATGCCCATAACGGCCTCGGCTATGCGCTAGAAAAAATGGGTGACCTGCAGGCTGCCGTAAAGGAGTACCGAACGGCGACGCATCTCGATCCCGATGACCCCACCTACCGGACTCACTATTTTGACGCGCTGTCAAAACTGAGTCAGCAGAAAGCCAAGGCCAAGTAGCGGCGGCGGGTCCCTCCCAAATCAAGAAGCCACGGCTTTCCGGCTCACGCCCACGATCTCGCCGAGGACCTGGAGGGCACGCTCGCAACCGGCGCGGTCAACATCCTGGTGCGTCACCATACGGATTAGCTTGGGATTGTACGGGTTGGCAAGAATTCCCTGGGCCTTTAAGCGCTCGGAGACTTGCGGGGCCGTCAGGCCGGTGCCCGACACATCGAAGAACAAAATATTCGTGACCACCTTTTCGGCTTCGATTTTGATGCCGGGGAGCTGTGCGAGTCCATCAGCCAGGAGCCGCGCATTCTCGTGGTCGATGTGCAGACGCGGAGGACTTTCTTCAAGCGCCACCAGTCCCGCCGCCGCCAGCACGCCCGCCTGGCGCATCCCCCCGCCGAGCATCTTGCGGACCAGCCGGGCCTCCTCGATGAATTCCTTGCTCCCGACGAGCATCGAGCCTACCGGTGCGCCCAGTCCCTTCGATAAACAAAACATCACCGAGTCGAATTTCCTGGTCGCTTCCACGACGGAGCAGCCCAGCGCGACGCTGGCGTTGAAGATCCGCGCGCCGTCCAGGTGAACGGGCAGGCCGGCGGCGTGGGTGCGGTCGACGATGTCGTTTGAAACCTCCAGGGGATAAACGCTCCCGCCGGCGAGGTTCGAGGTGTTCTCCAACTCGACCAGACCGGTCCGCGCGCGATGGTCAGTGCGTCCGCGGACCAGCGGGCTGATCAGATCCCACGTCAAGATGCCATCCTCGGCATAAACGGTCCGCGGCAACGCCCCGGAGAAAGCCGCCATCATCGCCATTTCGAAGTTGTAAATGTGGGCGCGCTCTTCGCAGATGACCTCCTGTCCCGGGCGGGTGTGGACTTTGATCGCGGCCTGGTTGCCCATGGTGCCGGAGGGGACAAACAGCGCCGCCTCGCGCGCGAAGATCTCGGCCGCGCGGGCCTGCAAACGGTTCACCGTGGGGTCTTCCCGATACACGTCGTCACCGACTTCCGCCTCATACATCGCGCGACGCATGGCGGGCGTCGGCCGGGTGACGGTGTCACTGCGCAAGTCAACGATGGGGTGATTCATAGATGAATTCCTTGAAGATCTCATTTGAGACCAGGTAAGCGCGCTGGGGCAATCGGATGACGGGGCCGGAGCGCTCCAGCCAGCCCTCAGCCGCCAGCTCGGCAATGCGCTGCTTCCAGAGCCCCAGGGGGCCCAAGCCCCAGCGCTCCCCCGCCTGCGTGAGGTCCACGCCTTGCCTCTGCCGCAAGCCGAGGAAGAAGAACTCCTCGACTTGCTCTTGACGGGAGAGCGAGCGCAGCTCGGCAATTGGGGAGAGTCCCTCCGCGAACCTTTTTTGGTACATGTAAGGGTCGGTCTCATTGGCCCAGCGGTGTTCGCCGTCAAAGGAGTGAGCCCCTGCCCCGATGCCTACGTAGGGCTCGAGCCGCCAGTATTTCTGATTGTGGCAAGATTCAAATCCCGGCAAGGCGAAATTAGATATCTCGTACTGAGTGTAGCCTTCCCCTTCCAAAAACCTTCGGCCGTTTTCGTAAGCATCGGCCAGGAAGGCTTCGCCGGGAACAGCCGTCGCGTGGTAGCGCGTTCCCTCGCGTAGGACCTCCTTGCCCAATCGGCTTTTCTCGTCCAGTTCGAAAAGATAAAGCGAAATGTGCGTGGGCTCGAGTCGAACGGCGGTTTCAAGCGTGTGCTGCCAGGAGGTTTCGGTCTGGTACGGCAGGCCGGCAATCAGGTCAAGACTAATGTTGCAGAGGCCCGCGGTTCGCGCCATTCTGACGAGGTCGCAGGTGGCCTTCGCCAAATGCAGGCGACCCACCGCGCGCAGCTCGCGGTCATCAAAAGTCTGGGCCCCGACGCTCAGCCGATTCAGGCCCCACGCGCGAGCCTGCGCCAGGAAATCGCAGTCAGCGGAACCCGGCGTGGTCTCGAGCGTGAACTCGGCCTCGCCGCAAACCTCGAAGCGCTTTCGGATGGCCTGGACAATGCCGCCCAACCGCGCCGCGCCGAGCAGCGAAGGGGTTCCTCCGCCTACATACAGAGTATCGACAGGATATTTCAGAAGTCCCGGGCTAATTCCCTGTGCTGCGTAGCTCTCCGGGAGGCGTTCGATTTCCTGCAGCAGGGACTGGCCGTAGGAGTCAAAGGCGCTCGAGGGCTCGACCCGTGAGCTGAAATTGCAGAAGCTGCACTTGGAAGCGCAGAAAGGAACCTGAATGTAAACCCCGAGACGATTCATTGCTGCTCAGTCCGGAACGACCTTCAATCTCAATTCGCGGCGCCTGGGCCCGTCGAACTCGCAGAGGAAGACTCCCTGCCAGCGCCCCAAGACAAGCCGCCCATTTTCCACCATCAAAGCCTTGGAATTTCCGATGACAGCCGCCTTCAAGTGCGCGTCGCAGTTGCCATCGTTGTGGTGGTAGTCGCGGTCGTGCGGCGCCAACTGCTTCAGAAAATTGTCCAGGTCCTTCTGGAGCGCGGGGTCATCGTTTTCATTGATGAGCACAGCGGCGGTGGTGTGGGGCACAAAAACGAAGCACGTGCCCTGCAGCACCCCTGTCTCCCCGATAAATTTCTCGATCAGTGTGGTGATGTCCTTGAACTCCACGCGCAAGTGGGTGTCCACCTGAATGGCTTTGTGGCGCGCCTCCGCCCTGGGGGCCGCGGCTCTTCCGGCTTCGTGCGTCATCGCAACCTCCTCCCCGTGACTTCGCGCGGGGCCGAGCACCGCGCCGGCCGGTTTACCGAGCCGCTGCGGCCTTGTGCAGGGCCTCCGCCAAGGCCGGGGGCGTAGGCGGGGCGATCGGAATGAGGGGCACGGTCTTCTTCACCAGCTCAGCCGTGCCCGCCACTTTCAATTTCTCGAACAAGAATGTGAATTTCTTCTCCAGGTCCGCCCCGAGTTTGGCGAGCACCGTGGCGGGCAACTCCCACAGCTTTTTCTTGAACGGCCCAAAAGCCTTCTTCCGCGTCTTGTAAAGGAATTGCTCGTCGGTATCGCCCGGTTTCTTTTCCTCCGGGAATGCCTTGCGAAGGAACCTGTAGATTTCCTCCTTGAGGTCGCGCGGGAAAGCCGGGTTTTCGTAGATGAGATTCTGAAATTCCGTGGCCAGGTGGACCTCCGCCGTTTCACATTCGACAAATTTGTGAAAGGCGTCGGCGGGCAGGGTAGATGCGCCATGCTGGACCGCGCCCGCCATTCCGTAGCGATCGCGGGCCAGCGCCGAAAGGGCCCGCAGGGTGTCGAAGTCGATCGCGACCTGGGCCACGCTGCCGTCGGGAAGGACCACGCCCCCGTGGGTTGTGCCGGTCTGGATGCTGATCTTCGCCAGGCCCTTTTTCCCTCCACTCAGGCGTCCCAGGCTCGCTTGGAATCCTTCCACGAAGGCGGTCAGCTCCTCGGCGGTCGAATTGCGTTTTCCCACTTCGCCGATCTCGCCGCCCAGCGTAATCGTGACGCCCTTGGGCTCAATGCTGCGCACGTGCGCCGCCAGCTTGGCTGTGGATTCGAAATTGGCGCGCTGCTGCTCGTGCAAACCAGGTTGCGAAAGGTCCACGAGCGTCGAGGCGTCGATGTCGATATTGTAGTAGCCGGCGGCCACGGACTCGTTGCAGAAGTCCCGCAGGCCCTGTAATTCCGATTCAGGGTCCTGGGCGAACTTCTTCGCGTTGGCCTGGTAGTGATCGCCCTGGATAAACACCGGCCCCTCGAAGCCTTCGCGGAGCGCGGCGGCGATCACCACCGCTGCGTACTCGGCGGGCGACTGGTCTGTGTATTTGCTCTCCGAGCGCGCCAGCTCAAAAATGCAAGCCCGCGCTTTCAACTTGAGGGCGGCACGAACCACCGCCCGCGCCACGACGTAGCTCAGGCCGCGGACGTTAATGGCGGGAACCGTGAAGCCCTTGCACTCTTTTCTGCCTCTCGCCTCGTAGAGCGCCTGGGTGGAAGAAGGAACCACGCCCAATTCCAGGCCGGCGCGGCGGATGATCCATCGGGCCGCAGACCGAACCTCTTCACTCTCTCCAAAGACGGCATTTCCCACCAGCAGATCCAGAGTCTGGTGCACGAACTTGTTGGGGTTCCTCAGAACGATGCCCCCGCTCTCCCCAACCTCATAAACCATCCGGTCGCGGTGGAGGAGGTCGGAAACCCGGCGCGTGTTCATGGCACTTTCCTTTCACGGACGGCCCCGCGAAACGGCATTATAGCAGCGACCCGCGAGGAATGACGAGGGCTCGACCGCGCGGGCGGTGATGGGGCTCGACTACTTCCTATGAAGCTTGAGCCAATAATGATACCAGCGTTCATCCCCAGCACTGCTGATTGTCCTGGGAGGACATCGAAGAGTCTGCTTTCCGTCCCGCCCCCAACACCAAACGTCATTCCCCGAGCACTCGAGTCGGTGCGGAACCAGGAAATAATCCCAGTGGTGCTGGTCAAGGGCGCGGCGAAGATAAGCATTCTGCCGCCGCCTGGACCTTAACCGCCTTCGCCGAGGCTGTGCCCGTAACGGCTGCATAGGGCTTCCGGTAAGAACGTGACATGGGAAACCTCCGTAAATGGTTTACCTATGTCATGCTCACCTCAATACCCTAGCACCTGATGGTCCGAGCAGTGAATTTGAATGTGCGAGAGAAGGTGGTCGAGGATGTCGTAACCCGCCCGCCCGAGGAAGTACACACCACCGACCCTCCGCTCCTGAAGGTCTTTCTGCGGCATGAGGAAGCGCAGGAGCGCTTGCTGGTGCCGGGCCAGCAATTCGGAGCGGCCGATCGCCGCGCGGCTCACCTTCCCCTTCAGGCGTTCCATTTGGTAGGTCATTTTTTCTTTGACGTGCACCAGCGTTTCAAGCAAGGTGGGATCGAGTTTCTCAATGTCGGCATGAAGGCGGTCGAGGAGCGCGGCGAGGTCCTGTTCGCTCTTTGCGAAGTGTTCTGACCAGCTTTCGGCAGACCCCGCGGCGGCGAGCTTGCCGCCCAAGTGTTCTTCACCCTGCCAAACGTCCTCGACGCCGATCCGGTACTTTTCCATGGTGCGTTGCGTCCGAGCGTCCAACAAGGTGAACGCCGCGCGGGGAAGAACCACCGGCTGGGGACGTCCGAAGCTCTCGTAGAGCGCCTGCGCCTGGCCCAGATAAGCTAATTCTGAAGGCCCGGCAACATAGGCGAGCGTGGGCAGCAGCATGTCCTGCACCAAAGGCCGAAGCAAAACGTTAGGAGAGAAGTCCAGCGGCTGCCTTTCGAGCCAAGCATGCAACTCGTCCCGGGAAAGGTGCTCGGTCCCGTCCAGGAAGTACTGGCCGCTTCTCTCGTGTAAAGGCTGTCGATTTCCGTCCCGGGTTGCGAAAATTAGCGTGGAATCCTCGCCAATGTGCACTTGCGCGTGGTAGCCATACTGCAAGAGGGCGCGCGACCGCTCCAGCACGCGGCCGCGCAGTTCTGCCGCCTGATCGATGGCCTGGCGATAGAGGCCGGCGCAGAGACGATGGACGCCCTCGTCGAGCGGGTCGAGCAAGATAACGCCCCAGCGGCTGAATAACCGCGCCATGAAACGCGCGAAGGCGCTGGTCCATGTCGCGCCAGGTTGGAAGGTCTCCCGCAGATCCTGGAGGAGCCGCTCGCGGGGCGGCCCGGCGGGTAGGCTGCTTTCCAATTGTTGTTCCGCCGCCTGAATTTCCTCAGTGAATTTGACGAAGCCGACCGAGGATCGAGGGGCGGGGCGCTCGCCGCGATCGCGCAATGGAATCAGGTTGTAATCTTCATCGAGCGTCGCGGTCTCAGCCACTTCCTCCAGATCGTGGTCTTCCGTGGCCAGCCAGAAAACCGGGACCGAAGGCTGCCCTCCCTCCGTCAGCGATTGAGCCAGCCGGATCGCGGTCAACGCCTTGTACAAGGTGAACGCCGGCCCGGAAAATAACCCCGCTTGCTGGCCGGTGACGACGGCGAGCGTTTCCGGCTGCTTCAGCCGTTCGATATTGGCCAAAGTCGGCTCTCCGCACCCGAAGGCCTGGTTCTGCCGGGCCAGGATTTCGATCAGTTCGCGCCGGTCAAGGCTGCGGCCGCGGAGTTTCGCGGCCAAGGCCTGATAGCTGGAAGTTTCGTACGGCGAGCCGTTGTAGAAGCGCGCAACGCGGTCGTAGTGGTAGAGATAATCGAGGAATAGGGCGCTCGAATGGGGCACGCGAGTGTACGGCACGCAAAATCCGTCCATAGCGAGAAGCATCCTACACTTACGAGCGTCGCGGCTCAATCCCTAGAGGGAAAGATAGAATAAAAACCTCACCCTGTAGGCACAGGCATTAGATGCGGCGGGGTATGCTTACGTCTCAGAAAGCGAGTCCGGCACGAGCCTCGGCCAGCGCCTCGACGACGATGCGACGCTGAGCCGAGGTCAAGGGAAGAAGCGGCGAGCGCGGGAAGCCACCGGCATACCCGCACAGCTCCAAAGCAGCCTTAATTCCCGAAACTCCATAAGGGATCGCGATCTTTTGGGCGAGGGGAACCAGCCGCTGCTGGAGCTCGCGCGCCGCTTTCACCCGCCCGCGGAGGACCGCCTCGTAAAGCCCCACGCACAGTTCCGGCACGAAGTTCGCCTGGCTCAACACCGCGCCCACGGCGCCGGCGCGAAGAGCGTCCAGCAAGATCGATGCCGACCCCACCAGCAGATGGAAGCCCGGGCGGACGCGGCGGAGAACCGCGCGAATAAAGCCGATATTCCCGGAACTCTCTTTGAGCCCCACGAGGTTGGGCAGGCGGGAAAGGCGTCCAATGGTCTCCGGACTCGGGTTCAGGCCCGTGAACTGGGGAATGGAATAGACCAGCACGGGCCGCGAAACCCCGGCCGCCACGGTTCGGTAGTGGGCGGCGAGCGCGTCGGAATCCATGCGGGCCTTGTAGTAGTTGGGTGTGATTACCAGGAGCGCGTCCGCTCCCCGCGCGATCGCCTCTCGGCTCAGGCGCAAAGTCTCTCGCGTGCTCTCCAGACCTGTGCCCACGATCAGGACTTCCGGCGGCTTTACGATCCCACGCGCTATTTCCACCAGCCGCAGCCGCTCGCGTTCGGTCAGGTAAGGAGCCTCGCCCGTCGAGCCGCCTACAAGAATGCCTCCCAGTCCGATGCCGGGATACCGGCTCACGTTCTCTCGAAACAGCCCGTAATCCGGCTCGCCGCGGCGGTCGAAGGGAGTAACCACGGGAGGGAAAATGCCTTTCAGCCCTTTGATGATTTCTTTGTTGGTCATGGATTCCAGCCGTCAGAGGTCAGCTATCAGCCAGAGCGGTCGCTGACCGTTGAGTGCCGATAGCAGAGAGCTTATTTCCGTGCAGCTCCTGCAGGCTCACCACCTGCACCTGACCTTCTTTCAAGGCGCGGATGCCGTTCACAACCGCCGCCGCCGCCGAAAGCGTGGTGATGCACGTGACACCCCGCTGGATCGCGGCGCGGCGGATCGCTTTTTCGTCAAAGCGCGAGTTGCGCCCGAGCGGAGTGTTGATAATCAGGTCGAGCGAGGCGCTCTTGATCAGGTCTACGACGTTAGGGCGGCCTTCATTCACTTTGAAGACCTTCTCTACTTTGAGCCCGGCGTCGCGCAGCCTCGATGCAGTCCCGCGCGTGGCGACCAGCTTGAAACCCAGGCCCGCGAGGTCGCGCGCCACGGGAACGAGCGCCGCCTTATCGTGATCGTTCACCGAGAGGAACACGCGGCCGGAAATAGGAATCCGGTGCTGAACGGCGAGTTGCGCCTTGGCGAAGGCCAGGCCGAAATTATCCGCCACACCCATGACTTCGCCCGTGGATTTCATTTCCGGCCCCAGGATGGGGTCCACGCCCGGGAACTTCCGGAAGGGGAACACCGGCGACTTCACGAAGGAATGGGCCACGGCCAACTCCGGCTCCAGTCCGAACTCGGAGAGTTTCCTCCCCACCATCAGCCGCGCGGCGACTTTCGCCAGAGGCACGCCGGTGGCCTTGCTGACGTATGGGACGGTGCGCGAGGCGCGCGGGTTCACTTCCAACACGTAGACCTTGCCGTTCTGGATGGCATACTGAACGTTCATCAGCCCCACCACTTCCAATTCCCGCGCCAGCCTCACCGTATAATCCCGCAGCGCCCGGTGTTGCGCCTCCGGAATCTGCAGGGCGGGAAGAACGCAGGAGCTGTCGCCGGAGTGAATCCCCGCTTCCTCGATGTGCTCCATGATGCCGGCCACGACCACCTGCTCGCCGTCCGCGAGCGCGTCCACGTCCACCTCCGTGGCGTTTTCCAGGAAGCGGTCCACCAGGATGGGAAACGCCCGCTGTAATTCCTCCGCGCGGCGGACGTAGTCTCGCAGCGTGGCCTCATCGTAGGCAATGACCATTGCCCTGCCGCCCAAAACGTAGGAGGGGCGCACCAGGACGGGATAGCCGATGCGCTGCGCGATCTCCAGCGCCTCCTCGACGTTAAAGGCGGCGCCGTTTTCGGGTTGAGGAATGCCGAGGTCGGCGAGCAGTTTGCCGAAGTGCTTGCGGTCCTCCGCCAGGTCGATGGATTCCGGCGAAGTCCCGATGATGGGCACGCCCGCGGCCTTAAGCTGGCGCGCCAGGTTCAGCGGCGTTTGCCCGCCGAACTGCACGATCACGCCGACCGGGCGCTCCTCCTCCACGATGGCCATCACGTCTTCGAAAGTCAGGGGCTCGAAGTAGAGCCGGTCGGAGGTGTCGTAGTCCGTCGAGACGGTCTCGGGGTTGCAGTTGACCATGATCGTCTCGAAGCCCTCTTCCTTCAGCGCGTAGGCGGCGTGAACGCAGCAGTAATCGAATTCGATGCCCTGCCCGATGCGGTTCGGACCGCTGCCCAGGATCATAATTTTGCGGCGATTGCTGGGCTCGGCCTCATCCTCGTCCTCATAGGTGGAGTACAAATAGGGGGTGAAGGACTCGAACTCCGCCGCGCAGGTATCCACGCGCTTGAAGACCGGGCGCACGCCCGCTTCGAGGCGCCGCGCGCGGACGTCTTCGCCGCTTACTCCCCACAATTCGCCCAAGTGCGGGTCGGAAAACCCGTGCCGCTTGGCCTCGCGCAGCACCGACGCCGGCACGCTCGCGGCCTCGAAGCGCATCAGCTCGCCCTTCAGTTCCACGATTTGCCGGAGCTGGTCCAGAAACCAGGGATCAATCCGCGTGATTTCCGAGAGGACCTCGAGGCTATAACCGGACTCGAGAGCGAACAGCAGGTCCCAGATCCGGTCGGGGTGAGCGACGGTGAGGCGGCGTTCCAGCTCATCCGGGTCGCGAGGCGGCGTAGGCGTTTTGCGGCCGGTCTCGAGCGAGCGGACGCCCTTCATTAATGCCTCTTTGAAGGTGCGGCCAATGGCCATCACTTCGCCCACGGATTTCATCTGCGGCCCTAAAGTATGGTCGGAGTCCGGGAATTTTTCCTGCGCCCACTTCGGAATCTTGGCCACCACGTAATCAATGGTGGGCTCAAAGCATGAAGGAGTCTTCTGCGTGATGTCGTTGGGGATTTCGTCCAGGCGATACCCTACCGCCAGCCGCGCGGCGATTTTGGCAATCGGGAACCCGGTGGCCTTGGAGGCCAGGGCGGAGCTGCGGGAGACGCGCGGGTTCATTTCGATCACTACCATGCGCCCTGTCTCCGGCTCCACCGCGAATTGGATGTTGGAGCCTCCGGTCTCAACGCCCACGGCGCGAATGACCCGGAAGGCCCAGTCCCGCATACGCTGATATTCCTTGTCCGTCAGCGTTTGGGCGGGCGCGACGGTGATGGAATCCCCGGTGTGAATTCCCATGGGATCGAAGTTCTCGATCGAGCACACGACCACGGCGTTATCGGCGTGGTCTCGCATCACTTCCAGCTCGAATTCCTTCCAGCCCACCACGGACTCTTCCACCAGCGCCTCATGGACGGGGCTGATGTCCAAACCGTTGCGGACCCTCTCTTCGAGCTCCTCGCGGTTGTACGCCATGCCCGCGCCGGTGCCCCCCAGCGTGAACGAAGGGCGAATAATCAGCGGGAAGCCCACGTTTCCGGCGAACTTCATCGCGGCTTCGAGATTGTTCACCAGGACGCTGCGCGGGACCTCTAGGCCCACCCGCTGCATGGCATCCTTGAACCAGAGGCGGTCCTCGGCCATCTTGATGGCGTTTAGGGAGGCCCCGATCAGGCGCACGTTGTAGCGGTCGAGGACGCCTTTATCCGCGAGTTCCACGGAAAGGTTCAGCGCGGTCTGGCCGCCCACCGTGGGCAGGAGCGCGTCCGGCATCTCCCGCGCAATGACCGCTTCCAGGTATTCGGCGTTCAGCGGCTCGATGTACGTGCGGTGGGCAAATTCCGGGTCGGTCATGATGGTGGCGGGATTGGAATTCACCAGCACCACGTCGTAGCCGTCTGCCTCGAGCGCCTTGCAGGCCTGCGTTCCCGAATAGTCAAACTCGCACGCCTGGCCGATGATGATCGGGCCGGAACCGATGATCAGAATCTTCTTGATGTCAGTGCGCTTGGGCATGATTCAAATGTCATCACTCGGTTTGGCGGATCTGCTGAAGTCGCGCGCGCAAGGCCGGCGGCAAGTCGTGCTCGATTCTGGCTGTAATCAGGCCTGCCGCATCGAGACTCCGGATGTGAACTCGATCCTTATCCCGGCCTGCGCTCAGCTTCATCTGGACCAGATCGCGCACCGGGATCACCGAGATTTGCCGGCCCTTGATCAGCTTGCGCTCTGGAGCAATCGTCGGGTTGGGAAGAAGCTGGTTCGCTTTCACTCTCTCCTCGGCAAAAATCAAATGGACTGAGTTGAGGGCCTTTTTCCCGAAGAGAAGCATGTCGACCCCCGCCACATGGCGAAAGCGAAAGCCCTGCGATTCCGCGACCGTGATAACACGATCGAGATCGGCACGTTGGATCAGTATGTCAACATCCCGCGTCAACACGGACTGAGCCGGGTCAGCCGCTTCGACATGGATAAGTACCGCGAGACCTCCGATCACTTCATAGGGAATATGCGCGGCTGCCAAAGGATCAGCGATCTTCTGGAGGATCCCCACCAGATTGAAAAGCCGTTCCTCGAAGACCAAATTGACAGCCCCCCCTCTGGCCGCGACTTCTTCAAGAAATTCGACGAATTGCGCGTTGCCTCGGGCTTTCATCCTCTACCAAAATCTTCCATCATCTTCACAAACTGCTCGAACAGGTACGCCGAGTCGTGGGGCCCCGGCGAGGCTTCGGGATGATACTGCACACTAAAGAGCGGAAGCGATTTGTGCCGCAGCCCCTCCAGCGTTTGGTCGTTCAGGTTCATATGGGTCAGCGCCACCTCGCTCGCCTTGAGCGAGTCCGGGTCCACCGCGAAGCCATGGTTCTGCGCGGTGATTTCCACCTTCTGGGTCTCCAAATTGAGGACGGGGTGATTCCCGCCATGGTGGCCGAATTTCAGTTTATAGGTTTTCCCTCCCAGCGCCAGCCCGATGATTTGATGGCCAAGGCATATACCGAAAATGGGCACGCGGCCCATCAGGTCGCGGACTACTTGCGCGGCATACACCACCGGCTCAGGGTCCCCCGGGCCGTTCGATAGGAACACGCCGTCCGGTTTAAGATCAAGCACATCCGCGGCGCCGGTTGGCGCGGGCACGACGGTCGCGCGGCACCCCACATCCACCAGTCGGCGCAAGATATTCTGCTTGATTCCGTAGTCGAACGCGACCACGTGAAAGCGCGCGGAAGTTTCCGGGGCTTGTGATGCCCGATAGATATCGCGCGACGGCTCCTCCCAATGGTAGCGCGTGGGAGTGGTGACGCGGCTAGCCAGGTCGAGGCCCACCATGCTGGGCGAGGCTTTCGCCTTGGCCACCAGACTGGCTTCGTCGTGGTCGGTTGTGGAGAGGACGCCGCGCATGGCCCCGTATTTTCGCAGGTGGCGCACCAACGCCCGTGTATCGATGTTCGAGATTACCGGAATGCCATGGTCCGCCAAGAACGAAGAAACCTCTTCCACGGAGCGCCAATTGCTGGCCGCCTCCGCCAATTCGCGCACCACCAATCCCTCCGCGTAGGGGTGCGGCGCTTCGCAATCCAAGGGGTTCGTCCCGTAATTGCCGATGTGCGGGTAAGTGAGGATGACGATCTGGCCGGCGTAGGAAGGGTCGGTGAGGATTTCCTGGTAACCGGAGAGGGAGGTATTGAAAACGACTTCGCCAAAACGTTCGCCGGAGGCGCCGTAGGCGCGCCCTCGGAAGACCCGGCCATCTTCTAAGGCGAGAACCGCCTCCATCTGCTCTCCGTGAATTGCAGAACCGCGGCCATGCCTCTTGAACTCTCAGCTTTCAGCGAGCGGCCACCCAGCAGCCGTTTTATGTTTTCGGGCCATTCAGCGATCGTCTCTGCCCTCCGGTTGTTCGACTGACGGCTGCCAACTGACCGCTGAAAGCCTAGTTTAATCCAACGACCCCATTTGGCTAAAGGGCCAATAGACGAACACCGCCTTGCCGTAGATATACTTGCGATCCACCGTGCCCCAGACACGGCTGTCGTTGGAGGAACTGCGGTGGTCGCCGAGCACGTAGTAGTGGTTGTCTTCGACGCGCACGGGAGGATAGCTCTGGCGGTCCAAGTACCCCGCGGGCACGTAGGGTTCCTCCAACGGCTTGCCATTCACCAGCACCCGCCCGTCCTCAATGCTGACTACTTCTCCCGGCAAGCCGACCACCCGCTTGATGTAAGACTTGGAAGGGTCCAGCGGATACCAGAAGACCACGATGTCCCCGCGCTGGATCGGCTCGAAACGATAAATGAATTTGTTGATGAAGATTCTCTCGTGGTTTACCAGGTGGGGCATCATGCTGGTGCCTTCCACCTGCACCGGCTGGTAGAGGAAAACGATCACGATGAAGGCCAGCAGGATGGAAAGGATGAGGTCGCGCAGCCAATAGCGAGTCTCAAAGAACGCCCGTCGCGAATTGGCGGAAGTCTTGGTCGCGTCCGTCATGTGGAAGGATAACCCGTTCAACCCCTGCCCACTGATTGCAAGTTTCTTTTATACCATATCTCGGCGAACCTCCGCCACCTCCCAAAATCGGTCGCGGAAAACCGGGCGGCCCTCTTCGAATCGCGGGGCTGGCGCAGACGGCTGATTTTTGCGGTCTGCGTGGTCTCGGAGGGACGGACTGCCGGCACGCCAGAAAAGCTTCGCTGCGCGAAATCGCAGACGCTACAATATAAGCGTCTGCGCCAGCCCACGACACAAGAATCGTGTCGTGGCTACGTGCTTAAAGAATGGGGGCAGGCCGCTTTTGAAAAAAACAAAAAAAGGAACAACTCGCAGGCAACAAAAGCCCGGCTCGCGCGCGAAGAAGGCGGACGGAGAAAGCGCTGTGCTCGCGAACATCGCCGCGATGCCGGGACCGGATCGGGCCATCGGCGAGCGGCTGCATGCGATCATCAAAGCCAACGCGCCAGCCCTCTCGCCGAGACTCTGGTACGGGATGCCCGCCTATGCCAAGGCCGGCAAGATCGTCTGCTTCTTCCAAAGCGCGGCGAGATTCAAGATGAGATACGCGACGTTCGGCTTCATGCACGAGGCGAACCTCGACGAAGGCACCATGTGGCCGACCGCCTTCGCGCTGAAGGATTTGGCTGCCGCCGAAGAGGCAAGGATTGGCGCGCTCGTGAAGAAAGCGGTGAGCAAGTAGCGCGCACCATCATCCGTAGCGCAGACCGCTGATTTTTGCGGTCTGCGTGGTCCCGAAGAAAGAGCCGCAGAGTTTCAACAACCGAAACTCTGCGCTACATTAGGTGCGAGAGTTGGGGTGCACATGAAAAGGTCCGTCCCGGAGGAATCTGCCTCTCGATTAATCGACCAGAAGATCAAGGCACTTGGGGACTGGCGGGGTGAGACGCTCTCGCGGCTCCGCACTCTGATCAAGCAAGCCGACCCGGAGGTGGTCGAGGAGGTGAAATGGAGGAAGCCGTCGAACCCCGCCGGGGTTCCGGTGTGGTACCACGACGGGATCATTTGCACCGGCGAGACCTATCGGAACCATGTGAGGCTGACCTTCGCCAAGGGAGCCGCGCTCGAGGACCCTTCCGGTCTATTCAACTCCGGCCTCGAAGGGAATGTCAGGCGCGCCATCGACCTCCGCGAAGGCGACAAGGTCAATGAGGCGGCCTTCATGGATCTCATCCGCGCTGCAGTGACGCTCAATCTCCAGGGCAAGAGCAAGTAGCGCCGGCCATCATCCGTAGCGCAGACCGTCCCGCGCCTGCGGGATCGCGGTACTTCACGGCGTCGCCAAACGCCATAGGCTACTCTTCGCGGTTCGGGATGCGCGTTACAGAAAGGACGCGGATCCGTCAGCCGACGGATGGTCCGCGCTACACTTGCTACACACCGTCCTCCGAATTTCGATTTTCGAGTTTCGAATTTCCATTTTCTGTTTTTTCGGTCGGCGCAATATGGTGTTACTTTCCTGAGCATGATAAGGTAGCAGGCGCGTCAAACCTGCATGCCACAAGCAACCCGTCATTTCAGGAAAGTGAGAAACGTTGGAACGCCAGGCTACTGGCGGAGGAGTGCGCGCGGCTGCATCCTGGCCGCTTTTTTCATGGTGCTATCGGCAGGACCCCTTCCCGGCCAATCCGACCCGCCTCCCTCACCGCCCCCGGCCATCATTCAGAGCACCGCTCCGCCGGCGCCCTACTGGGCCAATCGCGGAGTGTGGAATCTCGGAGTCCAACTGGGTTTCGGGCTGCAAACCCCCATCCCGCACGATATCTCTCACATCGTGCTGCTCATCGCCCAGCCGCAGTTGGGTTTGATTGTGCATGATTACGCCGCGCCGCGGTGGCACGTCACGCGGCTTGAGGTGGTCAACGAAGGCATTTTCGGCAACGCCCTCCATCCCGGCGGACGGCTGGCTGGATACGCGCTCTTGTTTCGCGCGGACGGCAAGAATCGCGGGCATGTGGTGCCGTTCTTCGATTTAGGCGGGGGACTGCAGCGGACCACGCTGGCAACACGCGCTCCGGAACTGAGTGGGCGAACTCAGTTCTCACCGCAAGGGGGAGGGGGGATTCAATACTTTTTCAATCCGCAGCGGGCGCTGGTTCTGGAATACCGCTTCATGCACATGTCCAACGCCGGCCTCGTCCCGCCCAACCGCGGCTTCGACGCCAACATGATTACCATCGGATTCCGCTGGCTGCGCCGCCCCCACCCTGCGGGCTGGCAGCCGTCCATGCGCCGCGCGCACGGATTAATTCATCGACTCTTCGGCGCGGACTGACTGCAATCCGGCTCGGTGAGTGGAGACGATTTCCTCAGAGGGATCCTTGAACCTCAGGGCAGGAGCTAACCAGAGGAATCCTTGACCTTTTCGGCGGCGCGGCGCTCCAAGGGCCGGTTGTCAACGCGCACGCCCGGGGCGAGCGCTTCGAAAATGCGGCGCTGTTCGCGCGAGAGGCGGGTTGGCGTCACCACGGCAACCGTAACATAGAGATCTCCCTGCCCTCGGCCGTCGAGGCTCGGCATGCCGCGTCCCCGCAGCCGGAACACCGACCCGCTCTGCGTCCCCTCCGGGATCTTTATCCGGTCCGGCCCCGAAAGCGTAGGGACCTTCAACTCCACACCTAAGCTTGCCTGGCTGATCGAGACGGGGACGGTGCAATAGAGGTGGGTGCCCCGGCGCTCGAAATAAGCATGCTCCCGCACTCTCACGATGACGTAGAGATCGCCCGGCGGGCCGCCATGTTCACCTGCCTCGCCTTCTCCGCTGACCCGCAGGCGAGTCCCGTCATCCACGCCGGGGGGAATCTTGAGCCCCAAAACCTTCTCCTCGCGCAACCGGCCTTTGCCTTGACAGGTGGCGCAGAGTTCGGAGATGACTTGGCCCGCTCCTCCGCAGTGCGGACAGGTGCGGGTAATTGTGAAAAACCCTTGCTGATGGCGGAGTTGGCCGCGGCCGCCGCAGGAGGGACAACTCGAGGGCATGCTGCCCTTCTTCGCGCCCGTCCCGTGGCAAACCGTGCAAAGATCCCAGCGCGGTATCTTGATGCGGGTTTCCAGGCCCCGCGCGGCCTCTTCGAGAGAAATCTCCATGTCGTACCGCAGGTCCGCTCCACGCGTGGCGCGGGTGCGCGAACGCGCGCCTCGTCCGAACAAGTCCCCGAAACCGAAGAAGTCGCCGAAGATATCCTCAAAGTCGGAGAAAATCGTCGAGGAGAGGTCGGGCGACCAGCCGGCGCCGGAGTTCACCGCGGCGTGGCCATAGCGGTCATAGGCGGCCCGCTTCTGCGGGTCGGCGAGGATGCTATACGCTTCGGTGATCTCCTTGAATCTTTCTTCCGAGGCTTCCTTGTTATCAGGGTTGCGGTCGGGGTGGTACTGGAGGGCCAGCTTGCGATAGGCGCTCTTGACCTCCGGCTCGGAGGCGTTCCGGCCCACGCCCAGCACTTCGTAATAGTCGCGTTTCTGATTCAAACTCATCCCCAACTAACTCGGGGGCTCGGCGGGTGAGACCCCGCCTTCAGGCAACTCGTCCGTTACCGCCGGCCTCCGGCACTGGCATGCCCTTCCGAGGATTTCGAGGGATTCTGCTCGCGAGGGGCGACTGCAACCTTTACAATCGCCGGCCGCAGCAGGCGGTCGCGGAGCTTGTAGCCCCGCTGCAGTTCCTCGACCACCTCCTGGTCATTGCCTTCGCGCGCCTCTACGGTCTCGACCGCTTGGTGCAGGTGCGGATCAAATCGCTTCCCCTTCGCCTCAATCGGCACCAAGCCCGCGCGCTTAAGCACGCCCTGCAAATCCCGATAAATCATTTCCATGCCCTGGTAGACGGATGCGGGGACGCTCGGCTCGCGATGGGTCATGGCGCGCTCAAAACTATCCAGCGTGGGCAACATAGCGCGAATCAGGTCCTCCGCGGCGTAATGGCGGAACTCTTCCTTTTCCCGTTGCACCCGCTTGCGGAGATTCTCCAACTCGGCCTGCTTCCGGAGCAGACGGTCGTAAAGCTGGGCCTTTTCCTCGCGCAGCTTTTCATACGCAGGCTTTAGCTCGGCGGGCTCGCCAGGCGCAACCGCGCCCGCAGTTTCCGCGGGGCGAAGGGGCGAGTTGTTCTCAGGAGGGCTCGGCGTTTCGGCCTCCCCGGTTTCGGTTTGCCGTTTCACAGGCAAGTCCTTGTCATTGTCCATAGCTGTTCAATTCTATAACGTCTTGAAGAATTCGCCCAGAGACTCACCCTTTTTCAACTCCAACCAGCCAAGCAAGCGCCCTGGGGCGCGTCTGATTGTTCGCCTGAGCGCGCAGCCTGACTACGGCGCCTTCAGCCGCCGGCGCCGGACATCTCCCCTCGGCGCAATCACGGGATGTTAAGGGGCACCATGTGGAAAGTTGGAACGGCGTCCGCAACCCCTCTTCGAACTAACACTATGTGCCGGGACTCGTGTCCCCCGCCTCGCCTCGCAGGGAGGCGCCGGCCGGTAAAATCACCTCAGTTGGAACTGAGGAGCCGACTGCACAATTGAGCGGTGTAATCAACGGTACCGATGGCGCGGTCATATTCCATGCGGGTGGGGCCCACAACGCCCAGGGCACCCACGGCACGATCGCGATACCGAAGGGGGGCCACGATGAGCGTGCAATGCCGCATCTGCTTTTCGGAGTTCTCGCCTCCAATCAGGATGCGAACTCGGTAAGCCGGAGTTTGCAGGCAGGCGCCCAGAATCTTGATGAGCCGAGCCTTCTCTTCAAACGTCTCCATCAGCTCCTTGATATAGCTAGCGTCTTCAAATTCCGGCCGATCCAGGATCCTGGCCGTCCCGTCCACAAAAAGCGGCCCCGCCTCTTCATTGCCGGCCAGCGCTCCCCACATGCACAAGGTGGCTACGTTGTGAAGCAGGCGGTCGCAGAGAATTTTGTCCGCCTCCATGCGCTTGAAGATTTCCAGGCGAATAGTTCCGAGCGACCAGCCGCGAAACTCCTGGTTCAGGAACT
>Ga0187771_10000428_pt1 | contig 25814 bp, 21 predicted proteins | sample 0116_SJ02_MP15_1_FD_133139 | JGI IMG/M metagenome (GOLD analysis project Ga0187771, IMG submission 133139) | Tropical peat soil microbial communities from peatlands in Department of Meta, Colombia - 0116_SJ02_MP15_10_MG | ecosystem: Environmental > Terrestrial > Soil > Wetlands > Peat | place... | reverse complement strand
GAGCCTGCCCGCCTCACCGGCCTCCAGCCCCACCGCCACCTGGCGCCGGTTGGTGGCGCCCGCCTCGGCGAGCGCGGCGAGGCGCTTCTCGATGGCCTCTCGCTCCCGGGCTGCGGCCCGGTCGCGGGTCTCGAGCTGAGCCGTCTCCCGGTCGAGGGCCTCCGACTGCTCGGCGAGGAAGGCGCTGATCGCGCTCCCGGCCTGGACATCGGCGGTGCCCCGGGCCACGGCGCGGGCGACGGAGCGTCCGCCGGCCGCCGCGAGGGCGCCCAGGAACGTCCGGCGCAGCGACACCGAATCACGGCGGCGCGTCCTCTCCCGCGCCTCCTCCTCCAGCGCCTCGAGGCCTTGCCGGAGAGCCAGGATCTCGGGGTTCTGGGTCTGGTCGAGGAACACGGTCCGCACATCCGTGGAGAGCAGACGCACGGGCACGGTGGCGCTGGCGTCGGCGCGCACCGAGCCCTCGATCAGCGCCGCGGGAAGGTCGTCGATCACGACCTCCTGGGTTCCCGGCTTCAACTCCAGCTGGCCGCGCCTGACCACCTCGGCTCGGTCCTGGAAGACCGTGACCTCGCCGATCGGCAGGGTCTCTCGCGCCTCACCCGCGGGTGCCGTCATGGCCGCATTCTGCCGCGCTTGCCCGCCCGGACACCACTGCCCAGATGATCACGGGTCGAGCCCCTCGCGTCTTCACCGGTCCCTGACCTGGCGCCTTCCCGCCTCGCTGACGCGGACCTGGGCGCCGGTATACTGGCCCCGTCTCCGTCCCCCGCTCGGCGTCAAGGGAGACCGGACGTGCGGAGAGCCGTTGGCTTTGGCAGGACCCCAGCGCTGTTCGACTGCACCGCGGTGACGACGCGGACCCGAGCCGGCGGCGCGCCCCTGGTCGCGGAGGCAGGTGCGGGGCATCCGGGTGGGTAGACGTGGTTTCCGCTTCGCCGCGCCGATCAGGGACAGGCTGATGGACGGCGAGCGGATGCACGAGGAGTGCGGACTCTTCGGGGTGTTCGCTCCGGGAGAGGATGTCGCCAACCTCACCTACTTCGGCCTCTATGCACTCCAGCATCGCGGCCAGGAGTCGGCGGGCATCGCGGTGAGCAACGGCCTCGACATCGTGATGCACAAGGACATGGGGCTGGTGTCCCAGGTGTTCGACACCGAGGTTATGCAGGACCTGGCCGGCGACATCGCCATCGGGCACACGCGCTACAGCACCACGGGCAGTCCGCGACTCCCCAACGCCCAGCCGATGCGCTTCGAGCACAGCCAGATCGGCCCCGTCGTGCTCGCCCACAACGGCAACCTGATCAACGCCGGTGACATCCGAGCGGAGCTCGCCGGTGAGGGGCTGGAGTTCGTCTCCACCAGCGACACCGAGGTGCTCGGCCGTCTGCTGACCCGGACCCCGGGCCGGAGCCTGGACGCGGTGCTCCGGCGGAGCCTGCCCCGGGTTCACGGCGCCTACTGCCTGCTCTTGCTGACCCGCGACTCCCTGGTGGCCGCCCGCGACCCGCTCGGGATCCGACCTCTCTGCCTGGGACGGTACGGCGACGCCGAGGCGCCTGGAGGCTCCGGGTACATCATCACCAGCGAGACCTGCGCGCTCGACGTGATCGGCGCCAACTTCGTCTGCGAGATCGATCCCGGTGAGATCGTCACCATCGACGCGGCCGGGATGCGCAGCACCAAGATCCCGTCCGAGCAGACCAAGCGCGCGATGTGCTCCTTCGAGTTCATCTACTTCGCCCGGCCGGATTCGGTGATGCAGGGCGAGTCGCTCTACGAGGCCCGGCGCGAGATGGGCCGCGAGCTGGCTCGGGAGTCCCCGGCCGAGGCCGACGTGGTGATCACCCTCCCCGACTCGGGGACTCCGGCGGCGATCGGCTTCGCCGAGGAGTCGGGGATCCCCTTCGCCGAGGGGATGATCAAGTCCCGGTACATCACCCGGACCTTCATCCAGCCATCGCAGCGGCTGCGCGAGGCGGGCATCCGGCTCAAGTTCAACCCGATGCGGCACGTGCTCGATGGTCAGCGGGTCGTCCTGGTGGACGACTCCATCGTCCGCGGGACCACCAGCGGGAAGATCGTCGACGCCCTCCGGCGGGCGGGGGCGACCGAGGTCCACATGAGGATCGCCTCGCCTCCCATCATGTGGCCCTGCTTCATGGGCATCGACATCGCCTCCAGAAACGAGCTGATCGCCGCCAACCACAGCATCGAGGAGGTGAGGCGGCTCCTCGGCGCCGACTCCCTCCGCTACCTGAGCATCCAGGGGCTGCGCCAGGCCATGGAGGACCCGGAGGCGCACAGCTTCTGCTACGCCTGCTTCACCGGGAGCTACCCGGTGCCGGTGCCCATCCAGCTCGAGATGGACAAGCTGGCCCTGGAGCAACCGGCGGTCCCCGCACCCCTCCACTTCTGACCGGAGGGGCGAAGCCTGCCCATCGCCCGGCTACCATCGGTGCGATGGCCGGCCGCAACCTTTCCGAAAACCTGGTTCCGCTAGCGTGGCTCGCGGTGGCTGAGGTGGAGATCCGCTGAAAGATGGCCGATGACGGTCCCACCGGCGCGGCCGGGCAGGACGAGCCACCGGGTGGCTGGGGGCCGTACCCGGGCGGGCAGGGTGCCTCCCCGGGCGGCTGGGGGCCGTACCCGGGCGGGCAGGGTGCCTCCCCGGGTGGCGGGGGCCCTTACCCCGGCGGGCAGGGGGCTTCCCCGGGCGGCTGGGAGCCGCCTCCGGCTGGCCAGGTTCCTCCCCCTGGCGGCGGGGGTCCCCCTCCGGGCTGGGCACCGCCGGGATGGGGCCAGCCGGCCCCGGGCCCCTGGCCGGGCAGTACCAGCCAGGGAGGCGCATTCCAGGGCGCGCCGCCCGGACCCATCCCGCCGAGACGGAGACCGAAGCTGGTCGCCCTTCTCCTGGTGGGTGCCCTGATTCTCGCCGGCGGGGTCGGCACCATCTCGGCCCTGCTCACCAAGGGCAGCCCGGCCAGCTCGTCGACCAACGGCGGCCAGACCGGCTCGCCGAGCTCCAGCCCATCTCCCTCCCCTCAGAGCTCGGCGGCCGCCCAGGCTCAGGCCCTCTACCGGCAGGTGGTCGCCGCCTCAGAGCAGTCGATCGGCTTCCACTACGTCGACGTCTCCACCCAGAGCAGTCCGGGTGGCGCCGCCTTCACCGAGACCATCACCGGCGACGCCGGCCAGAGCCAGGGGACCCAGCAGATCACCCTGAGCGCCACGCCGGCGGATTGCGGGAACGAGCAGTTCACGCTGATCCTGACCTCGGACGGGACGGTCTACTTCCAGGGCAACAGCGCCGCTCTCAAGGATCAGGTGGGGGTCTCGAGCGCGAGCCTGAACGGCAAGTGGATCCAGGTCCAGATCGGCGAGGGCCCCTACCAGCAGCTGGAGGTGGGGATCACCGTCGCCTCGCAGCTCCAGGAGGACACCTTCATCCCATCCTCGGTCCAGCAGGTGACGGGCAGCGGGGGCGTCTCTCTCACCAGGATCAACGGCACCATCCCGGCGACCCAGGACAGCCCCCCGGCCGCCGCCTACTTCGAGGTCACCACCGGATCGACGCTGCCGGTGTCATTCGTCTCCACCGTGAACCTGGACAACGTCACCTCCAGGATGACCAGCACGTTCACGAAGTGGGGAACCGCGCCATCCGTGAGCGCCCCTGCGTCCTCGACCGGGTGGTCCGCCCTCGGTGCCTCGCCGCCCGCCAGCGGCAGTTACGGTGGCGGGTGCACGTCGCCGACGGCGGGCCCCAGCCCGACCCCCAGTCCCGGTTCCGGCGGCGGCCTCTAGGCAAGCCGGCTCCGGCGCACCGCCTTCAGCTCGACGGCCAGCTCTGCCCGTTCCCGAGAAACGGGATCCGCTCAAGGATCGCGAAGATGACCGGGGCAACCCGGCTCTCGACCAGCTGGACGTGCAGGCTCTGCAGGAAGCCGAGAGGAGCGTTGAGCTGGCTCAGCTGGGCGGCCGGGGCGGTGGAGCTGCCCAGGCGCTGCTGGAGCGCCTGGAGCTGGGCGGGGTCGAGGAGGATCGCCGTCCCTGGATTGGCGGGCAGGAGCCGCTCGACCTCGGAGACCTCCTGCGCCGAGACGGTCGCCGCCGAGACCACCGGCCTGGCCGCCTGGTCCAGGGTCACCATCCCGCTCAGCACGATGAAGATGGCGACCAGGGCCAGGACGGCGCTGACCAGCGCGCCGCCCACGCGGTCCAGGGTGCCGACCACCGGGATGTGGCGGATGAACATCCTCCCCACTAGCCGTGCCGCGAGGATGCCCGCCAGCCCGAAGGCCAGCACCAGCACCAGGCCCATGAAGGGCCGCCAGCCCGGGCTGGGCGCGAACCTGGCCGCCACCGACGGATGTCCGAAGCCGACCACCACCCCGGCGACGATGAAGGCCCAGGTGATCACCGGGCCGATCAGGCCACGCCACCAGCCGGTGATCAGGGCGAGCCCGAGAACGACCAGGATGCCGATGTCGATGTCGCTCACGGCCGCCCATGGTATTCGCAAATCCACGCCGGGTCGGCATCCGGAGCCGATCGCCGCCGGCCGCGGCCGCCGCAGCGGCTCGCCCGGGGGCTTCCGTAGACTTCGCGCGCAATGGGTGACCTCCGCTACGCGGATGCCGGCGTCGACATCGACGAGGGCGACCGCGCTGTCGCCCTGATCAAGCAGACGGTCAATGCCACCCACGGCCCGGAGGTGATCGGCGGCATCGGCGCCTTCAGCGGCCTCTTCGCCCTCGACCCCGGGCGGTGGCGGCAGCCGGTGCTGGTCTCGAGCACCGATTCGGTGGGCACCAAGGTCAAGATCGCGATCGCCACCGGCCGCCACCGCGGCATCGGCCATGACCTGGTCAATCACTGCGTCAACGACATCCTCTGCTGCGGCGCCGAGCCACTCTTCTTCCTCGACTACTACGCCACCGGGCGGCTCTCGCCGGAGCATCTCGCCGAGGTGGTCACCGGGGCCGCCGAGGCCTGCCGCGATGCCGGATGTGCCCTCATCGGGGGCGAGACCGCCGAGATGCCCGGCCTCTACGCGCTGGGCGACTACGACATCGCGGGCTTCATCGTCGGCGGCGTGGAGCGGGACGAGATCGTCGACGGCCGGCGCATCGAGGTGGGCGACATCGTCCTCGGGCTGCCCAGCAGCGGGTTGCACACCAACGGCTATTCGCTGGTCCGCCACATCCTGGCCGGTCGGGAGATCGGCTGGGACGCGGTGCTGCCGGGCACCGCCGGTCCGATCGCGGACCTGCTGCTCGAACCCCACCGCTGCTACCTGCGGGCGATCCGTGAGGTGCGCTCCCGGGTCGAGCTGCGCGGCATGGCTCACATCACCGGAGGGGGCCTGCTGGGCAACGTTCCCCGCATCCTCCCCGAGGGCACGGCCGCCGCCATCGAGCGCGCCGCGTGGACGGTGCCCTCGCTCTTCACCACGATCGAGTCGGTGGGCGGCATCCAGCCCGAGGAGATGTGGCGCACCTTCAACATGGGGATCGGGATGGTGGTGGTGGTCGCCGCGGATCAGGCGCACCGAGCCGGCGAGGTCGCGGCCGGCCTGCCGCTGATCCGGATCGGCCGGATCGTCGCCCAGGATGACGGCCACCGGGTGGTGCTGCGCTGATGGTGAGCGCCGAGAATCGAGTCAGGGTCGGAGTGCTGGTGTCGGGCCGGGGCACCAACCTCGAGGCGCTCTGCGCCGCGGCCGCGTCCCCCGACTTCCCCGCCCACCTGGTCCTGGTGATCAGCAACCGCGGGGACGCCGGGGCCCTGGAGATAGCGGCCCGCCGGGGCATCCCCGCCGAGGTCATGGCGCTCAGCCAGTTCGAGCACGACGGCCAGGCCCGCGACCGGGCCATGCGCGACCGCCTCCGCCTGGCCGGCGTCGAGCTGGTGGTCTGCGCCGGCTACAACCGGATCCTCACCGACGAGTTCCTGGCGGCGTTTCCCGACGCGATCCTGAACGTCCATCCCTCATTGCTCCCTGCCTTCGGGGGAGGCATGCACGCGGTGGAGGAGGCGCTGGAGTACGGGGTGAAGATCACCGGCTGCACCGTGCAGCTGCTCGAGCCGGGCATCCCGGACGGCGGGCCGATCATCGTCCAGCGGGCGGTGGAGGTGCGCGAGGACGACGACCCCGAGAGCCTGCGGCAGCGCATCCACGAACAGGAGTGGATTGCCGTGCCTCAGGCGGTCCGGCTCTGGTGCGAGGGGCGGCTCCGCCGCCAGGGCCGGGTGGTCAGAATCGCCGGCGGCGGACAGAGGGTGACGCCATGAGAGCGCTGATCGGGGTGAGCGACAAGACCGGGCTCGTCGAGCTCGCCGGCGGTCTGCACGCCTGCGGGGTCGAGCTGATCGCGACCGGCAACACCGCCCGGGTGATCGCCGCCGCCGGGATCCCGGTGCGCCAGGTCAGCGAGGTCACCGGGGCGCCGGAGATGCTGGACGGCCGGGTCAAGACCCTGCATCCCGCCATCCACGCCGGCATCCTGGCCCGGCGGGACCGGCCCGACCACCTGCGCACCCTCGAGGAGCACGGCTACCTGCCCATCGACCTGGTGGTGGTCAGCCTCTACCCGTTCTCCGCCACGGTGGCCTCCGGCGCCGACCCCGAGACCGTGGTCGAGAACATCGACATCGGTGGCCCCACCATGATCCGGGCGGCGGCCAAGAACAGCGACGCGGTCGCGGTGCTGGTCTCGCCCTCCCAGTACGGGGGGGTGCTCGGGGAGCTGCGGGAGACCGGCGCGGTGAGCCCGTCGACCCGCAAGCGGCTGGCTGCCGAGGCCTTTGCCCACGTCGCCGCCTACGACACCGCGGTCGCCGGCTGGCTGGCCCGGCAGTCCCCGGCGGAGGGCATGCCTCACCACCTGACCACCGGGGGCGAGATCATCGCGGAGCTCCGCTACGGCGAGAACCCCCATCAGCGCGGTGCCCTCTATGCGACCCCGGGACGGCCCGGCGGGGTCGCCCACGCTCGGCAGATCCAGGGCCCGGGGCTCTCGTTCACCAACTGGTTGGATGCCGATGCGGCGGTCAACCTGGTCTCGGAGTTCACCGAGCCAGCGGCCGCCGTGATCAAGCACACCAACCCGTGCGGCTTCGCCACCGGGGATTCTTCGCTCGCCGCCTACCGCCGGGCCTACGACTGCGATCCCCGCTCCGCCTACGGAGGCATCGTCGGGCTCAACCGGCAGCTGGACCTGGAGACCGCCCAGGAGCTGGCCCGCACCTTCCTGGAGATGGTGATCTGCCCCGGCATCGACCCCGACGCCGCGGCCCGGCTGGCCCGCCGCGAGCGGCTCCGGGTGATGGTGCTCGGCGCTTCCGCCGACTCCGCCTACGACGTGCGCAGCCTGGGCGGCGGGCTGCTGGTGCAGACCCGGGACCGGGTGGTGCTCGACCGGCACACGATGCGGATGGTCTCGGAGCGAGCCCCGACCGAGGCCGAGTGGGACGACCTCCTGGTCGCCTGGAGGGTGTGCCGGCACGTCAAGTCCAATGCCATCGTCATCGTCAAGGAGCGGATGGCTGTCGGCGTGGGCGCCGGCCAGATGTCCCGGGTGGAGTCGGCCGAGCTGGCCGTGAACCGCGCCGGCGAGCGGGTGGCTGGAGCGGTGGCCGCCAGCGACGCCTTCTTTCCGATGCCCGACGGCCTCGAGACGCTGGCCAGGGCCGGCGTGCGGGCGGTCATCCACCCCGGCGGCTCCAAGAACGACGACGCGGTCACCGCGGCTGCCAACGCCCTGGGGGTGAGCATCGTCCTGACCGGGGAACGTCACTTCCGCCACTGAGGCGCCGAGGTCCTGGGCGGCCCGCTTCTGGTCGCCGCCGGGCTGACCTCGGTGCGCCGCCACGACCCGCGGCTGAGCGAGAGCCGGAGCTCTTCCACCTGCCTCCCAGGTTTCGGGCATGAACGTCCCAAACTGGGGGGGCAGCGCCTGGGGTGCGCCGGGCTCCGGTCCCGGTGGTACGGCCCGGGCCCCGACCCTCGGGATGTGAGCGCCGGATCCAGGGTCAGCCAGCCCGCAGGCTCACCGTGCTCGCCCGGCCACGTCGAGGCCGGCTCGAGGCCGGCGAGCGGGCCCGCCGGTCAGCGTGCGGAGCGGGCGCGCAGCCCCTTCTCCGCCTTGGCCTGGTCGGCGACGCAGTACCGGGCGGCCGGCATCGCCTCCAGCCGGCCCTCGGCGATCTCCTGGCCGCAGATCTCGCAGAGCCCGTATCGGCTGGCGTCGATCCGGCTGAGGGCGGCCTCGACCTCGGCGAGCTCGGCCCTGACCCGCTGCTCGACCGATGTATCCAGTTCCCGGTTCAGGGTCTCGGCAGCCTGCTCGGCGGGGAGCTGGTCGGGCTTGACGCCCTCCTGGGCCCCCGAGCCCCGCCCGGCCGCGGAGAGGACATCCAGGAGCCGGGATCGTTCACTGTCCAGGCGCGCGCGCGCGGCCTCGATGTCCATGCTGTGCAAACCCTAACGCGCCGAGAGCGCCTGCGGTAGCCTCCCGGCGCTCCGGGCCCTGCTCACCGGCCTCCAGCCGAACGGGCTCCCTGGCTCCACCGCCCGCTCGCGGGCTGTCCGCGGGGTGTCCGCCACCGCTATTCCCCCTCCAGGACGAGCCAGACCACGGCGAGCGGGGGCAGGGTCATGGCCGCCGACCAGGGTAGGCCGTGCCACGGCTCCGGACCCGCCGTCACTCCCCCCTGGTTGCCCTGGTTGCTGCCCTCGTAGGCCTGGGAGTCGGTGTTGAGGACCTCGCGCCAGCGACCCGGCAGGGGCATCCCGACCCGGTAGCCGTGGTGGGTGACGGGACTGAGGTTGGCCACGCAGACCAGCCCGGGCCGGCCCCCGGCGTCGTACCGGGCGAAGCTGAGCACGTTCTGGTCGGCATTCCCGGCGTCGATCCAGCGGAAGCCCTCGGGTCCGTGATCGCGCTCCCAGAGGGCCGCGATCTCGCGGTAGCGGGCGCCCAGGTCCTTGACCAAGCGCTGTACCCCGCGATGGTCGGCGTGCTCCAGCAGGTGCCAGTCGATGGAGTGCTCATGACTCCACTCCGCGTACTGGCCGAACTCGTCCGACATGAACAGCAGCTTCTTGCCCGGATGCGCCCACATCCAGCCCAGCAGCGCCCGCAGGTTGGCGAACTGCTGCCAGCGATCGCCGGGCATCTTGCCGATCAGTGAGCCCTTGCCATGCACCACCTCATCGTGGGAGAGCGGCAGGATGAAGTTCTCGGACCAGGCGTAGAGGAAGGCGAAGGTCAGCTGGTGATGGTGGTAGCGCCGGAATACCGGGTCCTTGCTGAAGTATTCGAGCGTGTCGTGCATCCAGCCCATGTTCCACTTGAAGGTGAAGCCCAGGCCGCCGCCCACCGTGGGTCGCGACACTCCCGGCCAGGCGGTGGACTCCTCGGCGGCGGTGATGACCCCGGGAAAGTCGCCGTGGATCAACTCGTTGAACTCGCGCAGCAGGCTGATCGCCTCCAGGTTCTCGCGGCCGCCGTAGCGGTTGGGCAGCCACTGGCCGGCGCGCCTCGAGTAGTCGAGGTAGAGCATCGAGGCGACCGCATCGACGCGGAGCCCGTCGATGTGGAACTCCTCGACCCAGTACCTGGCATTGGCGAGCAGGAAGTTGCGGACCTCGTTGCGCCCGTAGTTGAAGACCAGGGTGCCCCAGTCGGGATGCTCGCCCCGCCTCGGGTCGATGTGCTCGTAGAGGCCGGTGCCGTCGAAGCGGGCCAGGGCCCACTCGTCGCGGGGGAAGTGGGCGGGGACCCAGTCGACGATGACGCCGATGCCCCGCCGGTGCAGGTGGTCCACGAAGAAGCGGAAGTCGTCGGGAGGGCCGAAGCGCGAGGTCGGCGCGTAGTAGCTGGTCACCTGGTAGCCCCACGAGCCCGAGTAGGGGTGCTCGCTGACCGGCATCAGCTCTATGTGGGTGAAGCCCATCTCGACGCAGTAATCGGCGAGCTGAGCGGCCAGGTCGCGATAGCCGAGGGCTTCGCCCTCGAGGGTGCGCCGCCAGGAACCGAGATGCACCTCGTAGACGGAGAGCGGGCGCTCCAGGAGCGGGCGCCGAGCGCGCTGCCGCAGCCAGTCAGCGTCTCCCCATGAATAACGGCTCTGCTCGACGATGCTGGCAGTCCGCGGCGGCACCTCGGCCCAGCGCGCCAGCGGGTCGGCGTGATCGACCCGGCGGGCGCCCGCCCCAGTGACCCGGAACTTGTAGCAGGTGCCGGCGCCGATGCCGGGGACGAAGAGCTCCCAGACCCCGGTGGAGCCGAGGGCGCGCATCGGTTGGACCCGTCCGTCCCAGCCGTTGGCGTCGCTGACCAGGCTGACGCCGCGGGCGTTGGGCGCCCACACCGCGAAGGCGACACCGGTCACCCCCTGGTGCTCGATGACCCGCGCGCCCAGGCGGCGCCACAGCTCCCGGTGGTGGCCCTCACCGATCAGGTGGAGATCGAGCTCGCCCAGGGTGGGCCAGAAGCGGTAGGGATCGTCCATCTCCCAGCTGGATACGGGGCTCTGGCAGCGGAGCCGGTAGCCGGGCAGCTCGGGAACCGGAACCGTGGCCTCGAAAAGGCCGCGGCCATCGATGCGTCGCATCGCCACCACCCCGCCGGCGTAGGCCACCTCCGCCTCGGTGACGTCGGGGTGCCAGAGCCGGACCACCACCGAGCCGCCGGCCGGGTGGGGTCCCAGCACCCGATGAGGATCGTGATGCGTCCCGGCGGCCAGCCGGTCGCAGTCGGCGGCCAGCGCGGGCCGCTGCAGGGTGGTCACGGTGTCCCCGCCACCAGGAAGCCGAGCGGGATGCTGACCCAATCGGGCCGGTGGCCCAGCTCGTAGACGACCTCGTAGACCGCCTTGCTCAGTTCGAAAGCCCGCAGGATCACCACCGTCGCCCCCTCATCGGGAAGCAGCCCGCTGCCGCCGATGCGCCCGAGGTAGGCGGCCCAGAACGCCTCCCGGTTGGCCTTGGCCCAGGCGTTGCCCGAAGCCAACAGGGGGTCCCAGAGCGGGTCGGTCGGCCGAATCCTCTCCGCCAGGGCGGCGGCCGCCGCGTAGTCGAAGGAGCGCAGCATCCCGGCGACGTCACGCAGCGGGGAGGCGCGATCCCGGCGTTCCTCGGCGTCCCGGGACGGCTCACCTCCGAAGTCGATGATCTTCCAGCCCTCGTCGGTGCGAAGGACCTGGCCGAGGTGGTAGTCGCCGTGATCGCGGATCGTCACTCCCCCGTCGTGCAGCCGGCGGAGGGCGTCGAAGCGCGCGGCGACGATCGCGCGCTTGTCGGTGAGCGGAGCCACCGCGGGGTTTCCCGAGCCGAGCAGCCGGTCCAGCTCGCGGGTCATCGTCGATGCCCAGCGATCGAGCTCGGCGGGGCCGGCGCGGGCGGGGGTCATGTCACCCGGCAGCGCCGGGTCAGCCAGGGCGACGTGGAGCTCTGCGGTCAGCTCGCCGAGGCGCGAGGCCTCCGCCTGGAAGGAGCCGCCCTGCTCCTCCACCAGCTCGTGGCGCTGCCGCGCCGAGGCGTGGCCGGCGTCCTCGGCGACGGCGTAGAGGTCGCGCAGCGAGGTCAGCGCCATCGCCCACCCCTCGGCGCCGTTCTCGAGGTAGGCCTGGAGGATCGCCTGGAGTCCCGGGAGCTCGCCAGGTCTCCGATAGCTGATGTGGCCGCGCAGCTCAGGGATGTGGGGAAAGTGGCGGGCCCCGAGGGCCTCGGCCATCTCCAGCTCCCGGGTCGCCCCCGGCTCCAGGCGGCGGCTCCACTTGAGGAAGTCACGCTGGCCGCGGACCAGGGCGGAGTTGCTCTGCTCGACGCCGAGAAGCCGGGGCGGATCGCCCGCCGCCACGTCGAGTTCCCGGAGGGCAACGCAGACCAGGGTGCCCCGGGCGGTGGCCAGCCGGCGCCTGTCCGCCAGCATCCGCCACAGCTCGGCGGCAGCCTCCGGGTCGGCCAGGGCGTCGTAGACGAGCAGCGTCGACCGGCCCCGAGCCACGGTGGCCACCAGGTGGTCGGCTCCCAGCTCGGAGACCGGGTGGGGCGCTGGCCGGATGCCCAGGGGGGCGCTGTACAGCTCGGATTCGCCGCCCTCGTAGGCGACCCGCCACAGGGTGTAGAGGACGGTGGGGCGCTCCTCGCGCATCACCCCGACGTCGTCGAGGTCGATCCGGGCCACGCGGCGCTCCTTGCCGCCGAACCAGCGGACCCGGAGCAGCCAGGCACGGATCGCGTCCGTCGCCTCGGCGATGCCGAAACGGTCCAGGCTCAGCGGGCTCGGATCGGAGCTGACGCTCACCGGCGGGGCTCGGCTGACGGCGCGCCGGCCATCGCATTCCCTTCCTCGGTCGCCTGATCTCGGCTCACGGCAGGTTCTCTATGGTGAACCAGTAGAACCCATGGGGGGCCAGGGTCAGCAGGTAGGGCAGCTCGCCGATCTTGGGAAAGTGGACCTTGCCCAGCATCTCCACCGGGGTCATCCCGGCGTAGCGGCGGAGGTCCAGCTCCACCGGTTGGGCGAAGCGCGACAGGTTGTTGACGCAGAGGACGACGTGCTCCTCCTGAGCGCGCAGGTAGGCGAACACCGATGGGTTGGCGGCGTCGAGCGCTTCGAAGCTGCCCATCCCGAAGACCGGCCAGCGCTGGCGCACGGCGATGAAGCGCCGCAGCCAGTGCAGCAGTGAGGACTCGTTGCGGCGCTGGGCCTCGACGTTGACCGCCGGATAGCCGTAGACCGGGTCCATCAGCGGTGGCAGGTAGAGCTGGGCGAAGTCGGCGCGGCTGAACCCGCCGTTGCGGTCGTCGCTCCACTGCATCGGGGTGCGCACCCCGTCACGATCGCCGAGGTAGATGTTGTCGCCCATCCCGATCTCGTCCCCGTAGTAGAGGATCGGGCTGCCGGGCAGGGAGAGCAGCAGACCGTAGAACAGCTCCATCTGGCGCCGGCCGTTGCCCACCAGCGGCGCCAGGCGGCGGCGGATGCCCAGGTTCAGCTTCATGCGCGGATCCCGGGCGTACTCCTGCCACATGTAGTCGCGCTCCTCGTCGGTCACCATCTCCAGGGTCAGCTCATCGTGGTTGCGCAGGAAGAGACCCCACTGCGAGGTGCGGTTGGGCAGGGCTGGGGTGCGCTTCAGGATCTCGGTGATCGGATAGCGCTGCTCCTGGCGCAGCCCCATGAACATCCGGGGCATGAGCGGGAAGTGGAAGCACATGTGGCACTCCGGGTGCTCCTCGCTGCCGAAGTAGGTGACCACGTCCTCGGGCCACTGATTGGCCTCGGCCAGCAGGATCCGGTCACCGCCGTACTCCCTGTCGATGGTGGCCCTGAGATCGGCGACGAAGCCGTGGGTCTCGGGCAGGTTCTCGCAGTTGGTGCCCTCGCGGGCGTAGAGGTAGGGGACGGCGTCGAGCCGGAATCCGTCCATGCCCAGGTCCAGCCAGAAGCGGCAGATGTTGCGGATCTCCTCATGGACCTTGGGGTTGTCGTAGTTGAGGTCGGGTTGGTGGCTGAAGAAGCGGTGGAAGAAGTAAGCCTGCGCCTGGTCGTCCCAGGTCCAGTTCGAGGTCTCGCTGTCGATGAAGATGATCCGCGCATCGGTGTAGCGGTTCTTGGTGTCCGACCACATGTAGTAGTCTCGATAGGGGGAATCGGGTGAGGACCGCGCCGACTGGAACCAGGGATGCTGGTCGGAGGTGTGGTTGAGGACCAGGTCCATGACCACCCGCATGCCCATGTCGTGGGCTCGAGCCACCAGCTCACGGACGTCCTCGACGGTCCCGTAGGCGGGCAGCACGCTGTAGTAGTCCTTGATGTCGTAGCCGCCGTCCCGCATCGGGGAGTCGTTGAAGGGCAGCAGCCAGATGCAGTCGACCCCCAGCCAGCGGAGGTGGTCCAGGTGCTGGATGAGCCCGCCGAAGTCACCGACACCGTCGTCGTCGCTGTCCGCGAAGCCGCGCACCAGAAGCTCGTAGAAGACCGCGTGCTTGGACCACAGCGGGTCGCGGCCCGCCGGAGCGGGTGCCGGCTCCGGCTGCCGGCGGAGCTCGGGCGGTGGGATGAGGGTGACGACAGCGGGACGATCAGCGCTCGCCGCGGTGGCGAGCTCCTCGGCGGAGGGGCCGCTGCCGGGGTTGACCCTCTCGGTCCGAGCGCGGTCCTGGAGATCCCCGCTCACTGCGGTCGCAGGTGAAGGACGTGGGCCGACTGCACCGCGGGGTCGAGGCGGACGTAGCTCTCCGGGCCCTGCCACACATAGGTGGCGCCGGTCAGCTCGTCGTGGGCCTCGAAGGGGACGCCGGCGGGGATCCCCAGGGCCTCGAGGTCCAGCCAGGTGGTCGCCGCCTGCGGGTTCAGCGGATCCAGGTTGAGGACCAGCAGCAGGACGTCGTCTCCGGATCGGCTCATCCGGCTGACACAGAGCATGTTGTCGTTCTTGACCTCCTGGACGCGGAGGGTGGGAAGCAGAGCGATCGCCTCGCGGTGGCGGTGCCGGATCTGGTTGAGCCGGGCGATGTAGGGAGCGAGGCTGTCGGGACGGTCCCAGTCCCGGGGCCGGAGCTGGTACTTCTCGGAGTCGAGGTACTCCTCGCTGCCCTCGCCGACCGCGATGTGCTCGCCCAGCTCGTAGCCGCTGTACATGCCCCAGGAGGGCGCCGTGATCGCCGCCAGGGTGGCGCGCACCCGGAACGCAGCCGGTCCTCCGTGCTGCAGATAGGCGTGCAGGATGTCGGGGGTGTTGACCCAGAAGTTGGGCCGGAACCAGTCCGCCTCGGGGCCCTGGGATAGCTCGGTGAGGTACTCGGTCAGCTCGATCTTCGAGGTGCGCCAGGTGAAGTAGGTGTACGACTGGCTGAAACCGACCTTGGCCAGGCGCTGCATGACCGCTGGTCGGGTGAAGGCCTCGGCCAGGAAGATCACATCGGGATCCGTTCGCCGGGTCTCGGCGATCAGCCACTCCCAGAACGCGAAGGGCTTGGTGTGAGGGTTGTCGACGCGGAAGATCCGGACGCCGTTGCCGATCCAGAAGCGCAGGATCTCGAGCAGGGCCGCCCACAGCCCGGCCCGATCCAGGGTGTCGAAGTCGAAGGGATAGATGTCCTGGTAGCGCTTCGGCGGGTTCTCGGCATAGCGGATGCTGCCGTCGACCCGATGGCGGAACCATTCCGGATGCTCCTTCAGCCAGGGGTGGTCCGGGCTGCACTGGAGCGCGTAGTCGAGGGCCACCTCCAGTCCCTGGCGGCGTGCCTCGCCCACGAAGAAGCGGAAGTCCTCGATCGCTCCCAGGTCGGGGTGCACGGCGGTGTGACCACCCTCGGCGGCTCCGATGGCCCACGGCGATCCGACGTCCTCCGGACCGGGATCGAGGCTGTTGTTCCTCCCCTTGCGGAAGCTGCGGCCGATGGGGTGGATCGGAGGCAGGTAGACGATGTCGAAGCCCATGGCGGCGATGCCGGGAAGACGGCTCGCCGCGGTCCGGAACGTCCCGCTGCGGGGCGGGTCGGCGCCCTCGGAGCGCGGGAACATCTCGTACCAGGCCCCGAAGCCGGCCAGCTGCCGCTCGACCGTCAGCGGCCAGGGGCCGGACAGGGTGGCCGGGCCGCGGTCCGCGGTGCGCCTCATCAGGGCCACCGCCGAGCTCCGCCCGGCTTCGTGGAGGCGGTGAGCGGGCGTCGCGCCGGAATCCCTGAGGCTGCGGGCCAGGGCCTCGAGGGAGGAGCGGTCCGCGGTCCCGATGGCGGTGCCGGCCGCCGCCCGGTCGGCCATCCGCGCGCCCTCCTCCAATTCCAGGGCGACCTCCTGGCCGGCGTCGATCCGCACCTTGAGGTCGCGCAGCCAGGTCCCGTAGGCGTCGGGCATGGCTACGATCTCGAAGGCCCAGGGTCCCGGCTCCGAGGGAACGAAGGTCGCGGAGAACCGGTCGTTGCCGACCGGCAGCAGGGGTGCCTCGTGCCAGCCGGGAGCGCCGGGGCGGCCGTGGCGCACCCAGCCCATCACCAGGTCATGGCCGTCGGCGAAGACCGCGGCCGCCACCGTCAGGGGCAGGCCGACCGTGGCCTTGGCGGGCAGAGTGCCGCATTCCAACACGGGCTTGGGGGCCTCGACGACGACGCGCCGGGTGGAGGCGCAGCTCACCCCAACATGCTACGGCTCCCCCGGTTCCAGGGAATGCCGCCGCGCCCCCTGAAGTCGCGGAGCGTCGCGCATTTCCGCCAACATCGCGCAGAACTGGCGTCCCTGCTCGAGGGCGTCGTCCAGGGCGACGTGGGTGTGAGGCAGCTCCGGTGACCGCCAGCGGGAGGGCCATGCCTGCTTGCCGGAGTGCCGGTACTTGCGGCGCAGCACGGCCATGGCGAAGGAGCGCATGTCCAGCCCGCTCTGGCCGAACACGCTCCGGCCCGTGAACCGGACCAGGTACCAGTAGACGAAGGTGAAGTCGAAGCCGACCGGATAGGCGACGAAGACGGGAGCGCCGGGAAGCCCCTCCACCCACGAGGCGTACTCCGCCATCGCCTCCTCGGGAGGGCGTCTGCCCGCCGCGGTGGCGGCCAGTGCGTCGGGATGCTCCGCCCACCAGAGCTCGGTCTCGGGATCGGGTGCCGCGCCCTCCAAGGGCAGGAGGTTGGCGGACCAGGTTCCGATCAGGACGCCGTCAGTTCGGAAGGCGGCTGAGGCCAGCGAGATCATCGAGTGGCGTCCCGGGATCGGGCCGTCGGCCTCCACGTCGGTGCTGACGTACACCTCGGCTCGCGGGGGATGCGGAGCATCCATGCCTGGGAATCCTCGCACGCGTGGCTCACGCTCAGCCCCCCGCCCCTATACTCGTTCAATGCCCAGGTCGATGTGGAGAGGGGCGATCAGCTTCGGCATGGTCGCAATCCCGGTGCGGATGTACCTGGCCACCGAGTCCAAGGGCGTCTCCTTCCGCCTCCTCTGTCCTCGGGACGGCGCTCCGCTCCGGAACAAGCGCTGGTGCCCGGTCGAGGACCGCGAGGTCGGCTGGAACGAGACGGTGCGGGGGTACGAGGTCTCCAAGGACGAATTCGTCCGCGTCGAGGACGACGAGCTCGAGAACCTGCCTCTCACCACCACCCACACCATCGACATCCTGGAGTTCTGTGACGACCGGGAGATCGACGCCGGGGTCTACGTGAAAGCGGCGTACTTCCTGGAGCCGGAGCCGGTGGGGGTCAAGCCGTACCAGCTGCTCCGCCAGGCCCTGCAGAAGAGCGGGAAGGTGGCGGTCGGCAAGGTGGCGATGCGCGAGCGCGAGCAGCTCTGCAGGCTGGCCCTCCACGAGCGCGCCATCCTGCTCAACACCCTGCACTGGCCCGACGAGATCCGCGATTCCGGAGAGCTCTCGCTGCCCGAGGCGGACGGCGAGGTCCATGCCCGCGAGCTGGAGATGGCGGTGATGCTCATCGAGAACCTTTCCGCCAGCTTCGATCCGCAGCGGCACCGGGACGAGTATCGAGATGCGGTGGTCAAGCTGGTCGAGGCCAAGCTGCAGAACCAGCCGCTGGAGCGCGCTCCGGCCCCGACCGCTGAGAAGGTCACCGACCTCATGGCCGCGCTGAAAGCCTCAGTCGAGGCCTCTCGGCGCCGCGAGGCGGACGTCGAGGTGCAGGGCGAAGCGGCACCGGCTGCCGCGGGCAGGCGCCGCCGGGCCTCGTAGGTTCGGTGCGTCCCTCCCTCACCTCAGGCCGGCAGCATTCCCGGGACGAGGTTGCCTCGCTTCCGATCCTCCTGCCCACCCCGCCGGCGCTGCCGGGGCGCATCCTCCCCGAGTTCGCGGTTCCCTGCCTCGACGCGTTCGACCATCCCGACTTCCGCTTCTCCATCGAGTGGGATGGATCGCGGACCCTCCTGTTCACCTCCTCCGACGGGGTTCGCCTGCAGTCCGAGACGCTGGCCGACGTCGGTGATCGGTACCCCGAGATCGTCGCCGCCGCGGCGGCGCTGGCGGACTCCGATGCGGTGCTCGACGGTGTCGTCGCTGTTCTCGATCCATCGGGGTGCCCGGACCTGCCCGCCCTGGGAGAGCGGATGGCCCTGGGCCCGTCGACCCAGCACCGGCTGCCCACCGTCTACCTCGCCAACGACCTGCTCCACCTCCACGGCCGGCCGACCACCGGACTGCCTCTCGACCGCCGGCTCGAGCTGCTCCACGGGCTGGGCGACACCAGCGCTCGCATCCAGGTGCCGGACTGGGTCGCGGGTGAGGGCGAGGCGCTGGCCGAAGCCGCCCGTGGCCGCCGCCTGCCCGCGCTCCTGGCGCGCCACGCGGATGCCCGGTACCACCCCGGCGTGGCGTCCAACCAGCGTCTCCTCATCCCGCTCCGCCACCGGGCCAACTGCGTGGTCGTGGCCGCCGAGCGGCTGGCGGTCGGCAGGGGCAGGCGCCGACGCCTGCGGCTGGCCGAGCGCGTCGGGTCGCGCCTGGAGGAATGCGGGGCGGTGGAGGTCGACGAGACCTCGGTCCTGTGGCGCTGGGCCGCGCCCGGGGGCCGGCTGAGGGCTCCGCTGGTCGCCACCGTCGAGCATCGGGGTCGCTCGGCCGGCGGCAGCATCCGCCACGCCGAGCTGGTCATCCTCCGTGACGACGTGGACGCCAATTGGTGCGTGAAGCGGGAACCGGTCCCGCCCCCACCCGGCCGCCCGGTGGCGGCGGTGGGCTTCCACCCCACCGTGCTCGCCGCCCTTCCCCTGGACCTGCCGCCCGCCGGCTGACGCTCGGGCTGCTGACCGGCCGCCACCAGATCGGGGGGGCTCGCTCCGGTACCCGTCTGGCATCATCGGACGACCGGTTGACGGGAGTTCCCCGCACCAGAGCGATCGGCCTGTCCCGGCGAGCCCGCCACGACGATGCCCGTCCTGATGTGCCCGCCCACCCACTACGGGGTGGAGTACGAGATCAACCCGTGGATGCACGTCGAGGTCGGCGTGGACCGCGATCGGGCCCAGCGGCAGTGGGACGGCCTTCGCGCCGCCTACCGGTCCCTGGGTGTCGAGGTGGTCACGGCCGACCCTGTTCCCGGGCTGCCCGACATGGTCTTCACGGCCAACGCCGGAGTGGTCCGGGACGACCGCGTGGTCCTCAGCCGCTTCCGGCACCGTGAGCGGCAGGCGGAGGAGGGGAGCTGGCGCGCTGTGTTCGAGGCATGGGGGATGCGCACCTTCGACACCGCCGGCCACGCCTTCGAGGGGGCCGGTGACGCCCTCTTCGTCGGCGACACCCTGGTGTGCGGGCACGGCTTCCGGACCGAGCTCGCCGCGATTCCCCTGGTCGGCCGGGCCCTCGAGGTCGAGGTGATACCGGTGGAGCTGGTGGACCCACGCTTCTACCACCTCGACACCTGCCTCTGTCCCTTGCAGGATGGCACCCTGCTGCTCGCCCCCGGGGCCTTCTCGCCGGCGTCCCGAGCCGGGCTCGCCCGCCTGGCGGAGCGCGTGATCGAGGTGCCCGGGGGGGTCGCCGCCGGATTCGCCTGCAACGCCATCCTGGTGGGCCGAGCCCTGGTTTCGTCCCAGGCCGCGGCAGCGCTGGTGACCCCGCTGGCCGAGGCCGGGTACCGGGTCGTCTCGCTCCCGATGTCCGAGTTCATCAAGGCCGGGGGCGGCGTTCGCTGCCTCTCCCTGCCGGTCGAGGTCCGGCCCGCCCGGTCCGCGGCCGCCACCCCGCTGAGCGGCCGTCTCGCCGTCCCCAGGGCCGCCGAGCTTGTCGCCGAAGCCCGCCCGCGACCGCAGGGTCGTTCACTCCTCGCGACCGCCGGAGCTGGGATAACCTGATAGTGCCAATGGGGAGTTCGGTGCACAACCTGATAGTGCCAATAGGGAGTTCGGTGCACAACCTGTGGACAGCGCGCCGCGCTCCCTGGGTTTCTCTGGCCGCCGCTCTTCTCGGGGCAGGCTGCGGCAGCTCGCCGCCTGCCCTGCAGGTGTCCAGTGCCAGCCTCGGCACGCCCCCACCCAGTGTCTCCTCGACGCCCGCCCCGCCGACCGCCACGCCCTCCGCCGCACCGGCGGCATGGCTCACCTACCACGGCGACCTGGCGAGGAGCGGCGACGACCCGAGCAGCCCGCCGGTCAGCGCCCCCGCGCTGGGCTGGCGAAGCCCCACCCTGGACGGCCCCATCTGGGCCGAGCCGCTCGTCGACGGTGGCCGCGTGCTGGTGGCGACTGAAGGCGGGTCGATCTACGCACTCGACGCCGTCACTGGCGCAGTGATCTGGCGGGCCCACGTTGACGACCCCATCTCCCGATCGCAACTGCCCTGCGGTGATATCAGCCCCCTGGGCATCACCGGGACGCCGGTCATCGACCCCGCGACTCAAACGCTCTACGCCGCGGCCGAGAGGTCGGACGGGAGCCACGAGCTGGTGGCCCTGTCCGTCGCCAGCGGGGCGGTGCTCTGGAGACGCGTGATCGACGCTCCCGGGACCGTTCCCCGGGACCAGCAGCAGCGAGCCGCTCTGGCCGTGGCCGGCGGTCGCGTCCTGGTCGGCCTCGGCGGCCTGGACGGCGACTGCGGCACGTACCACGGCTATGTGGCCAGCGTCGGCGAGAGCGGTGTGGGGCCGGTCGACTACTACGTCGTTCCGGTCATCAACGGGGCCGGGATCTGGGCGCCCTCGGGCCCGGCGGTGTCGGCCTCCGGAGAGGTCTACGTCGCCGACGGCAACAGTGAGGAGGCGGCCGCCGCCACGGTGTCTTTCGACCACAGCGACAGCGTCATCGCGCTCACCCCGGAGATGGCCGAGCAGGGATACTTCGCCCCCACCGACTGGCGCCACCTCAGCGAGGCCGATCTCGACCTCGGCTCGACCGGGCCAGTGCTCGACGGAGACGGGATCCTGATCGCGGGCAAGGACGGCATCCTGTACCTGCTGGGGGCGGCCGCCCTGGGCGGCATCGGAGGCCAGCTGGCCAGCCTCGGCCTGGGCAGCGGCGCCTTCGGGGGGCTGGCTCTCGACGGGCAGACGGTCCTGGTGCCCACCACCGGACAGCTGGACGCGGTCAGCGTCGATGTCCCGGGAAGGTCGCTGAAGCTGATCTGGAGCCGCGCCCCGACCTGGCCGCCCATCGTCGCCGGCGGGGAGATCTGGGCGGTCACCCAGGGTGGGGCGGACCTGGTGGCCCTCTCGCCGGCCGACGGCTCCCAGCGCTTCTCGCTGCCGCTCGGGTCGGTGGAGCACTTCACCACCCCGGCTGCCGCGGCCGGGTGGGTCTATGTGGGCAGCGGTGGCGATCAGGTGGTGGCGGTGAAGGGGGTCTGAGACGCCGGGCCGGCCGGTCTTCTCAGGCCGCCATCAGACCCAGGACGGCGTGCTGGTACCGGGTGGTGTCGACGAAGAGCCCGCTCTCGGCGATGCTGGCGTCCCCCTGGTAGTAGGCGGCCAGGGCCCGGGCGGTGTCACCGGTGTGCGACCGGAGGAGGTGGCCGAGCAGCAGCGCCCCGGCGGCGACGTTGTCCGCGGCGACGTGGATGTCCAGGGGGCGGCGGGCCAGGAACTCGGAGACCCATTCGCCGGTGTAGGGCTCGACCTGCATCAACCCGACCGCGCCGGTCGGTGACACCAGGTCCTGCTGCCATCGCGACTCGGTCCAGGCGACCGCCTTGACCAGCCCGGGATCGACACCCGACTCCTGGGCGACGTGGGCGAGAAGCGCGCTCACCCGGACCAGGCGGCCCGGCACCTGGACGACGGCGCCCACTGGCAGGACGGCGTTGACGTTCAGGCCGTTGGTGCGCGCCAGCGCGGTGGTGTCGACGCCATAGCGACGCGCGATCGACCACAGGCTCTCGCCGGTCCGCACCGTGTGCAGGTCCTGGTCGACACCGCCGGCCACGTACCCGGGCAGGCTCCGCGACGGATCCGGGATCTGGAGGAGCTGTCCGACCCGGACCTGCTCGGCGGCGGTCAGGTGGTTGGCCTCGCTGATGGCCTGAACTGTCGAGCCATGGCGGAGAGCGATGGAGCTGAGGGTGTCACCGGGCCGGACCACGTACGTGGAGGCCATCACGGCGGCAGGGGCGGCCGCGACCGTGGCGCCCAGGGCGACGAATGCGAAGCGTGAGCGAGTGAGCATCGGGGTTTCCTGCTGCGACGTTGGCTGGAACCGGTGGAGTGCGCCCGCACCTGACGGTGCGGCCAGAGCGTAATGCGCTTGCAACGAATTGGTCAACCGCCGTTGCACGTTCGTTGCGCGCGGTCACCGTGGTGGCGGGCGGGCGGTGGCCGGAGGCGACCCCCGTCCAGCAGCCTCGAGCCGGTGCGGGTGGTACTCTGGGCGCGTCATGCCAGTCCCTCGAGAGCCCCGGATCAGCCTTACCTCGACCGTGGTGGGTTTTCTCGTCGGCACCCTGCTCGGGCTGGTCACCTTCACCCTGTCCGGGCTTCTCTGGCATGCGGGAGCGACGGCGGCGGCCGCCTCGACCTCCGGGTACGCGGTGCTGCTGGCGCTCTTCTGCCTAGCCGCGACCGTGGTCTTCGGCCAGCCCACGCGGCGGCGCCGCGCCCGGGTGCCGCTCAACCGCGCCCTTCCCCACCAGTGGTGGCCCCGCGAGGCCGACCCGGTGCCCATGATCGCCGCGGTCGGCGGTCCGCTGATCCTCGGCGCCGGAGCCGCGCTGCTTCTCTTCCGCTGATCGCCGCCTCAGCGGCGCGGCCGCGGCGGCCGATCGTGCCTGCCGCGCTACCACTCCGCGACGGCTCTGTCCGGCGCCCCGGTGCTAGTCTCGATCTCGGGGGGTGACCTGAAGGTCCTGCGCTATGGCAGCCAACTCCCCTCCACCGATTCACCATCCCCTCCCCCCGATCCACGACGGTGGTTTCCCCGCAGCCCCGGAGGGCCGCGCGCCCACCCCGGTCGAGGCGGTCGTCTTCGACTTCGACGGCACCCTGGTGGCGACGCGCTTCGCCGACGAGGCGGCGGTCGCCGAGCTGATCGCGTCGGACCCCTCCGCGGCCGCCGGCGCCGAGACCTTCTGGGGCCACGAGGGCGAGCCGATCCTGAACCGGATCGAGCTGGCCTGGCCCGGGCGCGGGGCCATGGTGCTGCCGCTCTTCGAGCGACAGGCGCCGCCCCGCCGTTTCCCGGGGGTCGTCCCCCTGCTCCGGCGCCTGAGCCGCCGGGGGACGAGGATGGCGGTGGTCTCCTCGCGCCGCCGCGCCGCCCTCCACATGGGTCTGGCCGCCACCGGCCTGGGCGAGTTCTTCCCAGTGGTGGTCGGCCTCGAGGACGTCCAGGCGCCCAAGCCCAGCCCCGAGGGACTCGAGCTCGCCCTCATCGGCCTGGGGGTGAGTCCCTCGCGTGCCGTCTACATCGGAGACAACCTCCTGGACGTGGAGGCGGGGCGGCGCGCCGGGATGCGGGTGTGGCGCGCGGCCTGGGGGCTCTCCGCCGCGTCCCCCAACGGCGTGGTGCTGCTCCGGCGGCCCTCGGAGGTTCTCCAGCACCTCGATCGGGCCCGGCCCGGCTGAGGGCCTGGCCCCGGGGCCGGTCGCCCGCCAACCCGTTGTGGAAATGGTTGTCCATAACCGCCGGGGCGCGTGAAGCGGGTGCTCGCCGGCGGGGATGTCCTTGGAGCCACCCAGCTCCGGGATCGCCGTGACGGCCTTGACGGGGCCGAGCCGGCGTCAGGCCCGGGTGACGGCGGCGCCTCCGCCCCGGTCCCGGTCGGCCGCGATGAGCCGGCGCAGCCCGGCTACCGCGGTGTCGATGGCTGGATCGATGGGCAGGCCGCCGGCATCAGGCAGCCCGAGGAGCCCGGCCGAGGCCTCGTCGATCACCGCCAGCACCGCCCCGGCCCGGACCCCCCTGACCGCCGCGACGGTGAGCAGGGTGGCCGACTCCATCTCCGCAGCCAGGCATCCGGCCCGCGCCCACGCCCGCCAGCGCTCCCGGATCTCGGCCTCCATGGGGAAGCTCTCCGGCTCCATCTCGGCATAGAAGGCGTCGTTGGTGAGCACCACCCCGACGCGATGGCGGAACCCGGCGGCCCGCGCCGCCTCGCGAAGAGCCAGGGTCACGTCGAGGTCGGCCACCGCCGGGAACCCGGTGGGGGCGTAGTGGGACGTGGTGCCCTCCCCGCGTGCCGCCGCCTGGACGATCACGACGTCGCCGGCCTCGAGGCGAGCGCCGAGGGAGCCGCAGGTGCCCACCCGCACCAGCGTCGACGCTCCCAGCTTGACCAGCTCCTCGACCGCGATCGCGGTGGAGGGACCGCCGATCCCCGTCGAGGTCACGCTGACCGGGACGCCGTCCAGGCTGCCGCTGAAGGTGGTGAACTCCCGGTTGGCGGCCACCTGGCGCGGCCCCTCCAGCCGCTCGGCGATCCGCCGGCAGCGCGCCGGATCGCCAGGCAGGAGGACGTAGGCACCGACGTCGCCGGGCTCTGCCTGGAGGTGGTACTGCCGATCACCGGCCTGCGCCATGGCGCCGCGATTGTGCCCGATCGAGCCCGTGGCTGGGGGGGTTGGGGCTCTCCCGGGGGCTCCCAGTTATTGACAGTCCGTTCCGAAACTCGGAGAAGGGGTTCCCGCCGCCGCCTGAGACGGCCCGGCCGCCAGCCGGAGGAGTCGGCTCAGCGCCCAGCTGGCCGCCTCGCGGACGACTCCGTCCGGGTCTGCGCCGGCCGCCCGGCGGAGCGCCGGCAGTGCCCCCGGATCGCCGGCGTTGCCCAGGGCGATCGCGCTGTTGCGGGCGAGCCCGGCCCTCCCCGCCCTCCACACCGCGGTGCCACGGAAGCGGCGGGCGAACGCCGCGTCGTCCAGCTCCAGGCACTCGACCAGGTCGGGAAAGGGGACCGGCCCGCTCTCGGTGGTCGCCGGCCCGGGGTCGCGCGCCGGCGGTGCCAGCCGTCCGTTGATGGGGCACGCCTCCTGGCAGAGATCGCAGCCGAAGGCCCAGGTCCCCATCAGCGGGCGCAGCTCGGGGGCGATCTCCCCCCTGTGCTCGATGGTCAGGTAGCTGATGCAGCGCCGGGCGTCGATGACCCCGGGGGCCACGATCGCCCCCGTGGGGCAGGCCGGCAAGCAGGCGCGGCAGTGGCCGCAGCCGCGCCGGGAGGGTGGGGTCGGCGGCAGTGCCACCGACACCAGGATCTCCGCCAGCATGACGTAGGAGCCAGCCTCGCGCGTGATCAGGGAGGCGTGCTTGCCCGCGAAGCCGAGCCCGGCCCGCTCCGCTATGGCCCGGTCCAGGGCCCAACCGTGGTCGACGAAGCCCTTGGTCCGCAGTTCGGGAACCCGGTGGCGCAGCCAGGCGGAGAGCGCCGTCGAGCGCTCGGCCAGGAGGTCGTGGTAGTCGACCGCAGCGCGTCCGCCGGCCCCCTCGAGACAGGCATAGGCGGAGAACCGCCCGCGCGGCCGTCCCTCGGCCGCCCCCGCGAGCGGCGCGGGCCCAGCCGGCCGGTACGGCCAGGCGAGCGAAACGACCGAGCGCGCCCAGGGATAGCGCCGGCGCAGCTCCGCCGAGGCGTCCACCCGCTCCGGCGTGTACCAGGCCATGCCCGCCATCCGGCCTTCCCGGATGGCCCGCAGCGCCCGGCGCCGAGCCAGGCGGAACGGCCGGGCCGAGGCCACCCCGGCGGCCGCGAACCCCAGCCGTCGGGCCTCGGCCAGCAGCTCGTCGCGCAGGGCGGCGCTCCCCACCGGCATCCCCCCATCCTGCGCGCGCCCCGGCCCAGCAGGCTACCGCAAGGGTGCCGCCGGTTCCGAGGCCGGTTCACGCAGCCGCGTACCATCGAGCCGTCGTGTCCCCGGAGCATCCTCGCCGCGTCGCCGTGGG
>Ga0187771_10000427_pt1 | contig 25818 bp, 25 predicted proteins | sample 0116_SJ02_MP15_1_FD_133139 | JGI IMG/M metagenome (GOLD analysis project Ga0187771, IMG submission 133139) | Tropical peat soil microbial communities from peatlands in Department of Meta, Colombia - 0116_SJ02_MP15_10_MG | ecosystem: Environmental > Terrestrial > Soil > Wetlands > Peat | place... | reverse complement strand
TCGACTCGTTCGCTTTTGGCAAAGGCGAGCACGGTCGCAGTGTCGCCGATATTATCCATCGCCGCCGCCGCAGTCGCTTCATCTTGAAAGCGGTCAGCTTGATGCTTTGCGTGCAACATTTCGCCGTCCCTGCTAAGATCAACGTGTACTTCGCAGTACGGCTCCGCCACGAACTGTGCAATTGCCCGCTCACGATCGACGATCAACGCGAGTGTGGGGCTCTGCACACGGCCTGCGGACAAGAAGCGGTTACCAAGCCGCTTCGCGGCCGTCGATATGAAGCGCGTGAGCGCGGCGCCCCAGATTAGATCCACTGCCTGGCGTGCCTCTCCGGAATAGGCTAGGTTCAGATCAATGCCGGCAGGGGACTGAAACGCGCGTGTGACCTCGACGCGCGTCATCGCGCTAAACCGTACGCGGTCGACGCTGACGTCTTTAACGGACTTGACGATCGTGCACGCCTCTAAACCGATGAGTTCGCCTTCTGTGTCGAAGTCGGTCGCAATTGTCACCCGGTCAGCTTCTTTGGCGGCGCGTTTGAGTCCCGAAACGATGTTCTTGTGCGTCGGAACCGTGACGACGTCAGCCCGGATCAGATCGTGCAGGTTTGTCTTCCAATCTCGGTATCCATCAGGGAAGTCGAGCTTGACGATGTGGCCGCGCAGGCCTAGCACAACAGTGCTGTCGAAGCGGTACGCGTTAGCGCCGGCAACCTTAGCTGCTGAGGCCGCTCCATCAGACAAGATCTCAGCGATCCGTTTCGCCGCGAGATCCTTTTCGGTCACGATAAGGTGCATCAGAGCTGCTCCCGAATGAGGCGATTGGTAAGGGCGGGATCGGCGCGTCCACGCGTCTTCTTCATGACTTGGCCCACGAGGAAGTTTAGGGCGCCTTTCTTGCCGCTGCGATAGTCTTCAACAGCCTGTGGGTTCTCATCGATCGCTTGCTTCGCGGCGGCGGTAATCTGCTCGATTGGAGCGGCTTGGAGCGCCTTCTCTTCAATAATAACCTTCACGCTGCCGGCCGACGCAACGCCGCTAGGAACGCTAGAGACTTTGACGCCTGCGCAACTTTGGTCAAGAACAGTTCTAATTACTTCGATGCCTGCTTTTTCAGTAATCGTCCCGTCGGTCACTCTGGTGATCACGTCGATTAGGAACTGGGGCTCGAAGGAGTCAAGTCTGAGGCCACGATAGTTCAACTCTCCTTGGAGGACGTCCACAACCCAACTCGCAGCGGCCGCAGGGTCGACTTGAGCAGCAACCGTTTCGAAATAGTCGGCCAATGGCTTTGATGCGGTAAGCACTTTCGCGAGATAGTCTGAAATCCTGTACTGCGTGACGAAGCGTTGACGTTTAGCGTCGGGGAGCTCGATCTCTGCCTCCTCGCGGAATAGTTCGGCAATCGGTGCCGGGTCAATAGGCACGAGATCAGGTTCCGGGAAGTACCGATAGTCGTGCTCTTGCTCTTTTGAACGCAGTGAAATCGTGATACCACGTGCTTCGTCGAAGTGTCGCGTTTCCTGGGCGATGTGGATACCTCTTCGAAGCAGGTTTCGCTGGCGGCTGATTTCGAACAGGAGCGCTTTTTCGACGCCCTTGTAGGAGGAGATATTCTTCACTTCGGCCCGCTGCCCGCCGGCGATCGAAATGTTTGCATCAACGCGAAGCGATCCTTCGAGATTCCCATCGAAGACGTCGAGGTACTCTAGAATGTTGCGCAGCTTGTTCAGAAACCGGCGTGCTTCTTTAGGGGCATGAAGGTCTGGCTCGGTGACCACCTCGAGGAGTGGAACCCCCGATCGATTGTAATCGATGAGCGAGTACTGCGCCTTTTCGATAGTCCCTCGGTACGTAAGTTTCCCAGGGTCCTCCTCTAGATGCACCCGCCTGATTCTAATCTTTCGTTCGCGCCCTGCGCTCTCGACAGTCAAGTAACCGTTAACGCCGAGCGGAAAATCGTACTGGCTGATTTGAAAGCCTTTAGGCAAATCTGGGTAATAATAATTCTTTCGGTAGAACTGCGTTTGTTGGACTGAGCAATTGAGGGCTTTAGCGACTCGCTCGGCGTAAACGATCGCCATCTCGTTGACGACTGGAAGGCTTCCTGGCAGGCCTAAACAGATGGGACATGTATGCGTGTTTGGCTCGGAGTCCTGATAGTGCGTCGAACACCCACAAAACAGCTTCGATCGAGTGGTGAGCTGCGTGTGCACCTCAAGTCCTATGACAACATCGCTTGTTTGTGTGGTCATACTATGATTCGCTTGCCCAACCAAATCTGCGGTTCAAACCGTCGTCTGGGCGCGATTGTTCTGTAGTAGGCAGTTTTAGCGCGAAAACGGCTGTTTTTCTTTGGGTGTAGCTCAAGCTACTAGTCTCAACGCTTCCTATTATAATAACTGTGCGGCTGTAAATGGCTTGCAACATCTCTTCCTGCCACAGAAACTGGATAGGGTTCCAGAACAACGTGATAAGACAGGGATGAACAATTGAAAAAATTTATCTGATAATGCGCAGCTTGTTTGAGGGAGGAGGTATCATGAGCGCGTATAAATGGGCCGTTTTACTCGTGGCTACGGCGGGGTTGCTCCTCTCGGGCTGTGCGGTAGCGAACGGGCAAACTACGCAGCACGGAGTGGTAAAGATTAGCTGGCCTGCCAAGAATGGCAAGGCCGGGCCTACGGAGCTCGTGAGTGGCAAAGCACAACTCTCAAAGGGATATTCGCTGTGGATCGTTCCGCACGATCCAACGACTGGCAAGTATTACCCGCAAGCGGCTCCAGTGGCAGTGCACAGCGGTGCAACCTGGGCATCGCGTCTCGCAGTTGGCTCCATATTTGCTGTCGGCAAGACGTTTCAAATCCAGGCGGTCGTCGCCGACCAAAGCGCTGGTAGTGCGCTGAGCAGTTACGCGGCCCGAGGAACCGGAACCACAAAACTGCCGACTGGTGCGCAGGCCGTTGATTCAGTCACCGTTACGCGCGTGTCAACAGATGTCTCGGCTGCGCCATCAGCAAGCCCTCAAGCGAGCGCGGTGCTGCACACAACATCTCCCGGGGTAACGAGCGTGCCTTCTACGATGAACGTCGCTCAAGCGAGTGCGAGTGGGAGAAGCCAAAATCCGCTTCCCGGTTTTGAGGTATTGTACGCGCTCGGCGCTCTGTTGGTCGCCTTCTTTGTATTACGAAGTCGGCGCCGCTGATCGTTAGGTCGCAATGGGTCCACGCTCTTAAGGGGGCTGATGAGCCGTGTTAGGCGAGCGTGGTTACAGCGACGTTCTTGGGATTGTCGGTTGAAAACGCAGCCAGCAGTTTATCAAAGAGTGTATGCGTTGCGAAATTTCTTGCAGCATTGAGCTACGCGGGCTTGGCCTCGGACGAAGGCCTTGTCCAAACCTATAATCGGTTGTGGCGTCCAGCCAAAGTTTCGGTAGACGGGACATAGGCGCTTCCCGTCGGCCGGATGAAGCTCTTGGTTAACCACGCACGCTAAACGTTCAGGACACGCTACGCATTCTGGAGCCACAAATTCGTTTAAGCCCCACGAAGACGCTCATAATAAATCGTCGAACTCTTAGCCACCACACTTACGGCTATGTTTCGGACGGGCTTAAGCTTTGGTGGCGACGTTTACGTGTCACACTTCGCGCGCACAGCCGACGAAACTTTGACGGAGCGCCCTGCGTAGCCCTTATGCGAGTTGTCAACTATCATCGTTTCATAGCGCGCTCGAATGCGGCAAGTGCCACTGACAAGAGCACGACGCCGAAAACGAAGAGTACGATGACTTCCGTTGAAATTGCGGGGAGCCCCACGCCGAGCACAACGACGCGGCGCATCGCTGTGACGGCATAGGTGAGGGGAAGGAACTGCGCAATAACCTGCATAAATTGCGGCATCTGTTGGATCGGGAAGAAGACGCCACTGAGGAACATCATGGGAAATGTCAGCGTCATCATGATCATCGTAGCAGTCTCTTCGGTGCTCGTGAACGACGTGATGAGAATGCCTAATCCGACGATGCTGAACACCGTCAGAAGCAGCAGCCCTAGGACGAGCACCATACTCCCTTGTATGACGACGCCAAAGAGGGCTATCGAAAGCCCGAGAACGATGAGTCCCTGAAGCATGCCGCGCGTAGTTTGCGCGATTACCTTTCCACCCAATATGGACATCCGGTGCACCGGCGCGGCGAGCATGCCATCCAAGGTACCGATCTCCCGCTCGTAGGAAATCGCGTGTGGGAGGCCTGTCATGAGCGACATCATGACGACCATAGCCATTATGCCCGGCGCTACGAACTGGAAGTAGTTAGTTTGTCCTGGGACGGTGCCCGTCGTCTGGACGTTGTACGGTGCAACTTGGGCCAGTGAGTAGTTCAGCGGCGTCTTGTACGTTTGGTTCAATCCGAACGTGGCCGCCTGTGTGCCCATTTGCCCGATGGTTTGTGTGAGCTCTGTCTGTACAAGACTCGCCGTCTGTGGGCTCGACTGATCAACGACGATCGTGACGTCGGCTTGCTTGCCGGCTTTAAGGTTGGACGTGAAATTGCTTCCGATGATGATTCCGGCGCTCTGCTGGCCGTTTTGAATGTTCGATCTGACGGCATCAGCGCTGCTGACCGTTGAGAGATCCATCATCCCGGTTTTGTTGTTGACAGACTCGAGCTGTGAGACGAACTTTGTGCCAAGGGACGTGTTGCCTCGCGCGGTGTCGAGGTTGGCAAGCGCGACAGGGACGTGAGACATGCCACTGTTTGAGGGGAAGATGTAGCCAACCATCCCCATCATAAAGAGGGGCATCAGAATGAGCATCGCGAGGCCCATCCTATTTCTGCTTATGTCGAGTAGGTCTTTCCACGCGATCCAAAGCGCGTGACGTATGGCCGTCCATGCCGACAAGCGCGCACGTATGGGTGCACGAGCATCTTTGGTAGTCACTTTTTCTAAACCGCGGCGTCGCCCGAACACGAAGAGACAGAGTAAGACAACGACGACAACGATGACGGCGATGGCATAAACGGGCGTCGCATTGACCGGGAGGTTAGTTACAGCACTTGGAGTGCTCGTGAGCCCGGGACTGGTAGGTTCAACAACCGTGTACACCGCGGCGTTCCCCGAAAATACGGCGGGAAGGTAGTTGATGTTGATGGGAGCTGAAAACGCGTACTCGCCTTTCTGATTCGTTTGCGTGTGTGCGACGACGATGTCGCCCATGTGGAGCGCTACGGATGTGTTCGCAACAGGACCTTGCGCGGTGGTCGCTGTTCCTGACGCATCGAGCGTGCTGCCGAGCGAGACGCTGTCAGAGTGCACGGTCACGTTATTGGCTATCGTGGGATTGGCCGTCGTTGGTGCCAGTTGAGCGCGGACGGCAGGTGCGCCGCCAGTCGACGAGAAATTTGGCGCTGCGAATAGGCAGAAAACCGTGACTAGCAGAAGACAGAACACCGCACCAGCAAATCGCGTCTTCCTCCCAAAGTGGCGCACGGAGTGCCCGCGCCCTCGCGTATGAGACGTTATCCGACTTCGGACTCCCATCCTTGTTCTCCTACCGTACTCTCGATTGGACTCTCTGTCCATGTCGACCTTGCGGTTGCGTGGTTACCTTGTCGGCGACCTGTTCCCGCACTTCGTGGCCTGTGAGGTGTAGAAACACATCTTCCAGCGTTGGCTCGACGTTGTGAATCGAGCGAATCTGTCCCGCGCCTGCTCGCACCGCGTCGATTATGCTTCCGCACGCCTCATCGCCTGACGCGTGAACCTTGATGTGTGTCTCATCTTCCACGGTAACCGATTGCGTGCACGCCAGTGACTGAATGTCCGACACGAGCGCTGGTGTGATGTTTGGCACGTCGAGCTCGACGACGCTCGTATCAGCCCCGATTATCATTTTTTTCAGACTTGACGGAGTGTCGAGCGCCACTATCTTTCCATAGTCGACGATGCTGATCCGGTCGCAGAGCATGTCAGCTTCGGTCATTGCGTGCGTCGTCAAGATGATCGTTGTTCCTGCATCATCGTTGATGCTGCGGGCGAAGTCACGGATCTCGCTTGTCGACTGTGGATCAAGACCAAGCGTCGGCTCATCCAAGAATAAAATCTCGGGCTCGTTTAGAAGCGCGCGAATGACGTTAATGCGCTGCTTCATGCCGGTCGAAAACGTGCCGATCTGATGATCTGCCCACTTTTCCATTTGAACGAGCTGGAGCAGCTCTTCGATGCGCTGACGCAGGTCGTTTTTGGGAATGCTGAAGAGTTCCCCGAACAAGCGTAGGTTCTCGCGGGCGGTGAGTCGATCATACATAATCATTTTTTCAGAAACGAGTCCGATGTGTTCTCGCACCTTGGCTCCCTTCTTCACAATGTCAAAGCCTGCTACGGTCGCTGAACCTTCTGTCGGGCTACTCAGCGTGCAGAGCATTCGTATCGTCGTTGTTTTTCCTGCTCCGTTTGGCCCTAGAAAACCGAAAATCTCACCCTTTTTGACATCAAAGGACAGATGATCTACAGCGATGAAATCGCCAAATTTTTTGACGAGATTTGTGGCCTGGATTGCTACGTCGTTCATGAGAAATTCTCAGAAGATATATCTATAGATATAATATAAAACATTTGCCATTTTCTAAGTATGATGCAAGAAACTGACACCTATCGTGCGTACTACCCCTCGTTGGATTCTACGAAGTCGCCGCATCAGCCTTCCGAAGCGCGCTTCCTATTTTTTTGATACTCGTTCGCTGCATTTGGCAAGGACTCTTCTTTGCTTCGCGGTGTGAGAACCTCTTCGAGCTTCCCCCCAAATATGTCTTGCACTAACTGTGAGACGACGTCCGCTTTTACTAGAATGAGTCCCCACGCGCCCATTGGCGCACCGCTCATCACGAGAAATCGATCTCCGGTTTCAATGCCAAATTCTTTGCGCATTTCGGCCGGGATCACTACCTGACCTTTCTCGCCGATGACGGTGTCTCCGTAGTACTTCATCCTTCTAAGAATGTGATGATTCACAATTTCCCCCTGGCAGACGTCTGATCGTACTCGTCCTACCAATCTTACTAATCTTACTCATTTTATATAATTATTCTAGTCGCGTGTCTGTTCTTTCTTGTTTCGACTATGCGAACAAAAACAAGGGTAGGCGGGTCGGCTCTCGAACGCGAGCAGCATATTACACGCAGAAGGGCCTGTGGTTGGGGAACTGCTTAATTTTTTTCACCAATGTCTTTGAGATAGATGATGCAGGCTGGCCGCCTTATTGCAGCCAAACCTTCATGTGCTGTTTAGACGGCCACTGCACGCATTTTGAGCGTTTACGCGCTGCGCGGTCGAGTCACAATCGCTTAGCCTGCAATTACGATATTGCTCTGTTTGCGGAAGACCCCCAACGAGGTGGCATAGGCGCGGATCCTCGTCATTTGCCGCAGCACACAACAGGACAAACCTAAGCTCGCTTGAGTAAGGCGTGAGCGACCTTGAAGAGCTGCTCTAAAAACACGAGCGGCAGTCGAACCACGCCTTGCCAGGTCTTTGGTGGCGGAGGAGTATTCGCGATCCGTATGATATCCCCGTCGACGCGTCTTGCCGCACGGGTTATTACTAAGCTGACGGTGATGCCTATAATCGCTCCTCCAATGAGGTCGGTGAAGTAGTGGAGGCCCAGGTAAACTCTGCTGAAGGCAACGAGCAAGGCCCACGCGAACAGTCCGATTGTGAACTTTTGATGATACGACGAGAGCGTTGTTGCGAATGCAAAGGCGTTCGTGGTATGGCCACTTGGAAATGCGGGCTGGGTTTCCGGGGACACGCCCAAGTCTGTTGGCCGGGGGCGAGCAATGGCATACTTCAGCCCAAAAGCAACTACGTTAGCTACGAGGAAGACCAAGGCGAAGACAAGTGCTTCTTTGCGCGCGCCAGCAAGATAGAGCGCGATTGTGATGAGCACCATAAATGTGAGGCTGCCTGTGAACGTGACCCACCAAAACAGGGTGTTGAGAAGGCCGCCATCGTTCAGTCCTCTTATGAAATGCGTGGCGTTATAGTCGAACCCGCCGAAATACGCAGACGCGATTGGCGCGTGGATGGCCGGCAAAAAAGCGAACATCGCTGCCAAATGCATAACCCGTCGTAAATAGATTATGTTGAGCGCGGCTTTTTCACCACGGCATCCGTAAAGAATCTCGGCGGCTACTCGTCAAAACCAACTGTCGCGGGAAAAACTAAGAGTCCAGCGTAACCCGCTGCGAGGAAATTAGATCGAGGTCTTCTCGCCGGCGGCACCGGCATTTACAGGCGTTTCGCGATTTCTGTCCAGTCTTTACCTTTCGTCAAGAAGCTGCCTTCAACATTTGCTTCCATCTCACAGAACCGCTTGAAGGGCACACTGAAGGACAGCTCGTTTCTATCGATGTACTTACGCGCGGTGATGTCAGTGAGGCCGATAACGGCCTTAGGTTGCTCGGCACGCGCTTGGTCGAGCACTTGCATAACCAGACTTCCGCAGCCGGAACCGAAGAGCGTTGAGACGTTGTCGTTAGTCGGTCGGTCGAAGTTCGCGAGCGTCGCGAGGGCTGAAAGCTGATCCGCGTTCGCCACGAATACTACGATCGCAACCTCGGCAAGTTCGCCGTCGATTACCGCGCTTAGCGGTTTCATCACGACATAGCGCGTGGGCAAAGTTATTTCGGGTAGGTTCGCAATGAACTCCCGGACGAGCTCCGGGGTCTTTTTCCGATATTCGCCCTCAAACTGTCCCTCTTTTCCAGTCGACAGGAAATACTCAATATAGCCCAGCCGATATGGACCGAAGCAGAGGCCCACCTGACCTCCTGGACATAGCACGGTCTTTTTTTCGAGGACAGCGGTGCGCCCGTTCAGTGCAGCGACGAACAGCGGAATAATGCAGCGGTTCTTCTGCCCCGCCTCTTCAGTGTATTCCAATGCATTTTCTGGCCTGCTGTCGGTCAGCAGAATGGCGACCGGCCCGCGGCGCAGCTTTATGGCATCAGCGATCTTACTGTGCATAATTGCTCACCTCGAATTAGTTGCGTTTTACGCGTAAATGCTTTTCACGCGATTTGATAGAAGCCGTGCAAGGACGAACCGTTATTGCAACAAACGTTTCAAAAAACGTATACTGTGCTACAATCCCCACTACACTATTCCTTCGTAACGGACGAGAGCCACGCGTGGATACCTTCAGTCAGGTGCGCGCTTTCCATCCCCGCAGGTCGAATGTAGTTAATGTGCCATCCCTGCACAAACTCGTTCCTGATTTCCGCTTGTGTCACCCGGCGCGGTCCATATGAGCCAGGTTCCAGTTCGCTAAAGCACAGCATGAAGTAACGGCCGTGACGGTGAAGCACGTTTGCAAGGTTGACCACAAAGACAGGACGCTCTTCGTCCTTCAGCACGTGAAACAATCCTGAATCGATGACAGTATCGAACGATCTGCCTAGAGTGTGGAGTTCGAGCGCGTTGTGCGTGAGAAATGTGACGTTCACTTTGCGCTCTTTTGCCTTCTTGCGTGCTATTTGTATAGCACGGAGAGCGAAATCTAGTCCCCAGACCTCGTGTCCGCGCGTAGCAAGAAATAGCGCGTTCTCTCCGGTTCCGCAGCCGACGTCCAAGACGGATCCCACGATTTCCCCTGCTTCTTCTAGCTCCACGAACTCTCCTTGAGGACGGCCTATGTCCCAAGGTGGGGAGCCTCGATACACGAAATCGAAGTCTACCATGCAAGTCCGCTCTGGGATTTGGGAATCAGATAGATGTCTGGCGTGTGAAACATTAATTACAACGCGAAGGTATCGGTAGTAATGAGGTACAATTAATGAAGATACTTGGTATAAATAGCAGCCCGCGCAGGAAGAACAGCAGCACCTTGAAGCTCGTGGAAGCGGTTCTGGACGGCGCAAAGCAGCGCGGCGCGGAAACGGAACTGGTCGACGTCGCTGCGCTGGACATCGGATATTGTTTAGGCTGCCAGGTATGTTACGCCAAGGGTGAGTGCATTCAAAAGGATGATCTCACCGATTTGTGGGAAAAAATGATGCGCGCCGATGGAATTGTTCTTGGCTCTCCAGTGTATATCAATGGTGTCACGGCACAACTCAAAACGGTGATCGATCGCCTCGCAGACGCGATTCACTGTCAGTTGCTCGTTGGGAAATACGGGTGTGCGGTGACCACAGCCGGGAGCTCGGGCATAAATGAGGTGCTCCGCTACATGGCGTACTTTTTGAATCAGCTTGGTGCGGTCACAGTCGGCCAGGTGGGAGTCGCGGTCGGCAGGAATCCTGACGCGCTCGAACCGGCAGTTACAGAAGCCTCAGAGCTTGGCAAGACTCTTGCTGATGCAATACGCGACAAGCGGCGATACGTTGATCAGGAAAATGCCATTGCGGAGAGGGGAGCTTTTTTCAGGCAACTAGTGGAGGCTAACAAGGAGGCTTGGGCACATCAGTACGACTATTGGATGGAAAAGGGATGGATGTGACCGAAGCAAGGCGCTCAGACTGCGCGTTCCAAGCGATGGGTGACCTTCATTTCCAGAAAAAGCTTAAGTCCGTCACGGACAAATGTGAGACTCCACATAAGTGGTAGTCATGACGAAAAAAGCGGAACTGTACTCGAGGAGGAGAGAGATGTACCGTTTATACATCGCACAGCTAAACATGTCAGACATCCTCGAGAAGCTTTCTGCCAAGTATCGCGTATCGAAACGGGCGCTATGCACCGACTGGCAGAAGCGGACCCAGTGGGTATACGACGTCTTTGATCTTGAGCCAGCCCGCGTATCGTGACGTGTCGGAGGCCGACTGCGCGGTTGGCCCTCCCTCGACTGCGATCGTCCAGACGTCCGCAGGCCAATGGAGCTAAGCGGTTGCGATCATTAGTCTCGCTAAATATTTTTTTATGTAAGTGTACTATCAGTCTGCCTTCCAGCCACGCTTCGAAAATCCTAAATGCGCTTCGAAATGCAAGTTTGTTGCAGAAAATCGAAAAGAGCGCATCATATACTTATTAGGTCAAAACAGCCGTGAAATGCGTGTGAAAGCAGTTGGAAACTAGTTTCTCACTTATCAGAGATATGCTATGGCATCAATGTTGGTGCAGGGTTGTGGAGCACCGCTTTGAATAGAGCTGGGTTGCTTCGATGCCCTTCTGCCGAAGCCATTTGCAGGTTTCGTGCAGACGAGGGAATGGAGGTGAGAACACACGAAGAAACGCACGATAGCAGTCACCGTTCTCGTTGTGCTGATCGCGTCAGTGGCGTTCGCGGGAGCGGTCTACGCGCAGACGTCAACGCCGACGACCAGCGCCACCACGTCAGCGACTTCCAGCAGCACGGGCAGCACAAGTAGTCCCATCGGGCCGTTCCTCGGACCGTTGCTCGGTGCGAATCAGAACAAGAACGTGAACACTGTTTGCCAAAACAGAGCAGTGAGACACGAGCTGGTGACGTGGTACCAGCAACTTCCGAGCGACCAAAAGAACGCCCTGCAAAGCGACCTCAAACAGGCGCTGTCCAACTGGTATAATCAGTTGCCAAACGACCAAAAGGACAAGCTGCAGAGCATATTGAACGGGACAAGCTAGACACAAAGAAAGACGGGGCGAGGGGTTCAGTGCCATACTTCCCCCCTTGAGCTCCATAGGATCCCCTCGCCTCTTCTCACTTTATTCCCTTTTTTCTTGCGTAGCCGCGCGGAGGCAAAAAAAATGCTGAAACGAGCGACACGAACGAAACAAGAACTCTACTCGAGGAGACGGGAAATGTATCGTCTGCATATCGCAGAATTGGGCGTCGCGGAGATCATTGAAAGGCTCTCAGCCAAGTACCGAGTGTCGAAGCGGGACCTATGGGACGACTGGCAGAAGCGGACCAAGTGGGTATACGACGTCTTTGATCTCGAACCTGCGCGTGCGCAGCGAGCTAGGTAGTGCGATTGTGAGGCGACGACCACAGACCCAGAACTCTCGGCATTTAACCAAATCAAAAGTGACCGTCCTCGCCCGACAAAAAATGAACTGGAGTGGGCGCTTGCTTGATTCATTTAATGGAGCTTGCGTCAAGCAAAGGTTATTATCCGATGCAACAGATTTCTACGTGATACTGAGGAAAGTGTCGCATGAAATGGCATAGCCTAATACCTATTTTGTGCGTTCTGGTGTTGTTATCGGTTGCGATCGCAGGATGCACGGTCAGTCTAAACCCGCCTAATATCCAATTTAATCCTTCTCAATCGTCCACAGGAACCCCCGCGGGCATCAACTCTCAAGGGACGACCAACGGTACAGCACACATGCTTGCGGTCGAGCAGCTTGACGACAATAGCTATGTGGGGGCCGTGTCTAACGTTGTTGTTTATACGCAACCTGGGACCGGACACGTCTTTGTCGAAACGGCGCCGGTAACAGGCGTCGACTTTCAAGAAACAGCGAGGACTGCCGTAACCGTTGCAGCCGAGCGCGCCAATGTCAATGCAAATCAACGCGATTTTGAATTCGTTTTAAGCGTGCCGAAGGGCGTTGACGCCGTGGACGGACCAAGCGCTGGCCTCCCGATGACAATCGCAGCCTATTCCGCAATTTTAAAGAAGCCGACAAATCAGAGCGTCTATAGTACAGGCACAATTGACGTCAGTGGGGCTGTCGGCGATGTCGGCGGCGTCTACTGGAAAGCAGAGGCAGCAGCAAGCAACGGCGCGCGTGTTATACTCGTCCCGTACGATGAAACCGTCGTAAACACCACTTCTCCGCTCGAAACAAGCCCGGTAGGGGGCGTAAACTTACAATCACAGCTGAAGCACGACGGGTACAACGTGACCGTTGTAGGGGTCAACAACATTGACGACGCGTTGCCCTACTACTTCTGATGAAGCAATCGTGCGCCGAGCCATTGAGGTAAACCACCGATGCGAACTGTGCTTAAGCGGCGTTTAGAATTGCTTATTGCGTTGCTCGTGGTCGGAGTGGTAGCGGGAGCTGCCATCGTCGTGCTCGGAGCAGAAAATACCATTCCTGGGGCCAGCAACAGTTACATCAGCGTCGTTAAGCCTCAGAATTCTCAATCACCTGATCAACTTGCGCAGCAGCATTCGCAGTACGAAGCGCGCGTGCAACAGCTCCTTGCGATCGCCAACAAGGATCAGCAAGTGCAATCGCTTGTCGCCGGCCGTAATTACACGATTGTGGGGATTCTCAAATCGCCTCCCCCGCCACCTGGTTCTTCGTCTATCGATAGCGCTTCCTTGGTGCTGCGAGTTGGAGGCAAGTTCTACAAAATCGACATCGATATAGCGCATAACAAGGTAATGTCCGTTGCGGAGCGCATCTGCTACGGTCCTGCGTGCAATGATTAACCTCGCCCGGCAGGGCGTGAGGCACGACTATGGCGAGAGGGGGGATTCGAGGAAAAACGCTGTTTGCGGCCGCTATTTTTGTCGCCTCAGTGCTCGTGCTCGCATTCAAGTTGCTCAATCCGACGCCCGTGCAAATCCTGGTTGAGGGGAACACTGCCATTATGACACAAGTCCCAGGACTATTCACTTACTCCGACGTGCTCGTAATCGCGATTTCGTTGGTTCTTATGAGCGTGAGTGGCACCTATATTTTGCTGCACGACTCCATTACGGCTGCGACTGAAACAGCGCCGACTGCCGGGGACGCAATCCTCGAAGAGCGGCGGCAGCGATGGGAAGAGCTCGCAAAAACGCTTAAAAATGATGAACAGGCGCTCTTCAAAGTGATTATGGACGAGGGAGTCGTCCACCAGAGCGAACTGGTCGAAAAGACCGGTCTTCCGAAATCCAACGTCAGCAGGGCACTATATGGGCTCGAAAGCAGGGGTCTCATTGAGCGCAGGCGGCGCGGGATGGGAAATGTCGTGCTGCTCAAGTAACGGCTTCTTCGGTCCTGCGGCCGCGTGAACGGTGAAGCCTACGCGGATGTTGTAGCGCGCACAGGAAATCAAGAGAGTACTTTATGTGCATTTGATTTCATAAAACCGGTTAGAGCGTTGCGTTTGCCGCTCATTGATAACAGTAGAACGGATTTGCGCTCTTTTGGAAGGAGAAATTCTGTTGTTCGGTAATTGTCCTGGGACATCACATTTGCGTACGCCCACTTTGACGATCAAGAGATGTCCCCGGTGCGGCGAAGATGTCGAGGTGTTTTCATCCGACATCAAGGTCAATTGCGGCAAATGCGGGTTTACGATATTTAACGACACGAACTCGTGCATTCATTGGTGCGCTTACGCGAAGGAGTGCGTGGGTCCAGAGCTCTATGAGCGGCTGAAAAAAGAGCAAATTGAGCAGATAGACTCTCAATCTACGGAGAAACCTTAGCGACAGAGGCGATATGACTCAAAACCTTACGACAAAAGACGCGATTGAACAAAGGCACAGCATTCGGAAATTCAAAAATGCCCCCGTTCCGAAGGAGCACGTTCTTGCGCTCGTCGACGCCGCAAGGCTAGCGCCGTCGGCTTCCAATACGCAGCCGTGGCGGTTCAAGATTGTCTCCGACGACGAGACCAAGGTTAAACTCGCCGAAGCGGCATATCATCAGTCTTTTGTCGCGCGTGCCCCGGTCGTCCTTGTTTGTTGCGCAGACTTGCACGGCTACTTTGAAGGCATCGCGACGAGAAGCAAGGATTTTGGTAAAGAAGGCGCGCTTGAAGAAAGCATGGTGCGCGTGCTCCGCGAAAGAGCAGAGCAATTGAAAACGATGAATGTTCAGGAGATGGCTCCCGGTATCGCTTTTAATGTCGCGATAGCGATTGAACACATCGTGTTGCGGGCCCTGGATTTTGGTTTGGGGAGCTGCTGGGTGAGGATGATCGATGAACAAAAGATCAAGGACATTTTTGGGTGGGGTAACTCGATGCACGTCGTTGCGCTGCTGCCGCTCGGCTACCCTGATGAAGCTCCCGCTGCGCGAAAAAGGCGTGCAATCGAGGAGATTCTTCTCAAGTGAAGTGATTAGGGCCAGCGGTCCAACAGCGCCCAAAAAGGCGCCCTCCATTCAGAACACCGCACTCACTCTATCGAGTGCCTGCGCCGTCAAATCTTGAATTATGCCGGATCGCATATTTTTTTCGAGGTATCGGCCCGTAATGCGAATGGGCACGAAATATCGGTGCATCGGGCACAAACTTAGCCAGTAATCTGCTCTTGCCTCCCGTCTCCATCTTGCGAAGAACCGGTCGTGCCGCCACACAGCCTCTGATCGCCACACTGCGGTTCCCAGGTTGCTCATATGCAACTGTTGTTACGTTGCAAGTCGGTCTGTTCAGCGGCTATCCAAGCAGTCGTTCTTATTCCTTGAGGCCAGTCGTTTGTGAGCCTACTGCCGCAAGCCACTCATTCTGAACAGATCCTGCCAATGCAGATCATTTGATCACGTGAAATTGCATCGAAGCAGTGATGGCAATCGCTTACGCCGCCACGAACGGAGCCGTGACAAGGTATTTTTGTCACGCCTTCGCACAAAAAGCGCTGTCACGTTTTTACACGAAATTGCTGCCTAACGCGGCCTTAAGAAACCATTCTGCACAGTGTAGGCTGGAGATGGACGTTATGGCAACAAACGCGACGATCATAAAAAACGGCGCTTGTCTCTACGGGCTTCGCTTCGGCTGCGTGAACACGACTAACGACCCTAATTGCAACAGGTGCGTAGAGCGCCTCGCTAACGCGGTTAACAGCGTGCTAAGGCCAACTGCGAAGAAGAGCGTAGAATCGTTCCAAATGATCACTTGCGAGGCCCTTCAGCCGAAATAAGCACGCCTTGAAAGCGTGTCAAGGGGCCGATGATAAGTATTCATACTGACCGATCCACACGTATTGGTCTGTCTGTACTATCAGTTTGCCTGGAGCTCCTACTGACGATCCTGTGTCATAAATGGCATAAATGCTTGTGGCGTTTCCTTTTGCGCGTTGATTCGCTTCGGGGCTTTGTGCGCTTGGATACGACGTCGCTACCAACCGGTACCCAGCGCTGTTATTTGTGACGTACGCTGTCGCCGCGTTAGTTGAACCGAATCGGATCAGCGTCATATTTTCTGTATAGGTGAGATTTGTCGTGCTGTTGGTAGACGATGGGAATGTCCACGCGTCCGCTATGTTAGCAGATGAAGCATTTATCGGCGTGATAAGCCATGCGGTCAAATTGTTCGGATGCTCGCTTCTCAGCGTCATGTTGTATGCTTGGATAAACTGGGCAAGTTGCGGATCTGGTGGCGTAGCTGGCGCTACAGTGGATTTGGTACAGCCGGCTACTGATAGGGATGCTACAATAAGGAGCGCAATCACCGCTACCTCTTTTTTTGCCATCCGCTTAGCCTTCTTCAACGTCGTGTGACCCAAAAGAATCAGTCAGATATTTTTCATGCGCGAGAAGAAGCTTAAGCCTTTCTGAGCAATCCTCAAATTGCCAACGAAATTATACTTGCGTAATAGTTGGAAACTAGTTTCGCACGCATGAAAGATAAGCTAGCTAAACGATTTGTTGAAGGGCTGGCAAAGCGCCCGAAGCATGGCACGTTGCGGATCGGGGCAACTTTTTTCAGCGGGCTCAGCAACAAGTGAAGCAGCATGACAGATGTGATCGTAACTGAGAACTTGCGCAAACAGTTTGGCCAGTTAGAGGCACTTAGAGATCTGAACTTGAAAATAGAGCCAGGCGTTTGTGTGGGATATCTGGGTCCAAACGGCGCTGGCAAAACCACTACGATAAAAATTTTAACAAGTCTCATGCGACCTACAGGTGGCAGAGCGTTCCTCAACGGAACCGACGTGGTGCGCAACCCTAAGCAAGCGCTCGCAAGCGTTGGCGCCGTTGTCGAAACTCCGCAGCTCTACCCTCAGCTTACGCCTGTCGAGATTCTCTCATATTTTGGGCATTTACGCGGCCTAGACAGAAATGAGATTCGAGAGCGCACGATCGTAGTGCTCGAAGACGTGAAAATGTCGGAATCGGCAAACAAGAGAACAGGGGACTTCTCGACCGGGATGAAGCAACGAGTTGCCATCGCGCAAGCACTCTTGCACGATCCTTCGATTCTAATACTCGACGAGCCGACTATCGGACTTGATCCGCGCGGCATGATTGAAGTGAGGGAACTCATCAGGCACCTCAAGCTGAGAGATTTCACAATTTTCATGAGTTCGCACCTCCTCAACGAAGTACAAGAAGTGTGCGATAAGGTTGCGATCGTTGATAAGGGAACCCTTCTCGCGTACGACACGGTCGCGAACTTGTCTAAGTTAAGTGAAGGCGTGGTTTCCCTTACCGCCGTTGAGCCTATTACCGCAAACCAGTGCGCTTCCGTGCAAGCACTACCGAACGTGAGATCAGTTACGCGAGTTGACACGTCAGAACTGCTAATCGCCGTCGACGGTGGGCTGCGCGAGCAGGCTGAGCTCCTCGCTCAGATACACCGCGTCGGTATACGCGTCGCGTTCTATAGACCGGCACAGTCTGCCATTGAAGATGTTTACTTGAGGCTTGTGCCCGAGGAGGAGGTTTGATGCCCCCGAGCGATTTGCGGCAATTGTTCGTCGTGAGCAAATACGAGCTGCTCAAGTATCTACGGGGCAAGAGGTTACTCATCATAATCGCGCTGATCGCTATTATTGGTGCGCTAAACCTGGTCGTGCCGCCTACCATCGGTTCAGGATATGATCCTGACCCGGTAGCGTTCAGCTCAGGGATGCTCAATGAAATTGGTATCCTTGTGGTTCTATGTGCCACGTTCTTCGGGGCAGACGCCATCGTTTCTGAGTTTGAACAAAAAACCGGCCTTGTGCTGTTCTCGAACGCCGTGAAGAGGCACGTAGTTCTGCTCGGCAAGTTCGTTGCCAGCGCCGTAGTCTCGGTTGGGGCCGTGGCGCTGTACTATGCTATCACCGTGATCGCGGTCGTCGTAATTGACGGAAGCGTTGCGGCGAACACTAGCCTTTCGTTTTTGTATGCTTTGGCCTACTTGTTTGGGATATTAGCGATCGCGTATCTTTTCAGCGTTGTTTTGAAAAGCTCTGTCTATTCGATTGTACTCACTTTTTTCACGTTTTTTTTGATCTTGCCCATAGTTGATCGCGTGGGAAGCACCATTGCGCACTTTAAGCCGTGGTTCTCCATTACCTTCGCGTCGGGCATTATTCTCAACATCTTCCAGCAGCCTTACCCTACAGATGTTGTGAGAACGGTCCAGCGCACGTTTGGCAGCACTACCAGAACCCTTACGGTTGCACAGTATTACCCCTCGGTAGGGCAGGGCCTAGCCGTCATCTTCGTATACTTCGTCGTGGGTCTGGTTCTAGCCTTACTAATAATGAGAACGCGAGAGATGTGAACAGCGGCGGAAAGCTTGGTTTGACTCGCTTTCGAGGACCGATCGCCACAGTTCGCGCCGATTAGATAACGAGTGAGGAGGCGCCGTAAGTGCCTTGTCGCTAGTAATCAAAAGGTCATTTTTCAGTGGCCACGTCGGTGCGCCTACTCTTAGTCGCGCGCCTGCCTCTGAACGAGCTGATGCAGCTGATGTAGGATCTGTTTTTGACCTTGGCCCATGCCCGCAATGCCTCAGAAGTCTCACGTGTTGTCCATTATCGCCGGGATGTCAATAATCGGAACAAATATCCGAGAAAACCCGCTGCGTTCGCACAACTCGCGCGAGCACAGCCTCTTTAGAATAAAAAGTGTTTTTGACGGCCGCTAGCTCGCTTCGCGGCGCTGTAAAACGCGAAGCTATATGTCTGAGAGTGACGTCTTCCCTCGGTGAGGAGCAAAAATGAAAAAACTCTTCTTCGCCATAATCGTGGCCGCTTTACTCACCGTAACAGTTTGTGCTGCGGGATGCACCAGCAACACTTCATCACCCTCTCCTAGCACAGTCCCCTCAGCAATCCGAAATCCGGCGTTCGTTCCTAAAAACGTTTCGGGCTATCTCAACTACAACAACCAATCGGCCGGTATTGCGATCCAATACCCCCCTTCTTGGCAGCTCAGCCAAGGCGCGGCTAACGCTACAGCTTCGTTTAACGTCAGTGGCGCCGGCGTCTCATTTACCGTAGCAGCGCCAGAGAGTCTTCCGGGACAAACACTAGACCAATTCTCACAGGGTCTGATATTGGGTCTGCAACAAAACGGCAATTTGGTCAACGTTACGCTGCTCAATTCAAGCAATACCGCACTCGCCGGCTATCCTGCTCAAAAAGACGTCTTCACGTACGTGGGCCCAGACGGCACGTCTATGCAGGGAATGGCCGAGCTGACGCTGGTTAATGGTACTGGGTACGCCCTCACATATGTCGCCCCACAAGATGTTTACTCCACCTACGTTGGAGCTGCACAAAATATGATGCAGTCGTTCAACATCACGAAATGAAATGCGACTGTCGCGTGAAAGTGTCTTTACGCAGTAACAGGCTTTCGACGAGATGGTTTGCGCTTGTTGTCCGGCGTTCGAACGATTTCCATACCAAACTCAGCGAGCAAACGTGGTATGTCGCGCACGGCATCGCGGTCGAATTCTTTGGTCTTTTCAGAAAGCTCCTTCCACGGAATGATGAACGGGCTCTCCTTCTTGTCCACGTCCTTTATCGCGCCCCATTTCCACCCCGCACGGAGGCGTTCAACGTTCCATCGAGCGTGTTCAAGCTCCGCCATAATTTCCACTTCGTCGTGCGTGAATTGGGCAGGCGTCACAGGCATGGTTCGAGCTTTCCGGATGGTGTAACCAACGGCCTTCAATTTGTGAGCGATGTCGTCAGCCTGTGCCCTGTTTGATTGCTTCAAGTGTTCGCGCAGCTCGTCCCATTCCGCGAGCTCGGGTTCCTGGCTCTGTTCGAGCCTGCGGCGCTGGCGATACTTGTCGTGAATCTCTTGGGCCATTCGTTCGCGCAGAGCCGTGGGGAGGGTTTGCTCTGTTGAGCCTATATATGCTTGCGCTGAGAGAGGGTCGTTTGGCAGCTGTATCAGCGTTTCAGATGCACTCCATTGGTCGTCTTGGATAAGCTTCGCGGCCTCGTGTCCACTTCCCGCAATCACAGCTACGCTCGCACGTAACGCGAGCGCGAGGCGGTATTCAATGCGAGCGATGCTGCCGCCGTTCACGCCAAGAAGCTTGACGCTCGTTGGAGAAACGTCAGATCCTATGAGATCAACCCAATATTGCAGGGGCCCAGAAGCGTCGAAACCATTGCCATCTATGCGGCGGATATCACAGTATCGGTCATCGACTGGTGCTCCGGAGGGAAGCTCGCGCGGGAGGAATCCTATGGTTTGCAATTCAGGGTATTGCTCTTGCACGTTTCCGATAAGGCGGCCGATGCCACCGCTAGAGCCGCATGAGATCACGGTCCCTGCGTAGTCCTTAAAAGCTTCGAGCATAAGCCCTCGGTAGGTCGCCGTATAGGTCTCGCCAGGGGAATCGCATCCGCCCGCGACTATAGAGACTGGCTCTTTAATGCGCGCGCCGTTCGGCGTCGTCAGCTCTTCCAAGTAGGCGCGGGCTTCCGGGGACTCGAATCGTCCCGTCCATCCGATCAGCAAGATGCTGCGTGCCCACCTGTACCCGCGCAACGCTTCCCGCACGGGCGCGAGTTTCACGAGTGAGTGATAGGCTTCTGCGATCGGCCACTCGGCGGCACTCATCTGGATCGCCTTCGCATAAGCGATGAGATTTTCATCCTCCTCGCCGAGCAGGAGATGAAGCATCCCAAGGGCGTAGTAAGCCCACGGGATATTGATGCCGACTGCGATTTGTTCCCAACAGCGTCGTATCGCCATGCGCATCAGGGGCCGCACCACGTCGATGATTGACGTCGTGCTGCGATAGCTGATCTCGAGCTCGAGGTAGTTGATGAGCGCGTAGGGGTCAGACGGATCGAGCTCGAATGCCTGACGGTAGAGCTCGCGCGCCCGATCTTCGCGGCGTTCGCGATAAGTATCAGCTAGGCTGACAAGTGTGTCCGCATCACGGACTTTCTTAAGCGAAGCCTCAAGATAGCGTTGGCCCGCGACGTAGGCTTCGCTTTCAGGCGCTCCGCTGTGCCGCTTGCAGAGTGCAACGCCTAGGTCTTTGAGCAGCGGGGCGTAGCCCGTGTCGACGTGCGCCGTGAAAATCTCGATGGTCCGATCCCAGTCACCCAGCGTCATTGCCAGCCGGCCGATGCGATGCGCGTGCTGGACGTTGTGAGGGTCGTGCTCAAGTATCATGGAAAGCGTGCGCATTTCTTCTCGCACCTGGGCCTCGCTCATGTACGCGCTATAGTTGGCCGCATACGCCGTAAGGCGGTTCTCGATCGTCGCGAAGGATTGATCCGCGTCCTCGAGGACGGCTGCTATTCGTGCAAGCTCGCGCTGCCATTGGCGCGGGAAGGCGAAAGCGCTCTTGTAGCTTTTGTCGTGACTAAAGTCAGCCCACGCGTGTTCGAGCAAGGTGCGCACCTGAACCTCCGCTTTCAACTTCGCGACTGACGTTGGCACGTCGATCGAAACCCCGCCAACGGTCACTGAACCAGGCCGTAGACTCACGATGTAGTGGACTGACCGGTATCCGAACTCAGTGGCTTTCAGACGCTGGTCAATGTTGACGCTGTTATCCCAATCGATGTCGAAATGCTCTTCGATGTACTCACAGATCTTGGTGACCTCAGTTTGAGTGTGGGTTATGACGCGCCCGCCGCAAAGATCGGTGAAGTCATTGACGGGATCGCTCGTCTCAGCGCGCTTTCGAATGATTTTTTCGGCGAAGCTGGAGAGTGACTTTGGCCGCGTCTGAACGATCGCAAGGGGTGCGTACCGGTCGGCGACGGCCGTGAGAATCTCGTCAAGCACCTTCGCGAGCTCTTTATAGCGTGGTGCAACGCGCGAGTAGTTCTCGATTTGCTCCCGATACCACGCGCCGAATTCCTCTTGATCAGCTTCAGTCATCGTGGTCAGCACCTTGGCTCGTTTCGCGTTGTAGACCTAAGCACGGCGTTACCTCATTACTTTCCACCCTGCTCCTCCAAAAAAGTCTCGAAACTGGGTTGCGAGGTCGATCTGCTGCACGTCCGAACGCCCCAGCCATTCATATGCGTCGTGCTCGCTGCTTAGCTTGACGCTGTCGGTGATCAAGGCGCCTTCCATAATTAGGCACGCCACTTTGACCTTGGGCACTTCATATTCAATGGCCCCTAGCAATCGGCTGACGGAGATCCGCAGACCAGCTTCTTCGAACACCTCTCGCCGCAACGCCTCGTCGAGTCGTTCTCCTGGATCGATCTTGCCTCCGGGTGGTTCCCATCTGCCCGGGTTGGTCTTAGAATCGGACGATCGGCGCAAAAAGAGAAATTTATCTGCTGTGTTTTGCAGAAGCGCGTACGCAGCGATTCCCCATCCTTTTTCAGTCATTGCACTTGCTCTCCTCAATCAACTGAGATGGCACGTCAAACTAAAGGTTATTGGATATCTCCGCCTTAAAAGTGCTGCTCTGGCACAACAATCAAGGAGCGGCGGCGGCCAAACGTTAGTACTGGAGCGCGTACCAGCACGCAAGCGCTGCCGCCAACACAAGATCATCATGTTCGCCCGCACGCCAGCTATTCTCCGATTCTCGAGTAGGACCGATGCTGACGCTCGCTCCGAAGTCCCGCAGCTCATCCTTCAGTAAGACCCATAGCGCTAGCTCTTCCGATGCATCCAGCCAGCGTTTTTCAAATAACATCTTCACTGAGCGGGCGAGTTCACGCTTCGGCACTCGGTAAAAGCCATCGCCGTACCAAACTTCATCTCCGCCGATCACTACGGGCATTGGGAAGAGATGCGCGGCGCGGAACGCGTCAATGGCGGAAAGACCCACGCCTGTTGCATCTACAATGAGGTAGCGGGGCACGAAGCGGTGAGTTCCGGTCGAATGTTTCGGGGTGAGCGCACGCACCCGACTGATGATCGTCAGCCGTGGCGTGCCTGCAGGTAACCGTTCGATTTGGCGAACCCGCAGCTTGATCGGGTGATCAAGCGGCTCTGCACGGCCTGAGCGCAATCCACCGAGTGTCGCCCACGGGGCACTAGTCGCTCCCCCGGCAAGCACGCTTTGGCCTATCTTTTCGATTGCGACGACGGCTGAAAAGTCATCGGCACGTCCTAGGTCACAGCCGATGAAAACTCCACCCAAACTGGACGATGAGCTCTGATGCGATTCGTAGCGTGCATATCGCTTGGAAATATCCCGGGCGTCCGAGTCACTTATCACCGTGATCGGTCGCTTGTATGTCTCTCTTTGCCCTTAATTCCTTCCCCGTCTTTCCCATTCCCGTTCGCCTTCGTTGGCGCAGCCTGAGGACTATTTGTCGAATTGTCGATGCTGCGCCAAAAACACCGGCTGAGCAGCTATTTTCTAGAATTATGGCTTCAATGTGTTTGATACACGTAAGGCGCTCTTAGCGAGAAGCTTGAGAGCGCTAACACACGCACGTCAGAAAATGTGATCAAATTAAAAAGCTTAAGCCGATTGATGAGCCAGCGGTGCCAAAGTAATGGTAATGGGTGGAGACAGTAAATCCAGCTTACGCGCAAACTATCAATTATGACGCAACGGCTGAGCAAGATCGGCTCCACGAGCTGTTGCAGCGCGCGGCCGAAGTGGTGGCGCGAAGATATGAGTACAGCTACTTAGTGCCGAGCCTCGTTTCGTTGTGCTTGTGCGTATGATAAACCAAGCAGACCCAACGTTTTTCGAAGTGTTTGTTGGGGGAGAGCTCTCCAAGGTGGCGCTAGCTTCACCGAGCTACTCGACCGAGCGACCCGCGGTCGATTTTCGATGAGCTACGTGTGGAAAACGTAATCGTGGGCCCTGCCAGCGTTATGTCACGCCCGTCGCTACCGGCTTATGTTCGGATTTGGTGCTTTCTGAGTTTTTTTCAGAGTGCTTTTTTTGAAAGAATACAGACTGGTTACAGGCAGACCAGCGCGTGAGAAGAAGTGCTTTCTGCTCGTCCCCACCTTTCAGAGGAAGAAGTCCCTCGCAGAGCCGGAAAACGGCGCGTAAGTGTCAGTCAACGGTGAAGAATACGTTCTTGATTTTTTTTGATCTCCTCTAAAAGGTCTTCATTCCGCTTCAACAGCATTTCACTTGTGCTTGCCGTTTTCTCGATTCGGGCGCGCATTCTATCCATCTCTTGCATCGTCCGCTCCTCACGCTTTAGACCCTCCTCAAGATAATGTGCGTACACTTCGTTGAGCACGTCGATCTCGCGCTGGAGGCGCTTAAGCTCGCTCAAGATGAACTCCTCTTTGTCCGTCATTCCCGTCCCCCTTCACAAGCAATTGTGAGAGGCAAGGCAAAAAACTTAACTGCAATTGCGTATGCGAATAGAAGAACTGTGCTGGTTCAATTTCGTTGCACGCCAGACGAAAGCCGCGTGAGCCGAAATTCATTACTGAGGTGGGATAAACTTGCGTCTTGGTAGGTTAGGAAAGCCGAAGCGTTAAAGACCACTAAAGGAATTTGTACTTGGACTTTAACTTAGAGGCAAAACCGGACTATGAAGCGAATTGCGCTTGGGCTCGTGATCTTGTTGTTAGCTGCGGTGCTCGCGGCAGGGCTCCTTGTGTACTTTTCCAACCCGTTTTCGACATCAAAGCCAGATTATAGCGCTACGTTTGCTCAAAGCATTGGAGGTGCGGGGTGGAGTCCGATACATCCGATTTCGCAAGTAGCCGAAAACGCATATTCAGGCTTATATAGAACGAACAGTGGCAACAGCAGTGGAAATCGCAGCGGAAATGAGAGCGTTACAGTCGCCGTAACGATTGAAATCGCGCAATCTCAAGATGCGGCAAAGGATAGATATCAACAGCTGGTGCTCGAGAAACAGAGCGCTGGTTACGCAAGTGGCAACAGCGAATTGAATAACTCAACCGTATTTGGGGATCCAACGGCCTCGTGGTTTGGATATAACGACAACAGCCTTTCAAATGTTACAACGTATCTTGTTTTGTACGCGTATAATACAGAAATTAGTAATTGGGTGGTTGTTGCCGAGTCTACAGGTCTCGCGACCTGATGCGGATTAGCGTTTGATTTTTTGCAAGCACCTAAATTTTCGGTTCGCACGACGCAACAAGTGGCTTCACGAGGTGCTAGCACAAATCGTTGGCCTCAAATACGCTTACCTTGGATCAGCTATAAACACCGACCCAACTGGCGATTGAATCGCCGAACTATGCCCCGTTGATTCAATACGTTTCCTCGTTGGACAGCCCTCTGTCAAATAGCTAGTCTTGAAGAGAGCAACCTCTATGGAAGCGCGATTAGAGGCTCAGATGCTCCATTAAAGCTCGTGATGAGTGCCATATCGGGCGCCGGCAAACCTTATATACCTACGGATTCTATATAACAGAGGATCTATCTTGCTAGATCAGGTCCATCGCGGCCAACATACGGTCCTTATGTGGAATTTACTTCCAACCGTGAGGGATCGATCTCCGGTCGTGAAAAACATACAGTGGAGTTGTAAGTTAGCTGGCGTAATCTGTCAGAAACCTTGCAACTGACGTAGGTCTTGATTGATTCGGCTGAAGCCATATGATATGGAATCGGTCGAAGCGGACATGCATACAATGCGAATCCGCACAATTCCTTCGTAGTGTGCACAATTCTGGTTGATCCTGCCAGAGGCCACTGCTATCGGGGTCCGACTAAGCCATGCGAGTCGAGAGGGGTTATGCCCTCGGCGAACGGCTCAGTAACACGTGGATAACCTACCCTCAGATCTGGGATAACTCCGGGAAACTGGAGATAATACCGGATAATCCGTG
>Ga0187771_10000426_pt1 | contig 25823 bp, 32 predicted proteins | sample 0116_SJ02_MP15_1_FD_133139 | JGI IMG/M metagenome (GOLD analysis project Ga0187771, IMG submission 133139) | Tropical peat soil microbial communities from peatlands in Department of Meta, Colombia - 0116_SJ02_MP15_10_MG | ecosystem: Environmental > Terrestrial > Soil > Wetlands > Peat | place... | reverse complement strand
TATTCTAAACAGGGTAGTCCCGCACGAAGCGCACTTGCCCTTGATGGCATGGCGCCCGTTCTTGAAGGTGACCGTCTTCGGAGAGGCGATCTCCCTCGTCTTCTTCTCCTTCACGCAGAAGGCACTGGTCATTACGCCGCGAGGCTCTTTCGCATGATATCAGAGGGAAGGTCGCGCTTGTTCGGCTTTCATGATAACGGAATTTGACAACCTGACCTGCGTTCTGTGGTGAGACTCTAGTGCCTCCCTCGACACGAACGCGAGGATTGCGCCCGTCGCCAGGTAGTCAGCCCACCATAACCCGAAGAAGGACTCAGCTAGAAGTCCCCCAAGCAGCGCCAGCGAGATTAGGAAGCAGGTTGCAGATTCCAGGCCGTCTATCTGCAACGGAACACAACGTGTCTCGGCCCCTATCTTCTTCTTACCCAGCCACAGGAACGGCATTATCACCGCCGCAGCGACGGCGATTCCGATCCCAAGCGGAGAGTTCTCAGGCCTCAGGCCGCTGAAGAAAGAGTAGCCGGCTCCGATGCCCACTACGGGGACAAGGGACAGCAGAAGGACGCTGGCAAACTGTGCAGTCCTTCTGCCCTGCGTCTGAAATCCACCCACGTCTGCCTTCAGATGCCGAGCGACGACCAGCGACGAAACCAGCTCTATCAGGCTGTCGCTACCGAATGTCATCAGGGCCAGGCTACCGGCTACGAGTCCCGCGCCCAAAGAGCCCATTGCCTCGATGCTCACCCAGCCCAGAGTGAGGTACTCGAGGTGCAGGGCGCTCCTAATCCTACCCTGCCTCCATGAGGCGTGCGACCGGGTGCAGCAGCAGGACGAACAATCAGAGCACACAGTCGGATTGGTGCAGCCGCTGCAAGATGTCTCTACGCACCCGCAACTGGCGCATGAGGACCGAAGCCCTAGGGACAATGAGAGGGCAAGCGCGGTGCCTTTCGCTCTTAACCGATGTGGACTTCGGCTCCACGTCGCAACCATCTGCGGATTCCGGGCCCTATTTTCAATGCTGCTGATGGCCGTGGCGGAAATCGAGTATCGCTCTGTAGTGGAAGTCCATAATCGATTAAGAAACGAGCGAGGTGCTTCAACCAGTGACGGACCTGTGAGTCTACATACAAGCATGCCTGAACTGCTGTCGGCTCGCACGGTCCTAACGCTTATCACATTGTCGGGGCCGTCTGTTATTTTCGGTTCGAGCAATCACTTGGCAATGAACGGGCTGTAGCGAAATGCACTCACAATTCCCAAGGTTACCTTTTCTGCTGTGCCTGTGTCTTCTGACCGCAGCGGGTGGCTTCGTAATCCCAGCACGCTCCCAATCCATGCACGTTCCACTGGTGCCAACGAAGCAAGCCCCAACCGCCCTTCTACCCCAACCCCATGCGGGGTCAAACACCCCTGCGCCATCGGGCATCTCGGCTGGGGCTTCGTCCAACCCACAGTACGATGAACAACTAGGCATGACATTCACCCAAAGCTTCACTTCGATGCTATACAACATTACAGCGATTGAACAGACCGATTCTTCATCTGGCGTAGGCCCCGGTTACTTCCTCAACGGCCTCACCGACGCTGGCTATTGGTACCAGGTCAGTGTGTCGTACAACTGGCCCTACACCAACGGGGGGTATGCCTCGGGCTTTCACATGGGTTTCGAGGTCTACAATTCAAGTGGTGACTCTGTCTTCCCGTCCGCCGGTGGCGGGGGTCTGCTCACATTCTCCGGCCCGGTAAACGACGGGGACACCGTTACCCTGAATCTGTACCTGACAAATTCGAGCTCGGTGACCATGCTCGCTGTGGATCAGAATACCGGCGCTTCAGCTTCCGAATCGTACAGTGCCGAGGGGGCCACGGAGTTCGTCGGCCTGCCGTCGAGCCCGGGAAACTCCAACGGGTTCTTCACAGGCCTTATGACGGAATGGTACCACCCGAGTCCGTACTACGGAGATGAACAAAGCGTCAGCTATTCCTCCAGCATCGCCCTCTCCTCCGCGTGGATGTGGATAGACGAATACTCGCCTCCGTGTTGCTCGAACGAACAATTCTCTGCATCAACGCCCTCCCCTGTTTCCTACACATCCGACCCAACTCTGCTCCAACCGTTCACGTCTAATGGAGCTACCGAATACAGCGACGCATACCAGTTCGTTACGGGAACGACAGCCAGCCAAATCTCGTTCACTTTGAGTTATGCAGTTCAAGGGGACGGCGCGGGATATTCGGCGCCCATATTCACATACGTCTCGAACGGGGTGACTCGGACCGCGACGCTCGGCACGTCACCCACGGTGTTCGAGGTCGACCCAGGGACCAGCTGGTCCGTCACCAATCCACTTGCGGGCTCTAACCCGACGGAGAGATGGGAAACTGGACAGACGACACATGGAACCGCATCATCATCGCAAACGATAGACTTCGTGTATTACGACCAGTATCTAGCAACAGTTAGCTTCAACGTCGCCGATGGGGGGTCGAGTTACACTGCCCCGGTGTTCAGCTGCACCAAGCTAGGCGTAAGATCAACCTTCAACGTCACTACGGCTCCGGCCAACATATGGGTCGAGTCTGGTTGCCACTACAGCTTCACCAATCCATTGCCAGGATCAGGGCCTAGCGAAAGATGGGAGTCTTCCAATGCAACTGGGACGATATTGAAGGCAATCAATCTGGACCCTCACTACTACAACCAGTTCATACAGACTCTCTCTTATTCGGTGATCGGTGGAGGCTCGCCTAGCGCGACAAGGTTCAACGGAACGGCCTTCGGAGTGACAACCGAGGTCACGCTTTCGTCTTCACCTTCTTCTGTGTGGTTGGACTCAGGCTCGATGCTTAACGTGCCCAATCTACTCCCCCCTTCGGATAATCATGAAAGATGGGTGATTAACCTGACCCTGCCGATCGTGACGAATTCGGCGAATTCTGAGAATCTACAGTATCAACACCAGTATTTTGTAGAGATTGAAAGCGCAACTGCTGGAGGAGGGACCGTTTCCCCTGCCAGTCAGTGGGCGGACTCGGGAAGCAGCATAACTCTCTCGGCATCTCCTTCATCTGGTTGGAAGTTCAATGTTTGGAATGGAACTGGTTCAAGTTCGTACTCGGGGAAATCGAACACCCCCGGAATGGCCGTGAACGGTCCGGTCAACGAGACAGCGGTGTTCTATCCTGGATTGACTCTGAGCGTGGCGGCAGGCGGTTCCGTGACCTACAGCTACGGCGCGATAGTGGGCCACGTGTCGTCGGGAGACCACGTCATTTACGTCCCGCCGGGCACAAACATTACCTTGGACGCCAGTCCTTCGTCCTTCCTCTATTCTTTCGGTGGATGGAGTATCTCACGCATTTCAAGCAAACCACTCATTGGAGTAGTCGTCAACGCTCCAACGAGCTCTGTGGCGTCGTTCTCGTACAACCTGCTCACAATAGGCGTGTTAGTAGCCGTTCTAATCGCGATTGTCGGAGTAGTGGTTCTCTACCGGTCGAGAAGCGCTCGCAAAAACACAAGGGAGTCTCGACTCCCTTCGAGCTCGGGAGATCAAGATCTCGATGACTGGGTCATTCCGCACAGGTCGATAAGTCGAAGAACAATCGCAGCAATAATTGGCATCGTTGCTGTCCTGATCATTGGAAGTCTAGTGGTGCTCTTCCCGTCAACATTCTTGCCAGGTTCCGGTCCCGCTCCCGTTTGGCATCCATTTGGCGGAGTGTTCTCGAGTTCGGGCGAGCTGGCATCTGAAGATTGTAGTCTGGGGAACCTGCAACCAATCCTAGGCGGAACCAACGCGCAGAAGTTGACACCTCAGTCCACGGTCTCTTGCTCCTACGTCGGACAGAACTACCAGGGTGTGATAGGTACAGACTGCAATCTAACGCCCACGGGACCGATTCCCTCGATCAATGGGACGCAGATTCCTTACGACGGATGCGTGCTTAGCTACGCCCCCTTGAACTACATATTCTCGGGGCTGTTCAACCTGACTGCCAAGGCAACAAGCGCATCTCTGACCGTGTACTCTAACCAGGCAGTGCTCGCGAACATCACCACTACGGCCGCTTGGAAGAACTACCACTGCTCAATGACCTCCGACAACAGGACGAGAACAAACGGGCCGATGTCGTGCTATTACCTCGGGGTACCATACTCGGCGGCGGCTGGCGTCGTGACGGTCTGCGAATTCCGAACCCCCATCCAAGTGAACGGGGTGGCGATCCCTCAGGGTGCGTGCATGCTGCAAAGATCGGAGACCGTTGCGGGTAGCCTTACCCCGTGAGACTCAGTGTATCAGTTCTTCTATGCGAATGAGAGTCGTTCTTTCCTTCAACTGAAGCAAGGCCGCGAGGGGCTCCACGACAACGGTTTTCGGAATCTTCTCAATGGGCTCTGCGGATCGCTCCCTGACCTCCAGAGCCATGGCCCTAGAGGCATTACTCGTTTTCTGTCTTAAACCTGAGATGTGAGTTTCAGAGCCAGCGCTAAGCTGATCGCCCTTCTCCGTCCTTCCCTAACCATTCGTCCAACCACGACAGTACTGTTTCATGCCATAAGATGCTGGTCTTTGGGTCAAGAACCCAATGATTCTCGTTCGGGAGGTAGAGAAGCCTCGATGGTATCCCTCGCCTTTGCAAGGCCGTGAAGGTTGCAATTCCTTCTCCGTCAATGAGCCGGTAGTCATGGGCTCCATGTATCACTAGGGTGGGAGTCTTCCAATTTACAACGTATCGGCTGTTAGAGAACTTGTCATAGAGCCCAGGGTTTTCCCAAGGTGTTCCTTTGAAATCCCATTCGGGAAACCACAGCTCGTCGGTGGTGAAGTATGAAACGAACTCGTCAAATCCGCCGTCGTGGTTGACGAGGCACTTGAACCGGTCGGTATGTCCGTTAATCCAGTTCACCATCCACCCACCAAATGAAGCACCAAGAGCTGCCATCCTATTGGCGTCTAGCCATGGGTAGTTCGCCAGAGCATAATCCAAGCCCATCATGAGGTCCTGGAATGGCTTACCACCCCAGTCCCCTGAGATCGAGTCGGTGAAGTCCTGCCCGAAGCCGGTCGATCCGTGGAAGTTGACAGCGATTACTCCGTAACCAGCACCCGCGAAAGCCTGGAGGTTCCAACGATAGTGGAACGTGTCCTCGGTGGCCCCTTGCGGTCCGCCATGTATTACGAATGCGACAGGATACTTCCCTCCGGGCGTGAACCCGAACGGCTTGAGGAGCCAAGCCTGTACTTGCTGCCCCTCTGCCCCGACGAACCAGAATTCCTCCGGTTCCACCATCTTCACATGGCTTAGCCTTGGCTCGTTCAGCTTTGTCAGTCTTCGTTGTCCACTGCCATCTAGTGCTCCCCTCCAGATCTCGGCCGCCGACTTCATGGAGTCCTGGGTGTAATACACCAAGTCTCCCTTCGAGACAGCCACATGCGCGTTATAATGCTCCCCGACGAGCTCCATTTTGGAGCCGTCTAGTGCACTGACTCTGAAAACCTTAGTCCGGCCAAGATCCTGTGCCGTTGCGAGCAGGTATCTGGAGTCAGACGACCACCTAAGAGATTCGGGCGATCGGTCCCAGTCTTCGGTCAGAGTGCGGATTTCCCGGGTCTTGCGGTCGTACACCTTGATGCGCCTGCGGTCTGATTCAAACCCAGGGCGGGACATAGCTAGGTAGGCTATTTTTCCCCCATCGGGTGAGTATACAGGATGAGAATCTGCGGCCCGATTCTCCTCAGTGATGCATCTTGGTCTCCCACCATCTATTGGAACGATGTAGACGTCCAGATTGGTGGACCAGGCCTCGTCCTGTCCGGTCTGAGAAGTGAATGCGAGCTCCTTCCCGTCCGGAGACAGGTCGTAATCATCCCTACCGCCAAAGGGCGGGACTGGGCAGTCGCCATCAAAACCCTTCATCAAATCCTTCGGGGGACCAATTGCAATCCACTTTGGGTTTGTCTTCGATTTCTTAACAGAAAGGGCGAATATGTGGTTGCGTTTGCCGTCATTCCATCTGTCCCAGTGGCGAATGAAAAGGCGGTCGAATTTCATGTGCTTGGGCTCTTTTGCCCTCTGCTTGTCACGCTCCGCTGTTTCTTCTAATATTCCGACGTCGGGATAGACTGCGGCAGAGAAGGCAATTGTATTACCTGCGGGGCTCCACCGCAGAGTGTCCACTCGCACCGAAAAGTTAGTCAGTTGGTGTGGCTTCCCTCCTCTTGTGGAAATGCAGAACGCCTGTTTCTGATTGTCCCTTTCAGAAACGAACGCAAGATGACCCCCGTCAGGCGACCACGACGGAGACGTGTTCGAGTGCCCAAGACCAGTCGTCAGCCGGGCAATTCCCGTCCCATCCGAGGAGATTGTCCAGATGTTGGTAGTGGTCTTGTTCGACCTTTCGTCCCAAGCCTGTTTTGTGAATGCGATCTTGGAACCGTCCGGGGAGGGCGCGATATCAGCCAAGCGATATGTGTCATGCAAATCCCGCGCCGTGAAGGCGTGGGCATCCTTGGATACTGTAACCTTGCGTCTACTGGACATTTTGGCCCGCTCGCGTTTAACACGCCCAACCTGCTGGAAATGAATGCTTCGGCTTCTTCCCCCCAAGCTCCAAGGGATAGCTTGCCTACGGCGACAGATGAAATCCAGCGTGGGCGCAGAAGAGCTGGCGAAGATCGCAGGAGTCAAGGCGACGACCGTCCGCAAGTTAGCCCACGAGCTTCCGGGCTATTGGAGCGGGATCTTGAAAGCCATGGCCCGGTCAAACAGGTCGACGGTCGGTGAGCAAAGAAGTGAAGTCTCTAGAGAACTGGGGGCCCATCCACGACAGCGTCGGAGTTACCCATTGGCTGCCGCCAAAGAGATGGACGAACTGCGACGACTGACCGAGTTACCCTGAAGACTCGGGGGTGAGCGCTATCACTGGGATTATCCTCTTGGTCTTCTTCTGGTAGTCCCCGAACCTCGGGTATAGCGACGACTGGAGCGCGTAGAACCTGTCGCGCTCGGGGCCCTTGATTTCCTCGGCGTGCACAGCTATGATCTTGTCCCCCACCTCGATCTTGATGTGCGGGTGTGCCTTCAGGTTGTGATACCAGTCGGGGTTGGTGTCCGCTCCCCCCTTCGAGGCGAAGACTAGGTAGCGATCACCGTCCTTGAGGTACATCACCGGGTTGACCCTGGCTTTACCAGTGCGGGCTCCGGTGTGGTTCAGGAGAAGCAGGGGATCGCCCTCCCAGGAGCCGCCTACCCTGCCGTGGTTGCGGCGGAACTCGGCAATTATCGGCGTGTTCCAATCATTCATACCACTGCTCAATATAACTCAACACCCATTACGTGGGTCGCCAAATTCATTTCCCCTTGCCTTCTAGAGTTTTCCTCATGACCGATTTGAGCGACTCATGCTTACCCTCTAGACTGATGACTCGATCGGTGGACAAGGCTGACGGGGCAGGGGAAGAAAATAGGATATTACAGGGCCAGGGGGGTATTCGCCAAGGTGAACCATTGATGGAGCTGTCAGAAGCGTTGAGGAGGAGATCGATGTGCCGCAACTTCAATTCCGCACCGGTGGAGAGGGACAAGCTGAAGGAGCTGGTCTACGCGGCGGGCAGAGCCCCGCAGGGTGGCAACATGCCCGTCAGAGAGTACGTCATCGTCGACGATCCGAAGTACGTAAAGCTCCTGAGAGGCGTCACGCCGAGCTTCCTCGCCAACGCACCTACAGCGCTCGTCATCTGCACGGACCTGTCAAAGGCGCTCGACGTGATGGGCGTCCAGGGACGCGACGTCCTCTCGCTGCTAGACGCGGGCGCGGCGGCGGAGAATGTTGCGCTGAAAGCCGAGGAGCTAGGGCTCGGTGTGTCGTTCGTGAGGTCGGCGACCACCGAGGCGGCGAAGAAGGTGCTAGGGATTCCGGAGAGGTACAGGATAGACATCATCGTGGGAATCGGGTACAAGAGCAAGGACAGGCCACCGCCGATGAAGGGCTCGAAGCCTACGGTGCATCACGATGCCTTCGGGAAGACGTGGGATGGCCATGCGTAAACCGGACTACGACGTCTTCGACCTGGCTACCTACCTCGTGGCGAGCGCCAGAGACTGCGTGGACGAGCCGCTAATCTACGGCCCGCTCCGAATGCTCGAAGGGGTGAACAAGATCATGATGATGGGAGAGAGAGACCCCAGGTTTCGTGACGACTTCCTCTCGAAGATGCGCGCTCGGGTAACCACCGATGTCCTGAAGGTAATGAGCGACAGGGAGGAATTCAAGAAGGCACTCGACGACCTCCTGCTCGAGTTCGCCGCCGAGTCGAGACGCAGGACGATAGGCAAGCGCAGAATGAAGTAGAGCTAGGCTCCTGCGCTCGTTGCCAATCGTCCTCAACCTACTGGCAATGCGGAACCAGTCGAGCAAATTGACCCTCGGACCCAGAACAGTTTTTCGTCTGCTTGCTCATGTTCTGCCCAAGACTTGACGCGGCCCCGCAGTTCGAGCGCGTTCGACCTTCACCTGTGGTTTGAAGCCTTTGAAGTGGAATCTTCCCTCTTGCGCGTTGATATCTCGAGCCTTTCGAGAAGTTTCCTGCGATAGTCGAACAACACCAGCCGGGGTCTGTCAGTGAACTGGATAATCGAAAGGGACCCGGGATTCGGGTGCAGAACATAGTATCCCGGGCGTTCTTCTCTCCTTTCAATCACGTGCTGAAGGAGGGCGACAATCACACCTCCATGGCTGACCATAATGGCATTAGTCTTCGACTCGGCCCGAATCTTGTTGACCGCCCTCAAGACTCTCTCCTGAAGTTCTTGATACGTCTCCTGGAACGCCTCCGGGGACTCTAGGACGTGGTGTCTTCCCGATTTGCCGACAAAGTTCGGTTTGAGCTTCGCTTCATCTAAATCGTTGAGGAGCTTGGGCTTCAGCCCATGGGGTTTAGCCAAGATCTTGGCGGTTTGCACTGCGCGGTGCACTGGGCTGCTGTAGACAACGTCAATATCAAACGGCGCGAGGGACCTCGCAATGAAAGCGGCCTCCTTTTTCCCTCTCTTTGTAAGTGGGAAGTCCAGAGAACCAGCGTCAATGTCGTTTTCGTTGGCCTTTGTCTCTCCGTGTCTGACGACGAAAAGGTTCTCCACATTGGGTCAAGAGAAAACGCCTGTTGATTAATGTGAGGCATCAGTTCCCGCGCCCCACGATGAAGCCAGCTGGGTTAGGCCGATGGAGTGCCCAAGTTCCTCTCAAGGAACGACCAGATTCTGTTCCAGCCGTCGACCGCCTGCTCCTGTCTGTATCCGGGGGTATGGTAGTAGAAGAACCCGTGGCCCGCGTTGGGGTAGCTGTGGAACTCGTAGTTCTTGCCTAGCCTCTTCAGCTCGGCTTCCATTTGCGCGACCATCTGCTGGTCGGGGTTCCTGTCCTCCTGCCCGAACAGGCCAAGTAGAGGGCACGACAGGCTCCCGGCGTAGTCCAGGGGCGACACAGGGGCGTTTGGCGTAAGGTCCTCCTTCTTCATCACCACTGACCCTCCCCAGCAGTCTATGGCGGCGTCGAACGATTTCGTCCTGGTCGCTACGAGAAAGACGTGGCGCCCACCGGAACAGGTCCCGAACCCGGCCACCTTCCTGCTGCTGATGGGGAGGGATCTCAGGTACGCCGCCGCGCTGGATATGTCAGCCACCACGTCGTCGTCGTGGACCCCTCCGGCAGCTCGCATCTTTTCAGTGACAACCTCGGGCGCCCCATGGCCGAAGCCGAAGTAGAGGTTGGGACAGATCGCCAGGTACCCATGATATGCGAACTTCCTCGTCGTCTCCTTGTACCACTCGTCCCACCCCGGCCTGTGATGAATCAGGACCACTCCCGGGAACGGGCCAGGACCGAGGGGACGGGCGAAATACGCGTTGATCCTCAGGCCCTTGTGACCGTCGACCATGATGGTCTCCGCGAGCATGCCTTCGTACATGTCTGTGGTGTACGCTTTCACGACCCGGTTCTCGACCCTGGAGCTTAAATGAATTCCGCGATCCTGTTACGCTGATGATTCGCCAGACTGAACCAAGGCGAGCAAGTGACCATGCCTCGGAGTCTTTTTCAAGCCTGTTGTCATTCGTGACCTGATGACAGTTTCGCCGCTTCCTTCGCACAGGGAGGCTCTTGGGCTCCCAGACAAACCCGTAGTGAAGCTTGCCCTCTCGTTCGCAAGAATTAGCAGAGCCGATCTCAAAGCCTCCAAGCTGCTCTATGGCAAGAAACTCTACCCCCACTCGATATTCTATCTCCAACAGTCGGTGGAGAAGTCGGTGAAGGCAACCGGTTTGATGCTTAGGCTTGTCAGACCGACCATGGAAGATTTGACGCAGGAAGTGGGGCATGCCACCATCTTCAGCATACTGATTCGCCGCGGCGAACGCATTGCCCAGCTCAGAAGGAACCTGGGGATCCTGGCCGCATCAGAGCATCAGGAGGAGGGAAAAGAACTCCTCCTGAAACTGGGAATACCATGGACTATTCCTGACCCGAAGGAGATGGAGGCAAAACTAGTGACCGACCAGGCTGCAAAAGAGGAAGTTGAGAAGCTGCGAAACCTGCAGCCGCGCGACCTGTGGAGAATCACCTTGAATCTCGATCCAAAAACACCTCTCGCTGCGGCGATACTGAAGCTTCTCGATGATGCCGAAGCGCAGTGGGGATATCTCGACAGGTTCCAACGCCTCTTCGAAAGGAAACTCGCCTCTCTGGTGAGCGATCCTCAGACATTCAGATACATCATCAATGTCCATGGAAAGGCATTTCCGGAAATCACTCCCTTGGCTTTCATTACAATGTGGCACGAGAAGGAAACGAGATTTCCTCCTGTTGACATCCCGGATTACTGGTCTCCAGAGCAATACACCGCTGATTCGGGATTAGTCACACTCTATCCCCGGCTCCATAAGCACGCGAAGAGATTGAGCGAAGGAGCTTATGCGGGCGCCAGAGCAGCCCTGGGCATATAGAGCAGGTTTCCCTTTCAGTGGCTAGCTGCGACAGTATTTGCGGTTCTTGTGGCGGGTTCCTACCTTGTCGTCAGGCGATTCGCTCGAAGCATCAGCTAATCGAATAGACTACCTGAACTGATGCGTAGTTGGTCTGGGTGCCTGGCATGATTGGGGTGGCCACAGACGCCGACGCCAGCGTCCCAGTGAAGCTCCCGTAGATTCCCTGCGAGTAGGGAGAGTAGGAGTAGCTCGAGGTCGCGCTGATGACCCCTGTGACGCTCACCCCCAGGGAGGCTGCGATAACCTTCGCCTGTGCCGAGGCCGACGCGACCGCCTCCTGAAGCGCCTGCGTATTCAGGCTCGAAAGGAGCGAATTCGTGGCTGCGAACTGCAGCGACACCTGGTTAGCACCCGCACCAACGGCGGTGTCAATGGCCCTGCCCGTCGCGAGCCCCAGCTGCTGCGGGTCGCTTGAGGTGAGATTGACCTGGAGCGAGTTCGTGACCGTGAAGCTCAGAATGATGGGGACGCAGCCACTATAGTCGCAGTTGTTGTAGTTGGGGCTGAGGGAGTATCCGGCCGTCTGGATGCTGGAGTTCGAGATCCCCGCCGCGTTGAGTGCCTTGATCACCCTCTCAGTAATGGCGGCGTCGGTTTGGGTCGTAGCGACCGCCGTCTTGTTGGTTGCCACCACAGAGACGCTGATGAGCGCTTCATTCGGGGTGTACGCCGTCTCGGCGGTCCCGCTCACGGTTATCGAGTTGGGAGGGGTCGAACCGCCTGACGAGCCGGTCGCGTCCTGTCCGTTCGAGGACGAGACGGGAAAGGCTGAGCCGGTGGTCGGGGCATTGGTGATGGTAGTGCTGGTCTTGGACCCGGCCTGCAGGGTCAGGATCCCAAAGTAAGCCGTTGAAGCTGCTAGGATTACAACCGCAACCACCAGCGCGGCAATAACGGTGCTCACGCCGGCAGAGGCTTTCAAACACCTGACCGCCTGAGGTAGGGCACGTACATTACTTAGTTCTAGTTACGAGAACACCGGTGTGGTGCTCCGTGGGGCCCACTCCAGCCTCGAATACCTCGACCCAGTTCGGGATTTTGCGTTGTTAGGCGCTGGGTAAAACTTGTCTCTTTGGTTTAGGACGTCTTGCGTCAGACCTGAAATCAAGGCCTCCAGAATCGGCTTTCCTGACGCAGTTCATGCACCTTAGTCCTCCGGGAGTCCGGTAAAGACGACCCACTTCACCGCAGCCGGGACACTGTCCGACCGGAGACCTTGGTGGCAATTCGGTTCGCGAGAGATTCTGGAAGTCCAGGATTTAGTGCTACTGTTGAGAACACGTCGGTTTGTCCCTTGAAAAGCGGGACTCTTACAAATCCTGCAACTTGATGGTGAAGGAAGAGCCCGCGCTGTCAGTTCGCTTCCCGTCACCACCGGCCTCATGTACCTCTTCCCCCCCGTGCTCAGCACCCTCCAGGATACCAGGAACTGTCTCTAGACTATTGGCGGGTATCGGAGCGGACACTAGCTCGATTTCGACGTAAGCATGACTCTGTCTTGTGCCCGTTATGCGTTCCCTTTCCAATGAGGAACGCGAGAGGGCCCTGCCACGACGTAGACGTTGTTCAACGACGCTGCGGCGTGGACAACCCCGACGGCGACGAAGAGAAAGACAAGAGCCCCGGAATAAGCCGAAATCCACGCGGCGACGAGCGTCACCATCGCTAGTTCAGTGGCGATGGACAGTGCCATTCCCCTTGCGTATCCGAATCTGGCCATCATAATTCTTGGGACGAAACTCGATTCCTCAAGGTGGGAGAGACGGCCGGCGCTGTGGCTCGAAGCAATGTCTGCGCAGATTCCTGACATCATGGCCAAGAGTGCCACCGTAAGGGTCAAGATTCAACCCGCTCAAGATTCGTCGTAGCAATTAGGAGTTCCGAACCAGAAATCAATCAGCATGAATGTCGAAACTATACTAAGAAGCGTCAGAAATCTATGTTAGCCGTGGCAATACCTTCACTAGAATGCGAGGCCTAGGAGGGCCCTACGCGGGCGCAGAGCAGAAAAAGCGGTTACCACATGTCGAGGCCAACAGAGATAACAATGATTAAAGTTCTTCATCCTCTTCTTCCAGCTCTTCGTCTGTCAAGACTTCCTCGTCTTCATGGTCCGCGCTGAAAGTGTCTTGGTCTTCAACCAGCGCTGGTTCGCTCATGCCCCCCTTGCCGCCATTGTGTCCCAATGTAAGCATTCCCTCCGAATATGGACGGCCCTGCCCAAAAGTGCGACATGCAAGGACGCGAATTCACCGACCCCTGAAATACAGTCAGGAAGTCGAGACCCTACCGTGCTAAGTAGGACCTTGCGTGCTGAAGCCGCGTTTCGACCCTATTCAAAGTGGGCCAGGTGGGACTCGCTGGTGCAGGAGCTGGCTATGGCTTTTCCAGGAAGGCCCAGAACACAATGCTGTCTGCCGATTGCAACGCCCCGCCTTCCTTGATCACGAACCCCTCCTTCGCGGATAGGTTCAGGATTCTGCTCCAGTCCTCGGCCTCTCTCGCTGATTGGGCGTCAGTGGCTGCCTCATCTGGCTCATCATCCCTGTATCTCACTTTTCCAACGAGTTGAGCATGACTATACGCCTTGTAGATTGCTTTGTATTCCATACGGACGACTCTCTTCACGTTCTTCTCTTTAGGCAATATGGAGGAAGTATACGGATTTACACGGTGCAGGACTGGTTCGGTTCCGACAAGATCCATCGAGTCTTCCCATCGACTCGGTCGTCGTGTTGAGGCGCCAGAGTTGGAGCTTCTGGAACCACGGGAGCGGGATCTGGAGAACCACGGCGTCCCCGTCGAGGAGGTCGATAGTCAGTGAGCAAAGAAGAGAAGGAGAAGAGGGACGAAAAGTCTCCAGAGGATTGGGAGCCTGTCCACGACAGCATCGGTGTTACCCATTGGTTGCCTCCGAGGAGATGCACCAACTTTGATGACTGAACTGGCGTTATTTGAACGAGGTACAGGGTTTCCAATGCTGAGAATACTGGCCAGCGTGCGGCCAGGCCGCTGCAAAGCCAAAAACGAAGGTAGGTAATTTTCTTCGACCATCGTAATCCAGAAATGGGGAAAGGCCGAGAGGTGTGAAACTTGGCATCTGACTACAATCCTGCTAATCGGGAGGAGCTTCTCAACAGACTCAAAGAGTCCAAGGAAGTGAACATAACAGTCACTGGACGAAAGACGAAAAAGAGATTCTCCGACCCTGTGTGGTTTGTAATGGACGGGGATCGCGTCGCGATCGTTCCAATGAACGGTTCTGACAACAACTGGTTCAAGAATCTGGTGCGAAGCCCTCTGATTGAACTGAGTGCGGGTGGGATTTCGGCGACATTCAATGCATCAATCGTAAGAGGTCCTAATCAGGTGGAAAAGGTCATCGACAAGCCTAGGAGTGAAGTACAGTTCTATGTGGTCTGAGGCCTATTACACCAAACGCGACGTGTACGTGGAAGTTCCTGTCTAGTTAGGGAAGAACGAACTCAAGATCCGGGAGGCACCAGAGCGAGGTCTGAAACTTTCGCCAAGCCCCTCCTCCAAGCGAACCATCCCATTAGGGTGGAGCGTTATATGACGTCCGATTTTCTTGCGTGAAACATGGATTTTGAGGTGACGATGGACGGCCAGGATGTGGCCTACAGGGCCATTGATGACCCTGAGGGAGGACCTGCAAGGGACCCGAGGTGCGTCTGGGCGTCGAAGTTGGAGACAAGGGCCAGGGAGGTCTATGGAAAGGATCCGGATAGGGTCGTGTTCAGGTATTACAACCAGGGTATCCGGCTGGCCGTTGACGAGACCAGCAAGGCCGCAGTAATGCAAGCGATAAGGGAAGAGTATGACCACATGCCAGTGCGAGTGCAGGCCTTCGCCCTCGACATTATGAGAATACTCGAAGGAAAGTAGATTCATTGCCAGGCAGCTTTTGCAGCAGGTGCGGTAACCCTATACCGACAACGCAGGAGTAGAGAGAACTCCAAATCGGGCGGCCCTGGCAGGGGCGGTATGACCTCGGACCTGGAAATCAGAACCTTCAGAACCGAAGACCTGGACCAAGTTGTCGCAATCGAGAAGGCATCATTCCCCGACCCTTACAGCAGAATGCTCTTTCGGTGGTTCGGGGTCATGACTGGTGACGGCTTCATTGTGGCACGCAGGGAGCGGGTGTTGGGCTATCTAATCTCAGAAATTCGCGGTGGTCAAGCTCACATCGTATCCATGGCTGTGGATTCAGAATGCAGGAGAAGAGGGATTGGCGAGGCGTTGCTGCGCGAAGCGATGGCGCGCATGGCATCCAAGGTTCACGAGGCATACCTCGAGGTAAGGGCCGGGAACGAGGCCGCGATTCGGCTATACGAGAAACACTCGTTCAAGAAGACTGGCGATGTTCTGAAGGGGTATTACCCAGACGGGGAGTCTGCTATTGTGATGTCGAGGGCGATGTAGTGTGACTTCAAGACGGAGAGACCACACGTCTTCTTCTCTTAGTGAACGGGATCAACATGGGGGTCCTCTCCGCGTACCTCCTCCACTCTTCACCGAAGAGGGCCCGCAGTTCCCTTTCCTCGAAGGGGATCAGGAAGACGCCGAACCAGAGCAGCAGGACTATCGTGGCCACCAGGACGAAGCTGTTACCCGTCAGGAGACCCCACCCGAGCACCATCGCGATGACTCCGAAGTAGAGCGGGTTCCTCACATACTTCTGCGGGCCATCGACCACGAGGGGCTCGCTCCGCCCGGCCCTGTCGGCGACCGGTGCCCTCCCGAAGAGCTTGGTGAATGTGATGAAAGTGGACACTATCACCTTCGAGGGGCTCCTGTGCATGAACACCCACCCCATCACCAAGAGCCCCGCAAGCACTATCGTACCTCCGACGATTCTTACCACCGCCGGCAGGCCGATTGAGAACGGGAACCCAAGCAGGGTTGATAGGAGGTAGGAAATCGCGAATAGAACCGAGACGACGATCACAATGATCGGAAAGCCTATGGCCGCTGATTTTGCCACGCTCGGTTCAGACATTTCCAGGGGTTGTCGGTGTCGAGAGGTTATTTGAACGAAGCACAGGGTTTCTAGCAGACTGGGAACTGTCTAGTGTCTTGGCGAAGCTCTGAGGTAAGACAGTGCGCATATCGTCTTGGCGTCCCGTATCTCCCCCGACCTGATCATGCGGAACGCCCTCCCTTTTTCCATGGGCTCAACCGAGATTATCTCGTCATCCTCGGGCCTCCGCTCCGTGGGTTTCAGGCCACGGGCCAGGAACAAGTGCATCAGTTCCATGCTGTATCCTGGAGATGTATAGCACTCGAAGAGGGGCTTCAGGCTCCTCGCCCTGTACCCCGTCTCCTCCTCCAGCTCCCTCCCGGCGCACTCCATCGGCGTCTCCCCAGGCTCCATGGTCCCCGCGGGTATCTCCCAGATGGTCTCCCCAACTGCATGCCTATACTGCCTGATCAGAAGCACGCGGCCCTCGCTGAGTAGGGGCAGGATACCCACGGAGCCCGGGTGCTCAATTATCTCCCTAGAGGTCTCCCTGCCGCTCGGGAGCCTGACCCTGTCGACCCTGAGCCTGACCGCCCTTCCGCTGTACTGGATGCTCGAGGAGAGGACCGTCTCGCGAAATTCGTTGGATTGTACCTTGCGCCCCATGCCTTTCGAGAGTGGCTCGTGGATACTTCAAGGTTAAGCCCATTAGCAACAGGCGACGCACTGACAATGGGTGCCCGCTGGTTGCATGATCCCATCCGTTTCAGGTGGTTCGGTTTTGGACGAGAGCGCGTTTCGCCAGCTGCTTGGAAACTCTGACTCGGCCTATGGGGGTTTGCCAACCTTCCACAAAGCCGCATAGCCTGGCCAGCTGGTGGTCTCGTGATAATCGAGAGTCAGCTCTTCGCCCCTACGTATCTTCCTCTTCGTTGTTATCTCTCTGGTCTGGATGTCGTAGGTGCAGTTTGGCCTGTCGGAGTGGTTGAGAAACCAGCCCACCGACCCTTTCTTGGCGACGACGTAGTTGTCCTTCGAAACCTCGAAGGATCTTCTCATTAGCAGAGCTACGGGGATACTCGAATAGTGTTGGGGGGTCCCCTCAATCCGGTCTACCACGGTCCCCTTCGGATGCCCCTCTGTCGCAAAAACCCCCTGGCCATGGATAGTGGACTTCCTGATTTCAAACCCATGAATCATCTTGCAACACAGGAGGCTTGGAGAGTAGCTATGTTACGGTGTTGCTGTGGCTTCGTCCCTCAATGGGGGTGGAGGTTACGTCGTCGATTCCTAGCGTGGAAATCAGGATCTTTTGGGACGAGGACCTGGATCGGATAATCGCCATCGAGGAAGCGTCATTCCCTGACCCTTACAGCGAGCCGCTTTCACTCACTGGACATTATTTCGGGCAGCTTAGTGTTCATGAATAGTGTGCTCTTACACTGAGAGGGAATCTCCGGGAAAGCTCATTGCGCGGCGAATCTCGCAGGTCAAGACACCTGCCTTCACTGCGGGATCGTCCTCCATTATTCTCCGGGTCTCATCGACGCTTGTGTTGAACACGTCCAGCCCCAGAATTTCGCCTTCTGTCCCAAGGCGGATGATGAGGTCAAGTTTTCCCTCCTTGCGGAGCTCGAGATTCCTCCTTCCGTGCTCCCAAATCATTCTGTCGGCCCCGGGTTTATCGGCCCTGGGACCGCCCCTGAACAAGACCAAAGTGTACGCCCTGCTTGTCTCCAGCGCGGAACGTATTTCGTCGTCGGTGACCGAGCTCATAGCATCACTAAACTTGGTCTCGCTAGAGATATTAGGGTTGCGCAGACCGACAGCTCTGGTCAGACCTGTGCTTCGAATTTCCTAGCTGTATAACGAGCCTACTATGGCTGGAGCACTCCGAAGGTCGAAGACCGAAAATTGAACCCCGGTAAAATTCGAGCTCGATGAGAACTCTGGCGCCAAAGACTGCCAGTCAAAAATGGGGGGCTCTCGGCCTCCTTTTTCTGGGCCACCCCAGCAAGTCTTAAAGTGGTGACCGGAACCACTGGGATATTGCTCTCGCTCGCGATTGATTTCTCTCAGGTGAGCTCCGATGCGGCCTTTGTGAGCTCCCTTGCGATTGCCCTCGGCGCTGTCTTCGTCGTCCTCCAGATCAGGGACAACCGCAAGTTGATCATGGCGTCGACCGAGCAGGCGAAGGCGGCGGTCATCCAGGCGAAGCTCTCCACGGACCAGCTCAAGCAGAACAACGACCTGGCCGACATGGAGATGATAATGAGGATCTACGAGTTTGCCAACACGGTCGAAGTCCAGAAGTCTTGGCTGAAGGTCAGCGACTCGGGGTTGAACTCCTTCGAGGAGTTCCGGAGACTGCCAGAGAACGAGAAGGTCGCCTTCTACCAGATTGCAGCCCTCTTCGAGTCGTTGGGCGTGCTCGTCGACAGGGGCTTCGTGAGCGTTGCAACGATCGATGACATGTTCGTCCCGGAGCGGGCCTGGCAGAAGCTCTCGCCCTTCGTCGAGGGGATAAACAACGAAGCCGGAGAGGAGGTGTACGTGTTCTTCCGCAAGCTGAACGAGAGGATGAAGGAGTATCGCAAAAAGTCCCAGGCCGCGACCGAAGGAGCAGGGGCACCGTCTGCAGCGACGAACGTGACATTGGGGCCCGCACATGAAGCCGCTTGAATGAAGTACAATGGCGAAGAGGGATCCGACTTAGTTCGGGCGTCGGAAAGAGTCGCGCGCGCGAGCACAAATTCGTCATATCAGAAGAGCCTGCCCAGGCCTTGAGACCGGGTGCTACCGCTTGGGAAGGCGTGGCATTCCAAGAGCCAGCGTTAGGGTCGAGACCGCCTCAGGTATCCAAGGCAAGCCGCCGCAAATCCGTAACCTAGTAGCGGGAGGGAGCAGTTCGGGACGGTGGAATACTTCCAGGTGAACGGAGAGAAGAGTATGGGCCACCCGGTGGAAGACTGGAAGAAATTCTTCGGAGTAACAGTGAACGCTTTCGCGGCCGCAGAGGCTTCGGGGAACGCGATGCCGGTGTATCCATAGCCGGCGGCGAGGTATCCCGCGAGGGCTCCAATCACCATGAAGAGGAAAACTACCACGCCGACTCTCTCGAGGTCGAGTCTTTTTCCAGTAAGGTACATGGTAGCAGCGAACAGCAAGGGCAGTGCCAGCAGCAAGAGTATCCAGACAGACTCCGGAAGCGATGACGGGAGCTGAGGCTGGAACGCTTCGGTGCTCCAGAACGTGTCCCAGAAGCCCCCTGTGGCCGCGACACTGGTAAGAAAGGGGAAGACGAAGCCGATTCCGCCAGACCAGACGATGGCACCGACGGCCTGCCGCCGGCTCGAGAACTCCAGCGTCCCCTTCTTTGAAAGAAAGCCCAGAAAGGTCGCCGTGAAGGCGAGCAGAGGAAAGGAGAGCAGGTTAAGGGCGGTCGCAGAAATCGCCCAGAATCCGAAAGACGAGCAACCAGAGGAGGAACAAAAGCCCCCCGTAAAGAGATACCAGTACCAATACAGTTCCCCCAACACGCAAGCCGGGATAGCGCCGAGGAAAGCGTAGGTCAGAGCCCGTCCGCCGAAGGCCCTGAGGTCGAGCCTCCTCCCGATCAAAAAAGCCCAAACCAGAATCAAGAAGGCAGCGAAATACGCCAGATATTGGAGCTGCACAAGGCCGGGAGTCTCCGCACCTGCCACCAGATATTCCGGACTGAAGGGGAAGGGGAGCGTCGGAAGCGCTGTCAGGCTCTGTAGGATTCCGCACGAGGCGCCCAGGGCCGCGCTCACCACGAGGATGTGCTTGACAGAACGACTTCCCGCTCGAGGAAGCAACTGCTACATCTGTTCATCTGAACCTAATAAGGGTGGTCAGATAACTTGCGCGATTGACTCCCTGAGGAGGCGCAGAAATCTTGGAGACTGGTGTCAGGGATTCTATGACATCCTCTAGGGAATCCTTGAGGACCCTACCTCCAGACTCCCCCTGCTGACCAATCCAGTGAATCCGAAGCCGACTAGCGTCACCGCCCCTCTGACGAATCTGTCCTGGCCGTAGCCGAACCTCAGCGCAGGGTTAAGTCCGATTCCAATGAGGGTCAGCCTCCTCTTTTCCGGGGCCAGGGCACCGACCAATTTCCCGAGCTTGACTCCATCCTCCGACTTCCATTTGACCAGTGCGCCATCCTTGAACTCCAGTTCTGCGCGGCGTACTACCCCATACTTCGTCAGGGTGGCCGCCAGGGTCACTTTTCCGTTTGCACTCTGGGGGTCGACTTCCTTGGCCACATACCCGGGGGGCACGTATGTCATGTTGTACCCTGCCTTCCTGTCTTCGTCGTCCACAATCCCGTCCTCTATCTCGAGTTCTCCCTTCAGGGTGAACTTCAGTTCGTTTCTCCCAGATCTCAGGTCGGCAGCGGCTCCGTCGACTAGCAGCGGAGACATCCTTCTCGCATAGCCTGCGATTTCGTCGTAGTTCACGAGCGCTGCCTTCAGTTGTCTCCGGGCGACATCCTCGACCGTCTTCCCCAGGAACTTGGCCATGTCCCTCCCCACATACCCGAAGGTGAGCCTCGCCCCTCTCAGCCCGGCTTTCGCCGCCGCGTCATACCAGGAAGAATTGTATCTCGTTGACTCGTTGCGTTCCTCAGGCTTCAGGGTCTTGGAATAGAGTCCCAGCGCCTGCCCGGGGACAAAGATGTATGCGTCTGTGCCTGCGATCATTCCATACTCGTTCTTCCCCATTACTCCGATCGAGTCCTTCGGTGCCCTTCTGACTCCCTCGACGTAGGCCCTCTCGTCCTCATAAACCAGGATCGCCGTGCACCCCATGGCCCGGGCCTCGGCCAGCGCCCTTCTAGCGAAGGGGAGTCCGTTATCCCACGCCTCGACCGTGACCGACTTTCCCTTCTGGACGTGAAGGGTCTCGGTCAGGATCTTCTTCACAACCTTCGCATACAGAGCGTCGAGGGATTCACTTGGCATGTGTCGCCACTCCCGTGACCAGCTATTTAGGGTCGGCCAGCGGCTCCCCAGACACGAGTCTCTCGACTGCCCTTTTCGTGAACTCCACTCCCTGGGGGTCGCCGGTCAGGACGTGCCTGAACCTGCCCCCTTCGTACTCGAGGAAGACCTGGGGAACGAGGTAATCAGGCGTCCAGTCACCATACTTCTTGACAAGGTCATCAGCGACCTGCACCTCCTCGGTATCTATGTCGTGAAGGACGCAGGGAATTCCGAGCTCTTTGGCCTTCTTAAGCACAGGCTCGACCGTGGTGGGCAAGCAATGAGGGCACCATCTCGCATATACCACGTGAATCGCCTTTGGTTTCTCCATCGGACCTGTCATAGCGGCGGCGCTTCTCTATTAACCAAACGCGGATGTCAGGCCCCGTGGACGTAGGGAGAGTGAGCCCTGGCTGGGGGCGCGATGAATTGCTCAATACATGAAGGGGACGAGCCTTCTCGTTCTCTGTTTGTAGCGTACGTAATCGTCCCCTAGCTCCTTCGTGAGCATCTTCTCTTCGCTCGAAATCCTGTAGACGAGCACTGCCACGAACATCACAGGCAGCCAGACGGCAGCGATGAGGTTGCTTGACAGGACCCCGAGCCCGGTCCAGATGAGGATTTCCCCAAGGTATCCCGGGTGCCTGATTCTCGAGTAGGGTCCGGCACTGACGACCCTCTGTCCCTTGGTCATCATCAGCGTCGTAGTGTAGTAACTCCCCAGCGTGATGGCGGCCCACAACCTGAGCCACAGGCCAACGAGCATCACAGCCAGTGCGGCGAGCAACGGCCCCACACCAATCTGAACGTAACCTGTCCCAAAGAAGTCAAAGACTATTGGCACCCAGAGCCCGACACCTGTGGCTGCACCGATGAGCACCATGTTCCCCCGGTCATAGGTCCCGCCCCTCATTGACCTCGCCCCAGACGTCCGTCTCAGGAATCTCTGGACCACGAAGAAGACCACGATGACCGAATAGCCTGCTGCTAGGAACCAGAAGTTCAGTGCGGAGAGCAAAAGGTCACGGACGTCCACTTGGGACCTGCTTATGTCGTTATGTCGTCTTCGACCGTCGGCATGAGCCTAGTCCACCATTTCGGCGCAGGACGCACCGACAGGCGTCGCGGTGGTCGAGCTTGCGTAGTCCGATGCAATGGTTACTGCCCAAAGAGCTGTCGTGTTCTTCGCCAGAGTCACTAATACGGGTCGGTATCTCTCCGAAGACCTCTCTGTGGGCAAGGGCGGATATCGACAAATAGACGCACCAAAGTCACTCCGTCATGAGCGATAAGGCCCGCCCGAAGTTCAGCTTCTCAAGGAAGCTCGGAGGAGGCGAGTTTCTCAATGTGGCGGTGTGGCCCGGGAGGTCGAATCCAGAGGACGAGGTCGTGAGCGTCCAACTGAGGAAGTTCGACGGCGAATGGAAGACCCGGGCAAGGGTGGCCCTCTACAGGACAAGGGATGGGACCTACTCCGAGCTTCCTGAAAGGACCTCAACTCAGGCTGAAGGGGTTTGACACAGCTCGAACCAGGGGTGCTCGGGCACTGGCTGCCTGGGTTCACGTTGAAAGGGCTCTGGCACCATCGCGTACTCCATGTGTAACCTTTCTTGCGGCTCGGCTCTTAACTAATATGGACTTTGGCTCTATTCCAAAGGTTTGCCCTCGAAACCGTGACATTGACTGGCGCGCTCGGAATATCAAGGAGCACCAAGTGATCAGGACATCACGTTGAGTGTGAGCGTGGACCTCAGATATTTCAGCGTCCGAATCCGCGAGAAAACTATGTCCTTGAGCTGCTCCTCCGACTCGGCTTCGACAACTACTATCATGTCGTAGGCGCCGAAGACCTGATAGACCCCGACAATCCCTTCGACTTTCTTGAGTTCTTTCTCTAACACAGTCTCTGTGCCAAGGTTGGTGTTAATCAGAACGAAGGCCCTCATCGCCGAAGTCTTGCAATAATGTAGCCTAAGTACTTTCATCGTCGGCGAGGTTTCTGGTCGTTGTCCCGGCGAGGTCGCCGTCTCCGGATGCGGACACCTATCACTCCGGCCAAGAAGCCGGGTGCTCGACTCGGAGGCGTTTCCCGCGGGAAAACTCTCTAATTCAAGCGATTCTGCTCTTCCGTCATGACTCGAAAGGAGAGCCTGACGTCGGCCCTGGAGTTACTGGGAGTCATGTCAGGGGGGAAGGCTACGATAACGATACGTGGGCACCCTGTCGTATATGTGGACGCAGACGAGAAAACGCTGCAGGTAGACGCGGGGGGAGCCAAAGAAGCGGGCCTGCGTCTCTCAGATCTTGTGCGTGAGGGAGGTGGACCGCTTGCCATGCTGACGGGCTCAGTTCGTATCGCAGGCATCCTTTCCGAACAGGGATGGGAACTGACCCTGCGTTCAGAGGGTGACGACCTGCTTAAAATGGGGAAGGGGGCCCATCGCCTTACTGGCCGGATTAGCGCAAGTCCCCTGAAGGCTAGGAAGCTGCTGAAGGCTCTAAGGTAGACCTCGGCCTTCGTCTAGCTTCTCGTCATCATAGCCACGTTCTTGCTGGCTGAAGCCTTCTTCTCGTCTTCTGTTATGTCCCGTATGTGGCTGGTCACCGTTACGAGGCCGTTGAATTCGACGCTCATCCCCGTGCTCGGGAATTTGACGTTCATTCCTTGGAGGTTAATGTCGACTTGCGAGTGCTTGTCTGACAGGGCTTCCAGGAAGTCAGCTACGATGGACTTTTCAGCTCCGGCGTGCTTCGATTGTGCCATGTCCTGAGGATTTCAGCCTCTTGGGTATTTAGAGGTTGGGAGGACGAGGAAGTTGTGCGGTTCCAGCCAAGAAGGACGTCTATAGCGTATCATGTGGTCTAATGGGAGTCATGACTCTCGTGGGGCATCGGTTAATTATCTGCTGGCTAGATTCCCGGTCATGTCCGGAGTCTCCAGAGTGAGTTCAGAACGAGCGTCCACCATCCTGCGCGAAGTCCCTCCAGAGAAGGCGTTCTATTTCTACAGAGCCATTGGTAGTCCATTGAACGTCTCCGCCAGTAGCCTCAGGGAGTTTCTGCAGCGACTATCGACCGTCGAACCGGTTTCTCTCACCTTCCATTCCGACAGAAAGGACTTCGAAAGTTGGGTCTCCATGCTCGGCGACGACGAGCTATCGAAGAAGCTGGCGGGGGTAAGGGGTGCCAGACTGCGGGACGAGTCCCTCAGGACGAGGCTGTACAGTACGACCAAGACCAGGTTGGATCAGCTTACCCAACTAAGCAAGAACAGATCACATTGAATGACGACATGGGTTGGGCCTTTTCATCACGCGGGTGACCCATAGAATCGACTATTCATCATGAACCTGACGAATCTTTCAAGACGGGCGAAAACTCCGGTTCGATTTCTGTAACCTCCAACTAGAGTGTGCTTGGCGGCAGGACCCGTCAATTCCTCCGTGGGAGTTGAAATCTGAAGGCGGGCTCCACATCCCCTAAAAGAAAACACGTGGCCCTCTCCAGTCGGAGAAATTGCCCATCAAGATGTGCCTGGATTGCTTCTTGCGGACGGGCCGTGAGGCAATAGACGGTTCGAATCTCGTCAACAGTGATCTCTGCGAGTCCCCTTTCCACAGGGTAATGGTTGCCGCGAGGGTATGAGAGCCAACGAAAGCCGAGGCTCCAGCCGGACTTTCGTTAAGGGCCCCCTTGTAGCTGGCAAGATCATCGGAGCGGAGTCGTAGTGGACGCCGCCTACTGGTTCCTACCTCTTACCGCAGCAGGAATCGCGGCCAGCACTGTCGCGCATTGTGCCACTCTGGTGGGTCTGGAAAGAGGGCTGGCTGTTGAAGGAAACCCGTTCGCCGTCTTGCTGAGCATTGGAAGGCTAAGCATTCCGTTGGCTTCGAGCATCATCGGCGCGGCCTACATGCTCGCCTGGATGGTCGGTCAGAGGCGTGCAGGAACCAAATCGGACATTCTCGTGTTCCATGTCGCGGTCATCGGGATGACAGCCTTCTTCCTCCTTGACATGCTGAACGACCTAGCCGTGGTTTTTTGAATTCGGTGGCAGGACCGCAAGGTGGCAAGGTTGGCCAGATGACCTTCCACCAAGCTTAAAATGAAAACGGATGTGGGAGGCACTTCTACATGGTGTCAAATCTCGGTACAGGGAATGCGGAGGCTGTAGAGGCTCTGCGAAGGGTCCCGATGTTCAGCGAGCTTGAACCGAAGGAACTGGAATCGCTCCTCGATGAATCTACACTCAAGACGTACGAGGAAGGCGAACCCATAATCAAGGACGGATCGCTTCTGGCAGACATGTACGTTATTGTGAAAGGGAAGGTAGAAGTGAGGAAGAAAGGTAAAGTGATTGCGCGGCTCGATGAGGGTCAGTTCTTCGGAGAGATGGCGGTCCTGAACGCGGAGCCTACAGGGAGGAGCGCCGATGTTCTAGCCACCGAGCGAACCACCTGTGTCAGGATTAGGGGGCTGGCATGGACCGCATTCCTCAGGAAGAACCCCGACGTGGCCATCGAAGTCATTCGCCTCCTAGCAAGCAGGCTAAGAAAGGCAAGCCGATCCCTCAGTCTCCTGCAGAATCTGCCCCCCGCTTCTTCAGCATAGCTGCGGCTCTTCAGAACAGCGTAGGCCGACGAATGCATGGGGGCCGTGAAGCGCAACGCATACCTAGCAGCCAGGCGCCCCACACCTCAGCGATGCTCGTCAGACAGATAGCCGTGGGGCCAATGCAGAACTTCGTATACCTTCTCGCCGACAAACCAGGAGGGGAG
>Ga0187771_10000425_pt1 | contig 25826 bp, 21 predicted proteins | sample 0116_SJ02_MP15_1_FD_133139 | JGI IMG/M metagenome (GOLD analysis project Ga0187771, IMG submission 133139) | Tropical peat soil microbial communities from peatlands in Department of Meta, Colombia - 0116_SJ02_MP15_10_MG | ecosystem: Environmental > Terrestrial > Soil > Wetlands > Peat | place... | reverse complement strand
GTAGTTCGGGAGCATAACAACCACCTCAGCCCCTCTCTCTAGGATTGACCATGTGGAGAGGAAGTTTGCTTCAGAGCTTCCGTTTGTAACCAACAAATTATCCGGTTCGGCTCCCGGGTAGATTGCTGCTATGGCTTTTCTTAATTCGTCGGTTCCGTTCGACTGTGTGTATTCTAACGGCTGACTCAGAAACTCGGCATCCGCTCCATCTAGCAATTCGTTGACTCGAAGTGGGTGGACGCCGCTTTCAGAAAGATTGTAATCTACACGATTCTCCCAAGTCGATTGCCACCGTTCCATTTCAAAAAGTTGAAGTTTCATCCTATTTCAGCACCTAATCACAATGTGTCTTCGACATAAAACACCTGCATTCAGGGTCTTGGAATTATACAATGTTGATGGTGGCTCCCAATCCTTTCTTCTTGGCCAACTGCAGTACAGTGTAAGCGGTGGTGATGTCTTGAACTGCCATCCCTGTGGCATCGAAAAGAGTGATTTCCTTAGAACTTGTCCTTCCAGTTTTGCGTCCCAATACAATGTCGGAAAGTTCCGAGTATACGCGCTCCTTTTTCAAGAGGCCTCGCCGAATAGCCGTCTGGATTTCACCCCTTTCGGTACACTGAGTAAGATTGTCAACGACGACTTTGGCTCTTGGGATAATGGCTTCGTCGAGTTCTTGTTTTCCTGGAGCATCCGCGCCAATTGCGTTGATGTGAACTCCATCCTTAATCCAGTCGTTATGGATTATGGGTTTGGTCGAAGGTGTCGCGGTGATAATCACATCTGCTCCTTGGACAGCCTGCTTGGCCGTTTCCGCCTTTTCGATTTGGAAGTTGAATTGGTTGGACATCTCTTCTACATAGTTTCCAGCAATTTCAGGCTCACTGTCGTAAACCTTGACTGCTCTAATTTTCAAAATTTCACTTAACGCGGAGACTTGGTATCGACCTTGTGTTCCAGCCCCTATGACTCCGACTGTTTCCGAGTCTTTTCGTGCGAGATATTTCGCGGCAACAGCTCCTGCTGCGCCTGTTCGAGAGGCAGTTATGTAGGTTCCATCGATCACAGCAAGCGGCCGGCCGTCATTAAGGTCATTCAAAACGATGATGCCCCACAGATTTGGAATGCCGTAACGAGCGCGATTATCCTTGTAGTAAGTTACGATCTTTGCTCCGACGCAATAGTCTTCTACGTACCCGGACTTGATTTCCTGCTCTCCGTTGTACTTGTCGACTATTGTGTCGATTACTGGAGCGAGCCTCGAACTGCCTTCTCCATATGCGCGAAACGCTTGCTCCACGGCGCCGATGATGTCACGCATTGTAAGAAGTTTCCTCACATCGGAGGCTGAAAGGACCAATATGTCAACCATTTCTACGCCACTCAGCGGTGTCGATGAGGCCATTCACTATCAACGGAGCAAAGCCATTCTTAATCACAAAATCAACACTCAATAGATTTCACGTCATTTCAAAGATGAAATCCAGTTCCAGTTGAATGAAGGCAGAGGGGCGAACCAAGAATTACGGAATAACACGAACATATCCACAGGTCATTCTCATGCTGCTTTCCTTAATGTAACTGGTGCTGCTATGAGATATTTCGTAAGAGCGCTCTCATCGACAACTATGCCCAGCCCAGGACCATCTGGGAATTTCACCACAGTAACGCCGTGCTCAGTGAGAGCGTGAATAGGACTGCCGATGCTCGCTTTAAGTCCCCAGTAGATTTCAGTGGGAGAATATGCGTCCCACAATTTGATTCCCGGTAGTCCCCTAATCAAGCTGAGGTTTGCAGCCCAGCCGACCTCGGTTTCCCATGAGGTTCCCATGTGGCATGGTATTCCATGTGCAGAACAAAGCTCGACGAGTTCTTTTATTCGCAAGAGGCCGCCCGCTTTCATTGTCTTCACGCTGATTACATCGCATGCCTCATGTTCTATGGCGGACAAAGCATCGTTCACGTCATGGACGCTTTCATCAAGCATTATCGGTATCTGAGTAGCCTTCCTCAATAGAGCGCATGCTTTCAAATCACGAGCGTGAACAGGTTGCTCAAGTAACGAAATATTATACTTCTCAACGAGTCTTGTTGCCTTCAGGGCTGTCCAGTAATTTCTCCATCCCTGATTGGCGTCTAATCTTACTTCCACATCGTCACCAACGGCTTCTCGAATCCGTTTCACTCTTTCCACGTCCTGTTTGATGCCTTCACCGACCTTTACCTTCAGGGACCCAACACCTCTTGCGACCGCTTCCTCGCAAAACTTCACATCTTCGTTCAGTGAGCCTATCACGATTTCAGGCACCTCAAGGATCTTTGGGTTGAAATCTCCTCCCAGAAGATTGTATACCGTTTGCTCTGTAGCATTCCCGACAAGATCCAAACATCCCGTATCGATTGCGGCTTTGGCAGCTGTGTTCTTTACCAAAGCGGCGTCCATTTTGTTGTGAATCTCTCGCAATGAGAAGGGATTCATTCCAAGGACGGCTGGTCCAAGATAATTCCTGATCGCAGCAACTATGCTTTCTACGGTTTCTCCGGTAAAGACGGGGTCAGTTACAGCCTCTCCAAAACCGACGAAACCAGAAGACTTCAATTTCACGAGCATGCTCTCGCAGAAACCAAAGTCCCAAGATGAAATCCTGGCTGAGATCTTAAACGGGATTCGGAGCGGGAATACCTGAATTTCCTCTATCTTCAAAGACTAACCCCGGGCAAGGTACACAACGTGGAAGGCTGAAAGGCCTATTTGGACAAAGCGCTTCAAGGTTTAGTCATTACTGTAGTTTTTCAGAATAGAAAAAAAACTCCCTTCAAGGCATCCTCTTAGTTTTTAACAACCTTCAGCTTCATTCTACTCGCCGGATCAACCTTATGATTGAGACAGATGTTCTGAAAGAGGCAGAACGCATAATCTCAACCGCCGAGAGTCAAAACATAACCCTTCGACTTCTGGGAGGCACTGCGATCGGTATTCGCTGCCCTAGTGCAAAGCACCGGGCTGTCGCTAGGACATATCCCGACATCGACCTGGCAGGCCTCAAGAAGCAGGCTCGTTCAATCCGCAAATTCTTTTCGACTATGGGGTACGAGGATAACAAGATGTTCAACGCTCTGCGCGGCTCAGCTCGCCTAATGTTCTTCGATCTCCCAAACAAACGGAGGGTTGACATTTTCTTGGATAATTTCGACATGTGCCACAAATTTGATCTTCGGGACAGGCTCACGATTGATCCCAAGACTCTTTCGCTGGCAGACCTGCTGGCAACGAAACTTCAGGTTGTCAAGACAAACGAGAAAGACATCAAGGACATGGTAGCCCTGCTCTTGGACCACGACGTGGTGACTTCCGACCAGCCTGAAAAAGTGAATGGGATGCGTTTAGCGAAACTATGCGCAGATGACTGGGGAATATACAAGACCTTTACCTCAGTTCTCGCTAAGATCTTGGTCGTGCTAGAACAGTTCCAGCTTAGTGCCGAGGAGAAGAAGCTGGTCAAAGATAGAATAGACCGGATCACCAAGCTGATTGAGGACGAACCTAAATCCATGAGATGGAAGATGCGTGCCCGCGTCGGAGAAAAATCTGTGTGGTACAAGATGCCTGAAGACGTAGCAGACTAAAAAGAAGTTCGCTCATGTTTATGCGATGACAACTCCGCTTCGCGCCATTTCCTCTACGGCAGAATCAAGACGTTCTTCGACGTCAAGAGGAAGGCGTTCCGGTTTGTGTTCACGTAACAGTTTTTCAGCGAACTCGGCAGCATTGGAAACCGAGTCTTTGGATCCCTTCGCCTTCCAGACATCGACGCTTTGCCTATCTACGACTGGGGAAGGCATGAACTGTTCCTTCAAAGCCCAGTCCCGAGTGTGTTTGAGGTTTAGAAACTGGCCTCCCGGCCCCGCCTTCTTGATGGCATCGAGAGCAATCGAATCCTCGTTAACGACAACGCCACGTCGCAGCCTTCGTGCCATCCCACAGATAGAATCGTCAATTACCAGTTTCTCTAAGCTTTGCATGTTCAGATAGTTCATACCACCTGGTCCAGAGACTATGTTCACACCAGAAAGAGTAGCTAGAACAATCCCGACGCCCGATTCAAGGCCAGCCTGTGCGTCTATGATCTTAGCATCCGTGTCTCCGCTGTACGTGCTCGTTGGAATCCCGTAGTGCCTGCCCATCTGTGCATAACCCGATACTAGCATCATGCTCTCGATCGCACCGGAGCGCGCGGTGCAATATCTCATGTCGAAAGTGGCTGCTACTCCGCCATATATCACAGGAGCCCCAGTTCGTTTCAACTGAGAAATCACGAGGCCGCTCAAGAATTCAGAGTTCAGCTGCACTAGGGAACCCGCGATTGTAGCTGGGCAAGTTATTCCGATCTGAGGCGCAGGCACTATCTCAACTGGAATGCCTGACTCTCCGCAATGTGTTAGTGTCTGAGTTCCAAGATTTCCCCAAGTCAAAGGAGTCGTTGGGCAAGCGCAGAAAACAGCGATTGGCCAACGGACGAGTTCCTCCACGCCTCCTGCCGCTATCTGAAGCAACCTTTTCATGTTTAGAAGACCCTGATTATGAAAAGCACCCGTCATGATTGGTTTGCGAGAGTTTTTGAGGACTAGGAATAATCTGTATGCATCGCCAATGTTGTCTGGGATGTCTGAAAGGACTAAGGCGGTGCTCTGCAGTTCAATGTTCTCCAGCGCGTCAGTAAGCCTCGCCAACTTTACTAAGTCAGAGGACACTGGTTTTCTAATAGTTCCATCGCGATCAAGAATGAAGGGTGTTGTCGACCCCGGGCTGTAGTAGACATTTTCCCCATTAAGTGGAAGAACCTCCTTGTGATCTCGCGTGTACAATCCAATATTCTTAGGGGCTTTAGCTAATGCTTCTGAGACCAGATTCTCGGGAATCGACACAAAATTCGTTTTTGGGTTTTTTCTGGCCCCAGCATCTTCAAGCAGCTTGAGTGCGGACTTCTCCTGCACAGCTACCCCAATATCCTGAAGAACCTTTATCGAACCCGCATGGATGGAGTCTAGTTGGCTTCGTGTAAAGAGTTCAGTTGAAGGACTTAAGGAAAGTGACATGTTTTTGCTCTCCGTAAATGGCGAGCTAGTTAGAGCCAACTAACCTTTTCGCTCAGGCTGATTCCCCGACGTTTCATCTCCCTAACGAACGACGAACCTGGAACCGCGATCTCAAGGGGTTTAGCTCCACGCGGGGTTTCACCTCTGGCCATCATAATGGCTACGATGGAGGCGTGCCAACCTGTCGTGCGCTCCATCGCAGTAAACCCAGTTCGATCGTCGTAGAAGTCCACAATGTCGAGAACGACCTCAGCGGGCCTCTTGTTCTTCTCACCAACACACCTCACGCGGAGAACGGCAACGTCCCTCTCCCCCGGCAGTCTAACCTTCGGCTCAAAGAGCGCTCGAAGAACATGTCTCGGAACGACCTTGGCGCCGTTGACTTCGACCTCCTTGGCGCTGAAGAGCCCTAAGTCATTCATGGTTTTCAGTTGCGCAAAATTTCCTGGATATCGTAATATCTTGTTCTCGAAAACCTTGAGCCTACCTCTAAAAGTCCAAGGGCATGTCGAGGACTCGCCTGCTGATGTGAAGGCTTCAAGCCGGCCAAGTTGTGGGACCTCTATGAACTCTAGTTCCTCAAAGCATGGCACCTCGACGATCTCGCCTCCGCGCAGGAACACCGCGTTCCCGGAATATTCGTTCGCCAGACCGTCGAAGTGGAACGTGAGTAGGTAATTGAAAGGAGGCTTCGGATTCGATGGAAGGCCGCCATCGTAAATGTAAACCTCCTGTGGCGTATCCAGAAGGCTCATGGCATAGCAGGCTATTGTGATGCACAATCCTGGACATTCGCCACAGTCAGGCACAATTGAGATGCCCGCATCTGCTGCCTCATGGTCAAGAAGTAGTTGCTTCTTGACTATGTCGGTGTTTCCCCCAAGGTCGCACATGTTCGCACCAGCGCGTATAGCGGCTCTCGCGATCTTGAGATTGTAGTAGTATGGAACGGCACTTAGGAATGCTTTAACACCCTTCAGAAAATTCTCAACCTCCGCAGGGCGCGTGACGTCAACGGAGACACCCACAGCAACTTTTCTTGCACATAGACTATTGACGCGCTCAGCAGCCCCTCTTGCGATTTTGGGGTCGACATCTCCCAGTACAACTTTGCTGGCATTTCCGAATCTTGCCAGATCATAGGCTGCGGCAGTGCCTTGCCTGCCAGCACCCAAGACACCATATACATAGTCCTCCTTATGGTTCGATGTCTTCAAGTTCTAATCGTCCCCGCGGACCCCGCGGATATCAGCAAGCCGAACTTATTTGTTGCTAGGATTGTCTGAGCCGCTGTTCAAGTTGCGTTTCGTAGCAACTCTCTGATACAATCTAGGAGCACCCTGCCATCACTGTACCTTAGGAATAGCGAGTCGATGCGTATCACAACTTAGTCCGACAAATGTGCAAGACAGACGACAGGTCCATCCAATTGACGGCGGGCATCGAACGGGCTGGAACCCCATAAGTCCTTTTAAACGGCGAGTTGTGGGTTGCAGGGGTGAAGCCAAACCAACAGCTTAAATGGCGTCCAGCGCACGGAGCCAAAAACGGTAAGCCTGATTGGGTAAAACAAAGATACTATTTGCCTCCGACTTACACAGCAGCGACACGTTTTTTTTGAAGGTTATTTCTACTGCTAAGAATTTCAACGTCGACCTGCTTCTGATTTCTGGGGACCTAACGGGAAAAGCAATTGTTCCGATAGTCAAACTTGATAGCGGCTTGTATGTGACGAGATTCTTGGGAGAGGATTACAAGATCAGCGAAGCTGAGCTTCCACCATTACAAAGGGATGTCCGGAAGTGTGGGTATTATTACAGGATCATGAACCGGCAGGAATACGAAGAATTCAAAGGGCATCCTGAGAGGATTGACGAGCTTTTCGATAAGGTGACCAGAGAAGCAGTTGAAAACTGGGTTCGAAAAATCGAAGAAATCCTTCCTAAAGAGATGCGTGTAGTCTTGAACCCGGGCAATGATGACACCTTCGCTATTGACGAAATATTGAAGAAGGCGGAGCGGATCGAGTACACGGTTGGAAAAGTCTACAATCTTGATGACACGCATGAGATGATCAATTGCGACTGGGTAAATCCTACGCCATGGAATTCCCCACGGGAATGTTCAGAGGGAGAACTTGAGAAGCGCCTCAGGACCGAAATCAAAAGAGCATCGAACATGTCCCAACTAGTTTGCGATTTTCATCCCCCGCCATTCAACACAACGATCGACCTGGCACCGAAACTTGGAAAGAACATGCAACCAAAAATGTTCATGGGTCAACCGCAATATGAGCATGTCGGCAGCACGGCTGTCCGAAAAGTGATTGAAGAATTCCAACCGAAGATGGGACTGCACGGTCACATTCACGAGTCACCGGGCATATTCAAACTCGGGAGAACAATGTGCTTTAACCCCGGCTCCGAATACCTCGAAGGCACGATGCACGGCTACCTGCTCACACTAACTCCTGAAGGTATAGATCAGCAGCCATTAATCGGCGGATAGCGGCCGGAGCAATTGTGCGAACCGCCGACGCTTGATTCGGCAATCGAAGTCCACATTTCTTTTCTGGCAACATGTCGTTAAGCTACTCTGACCATGAAACGATTCTTCGCGCATCGGTGACATACGTTTCTACACAGTTCCAGAATTCTGCGAGTCATCGAAGAAATTGTTTCTTGACGTTTAAGGGTTCTTTCATTTTCATTCGCTCGTTATTCGATAATATCTAGTATATGAATGGGATTCCAATGTCTCGAAGTTCTTTCTTTACTTTCTTGTAAAGTTCGTTATAGTCATCTTTTGGCACGATTTTTCTTACGTCATAACATTCCTGAAACATCTTTCCGATTGGAGCTTTAGGCACGTCCACTTCGTATTTGGACACTACTTTTTTGGCAAGTTCGTTTGCTGCCGACCTTTTCATCCTAGATTCGGCCGCGCCGCACCCAACTTCGCAAGCCATCCTTGCCTCCATTGGGGTGGCTCGATTCTTGTACTTGTTTCTAGCAACAGCGACCTCCCATAGATTCGAGCCTGAGACGACACTTATCAGCGCATGTATTGCTGACTCGTACAGCACCATCGGGGTGCATGGTCCCGCAGCAGTGAAGCCGTTTGACATGGAAATTAAAGGTGTGTTTCTGGCCAATCCTTGATACACTAGGCTTATCCCCCAGAGAAGTTCCCGCGTTGTATTGCATACTTGCCTCATATCAATTGGAAAGTAGTTTTGATAGTGAGCTTGATTCACCATTAATCCCTGAATGTGATACGCCGTTCCAACTATCGCTGTACCTTCGGCTCCTCCGCAATAGCCACCTAACATTGGGCCTGTTAATGCGCCGACAAAGCAGCCATACTGGTGAAAATGTATCATTTTGTTGAGCAGTGAATTGTCCACTTTTAACTCAGACGTTGAAGCAACAAATCTGCCGTCGGTCGGTCTCTCTCCCCACATGGGGCTGCTGGCGGATATCTGAGCCGCGTCCGACTCACCGGTTCCAACACCTTGTAGGAAAATACCGGGTCTCCCAACTCGCCTTGCAGCTTCTCTGAACATCATTGCATGAGCCACCGCGCCTTTCACTTCAGACGGTGCACCAGACTTGATGCTTCTACCTTCAATCTCTTCTAGGATTGGGGCGCAAACACCATCTGCAAGAGGTTCTTGGAGATACGCCATTGACATAGGTAGAAAGATTTCTTCGTTACAAGTAATGTCCGGACTGAATAAACAGAATGGCCTTCTTTCATCTTCGATTTTTCTATGAAACAGTTCTCTTGAATCTTTTCCATAGCCTACAAGATATTTCCCAGGGCTGTTCTTCATAGCTTCTCTTATTTCGTCCTCTTCAAACAGTATTCTTCTGTGCGTACTCGTACAGAGAGTTCCAACGTCTAGATATAGTTCGAGAGCTGCTTTCCACACGTCATCTGCCAGTGAATCGTCGGATGGCACAATGTTCTCTGGATCGAATTTTATCTTGTATTCCTTTATAACTTCTTGAAGTTTCGGGAACAACACTTTGAGGTCAAAGTCTTTTTCAGTACAAATGGGTCCGGTTTCAGCTCGAGCCAATACCTCGTTTATTCTCCAAGGAGGAGTCACATGATCACCTTTTGTTTTGCATAAGCTTCTCAGCTAGTCTGACAGCTTCTTCAGCTGTTTCCGCCCATCCATCCGCGCCAATTTCTTCGGCCCACTCCTTTGTTGTCGGCGAACCTCCAACAATAACCATGTACTTGTTTCTTGACTTCATTTCATTCAAGAAGTCTATGACTTCTTTCTGCGCTGGTTTGGTGGTTGTCATCAGAGCGGATGGCGCTATTATATCCGCTTGCACCTCGTTTGCTCTATCAATGAACTTCATAGAGTCCACATCTTTTCCCAAGTCATATACATCAAAACCATTTGCCTCAAGTAGCACTGCCACTATGTTCTTTCCAATGTCATGAATATCGCCTGAAACAGTCCCTATGACCACCTTTCCAGTCCGACGAGTCCGCAGTTTCTCTCTGTCCTCTTTCTTCACGCCAGCCGCCAAAACGTTTGTTGCAGCCTTCATCGCGGCGGCGGACGTCATGAGATTCGTTAAGAAATATTCTCCTCTTTCGAATTTTTCGCCTACAGACTTCATCGCTGGAGACAGATATTTTTCGATCACTTCTAATGGGTCAACGCCTGTTTTCAAAATTTGCAGCGCAGTTTCTTGAGCAGCACTCTCTTCACCCTCAATAACAAACCTCTTTAGTTTTTCACTCATCGTTTCCGAGCTCAATTTTGTCCCTACTTCGAACTACTCATCATTTGTGACCATGAAAAGACGCTGCCATACTTGGTGCTATGGTTTTCATGGTTTCCGAGAATCTAACATTCTTTTCCGCCAATCGACGAAAGAGCGTTTTGAAAGTTGGACCCACGAAAGCCGATTCGGGCGGAACGATGCCCTTCTCAGAGATTCGGCCATCGGCTAACAACATCGCAGCTATCGCGCCTGTGTAGGCTGTGGTCCGCGCCATTGAAGTCACCCGCTCGACCTCGTCGAAATAATCCACCATTTCGTATTCGTGCTTGACAACGGAACCGTCTTTGGTTCCTGTGACAGTGACTCTGAGGAGTGTCACGTCTTTCTCCTTTCCGAGCAGCAATTTTGGTTCTAGAATGGCCGACAGAAACTTGCGCGGGGTTATCTTGGCCCCATCAAGCTTCACCGGTGTGGTTGAGACTAGGCCTGATTCTATCATAGTTCTGATCTGTTTTGCATGACCCGGGTAGCGCACGGTCTTCTCGTCCATAACCTTCACGCGTCCCTTCATAGTATAGAGTAGCGTGGCGACACCGTCCGTCAGGAAGGCTTCCATCTCGTCATATGGCTTCGGGAAACTCACTCGTTCAAGTTCGGTCAACGCCTTGGTTTTCTTGACCTTGCCGTCTCTAATCACCCTAACACCTTCATTCGCATACATCTCGAGCACTTGCTCGAACGAGAACACGATTCTGTAGTTCAGCGGCGGCCGGCGAACTTGCGGGAGACCTCCGACGAGCATGTGAATCTCTTCTACAGAGGTTAACTGCCTAGCGGCTTCACCTGCCAAGACTTGGACGATTCCCGGTGCGACCCCACAGCCGGGTATGAGCGTCATTCCAGCCCTCAGGCACTTGGGGTGCAATTTCATCTGCAGGTCTCCGAAGACGAGGTCTACAGCGTTTACGCCTGCGTCAATCACCGCCAGGTCTGTTGATAACGATGCAGCATGTGGCAATGCGATTAGGGCGGCGTCGAAGTTTTCGACTGCCTCAGATATACTTGCTCTGTCGCTGGCGTCAAGGAGGCGCGGAACGAGCTTGCTGCTTTTAGCTGATTTCGCGGTCTGTTCCAGTCTATTCTGGTCTTTATCAACCAGCTGAACGGTTTCAACTTCCTTTCGTTCGACCAGATATTTGGTGGCCGCTGAACCCATTAGGCCTGCGCCTATGACGGCGATCTTCAAGCCAACTCCTCCGATGCAAGAATCGAACGGTTACACAAGCGCGTCATACTCATATTAAGCAACTCGATGTATTCTCTAGACTTTCAACGATAACGTCCCCTTCCCGTTCTTCGTAAAGGAACTTCCTGTTTGCGAGTTCGACCATGAAGCCCATGGGGTGATTTCACACTGGCGGACCTTCAGTGTCTTCGTAATAGCCAGGTCCAACGCAGTGAGCTTGTCCCATATTTCGCAATGCTCTTTTCAGCGCACGGTCTTGTTCCATGCGTTCTTTACGTTCCTCAAACGCTGTTAGCCTTGGCAATATAGTCCTAACCTTTCGATAAATTGATTGATCCATCTCTGAAAACAAGGCACGTCACCATTCCAATTTCAATTTCGCCTTGTTCCGAAGTTGGAACCACAGATTCGGCGTACGCACCAACACAGGTTTTTTTATGACGCAAAACGGAAGTTTGTAGTGTGCTTTTCGCAAGCATTAAATACGTTCAGTCCGGCACGTCTTCAATTGGGAAAATTGCTTTGAGTGAAGAAGTAAAGGTCGAACTATTTCTCAGAAAAGCAACAGGGCTAGTCAAAGAAATTGGGCCGACGTCGGCCTTCATTCTACCTTGGGCAGGCATGGCTGGCAGCGGTATCACTTTCTATGCGATCATCGTCACATACTCTTACCCGCTAGGCAGCGTCCCGTTAACGTTCCTGATAGTTGGCATTCCATGCATCCTTAACGCTGCAATCATTGCCATGTTGGCGGTGTACACACCACGTTCTGCTGGTGGCTACGTATGGTCTTCACGTTTCGTTGACCCATTCCTGGGCTGGTTTGCAGGCGGGTGGATCTATTGGTTCTCGTACATTCTGACAATCGCTTTGCTCGGCTACGTCTTGGGAACAGTTGTGCCCACAATCTTCACGATAATGGGAACAGCTGCGCACATCGCGCCACTTGCGAACTTCGGGATGGCTTTGGCAGCTAGCACTATGATGCAGGACGAATTGATCGTCGCGATAATAGTCCTCATTGGACTAGTGTCAATGATCGAACTGAAACATTTCATGAAGATCATGATAGCGATCTGGGCTCTGAACGTTCTTGGCTTGATTGTTTCATGCGGATTATTCATCGTGAATAATCCGAGCACTGTTCCGGCCGCTTGGGATGCGGTCTGGGGCTCCGGTGCCTACGAAACAATCGTGAGCCTTGCCACAAAATACAATTTGAGCGGATACGTCGCAACCACCTCGGGCGGATTCTGGGCCGATACATTATCTATGATAGTTTACCTGTTCTGGGCGATTTCAGGTTACGAAACAATGGGCTACGTGGCAGGAGAGGTTCGGAATCCAAGAACCTCCTTCCTCTACTTGTACATGGCAGGCATGATTACAACGGTCATCTGGTATTCGGGCGTCGCGTGGCTCGCCTATAATACGTACGGCAGCTTCATCCTCCAGTACAACTTCGTCCAAAACCTCTACGCTGCTGGCAAACTCACGGCCGCCGAAGCGGCTCAAGTCGGGCCTTACATGTTTACGCCTTCAATGCCTCTATTCTCAGCCAGTCTCACAACGGTTCCATTCCTGCAGATTCTAGCAGCTTGGTGGTTCTGGCCTATCACACTAATCCTGGGCAGCTACATGGTCTGTAGCCGCAGCGTGTTCGGAATGGCCTTCGATAGGATGTTCCCATCTGCCTTCGGAGATGTAAACGACAGAACTCACACGCCGATCAAGGGCACGATACTCACAATGATAGTATCCATCGTAATGGCAGTCATCTCATTCACGGTGTTCGGCTTCCTCGTAAGCGCTGCCAATACAGTGTTCTGGACCGCATTCTTCTACCTGATCTACAGCTGTGCAGCCATTATGCTTCCGTATAAACGCCCAGACATCTGGAAGAAGGGAATCACAAAAACAGTAGCCGGTTTGCCTCTAGTTACAATCCTAGGTGGGCTTTCAGCTATAGGCATGCTATGGTTGCTCGCTCTCAGCACCATCGGAGTCTCACTGACGGCATGGAACGTGTCACTAGTCTGGATGGCAATAGGCGTCTTCATCTTCATCTACTACGCCCGCAAGAATGCCAAACGCGGTATCTCAATCGTCGACATCTTCGGCGAAACACCTCCACCTTAATCGAAGAAACAAAAACGGAACGCACACCCCTCCCCTTTTCTCTTTTTTTCCTCCGCCATCGTTGAGGACTCTCTGCAGGACGCATTCAAGCAAAGAATTTTCTAGCGGACTTAGGAGAGCGCGGGATTCGATGAAGCAAGATGGTCGTGGCCGAATCTTCGAGGCCGCTTGGTAGTGGAGAGGAAAAAGTCTCCCTACCTTTAATTCAAGCCTCCAACCTTCCCGGCAAGTATTTCTACGATGAAGGGATCTACCGGGAAGAGTACCAGCGCATCTTCTATCGTAGCTGGCTCTGAGTAGGACGAGCTGAAGATATCCCCGGGGTGGGTAGCTTCATGCTTAGGCAGATCGGAGATGAGAGCATAATTGTGGTCCGAAACAACCGGGAACTTGGAGCTTTCTACAATGTTTGTCGGCATCGCGGCAGCAGAATCATGGAGGCAGGCCCCGGCAACGTTCCTTCGATCAAATGCCCTTATCATTCGTGGACCTATTCGCTGGAAGGCAAGCTGATCGGCGCGCCCCACACAGACAGCCTTACCGACTTTGACAGAAATGCTTTCTCATTGTTCCCCATAAGATGCGAAACTTGGGCGGGATTTGTGTTCGTCAACTTTAATTTCAGGGCTCGGCCCCTCAAAGAGCATTTGAAACGTCTTGTTGAGAAATGCGCGAACCTACCGCTAGATACTCTGAAACGCGGAGGAAGAATTGAGTATGATGTGGCTGCGAACTGGAAGATCATATGCGAAAACTATTCCGAGTGTTATCATTGCCCAACTATACATCCTGAGCTGAACAAGATAACCTACTACCGAACCAGCTTCAACTACGCTTTCCTAACGGACAAGAAATCGGGGGGCGCATTCAGCGGCGGCTGGATGGAGCTGTCCGAGGGCGCTGATTCAATGACTTGGACCGGGAGAACGAACCGACCACCCATCAAAGGAACAGCTAAGGAGGATATGCGGCGGATCTATTACTTCCTTATCTTCCCGAGCATGTTCTTCTCTTTACATCAAGACTATTTGTTGATACACACTGTCCAGCCCCAAGATGCAACGCACTCCAAGATCATTTGCGAATGGTACTTCGACCCCGAAACAATGGCTAAACCGGGCTTTGACCCAGCCGATGCCATCAAAATCTGGGACGTAATCAACAGGCAGGACTGGCACGTATGTGAACTCACTCAGAAAGGCGTCAGATCAATGGCCTATGCTCCCGGAAGGTACACTGAACTTGAGGGCACAGTACACGACTTCGACGCATACATCTTACAAGTGATGGGAGCAAAGTGAACGTCACGTAGAGTTCCCGGAAAATGAAATGTCGCTAGCTTGTTCCTAGAAGACGTTGGACGCTGGGAAAACGTTCCAATTCCTTGTGCGGAACGTATAATGCGTTTAGAAACTCCTTCTGAAAGTCTGGTTCATTCCCCAGATGGTAGTATCGGATATCCTTCGCTAGCTTGTTAGCCACTTCCCTAAGAGCAGTAGATTTCAGGAGAGCGCGAGCTCCTGCGCCCGCTGCGTTTCCCACATATCTAATTCTGTTGAGCGGCAAGTCATGGTACATGCCTATGTTGCGGGCGCTCTGAGAGTTCAGATAGGTTCCAAATGCGCCTGCAACATAGACTTTCTTAATGTCTTCCAGCTTAACGTCGAGGTGTTTCATAGACATTAACACCCCCGTGTACACCGCTGCTTTCGCAAGCTGAATTTGGCGTACGTCCTGCTGCGAGACGACTATGTCTTTGCCAATTGCGGTTCGTTCCTTCTCAGCGATTAAGAACTCGGCCTTTCCATTTTGAATTCGAACCCTTGGGGTCTGTAATTCCTTTCTAATCTCACCGCTCTTGCTGATGATCCCCGCCTTGAACATCTCAGCAATAGCATCCACTATCCCTGATCCGCAGATACCCTTGGGGCTTTGATTTCCAATTGTTCGGTATCCCACGCTCATGTCCTTAGGGTCGGTCCAGACAGTCTCGATGGCTCCAGCGACGGCTCTCATTCCAAAACTGATTTCAGCACCTTCCAAGGCAGGGCCTGCCGGTGTGGAGCAGGCCTGGAGTTGACTCTTGTTTCCCAGAACAATTTCTACGTTAGTGCCGATGTCCACTAATAACGTGAGCTCTTCAGTCTTGTAGACTTCTGTGGCGATGATATCGGCGACCGCATCTGCCCCAACAAAGCCCGCGATGTTTGGCGGAGAATGAACGTAGGCGCCCGCGTTGACTTTGAGACCTAAATCTCTTGCTCGAACGTCGAGAGACCTCCCGACCACAGCTGTGTAGGGAGAGAACCCGACCGATTTTGGATTGATATTGAAGAAGAAATGATGCATTGCAGTATTGCCGACCGCAACCACATCGTATATCTCATGTTCGCTCAAAGCGAGCTTCCTGCAGACATCGGAAATCATGTGGTTGATGGCGTCAATCAGCACGTCATGTAGCTCGGCGAGGTTGCGCTTTTCTCCCATCGCGTAAGTGATGCGGGTAATTACGTCGCCCCCTAGTTTCACTTGTGGATTTACCTCCGAGGAGGTCCCAAGATTGCGTCCTGTATTGAGGTCTACAAGGTATCCTGCCAACTTTGTAGTTCCAATGTCTACAGCAAATCCGTAAAGTCGGTTTGCGGTGTTGCCTGATTCAATTGTAACGGCTTCCTTGTCCCGGATGGTCACAGTGATTTGCCACTCGGATTCGCGGAGCGCAAGAGGAAGCGCCTTTAAGGCTTCATAGTCCATGGAATTGGTTTCGAATCCTAAGCTTTGGTTGACAGAGTCGAAAAAGCGCTCCGTATCAGCTCTTAGATCTTTTATCTCAGCCTTAGGCACGCTGAGAACGAACTTTCGAACCATGGGACCCAGTGATATAGTAGGCTCCAAACCTCCGACGAGTAACCTCTGAATACCAAGCTGGCTTTCCGGCGGCACCTCCAGCACGAACTCATTTGCGCTGGTGATGGAGGCACAGCAACCTAGACGATAGCCTGTTTCAATTTCGGCGACAGAGAGAAACCTCCTTTCAGAATCCCTGACAGCAGAGATGCTACCGGCGCCACTTCTGACTATTAATCGGCATTTGCCACACGTTTCACGTCCGCCGCATGGAGCATCAATCTCGACTCCAGCTGCTTGAGCAATATCCAGAATATTCCCTAAACGAGCTTCAACCTTCTTTCCAGACGGCTCAAAAACAACCGAGGGTTTCACGGCTGAGATGAACTCCCGTGTTTCTCTTTCTGATTGAGTTCCGCCAACCCGTGCTACTTCCAGCCAAGGTGATTTCCGATAGATCTATGCGGATTACAGTCTCTTGGTCCGCCCATCCTACGTGTATGACTCGTTGCGGCCCGTCCAATTATGGGCTTCGATGCATACTCTCGAATGGGATTTGCCTACTCCAGGTGCCCGACAGTGAGGAATCAGTTTGGACCAAGCGGTAGCTTGTCTACGCCTTGCGCCTTCATGATTTTTCTGGTTACACTGTCCAGTTTCTTTTCGATGTCTAGTGGCAGCGGTTCTGGCTTGTGATCCTTAATTATTCTTTGAGCTACCTCTTTGGCTCTCTTGAAGATGTCCTTTGATCCTTGCTCCTTCCAGAGTTTCAAATCCTGCCTATCAACCAATTCCGAAGGAATGAAGAGCTCTTTCTTGAACCATTCAATCGTATGCTTGTCGGCGAGGAAGTGCCCTCCCGCGCCAACTCTTCTGATAGCTTCGAGAGCAAGGGTCTCATCGTTGACGTCGATGCCTCTAACGAGCCTCTCTGCCATTCCGCATATCGTGTCGTCTATCACAAGTTTTTCGTAACTTAGGCAGTTCTCTAAATCCAACATGCCTGGGCCAGATATCACGTTTATTCCCGCGAGTGCGCCAAGCATTATGCCCGTCGCGGATTCGAACCCTGCTTGAGCGTCAACTACCTTTGTGTCGCTTAAGCCTAGATACATGTGGGTGGGTAGACCATAGAATTTCCCCATTTGCGCGTAGGCGCAGCCAAGCATGACGGTTTCAATGGCGCCTAGACGCGCGGTACAATGGCGCATGTCGAAAGTCGTTGGTGACCCGCCGTAGATCACCGGCGCGCCGGGTTTGGCGAGTTGCGATATCACAAGGCCACTTAGGAATTCTGCGTTCAATTGTGCAAGTGAACCGGCAAGAGTCACAGGTCCTGTTGCTCCAAGCTGTGGCATCGGAAGTATCTCCGCAGGAATTCCATACTTGGCGCAATCCATCAAATCTTCAACGATGAAATCTCCCCATTTCAATGGGGCCGAGGGGCATACGTCGAAGATCGCCATCGGTTTGCGAGCTAGCTCGTCGTCGCCCCCGACCACTGCAGCGAGCATATCCTTCATGTCAAGTAGGCCGCCTGTTCCGAATGAGCCAGTCACGATTGTTTTGGGCGAATTCTTCAGAACTATGTACAGTCGGTATCGGTCTCCGATCGTACTTGGAACATCCGAAACCACAAGTGCTGTGCTTTGCGCTTGAATATGCTCCAAGCCATCGGCGAGCCTCACGAAATCGGCTAGCTCTCTTGACACTGGTCGCCTGATTTCAAGGGTTTCAGAGTCGAGTAGGTAGTAAGTAGATGAACCCGGATCGAAGTGAACTCGGTTGCCTTCCAGCACCAAGTCGTGCTTTCCATCGCGGCTAAACATGCTTATTGTTGAGGGTGCTTTGACTAAGGACTCGTTCACAAGATGTTGCGGGATATGCGCAATCTTCTTGTTCATGTCAACCTGTGCGCCGCCTCCACCGAGCAATTTCAGACCGGTGTCGCTCTGAACTATTACGCCGACCTCTTCCAGGATCTTCAGTGAGGCCAGATGAATGCGTTCTTTCTTTTCTCTTGACAATAACTGAAACATGGGCGGTTCCGAGTACGAATTAGCCATTGAGACTACCCACGCCAAAGCTGTGTCATCGATAAATCTATAGAGCGTGGCCCGAACGTGAGCCCGGAAAATCAACGACAATCTTCAATATGAAGCGCCTGATACCTGTTGAAGATTTACGTTGTTAAGTCTCTGGCTGCTGTGGGTCTGCGAAATAACGTGAAAGTCTTGGCGGGCGAAGCCCCGGTCACTCAGAATTTTGAGAATGAGACCAGTGCAGACGGATTCCACGAGAGCGCGATTGAAGCGGTGAATGTCACCAAGAAACTCGTAGGCACACGCTATAACGCGTCTACCGTAAAGTAACTCCTAGTAGTCTATGCCTGTCCCAGAGGCACCACCGTAATCATCTATTCCCATGTCTAAACTGATTTCCGGGCAAAAGTTTCGGCACGAACCCATATCAAGTGCTACTAATGGAAAGTAGCGCGGGACGGGTAATTGGATTCCTTGAGGGGCCAGCACGCAACGCTGACAGTTGAAGGCACTCTCAAGACGGGAATAAACGACTCCCACGAAGAATTCCCCTCGCAAACTAGGCGACTCACACATTCAACAACCGAGGAATACAGTGCGAGGAGAATACTCGACAAAGCGCTTCGAGGATCGCCCCCTAACAAGAGAGAGGCGCTGTATCTGGTGCATTGTCGAAACACTGAGGACTCTTTGTCTCTATTTGCAGCTGCGTCAAAAGTCCGTGACATCCATTTCGGTAACGGGGTCTTTCTCTATGGGTTTCTTTATTTCTCCACCTACTGTCGAAAAATGTGCTCGTTCTGCTTCTACAGGAAAGCGAACACCGAGTGTCCACGCTATCGCAAAAATCCAGAAGAGGTGGCTGAAATGGCACGAGAGCTAGAAAAGTCAGGGGTTCATCTGGTTGATTTGACAATGGGTGAAGACCCCGTTATTCACGATGGAAAACGGTACGATCTTCTGGTTAATCTGGTCAAAGCGGTCAGGGACAGAGTAGGTATTAGCATAATGGTTTCGCCTGGCGTGCTCCCAAGGAAAGTGTTGAAATCTCTAAAGGAGGCTGGCGCCGATTGGTATGCCCTATACCAAGAAACCCACAACAGAAAACTCTTCCCGACTCTTAGGCTTGGCCAAGACTACGACGAGAGAATGAAAGCGAAATCTGAGGCAAAGAAAGAGGGCTTACTGATTGAGGAGGGCATGTTGCTCGGAGTCGGAGAGAGCGATGAGGACAGGGTGGATTCAATTTTCGCCATGAATCGCCTAGGAGCCAGCCAAGTAAGGGCTATGGGTTTCATTCCGCAAGAGGGATCACCTATGGAGGGCCAGGAATCTCCGCCAATCATTGACGAGATGAGAACTATGGCGATCATGAGACTCGTTCATCAAGATAGGTTGATGCCCGCTTCTTTGGATATCGATGGACTGAAAGGTTTGGAATCGCGTTTGGCCTCAGGGTCTAATGTCGTTTCCTCTATCATTCCGCCAAATTCGGGGTTAGCTGGAGTTGCCCAAGCTCACCTCGATGTTGACGAGGGGTTGCGAAGCGTTGATTGCGTCAAGCCATTAATAGAACGCTCGGGTCTACGGGTTGCTTCCAAGAAGTCCTACCTGAGATGGGTGGATGAGGAAAAAGAACTTCTACCGGCCCGATCGAATCGCTCTTAGCAAAATGGCGCTGTATGGTCCGAAGCTGGGACTGCCAGTTGACTTATGTCTCTAACTTTTCATTATTTGTTTGGCTTTCCTAGCGGCTTCGATGGCGTCTTCGCCATAAGCATCAGCACCAGTCTCTTGAGCCCACTCAGGGGTCACCGTGGCTCCGCCGACCATCACCTTCACAGCATTTCTGGCGCCGGCTTGTTTCAGAGCTTCGATGACCTCACGCTGCTTTGTCCTCGTAGTGGTCATAAGAGCACTCAAACCCAGAATGTTTGGTTTGATCTCTTTCGTCTTGTCAACGAAAACCATGTTAGGAATGTCCACGCCAACATCTATGACCTCGAATCCCTCGGCCGTAAGCATGGCGGCCACAATTGATTTTCCAATATCGTGAATATCTCCCTCTACCGTCCCGATCAAGAACTTCCCCGATCCGGCGAGTTGCTTTTTCTGCCTTAGCATTTCGGGTTTCAACATTTCAACACCGGTCTTCATAGCTTCACCGCTCAGAATGAGTTGCATCAGGAACATTTCACCGGCTTCGAACCTCCGTCCGACTTCTCTCAAGCCCTTGGCAAGGCCATTCTCGATCACTTCGAGAGGGTCAAGCTGTGCGGCTAAAGCCTCGGCTGCGGCGCTTTTTGCGGCTTCGGAATTACCCTCAATGACTGAAGTTGCCAATTTCTCCAAAATGTCGCTCTGGTTACTCAATAAGGTCCTTCCAGCGGCTGTTGTAATTTTGAGGAAGCGGAGGAAGGGCTATGCCAATAAACCTCATGGCACGTGTTCAATTGCGGTTAGAGCTTCTCGATGGCTCGAATGCGGGTCGGTATTGTTGGAGCGCGCCTTCAGGGAATTGAGGCAGCTTATCTCTGCTCCAAGGCAGCGTTCGAGACTGTATTGGTAGCCAGCGACTCCAACCCTCCCGCCAAAGGTCTGACTGATGAGTTCTACGAGATTGACATCGTTAGGAAGCCTGAGCAAGCCAAGCGTATACTACGAGCATGCGACGCAGTGCTCCCTGCAAATGAAAACAGAAAGACACTTGTCGTTCTGCACAGAATCTGTGATCGATTACGCATTCCGTTCATGCAGGACAACGCGGCATTCTGGATAACGTCCAACAAGACAAAATCAATGAAGTTTCTCCGCAAGTGAGGAATCCCAACTCCAAGGGCTTGGCCCAGATCAGGGTTTCCCGTCATCGTCAAACCCTCCAGTAAGAGCGGTAGCGAGAGCGTTTACCGCGCCCACGACAAACACCAGCTGAAAAAGAATCTGGACATTGTGAGAGCACTAGACGGTGACCCCGTTGTCCAAGAATTCATTGAAGGGCCTGCAATGTCACTTGAAGTGATGAGTAAGAAAGGAGTCGGGCTACCGCTCCAAATTACCGGTCTCGAATTCGACGAAGGATATGGCTGCAAGAGGGTCTATGCTCCGGCCAAAATCCCTTCTGAGGTGGAAAAGAAGCTGAACATGATCGGAATGGAAATTGCGTCGAACCTAAAATTGAATGGCTTAACCGATGTTCAGGCTCTGTTAAAAGGCTCGACTCCAAGAGTGAACGAGATCAATGCTAGACTGCCGAGTCAAACTCCAAGCGTCGTCTACCACTCAGCAAGAATCAACATGGCCGAACTGCTCATCAGGTTGTTCGTAGATAATAGGCTACTGCCAATGAAAGTCCGTCCCGAAAGAGCGGTCGTCTACCAACATGTGAAGGTTCTGGGCAAAGAACTCAGAGTACAAGGCGAGCACGTAATGGCTGATGCGTCGGGCCTTCGAGTGAAGAAAGATTTCCTGGGAGCAGATGAAGCCATCACTAATCTGAAACTCGGTGCTGATGCAGCGAATCGGGTTGCCACACTAATCGTCAAGTCGCATGACCTCTCGACTGCATCGAAGAAGATGGGTGAAGTCGTGGAGAACATCATGAGTGAATATCATCTCGACCAATACACCGACCCTTCGCCAAGAAGAGGCCCGAGCTCTTGACTCGATTGAAGGCTACTGATGTGCAGCGCATTCCAGGAACATTAGAGAAATATGAAGAGGAACTAGTAAAGAGGACGGGTTGCACTCTTCTTGAAATAGCCGAAGATGCCGCCCAAACCAGCGCGAACATTAAAGCAATCCTCAAGCAGACAAAAGCTGCTGTTGTGCCCATCACATCTGGCGGTGGTGTGATAGTTGGGTTCTCTCAAGCCGTTGCAGCCATTCTCAACCACGTCGGAATCAGAACCATCAAGATCAAAGAAGTTGACATAGCCGGTATAGCTGAGGCATATGATCAGGGCGCCGACCTAGTGTTTGTTGCGGATGACAGAAAATTCGTTGCGATAAATACGCATACGATGCATGCCGTCGATAATGCGACCTCTACAGCCAAAGCCTACGTTGCAGCACTCGACAAGATGGCTAAGGGCCTGAAAGAAAGACCCGTTTTGGTCATCGGCATCGGACATGTGGGAAGCGCGGCAATATCAAACCTGATCCTGCGAGAAGCCAAACCGATGGCCGTCGATGTTGATAGACTCAAACTCAGGGCCTTAAGCGAAAGGTTCGGGCGCAAGGTCGTGGTTTTTAGCACATTGGCCGAAGCGGTTGGCCACACAAATCTAATTATCAATGCGGCACCTGCAAGGGACATAATTAAGGCAGACATGATCAAAGAGAACACTCTCATTTCAGCCCCAGCCATTCCGCTCGGACTCACTCGAGCGGCCCTAAGAAGAATAAGGCGGAATTTGATTCATGATCCTCTGCAACTTGGCGTCGCGGCGATGGCTGTAGAAGCCTGCGCCAACTAATTATGCCGTGAACGAGTAACTCAGAGCATTGCCTCGTGGGGGCTTGGCCGGGAAGGTCGCAAGGGTCCTAAGCCCTTGTAGCCGGGTTTAACTCCCGGGGCCCCCGCACGTTATTTTCAGATTCAGCCACTAGGCTAAGTCTATATGTTCTAGGCGAAAACGTCAGTAAAAGGGGACTGACCTGGCAATTTTCAAGCGTCCCTACCTTTTTGACCTAGTCAGCAAAATAAAACTCTGGCCGTCCAAAGGTGGGATTCTCCACGGAGTTAGACAAGTCGAGAACCTTGGAGGGCTGATCAGAATTACTACTCACTGCGGGACGGTCATAGTTGTTCGCTCTTCAAGGAGGAGCCGAGCCTCTCGCTGGTTAAGAAACCGGTGGATGAAAGACGCCTGCTCTGCGTGTGCAGTTCCTGAGTGGAAGACGGAGAGGTTCAGAAAGAGTGTTCCATGAATGTGCGCAAGCCTTGCGATTGTTGAGTTCACAGAGACGCAGAAGCAGCGGTTGATAGAGCTTGGAGGCGATGACTTCGTTAATTTACTATTCTCGAGCGCAAGCGAACGCGAAAGGAAGTTTGATGAGATCGAGACTGATCTAGTTAGAAAAAGCAAGAATGGATTATTGAAACTCCTAAAGTCAACGAGAAGACCCGTGCTTAGGCAAATTGAAAAGGAAATGGCTCAAGCGCTCGTGGATGCAGGCTTTACTGAGGTCGTGACGCCAACAATCATCTCCAGAGAATTCATCGTCCGCATGGGAATAACTGAGGACCATGATCTTTGGAAACAAATCTTCTGGATAGATTCCAAAAGATGTCTCAGACCGATGCTAGCTCCGAACTTGTACCATGTGATGAGAGAGCTGCGGAGGGTCTCAAAGCCAGTAAGTATCTTTGAGGTTGGACCCTGTTTTAGGAAAGAAAGCCGAGGACGAGAGCACGCAGAGGAATTCACCATGTTGAATGCCGTTGAGCTGGCTCCACAAAAGAACGCCAGTGAAAGGTTGAAGGAAATTATCGAGATTGGCCTAAGGGCGGTCGGAATGACGGAGTATAGAATGCAAAAAGTTGGATCCGAGGTTTATGGAGAAACGATTGATGTTATTGTGAAAGGGGTTGAAGTCGCGTCAGGGGCGACCGGCCCTCATATCCTTGATGGGAACTGGCTGGTGACTGACCCTTGGGCGGGAGTAGGTTTTGGTTTGGAACGCCTAGCTATGGTAAGGAAAACATGTAAAGTTCTTGGACATGTAAGCCGGTCCATAAGTTACTTGGATGGTTTCAATTTAAACGTCACGTAGAGAGACACAGAACCGATTCGAGATTTTGCCAAAACTCTGTCCCTCATTACGTTCATGACTTCTTCCCCTCCTCGAATGGAGCGAAAAAGGGAGCGCTAGGCCCGGTAGACGGGCGTCATCATCCGAGACATTCAGATCAGGCTGCCTGATCCTTTCCTTGTCTCGTCGCTAGCGCTGAAGTTTGCCCGGAGGGTGTCCGGTTATTCAGATGTTGGCGACGCGCCGTCGAGTTTCGTCTTTTCTAGGAACCTCGTGACGCAGTTTATTTTGAAATCGCACAGTGCGGCAATTCTTGCCTTTGCCGCTATTCCTTTGGCGTGCCCGACAGATGACAATGCGCCCCCTATGTCGAGCTTCTCTCTAAGCTCCTTCATAGCGCACTCATCCGTCATGGTCTCCAAGTCTATTCCGAGCTTCTGTGTGACATACTTCTTTGCGTCTGCGATTTTGAGCTTCTTGTCCATTTGAGCTCTAGCCACGAGGTCTCCCGCCGTCCTTAGCCCGCCCATCCCGAACAGGAGTCTGTACGGGAGGTCGGTTCCTGCAGCGTCGCCAACTCCTACCTATATGCCGTCTACGTCTGCGACTGTTATCATTGCTCTTGCGGCCCTTGATGCGCATTCGACTGGAACAGTCTCAACCATGGGAATGCCACATACGCCCATTCCCATGTTGACGTGTATTGGTATGGGAACTTCCTCTGTGCATTTCTTGACTAGCGTGACTGAGTAACCGACATTCCACGGGAACGACTTTCCAAGTCGTGTGTTCACCGTTGGGCCGAATATGCTTGCCCCTGCTTGGGCGACAAGTTTGCCTTGTTCGTGAACCCACAATCCTGCAAGGCGCTTTCCTTTGTACGCGAGTTCCATATGCATTCCTTGAATCATTTCTCCCGACATTCCAACCTCGACAGCCATACCAGTCTCTTTGATCACCGTCTCCACGCCTTGGAGTGTGGCGTAGAATTCAGCGTCTCCAGCCGCACCAGTAGTGTCAAGGTTGATTCCATCAGCGCCCGCTTGATGTATGACGCGCGCCACATAGGTTATGTCAGTAGTCAAGTCCCGCGCTGCATCCTCTTGTGTTCTCTTTGCTTCGTCGAGCTTACCTTGTTTAAGCAGGTCCACCGGAGATTGCCATTTTCCTCCGAGTGATCGATAGTAGATTCCAAGGTTTGGCATCGCTCCATAAAACAGGGGGACTATGGAGAGGAGCTGACAGTTCTCAAGCTCAACGGCTTCGTCCGAAATGATCGGCTTTACTGGTTTAATGCTGTAGTCAGTGGTTCCGAGGTCCATTGTGTCGAAACCTAGTACTCGCTCTGCCGTCCAGAGAGCCTGTTCCCTTGAAATGGGTACGCCAGCATACCTGGAGATGCCCCCGTATTTCATGTAGGATCCATCCGTTGTGAGAACAACTTCTCGTCCCGGCTCAAGCCCAACAGTCAAAGTGTGCTGCGTCATTATCTCAGTGATCTCATCGATATCGGTGCTCGAAAGCTCGGAAATGTGTGCTTTCTGAGCAGCTTCTCTTGTACCATCTTCAATATCATCTTTGATCTGCTCTTTCGTCATTCTGATAAGTCGGCCGCTCCCAACGCGCATTCTGTACAACCTAGCCTTCACCTCCTTGTTCATCCCTAAGTGCGCGAGCGAGCCCGATACTATTTCACGGTTTTGGGAGAGTACCTTTCACGAAAACTACAGGTGTTTCTTCTGCAGCCAAACACTGCTCATCCGCAGATCAAGTAGCGACCTAACTTGCCATGATGTCTGAAATTTGAGATCTGAAACTCGTTGCGAATATCTGGGGATAAAGAGAAACCAACAGCAACATTCAATTTACGCGGGTTCTGCTTCGAATTAATCGGAGAATGTTTTGATTACGGTTCTTTTGACCTGTGCACCTGATATTTGCTCTGCGCTG
>Ga0187771_10000424_pt1 | contig 25839 bp, 20 predicted proteins | sample 0116_SJ02_MP15_1_FD_133139 | JGI IMG/M metagenome (GOLD analysis project Ga0187771, IMG submission 133139) | Tropical peat soil microbial communities from peatlands in Department of Meta, Colombia - 0116_SJ02_MP15_10_MG | ecosystem: Environmental > Terrestrial > Soil > Wetlands > Peat | place... | reverse complement strand
CTTCAGTTGAATCACAACGTCTTTGCCCAATACGGTCGCCCATGGACCAATAGGAGTGAACGCTGACAGAGCCTTTCTGAACGCAAAGATAAGCCGCCTGTCAGTCAAGTACAAGTTACCGTTCGGCCATCCATTCATGTTTCGCAGGCCAATTCCATCCTGCTCCTTGACGATACGTTCTCCTGGCAACAACAAATCCTCAATCTTACCCACGAACAACCCTCCAACACACCATAAATAAATCCATATTTAGCCCTTTCGCGCCCAAAACCAGACGAATCCACTAGAGTTCGCCAGAGCCGTGTGGCGGATTCTTGTCTGAAGCAGATTATCGCACAAACCTTTCACTTTCAGAGTCGGCTAGCCTTCTGGGGCTTACCTGACATATTTACATTGTTTTTCATTTTCGATGCCTGGAGTCGCGGTGAATTTATGCAACTATAGCCCTTGAGGACCACGGGAAGAAAGCAAATCCTTAAGAGTCCTTGGAGGGGTGACTGTGTATCATGGAGCCATAGGCGACTTGAAGGGTCGTTGGTTGAGCAACATTGACGAGTTTGATTTTCTCAGGACTTTGGCTTTGAACCTTGGGGCTGCAGAGGCAAAGGTGATTCCTGCTCAAGAGATTGTCGTGGAAAACAGGGTTGTCCTGAAATGCAGAGTTGGATGTGACGACTACGGAAGGAAGCTGACCTGCCCACCTTACACGCCGAAGGTTGACGAGTTTCGGAAAATGTTGAAAGACTACAAGTACGCGTTGATTGTCAAATTCAAGTCCCCCGCCGAGGCTGGCGAGGAAGTTTCAAGAAGCCTCTTGAGAAGCCAATACGACTCTACGATGAGCAAAGGCCTACGGGACAAAGCCTCTAAATTCTGGACTGAATGGAAGGGTGACAAGAAGAGAATTCTATTAGCCGTCCTTGAACTTGAGAAGTCTGCTTTTGAAAAGGGATACACATTTGCAGTTGGGTTTACTTCCGGTTCGTGTGGTCTATGCGAGAAATGTAACGTGCAGGCTGGAATCTGCCTCCATCCGACGATGGCTCGCTGTCCTGAACACGCCGTTGGCGTAAATATGAAGAAAACAGCCGAAAAAGCTGGAATGCCCATATTCTTCCCAATAAAAGGGAAACCTGAACCAACAGCACTGATACTGATAGATTGAGCGCGCATGGTCCTTCCTAATTTCGATTTTGCTTCCGGTGCGATGGAACAGCTATCTTTGACGTTCATTCGACGTTGTGGTTCGGTGTTTGTGTGCGCACAGCCTACCCCCCGGGTCTAATATATGATCCAAATATGATCCAAATAAGCCTGAAGAACAGAATGAGTACACATGCCACTTCTCAAACGAACCGAATTTCGGAACACGCTAGCGCGCCATTCCTATTTGGTTATACCAAGATCTCTTCGAGAGTTTCCGATCATTTTCTTTGGATCTACGAGTCGATCAAATTCCTCTGAGTTTACGTACCCGAGTTTCAAGGCGGCCTCCTTGAGGCTGAGGTCTTTGTCCAACGCATAATGGGCGATTTCGGAAGCCTTGTCGTATCCTATGACCGGGCTTAACGCGGTGACAAGCATCAGTGACTCTTCAACGTATTTTCCTATCTTGTCTCTGTCTAAGGTCGCCCCAATGATGCCGTATTCGCGCAATTTGATCGATGCGTCAGCGAGGATTCGTGACATGTGCAGGACGTTGTTCACTATGATCGGTCGCATCGCGTTAAGCTCAAAATTTCCCTGTGACCCAGCGAAAGCGACGGCGTTATCCTCTCCGACAACCTGAATACACACCAACACCATGGCTTCTTCCTGAGTTGGGTTAACCTTTCCCGGCATAATTGAGCTTCCAGGCTCGTTGCTGGGCAACACGAGCTCGTGGAGTCCCGCTCGAGGACCTGAGCCGAGCCAGCGTATGTCATTAGCGATCTTCATCAAGACGACTGCCAGCGATCTTAGGCTGGCACTGGCCGAAACCATCGCATCAAGAGATCCTTGAGCTTCGAACTTGTTTGGAGCAGTTACGAAGGAATATCCGGTGAGCCTAGAAAGCACTGCCGCCACTTTCTGACCGAAGTCCCCTGGTGCGTTGATTCCTGTTCCAGCTGCAGTTCCGCCCATGACCAACCGATATAACCCCTCTAAGGAGTGCTTCACACCTTCGATTGCATTGTCAATCTGTGTCGCGTAGCCTGAAAATTCCTGGCCTACTGTAAGGGGAGTTGCATCCTGCAGATGTGTTCGTCCTATCTTGACAACGTCTACCCATTGTTTGGCCTTTTCCCAGAACGCGTTTCGTAGGGCTGTGACTGATGGAATCAAGTGTTCGTTGAACTCTATCACAGTGGCGATGTGCATGGCCGTTGGGAAGGTGTCGTTTGAGGACTGGCTTTTGTTGACGTCGTCGTTGGGGTGAATTGGTTGCTTGCTACCAAGTTTTCCGCCAACCAGTTGTATGGCTCTGTTGCTTATGACTTCGTTAACGTTCATGTTGGACTGTGTGCCTGAGCCAGTTTGCCAGACGTACAGTGGAAATTCGGAATCCAACTTGCCGGAGATGATTTCGTCTGCTACTCGAGAGATCAATCTTGCTTTCCACTTTGGTAGAAGTCCCTCTGCGGCGTTTACCATTGCTGCAGCCTTTTTCACGTAACCGTAAGCATGGTAAACTTCTTTGGGCATGCGATCGTTTCCAATTGAGAAATGGATCAGTGACCTTTGCGTTTGCGCCCCCCAATAATGGTCGGCGGGGACTTCTATCTCGCCCATCGAGTCGGATTCGGTCCTCTTGCCTGTTGCTCCTGTGCCAATTGGGAGATCTAGGATTCTGGGTTTTCGTTCGCTGCCTCTTTGTTGGGTTTCCATGTCAATATGGCACCGTCCGATTCCTGCGCTTTCCTGTTAATTATATTGGGGTTTATAGACCATTTCTTGCAGCCAGTCCTCGACGTTCATTGGCCGTTTGACGCCAGCCAGCTGTCGGTCGCGCGCTAGCCTGCTGCAAAATTGGTAGAAAATGGTTTTTATTCCTCTCCTGCCTTTCTGTGCGATTATGGACTCGTTTGACAGGCAAATCCTGCGTGTGCTCGAGGATGGAAAGCCTAGGAATTTTCAGCAGCTCTTGAGGGAAGCGGGTTTTTCCCATAACACTCTGAAGCTTCGCCTAGTCGGTTTGGAGCGTCAAGGCTTCGTTCTGAAGACCAAAAAACCTAGGGACAGTCCTGGAAGACCTGGCTTCGCGTATTCGCTGCCTCCAGACATCAAGCATAGAGTCGCTTTGACCCTCACAGACTCGTACACCGTCATCGTGAGTCTAACCTTCCAGAAGCTGAAACACCTGTGCAGGTTCGAGAAAGGCGGATACTGCAAGACGATAAGAAGAACATGCGAAGCCCAAAACTGCCCCCAAATCACAAAAGGCTAATAAATACCATTTTTAACCAATTTTGCAACACCCTAGCGCGCGGCGGTTCCCTTGTTCAAGGTAGCCGATTCAAGGAGCGTTCGGCCATACAGCTTGTTGGAGCTCATTGAAAACGGCTTATTCTCACCTTCTGATTTGTTCAAATGAAGCACCGAGGACAGAAGACTTGGGCATCAATAAAAGATTTGTGACTTCATCCAAGCAGTCATAGAAAAATCGACTTCCCTCGCACGTTAACGATAGGAAAGCAAAGAAGAAAAGCTATGCACACGAACTCCATAAATGCATCCTGAATACAGAACGAACTACAAGTCTTAGGCGTGCGCGCGCCATTAGACGGCGGAGACAGCGTTGAACTCAGTCAGCACAGGTGAGAAGCAAACCGTGGTGTTCGATGATTCTGGTTTAGAGGCTTCTCTTGATTTTCTGAGAAATAGGTCTGATCAAAACCTCCAAGAAGTGATCGCTGCTCCTGGAAACAAGCTTGCATACACTCATTATTTGTGGTCTCATTACAATGCTAAGTTGTCTGAGGCCGAGTTTTGGCACGAACAACTTTCCGGCATCCTTTGGAGCGCAGAGTTCGAACACAATATCAACTCCGTGCGAAAATATCTTTTGAAACAAGGAAGGGCAAAGTGGCTGAAGGAAGTCCTCAGGTATCTTCCGCGAAGGCACTTCTTCAATACGACTGTTTGCCTGAATCTAGGCTACGATCACATAGTCTTCGGGGAGAACGTCGCTCTTAACATAAATTCCCGTCAGTTCGGAGTGGATAAGCGAGAATCGATTTATTACTTGATTCATGAATTGGCTCACGCGGGTTACGTTAGATATCACTCTTTACCCAACCTTTGGACTGCCAAAACAAACGGAGAATTGGTGCTCATTGTCAGGTTTCTGACTCACCTCGAAGGCATGGGTGTTCTGAGCGCCTTGAGGCTCAGGATTGCAGAGCACGGCTTACTCGACAACGACTACAGAGTACTCTTGAACGATGGAGAAAAGATCAAGCGGGTCCGCCAATACTTCAAGCTACTCGTTCCACTCGAAAAGGATCCAGAGGAGAAGATTGAAGGATCGGTCGAGCATTTATATAATATGATGAGCGGCAGGAAAACAAGACTCTGGTACATTACAGGGTGCCACATGGCTCAAGAAATCGAAAAACACCTTGGCTTAGAGCCCCTCAGAAATCTTGTGAAACAAGGGAGCGCAGCTTTCTTCAACACGTACTTAGAGACTGCGCACCCTTAGGAGCAGATCTCGACCATTTCATCTTGCTCGGACTTCCACTACATTAATGTGCGCTATCGAGTCTATAGGACGGCACGCAGAAAAGCGATATCTGAGGCGGCTCGAATATGCGCGCTCGGACAAATCCCAAGACGAAAACGTTAATCATGTTGAGTTGAGCTTTAGGTGTGTGGTCTCGTTGAAGGACATTGAGCTAAGGCTAGTTGCTGAGTTAATGAAGAATAGCCGCAGAAGTGACAGAGAACTCGCAAAGGCTTTAGGGGTTTCACAACCCACGATCTCTAGGACGATCAAGAAACTAGAGAAGGAAGGATTAGTCAAAGAGTACACCGTAATTCCGGACTTCGCGAAGCTAGGCCTTGGCTTGTTGGTCCTTACTTTTATTAAGCTGAAAAGAAACATTAGCCCCGAAGACCTTGGTAAAGCAGAAAATCTTGTCAGAGGGAATCTTGAGAAAACAGCTTTTCCACAGTTGGTTATGGCGGAAAGAGGTTTAGGCTTCGGCTATGACACAGTGGTGGTTTCTCTCAACAAGAACTACTCTGATTACGTTAAATTACTGGACAGGATCAGGTCATATCCACACATAGAAGCCGGCGAAACGCAAAGCTTCATAATAGACTTAACCGAAGAATCTCAATATCGCCCCTTCACTTTTCAAACCCTTGGGAAGTATTTGCAGACCATTCAAGAGCAGAAGTGAGAATCGGATTCATTTCAGAGATAGAGTTAGTTATATTTTGAGCTTGGCGTGTGGGACTTAACTTTACTCTTAGCCAATTAAGAGGGTCAACAACCGAAGCTCTTTAAAGAGAATTAAAACAGCAAGTGATTATAGGTCTGATGTCCCATGAAGAGTGCGGCTTCTGTTCGAGAGGGCCTTAGAAAGCTGCCTATTAAGCCCGTGTACTTGGTCTCGTGCGAACACGATGGAAAGAAAAACATAGTTAGCGTTGGCATGTTTGCCTACTTTTCTGGAAAACCGACTTTGGTCGGAATAGGAATTGCGCCTTCAAGATTTTCTTATGGGCTAATTCGAAGAAGCGGGGCTTACGTCGTCAACGTCGTTGACGACAGACTTACTGGAGCGGTGAAGCTTTGCGGAGACAACTCTGGGCGAGACGTGGACAAGTTTGACCTAGCAGGTTTAACGGCTTCACCCGCTAGCAGAATCACCGCACCCCTAATCGAGGAGAGTCCTCTAAGCATCGAGTGCAAAGTTGTCCAGGTCGTGGAAACCGGAGACCACGTTTGGTTCATAGGAGAAGTCCTAGCAACTCACGTTCGCAAAGGCTACAAATGGAAAGACGGACTGCTCTTCAAATGGGTCGGAGAAGAAGGCTTCTACTACCGAGTGGGCAAGAAGGCTGCAGAATACTAGCACACGTTTAAGCGCACATGTCAAGGGTACATTTCTTCCGCAAATGTCTCGCGGCTTCCCCTTCTAAAAATCTCTTCAAAGACAAGGTACTCTGTCAAGGCCAAAAGGATGCTTTTTTCACCATGTCCTCATTATCAAGTATGAGAGGACAGCAAGAGGAGCTGCCACCGCGTATGAGAGGATAGTTCCGAGCCACGTGCCAAGACTCGGATACGAGTATCTCACTGCGACACTGTATGGAATACAAGTGAGAATAGCGGATAACACCATTGGCTTAGTCATGGAACGAGAATACTCTATTCCTTCACTTCTGTTGAGGATAATCAACGTTGAAGTGAAAACTGCGGGAAACGCTGAAGCAATCCCGCCGAGTACAGGACCTCCAATCTGGCTCAACAACACGGCGAGGAAAACAAGAAATCCAGCACCGATTCCGCGTTCAAGAATCGCAACGGGGCTGTAATTTTTTCCATTTCCCGGAAAGCTCTTGAGTCCCAGCTTATTGACGAAAAAGTAGAAGGTCGCAGCACAGACCAAAATACCGAAAACCAAAGAAAGCGTGAAGTTCCTCAGATCCGAAAGGGCGACTACACCTGAAACTGCCAACCATATCAGCATAGAAATGGACAAGCCTGTCACGAATCCTTTCTTCGCGAAAACTGCGTAAAACAGGAGAAAAGCACACGTGAAACTGATCACTAAAGGAAACAATGTTGTAGCTTGAACTGCCGCCGCCGAAGACTGATTAATTCCGATAAATAGGAAAGACAAAGCTGACGTGGATGGCAGTCCAGCTAGAACCCCACCAAAGGCGCTGCCTTTCTTTTCGGATACGATCGTTACGAGAATAACCCACAGACTTCCAACTGCAAACGCAAGAGCAAGGTGCAAGACCAGAGAGTCAGAAATCATCTCTCCAACCTTGCCCATTTTTTGAGCCCGTGCCGTTCATAACCCTTTGCGCCAATACCGCTTTGGGCAAAGGGAGACAGATAAGGTAATGCGCTAGGCATGGATGACCCTAACCCTCTTTGCCTAAGAACGCGCGGTTTAGTGTTTTCAAGCGAGCCAGGATCCACCCTAGATCGCGTTGCGCATCGTTGTCTCGGTTCTAGAAGAAACGCGAATAGGCTGAATTGCTGGGGTGGAACCTTTTCTCTGCTTTTGCGTCTTCAGTTTCAATCAACCAGTTTTTCAGGTTATGAACAGTATTGCGACTCCGACAACGGCTACGAGAGCTCCTAGTATGCCGCGCCAGCTGGTTCTTTCCCTGTAGATTATCCATACCACTGGAATTATGAAAACTGGCATCAGCGACATCAGCGTTTGAGCAATGCCAGTTTGGGTATCGGCCAGGGCAACCATGCTGAGCGTCATTCCCAAGAACGGGCCGATGAGTGCACCTGCTGCGGTGTACCTCATTCCCTCTCTATCATTGGCGGCTCTATGTAGCGCGGGAAGTTTACCGGCTAACAGAGCACAAGTCCAAACGAAAACGGCTGCAAGTATCATGCGTATCAGGGCTGCCGACACCGGGTTCATGGCCACGCTGACGTCGAAATACATTCCTTTCTTCGAGAGGGCAGCACCGAACCCTTGGCCCATCGCTGAAATCACACCGAACGACACTCCGAGAGCCTTCCGAGACTCGGCCGCACTCTTTTCCTCGGGTCTTTCGTCTTCTTCTAGTATCACAACAACAATGCCTATCAGAGTGATGGCTATTCCAAGCAGGGCCACCTGTGAGATCGTCTCGCCTAGGATGAAGTAAGCGCCCACCAACGCGAAAATTGGCGCTGATGCCTGTATTAGGACAGACCGTCGTGGACCGATTGTTACGTAGGCCGCAAACAAGCCGAAATCACCGACGCCAAGACCGACCACACCGCTCAGGCCCATCCAGAACCACTGTCCACTAGTTGCAAGGGGCAAAAGTGTACCCAACAAAACAACATGCGCACAAACCAGCAGTCCAATAGCCATCAACGTGCGATAAGCGTTGACGCTAAACGAGCCGAACCTTCTGCCGGCCGAAGTGAAAAATATTGAGCTGGCCGTCCACAAGCATGAAGTCAGAAGCGCAGCTGACTCTCCCATCATGCCCGAGTCCAAATACCTCACTTTTAGAATTAGACCAACACGACTGGGGCGAGCTTAAACCTTTCTCGCCTCTTCTTGTTTCAACGATGTACGTAACTGTTGCGCGTGACTCTTCGAAAGGTAATGATGTTAGAAGTACTGCAGTTTTTGGAAGCTACGGCCGAAGTATGGAGTTCTTCGTTAAACAATTCCATTTGCTTTTGGGCGAGAAAAACATAGAAAGCAGTGTGACAAGGCTTTCTAGGGGTGAGCTCTTTTGCCGGGAAAGTTTGATGAAGTCAAGGTTTTGGAATCGCGAGTTCTCTTTGAGAAACATGACAGGATCGTTGTTGAGGACGTTTTGGAGTTTGCTGACGGTTCGAGGCAAGAGTGGGTCTACTTCAAGGGCGTTGGTGCTGGTGGTGACCTGCCGAGCGCCGTGGCGATCGCGGCCTTTACTCAGGACGGCAAGATGATCCTCACAAAGCAGTACAGGCATCCCATGCGCAGACTGATCTATGACTTACCAGCGGGCGGCATCAAAGAAGGAGAGACACCTGAACAGGCTGCGTTGAGAGAGCTGGAAGAAGAAACAGGGTACACCACTGAAAAACTCAAATGGATCGGAAGATTCAACTGGAATCCCAGCAACATGGCTGGAACAGTTGAGGTCTTCTTCACAAAAAGTCTAAAGCTTAAAAGTGATTTCAACCGCGCCGAAATAGCCAGAGTCAAAACAATGAATTTTGACGAAGTGTTAGAAAAAGTGTTGAAGGGCGAACTTGTTGATTCCGCTCTCGTCATCGCAACCCTGCCGGCTTCAACAAAGGAACCATTTCACTGATGGAGCATGAAATAATGGAGGCACAGTAATGACGGCTCCTCTAGTGCTAATATGGGGAATCCAAGTCCTGAGGGCCTTGATAAATTTCGTAGTAAGATAGGCTTAATAGAACGTTTCAGTGGTTTTCCTGCGTAGTGACTTCTATGGTCCCCAAAGGAGACTCAATTCTCAGTGTTCTGAAGGATTCGACGAGGCAGAGAATACTTTTGCTGCTTCAGAAGCAACAGCCGTTGACCTATAGTGGACTGATGACTCAAACGAAGGTTTCTAACACTGGCAGGTTCAATTATCATTTGAAAATTCTTGCCGATTTTGTAGAGAAGGGTGATGACGGTGAGTATCGGCTTACAGAGAAAGGCTCTCAAGCTGCACAATTATTGACGCATGAATCAACGTGGAATTTGAATAGAGATCGCAAAAAGGACCTCACGAGCACAATCAAGGTGGGTACCCTTGGATGCGCACTAATACTGCTTAACCCAATGATCCTAGAAAACTTTCTGGGCGTACCTTTAGTCATCGGCATGTGGCCAAGCCTCTCGACTGCATTATACGCTTTCTTGGTTCCAGGAGCGTTCATGTGGTTGCTGTGTAGCAGGTACTTGAAGAATCATGAAATTCAAAATCTGATAAAAGCACCGCTGTTCAGTATTCTGCTGCTGGTCTGCTTCGTTGTCGTGTTTTCTCTGATATATCAGATTGCTCTCATAACGTGGGGCATAAGGATATGTTTCCCATCGCTCCTGAAAGGAGCTTCTGCACCGCAAACGATCACTCAAAACTTGGGCGCGCAAGGCCACGCTACTGAAACCATCCGACAAACGACCTACAGCACTCTTTCTATTCCGTTGTTGCCATTCGCAGGAGTCTATTCTTTGGTTGGCTTCTTATTGGCTGAGGCGATTCAACGACGCCGTGTGCAGGCAGAAACTCCAAGAAAAGCGACTGTATGATTGATTTTGAACGGCTCTTGGGCGCTAGTCTAGGCGAACCCTCAAAAGAGTGGTTATTGCCTTGGAACACAGCGTTAGGTTAAATTCCTACACAAATCGCCCAGCGTGTGCGATTACGCAGGCTTCCAACGTCCTGAATAGACTTCTCTCGTATCTCGCGGGAAGTCGGTGGCACAAACGACAATGTTCTCGTACACCTCCACAGAGAGAATTGTCCTCACATTAAGTCATCTCGCTAACCTTCACCTTCTTGTCGCCGACCAAGATTGCGCCATCCTTGCATACGACCCCTTAAGTGCTAGCCACGAAGTAACCTTGATGCATTGTTCTGCAAATGTCGTCAGTAAACCCTGTGCACACTTAAAATCCTACGATCCAGGCCCGAGTTTTTAGGAAACTGCGGGCCAGAGGAAGTCGAGATATGTCAACCAGGCATTTTTTCAGGGATGATTGCTAGTCTGGCTCTTTGTCTCTTTCTGATGGTGCTTCCTTATATGCCAGAGCAAGTGAGCCAGAAACCTCTCCTCTTGGCTTGCTGCCTTTTTCATTCTATACCCCTGGGAGAGCAGTTCTTGCTTCAGCTCCGCGATTTCCTTCTTTGGAGAGTACCAAATGTAGATAGGCACTCCAATTCCAAGCATTACTAGGCCTAGCGCAATCTCCTCGGGAGTGCACTGTGTGATCAGGAAAATGGAAAAGGCGATTCCCAGGATGGGAATAATCAGGCCGCCTGGAAGACTAAACTGAGCCTTCATGCCTCTTCTGCGCAGAGAAAAGATGGCTCCGCTGGTCGCCAAATACGCTATGGCCATGAAAAACACGGATGTGGCTATCAGCAAAGTCAAATTCCCGATGATCGCAGCGACCAACGCTGTGATCGTCTGAATAATGATCCCCAAGTAAGGAGTCTTATACTTGGGGTGAATCTTCGAGAAAGCACGTGGAAACAGGCCGTCGGCGGCCAAGGCGTAGCCAAGCTGCGAAGTTCCAATCATTCCCGATTCATCAGAACCGGCGACGGAGATCAAGGCTCCGCCACCAACAATGATTCCCCCGACGAGTGCGACGGCGGGGACAGCTTGCAGGGCCTTATTCGTCGCCGCTGCAAGAGGAGCATTGGACGTAGCCAAGTACACCTGGCCCAATATTGGCCCAGACGCCGGGGCCACTGCTGGTATCACGCCGAAAAGTACAATGTTTGTCACTAGATAGAAAATAGTCACTATCAGAATTCCAAACACGATAGCCCTTGGAATTGTCTTGCTAGGCTCCTTTATCTCCTCAGCTGGAATAGTGGAAATCTCAAAACCCGCGTAAGCCCAAAAGATCAACACTAAAGCCCCCCCAAAACCTTCAAAGCCGAAAGGTACGGAAACTGAATAATTGGTCGCGGCCACGCCAGTGCTTGAGGCTATGAACAGCAAGCCAACGGCGGCGAAGAAAACCAGTGGAACAAGCTTGACCAAGGTTAGCACGTCGTTCGTTCTTCCAGCAGCCCTAACACCAACGATATTTGTGACAATAAGAAAAACGGCGAAGAGCACCTTCACAGCAACCTGGCCGGCCAAGTTGAGACCAGGGATGAAATACATCAGGTAGTTCGTAAACGCCACCGGGAAGACCGCCAACGAAAGCCATTCAGCAAGCCAGAGCGACCATCCCACGGTAAAACCGGCAAAGCCGCCCCAGGCCGCATGCGCGTAAGCGTATGGGCCACCAACCTTAGGCAGCAAAGCGGCGCACTGCGCAAAGCACAACGCGATTACAATAGCTATGATTCCAGCTAATACCCAAACCACGATAGAGAACGGCCCGAGAAGCTTCGCACCAAACGCTGAAGCCACATAAACATCGGCGCCAATTATAGCTCCGACGACAAGGTTTGTCACGTCAAAAAGCGAAAGCTGCGACTTCAGATCAACTTCGGGCATAGAAAACGATTAGGAGCTATCTCTGCATATAAACCGTTTTACGCTCAAGAATCATCCATGGCCAGCTCATGCCCGCGGTTTCTCCCAATGGAATATCGGATACGAAATGTTCAGACTCAGTTCTCAGAAGCTTCTCTTGGAGGTGGTTGCTTGCCAGAGGCAAGCTTATCTAGAATTCTATGATAGAAGTTGAGCAGAATGAGAGTCGTCTTAGTTCAGCCCTCTGGGAATAGTCAGTTTCCGGTTCCGCCTCTTGGGTTAGGCTATTTGGCGGCCGTGTTGGAAAGGAGAGGGTTTGAAGTGAGAATTATCGATTTGAACGTTGACTTTTCTGGCGCTCTTGAAAAGCATCTTGCTCATGAGAGGCCTGAACTAGTCGGAGTTTCGTCTACCGTGGGAAGTGCACGCGAGGCTCTCAGTGTCGTCACCAAGGTGAAGAGGAATTTTCCTGAGTGTTTTCTGCTTGTTGGAGGGCCCTACGCCAGCATAATTGGTGGGAATATGCTGGCTAGGCATCAAGAAATCGACGCGGTTGCTGTTGGTGAAGGCGAGGCTACTCTCGTTGAGCTTACGGAAAGGCTCCGGTGCAAGCAGTCTTTAAGCGGCGTGAACGGTCTGATTTTCCGCGATGGGAGCAAAATCCAGAGTAACTCTTCAAGGAATCCAGTTGAGGCTCTTGACAGTCTGCCTCTTCCTAGCAGAGAAAAATTGCCCTTGAAACTTTATCGTCAGAACGCTGGTGTTCTTTTCACTTCCAGAGGTTGCCCTTATCAGTGTGTTTTTTGTTCGTGCTCAGTCTTCGGTAGACGTTGGCGAGGTCACAGTCCCGAGTATGTCTTGGGCGAAATCGAGCACCTCGTAAGGGGCTACGGAGTTACTCATCTCAGTTTCCTGGATGATAATTTTACTTTTGATCTAGATAGGGCTGAAAAGATTATGGAAGGCATAATCGCCAAGAAATGGAAGCTCAGCCTCTACTTCTGGAACGGCATAAGAGTCGACTCCGTGACTGAAGGACTACTAGCAAAAATGAAGAAAGCAGGCTGCACAGCCATCAACTACGGCGTTGAATCAATGGACCCTGAGGTTCTGGCCAAAATAGCGAAAGGCATAACCCTGGACCAGGTGGACAGAGCAATCCGGCTGACGCGACAAGCCGGAATCAGAGCTAGCGCTTTTCTCATGATTGGGAACCCAGGCGATACCGCTGAGATCTTCGACATAATATGCGAGTTTCTCGAGCGAGTAAAGGTCGACGGAGTACATCTGAGCCTGGCCACACCAATCCCTAGGACGGAGTTCTGGAGCTGGGTTAATAAGAACGGCAAGTGGCTCAACTACGACCGAGAAGAGCTCTTGGACTGGCCCATAGACGACGCTGAAGACGCTTACCCCGTCTTCGAAACCCCAGAATTCACCGCCAAACAAAGAACAGAGACATACAGAAGAACAAGAAAATACCTTGCAGAAAAGAAACTAGCCCTTTAACGTTTCCCCTGTGGTCACTCATCCATCAAAACTCCAGCATTCCTACCTTTTTCATTATCAGACTTGATCTCTGTTCGGCCTAAATCGGGACGCGACTTGCATGATCTTGGACAAGATCTAAGGTAGCTTTCGGGTTCAGACAAAAGAAAGGTAAATATATGCATGGATGCCAGTCGTTCGTTGTAGGTTTAAGGGGAGCTGGGCTATGACCCGGCTGAGAGGACGGTTGAACACCGTCGACCCGCGGAACCTGATCCAGATAATACTGGCGGAGGGAATAATACGGAATCACAATGGACTGGTTCGCATACAAAAATACTCGTTGAGATAATCGTTTTCAGTACACTTTCAGCAGTTCTTTATGCTGTGCGCCCCTTCACGCTTCCTTTTGGAGGCTCGATAACGTTAGGCAGTATGGTTCCTGTCATGTGGCTCTCATTACGCCGAGGAGCCCGAGTGGGAATGGTAACCGGAGCGATCTTTGGGATTATGGCTCTGTTTGAAGATATGGTGCTCGTGGGCGCTGCAAACATCATTGTTACACCTCTCCAGGCGATGCTAGAATATCCAGTAGCCTTCGGAGTGATCGGGCTGACAGGATTGTTTCGCGACAGGTCGATATATGTTGCTGAGGCCGGAGCCTGTTTTAGTGTTTTCGTCAGGTTTTGGATACACTACTTCGTTGGTGTGTTTGTGTGGGCAAACGTATACTCGTTCCCGGCTCAATGGGGCTTGTGGCTCTGGCCTGCAGTCTACAATGGCAGTTTCTTGAGCGTCGAACTCATCGTGTGCATGATCCTGCTCGTACCTCTTATAGAGAAAGGAACCCTTCAGTATCGTCTCTGAACACGGCAACGGAACGACCAAGATGGGAAAACTCTCAACTGAGAACCTGAATAAACTCTTGGAGTGCATCAAACCCGACCAGACTGTGATAATTCCGCCACGTGCAGGATTCGACTCGGGCGTTCACCTAATCGGTGACAAGTACTTGGTCATCTCGACTGATCCCTGCATCGGGGTGCCAGAAGAATGGTTTGGATGGTTGTTGCTGAACTACGCGGCTTCTGACGTCGCGCTATTCGGGGCGCGCCCAAGATACTGCACGCTGAATATTCTGGGTCACCAAGACACCCGTCCAACTGCCTTTCACAGAATCATGAATCAAGCATGCCGAGCAGCAGATGAGATGGGCATGGCGATAATTACTGGACATACTGGCCGCTACGAAGATATCCCTAAGATAATTGGCGTATGCACAGCCTATGGCATCATTGACCAAGATCAACTGATTACTCCAGCGGGGGCCAAGCCTGGCGACCTCATAATTTGCACCAAACCTATAGGCTTAGAGCTGATCGTTAACTTCGCGCTAACGCAAGAAAAGGCCGCGAAAAAGGTTTTCGGAACTAGAAGAGTGCGTGAGTTGAAGGGACTCGTGAAGATGCAGACCTGTGTGAATGAAGCCTTGTCACTTGCCGGAACCGGCTTTGTACACGCCATGCATGACGCCACGGAAGGCGGACTAGTAGCCACCATGAACGAGATAGCTGAAGCTTCTCAAGTCGGATTCAATCTAGAATTTGGAAAAATACCATTCCCAAGAGCGTCCCACGACTTGAGAGATTATTTTAGACTATCTGACACTCAATTACTTTCAATGTCTTCGACCGGCACGATCATAGCAGCCGTCAGTTCCAAATCACTCGAGGCTATCGAGAAAACACTTAGACCTAACGGAATTAGTCCAGTAGTAATAGGCGTTTTCTCTAAGGACCAAAGACGTCGCCTCTCCAAAGACAGAAAAGAGAAACAGTTTCCAAGAGCACCACGGGATCCATACGAGAGGATTCTCTCGGGAAAAGCATGAGGTTTTGAGCAGGAATCCGACTGGGGCGTTGAAGGAAAGTCAGCCCTTTCCTTTCCACATAAAAGCAACACGTAAGTCGCTTGCGTGCTGGCTGCGGAATTATCCATATTTAATCGTCAAATGTTAACGAATTCAGATAATACGTATTTGCTTTCTCAGCTTGAATGGGCAACCTTTAAGGGTGTTGACTCATGTTTTATGCTGAAAATGGGTTATTGTCAAAGACTTGAGGCTTGATGAATTCAAGCGTGGCCATAGAGACACATAATCTTACCAAGACGTTCAAGTCGAGAGAGAGGAATCTAGAGGTTCGAAGATCCGTTTTCAACAGACGAGAACCCGAGATGGTGACAGCAGTTGACCATCTCAACCTTGAAATCAGAAGAGGCGAGCTGTTCGGTCTGCTCGGGCCCAACGGGGCCGGAAAAACAACGTTGGTGAAAATCCTATGCACATTGTTCCCCCCGGATGAGGGAGAGGCCCTCGTGAACGGGTTTGACGTGGTGAGCCAACAGATGGACGTCAGAAGGTCTATAGGGTCGCTTTTCAGCGTCGGCGAGAGAGGCGCGTTCTGGAGGCTCAGTGGCTACAAGAACCTTGAGTTCTTCTCAGCCATCTACAACGTTCCGAGAAGCAAAAGGCACGAGAGAATCATGGAGGTCTTAGACTTGGTGGGTCTAAAGGATAAGGCCTTTGTGCGCTACCAGAAGTATTCGGGCGGGATGAAGAGAAAACTGGGTCTGGCGAGGGCGCTGCTTCCAGACACGCCTATCCTGCTTCTCGACGAGCCGACTGTGGGCTTGGACGTGATATCCTCCAGAACTTCGAGGGAGTTCATAAAGAACGACCTCAGCAAGAAAGCGGGCAAGACGGTCTTGTACACGACTCATTATGTTGAAGAAGCCTCACAGATCTGCGACAGAATTGGCATACTGAACATGGGAAGGCTTGTCGCTTGCGACACTCCGCAAGCCATCCGCGGCATAGTGAAGAAGGGTGAAGTGGTCGAGATAAGAGTGAAGTCAATCATGGATGTTCAGATAGAAGCAATAAAAACCATCGAAGGCGTGATCGACGTGGTCAGTGAGACTGAGGACTTTGTCGTCGGCCAGCGGCGCTTGCGCCTTCACCTAGGAAGCATAGGCTCGCTGCCGATTGTCCTCGATTTCTTCTTCAAAGAAAAAATCCTCTTGATCGACCTGAAACGAGAAGAACCCACGTTAGAGGACGCCTTCATGGAATTAACTGGAACAGGCCTGGAAAAATAATGTCACAAGAAATCGAAAAAATCTACTACTTCATAAAGAGAGACATCACATCCTTCTCCACGTACAAGACAAACATGATTCTCATGGTCCTAGGCGCCCTCTTCGGAGCAATATCATACGCTTATCTGGGCAACAATGCAACTATGCAGAGTGTCCTTCAACTTTACCACCTTTCCTTCAAGGACTACCTCGTCATAGGCATTGCCTTCAGCACCTACATAGGCCAGGCGCTCACCCTCGTTCAAGCAACCGCAACTCCTTGGCAGCTAGAGGAAGTCTTGGTTTCTCCGACAAAACTAGGCACCTTCATTATCGGTAGCTCTGCCTGGGGCTTCATATGGAGCACAGTCGTTGTAGTCATATACTTGGCCGTAGGCTCGCTTGCCTTCGGGGTTGTGCTCAGCGTCAACCTCATCGGCACATTGCTTGTCCTGGCCTTAGGCATAGGCACTCTCGTGGGCTTCAGCATGATAGGCGCCGGCATATTGATAGTTGTAAAACAAGGCGATCCTATGACTTGGCTGATGGGCATACTGACAAGCGTTTTCGGCAACGTTCTCTTCCCGCCTCAGGTAATGCCCTCCCCGCTCCGAGTAGTCTCCTACTTTGTTCCGCAATACTACTTCTTCACGTGCATCAGGCTCATGATGACAGGCCAATCCGTACAGGCGATCCTGCCGGACCTCCTCACATTGACTCTCATGTGCGCAATAATTCTGCCATTAGGCTACCTGATCTACTCATGGTGCCTAAGAAGCGCCAGAAAGAACGGCACGCTGTCTTGGTTCTAAACCTATCTACTGGTCAAACCTTGTCTAGGGCTGCAGATGATGAAGAATGGCGTGTCGCGCGCCAAATTACTGCAGAAGTGCCTGCGCGTGTCTTACCGACAAGTATTCCTCTTTCTCGCGTAACGCAGCCTCAAGCATAACGCTCCAGGCGGGAGGCATACCGTCTGTAGAAGATTCTCTTCAGGACTTCCACTAGTGCTAGGTAAGCCACCACAAACGCAGTTAGGAAAGCGAAGAACTCGAGTGGGGGCGCCACGAACCCAAACACGGCACCCAACAGCGTGAACGGTAGGGCCACTGCTACGGCGGCAATGATCATAGTCGTGAGAAACAAAGGCTTGCTCGGTTTGCTTTTGAAGAATGGTGTTCTTCTCGTTCTAATCGCGAATATGACTAGCGTCTGTGTGACCAGTGACTCTATCCACCAGGCTGTTTGAAACAGGGCATGATGCGTGTAGCCACTGAACACTTCGAGCATGATGAAGAACGTTAGGAAGTCGAAGATTGAGCTTATCGGTCCGAAGAACACCATGAAGTTCCTGATATAGGTGGTGTCCAGTCTCTTCGGTTTCTGAATGTATTCTTCGTCAACGTTGTCAGTTGGAATCGTGACTTCGGACATGTCGTACAGGATGTTGTTGAGGAGTATCTGCGTCGGAAGCATCGGGAGGAAGGGCAAGAAGAGAGACGCTCCAGCGGCGCTGAACATGTTTCCGAAATTCGAGCTGATTGCCATCAGAATGTACTTCATCGTGTTCCCGAAGGTCTTCCTGCCCTCTAACACTCCTGCTTCCAACACCGTCAGGTCCTTGCGCAATAATATTATGTCCGCGGACTCCTTCGCAACGTCGACTGCGTTATCGACGGATATGCCAACGTCCGCCGTGTGCATGGAAGTCGCGTCGTTGATGCCATCTCCTAGGAAACCAACAACATGTCCGTTCTTCCTCAACGCGCCCATAATTCTGTCCTTCTGAGAAGGGCTGACCCTCGCGAAAACGTTGGCCTTCTCCGCGATTCTTGCAAGAGCGTCATCTTGAAGCTTAGCGACATCGCTTCCAAGGACTATCCCTGTGATTTCGAAACCCAGCTGTTCACAGACCTTTTTCGTTACCAGCTCGTTATCGCCCGTAAGAATCTTCAGCTCTATCCCAGCATTTTTCAAGAGTTGCAGTGACTGCTTGGCGCTCTCTTTAGGCGGATCCATAAAGGCAATGAAGCCCAAGAAGACCATGTCCCTCTCGTCCTTAACAGAGTAAGTGGGTCTTTCTTCGATTTTCTTGTAGGAAACTCCGAGAACTCTAAATCCCTGCGCGCTTAACCTGTAGTAGTTGTCCATTATCTTCCTCTGCTGTACGCTCGTCATGTCAGCAACTCTGCTCTCAAGTTCGACCTTTGAACACACGCTCACGATTTCTTCAAGCGCACCCTTGCAAACCATCAGGCTCGCTTTCTGTGGATCGTGAACGACGATGGAGACGCGTCTTCTGATGAAATCAAAAGGAACCTCATCCGCCTTATCGAAGCCCTTCACATCCAATTGCTTGTACCTAAGCACGGCGTCGTCAAGCGGACTCTTCAACCCAGTTTCATAATAACTGTTCAAGAAAGCGTACAAAAGCACTTTTTCGTCGTCCTTTCCTTCCAAGTCCACGTGCAAGACCAGCGTAATCATGTTCTCCGTGAGCGTTCCCGTCTTATCAGTGCAGAGGACGTCCATGTTCCCAAAGTTCTGAATAGAAGCTAACCGTTTCACTATGACGTCTTTCTTCGACATTTCGAGAGCGCCCTCCGAAAGGTTCACAGAGACTATCATAGGCAGAAGCTCAGGCGTCAGCCCCACCGCTATAGCCACAGCGAAAAGAAGTGATTCCAATATGTCTGGCGACTGATTGAAAAAGAAGGATTTGACGAAGGCATTTACGAAAAAGACGACAATCACGAGAATCAAAGCAACTTGCATGATTAGAAAACCGAATCTTCTCAGCCCCCTCTCGAACTCTGTTTCAGGCGGTCTTCCAACGAGCTCTTTTGCGATTTTCCCGTACTCGGTCGAGCCTCCAGTTTTCACTGCGACCGCAGTGGCTGTCCCGCTTACGACTGAAGTTCCCAAGAAAATGTAGTTGTTTGCTTCAGTTATCGTCGCGGTCTTGGTCTCTTTCATTATTGCCGCTGTTTTCTCTACTGGAAAAGACTCGCCGGTCAGTCCGGATTGGTCCACGTACAGATCCTTTAGGCTGATAAGTCTCGAGTCAGCCGGCACGACGTCTCCCGCGGAAAGATAGACTATATCCCCAGGGACCACCTCAGAGAGCCGCACTTCTCTCTTTGCGCCATCCCTGAGAACCGTTGAAGTGGTCACTACTCTCTTCTTCAACAACTCGGCGGAGTGTTCAGCTTTAGACTCTTGATAAACATCCAGGAACACGCTCATCAAGACAATGGCAAATATGATTATAGAATCGATCGGCTGCTCGTTTTCATGTATTGCTACTGCGCCAGAGATCAGGCCTGCAACAAGCAGTATGAAGACGAGGGGGTTTCTGAGGTGGTAAAGAAACTCAACGGCGCCGGTCCGTTTCTTTCTCTTGGCAAGCTCGTTATAGCCGTACGTTTGAAGGCGATTCGACGCATCTTGCGAAGTTAGACCCGACTGTGAGGCCCCTAACTTTGCAAGAACGTCTTCAGTTGGTAAGCTAAGAATCTCTTCTAGACTTGCAGTTTGCGACCAGCTTGATGTCTCCTTTCCATCCTTTCTCTTTGTCGCATCTCCCATTCCCACGAGCTTCACCCTCGTCTTCTGTGAGCTGCAATAGATTTGCTACCTACCACATTCAACCTTAGACCTGATTGCAAGATGGCTCTAATACGTGTTTTGGCCAGCCTAACTCTACGCTCCTCGTTCTGATTGGAGACATTTACGGGTAAGCGGCTTCTTTCTAGCTGTTTAGGCTGTCCCCATCACGATGGGGAATATCCTTCACGTTTGCTTTCAAGATCCGTCAGTGGTAGCGTTGGCATAAACTCATTTGAACCACCTGCCAATCTTTTTTTCGAAGGAGGAGACCAGGTTTCAGGTTCAAGAGTTCAACAATTTTATCGAATTTTGTCTTTGGGTTGGACACGTGCAAGGCTCTTCGGTGCTAGCTCTTACAGGCTGTCGTCATGAACGCCTTCGTCGCCGGGCATTATTATCGCTTGATCTGCTGTTCCGTACGTGGCGCTTTTTCCCTCTAAGAACAATTTTCCCACGAGGGCACATGTAGCCGCGTCCAGCTCATGGTCGCTCATCCTGCCGTTCAGTCCCTTCACGCCCAGCTTTTCGAGACCTGCTCTCAGTTTCTGAAGTCCGCGTTGCTTTCTTGGTATTCCAAGGATGTCTTGAGCACCTCCTGGGTAGACCTCTATAACTCTAAACCCTTTGTTTTCGAGGGTTCGGCGTAAGCATATGCCACGCTCAGTCAATTTTCTCATCGGACCAAGAGTAACTGGAAAAAACTTTATTCCCCTTCTCAAGAGTTCCTTATCGCACTCCCTCAAATGAACGTTTGTCTTCTGTTCTATGGATTTCCTGCCCTCAGGAAGACTCAAGGGGGCGTCGATAGCAACCACTTCATTCCTCCTGTTCTCAATCTTCTCCACCAATTCTTCATTTGTGTAGACCATAGAAGTCACTGCCATCATATCTTCAAGAAAGCACAGGCCAGAGGGCCTTGTCTCCACGCCTGCCAAATCCAAGCCGACTACAGACATTCAACTTCAAAAACACCGTTCCCTCGGCGAGCCTTATAATCCTTCCTTGAAGAAATTCCGTCAAATTCTTTTTGCTATCCACAAGGAAGTTAGATCCCATGATGAAACTTCGGTGGAACCTCTATCAGGTCCCACGTTAAACGAAAACGTTGGGAAGGGATTTTGGGGAACCTATTGCCTTACGATGAACGATCTTCCATTGCTGATACAAACAAGTCCGTCAGAACTCTTGAGCACTGCCTTTTCTCCATTTAACACGAATACTGTGCCCCTTGTTTTGTAAACGATTTTTTCACGTTTAGCCAAGAGGATATTGAACTTGAAGGCTTCTTTCTGAAAAGCAAAGACTACTCCGTCTTCAAACTGAGAAAACCTGCAGTCACCTATCCTCAAACTTTTTCCATGAAAATTACTGAGCAGGTCTTCCGCTTTGTCAGCAAACTCCTGCGGTTTCACGTACCCTAACGCTGAGAAATCTTCTGGGCTAGGTGGAACAAGGCTACTCTGCACCGTTTCGGTGTCACCTAACATAATGAAAGGCTGATCTATTCGCTCTTCGATCGGTCTACCAATCGCCCCTTGTTCCGTCTCGATAATCATGTCCAAGATCAGTCTACCGTGGCCGTGGAATACGTAACCGTCCAAACGGTCATCCAGCATGACTGGGAGCGTCAGGGTGTTCTTGTCGATCTGGACGAGGCCTTTCGCCGCTTCCCACAGTCTTAGGGGAGCTGTTATCTTTGAAATTGTGTTGCCCAAGCAGTGTTCATGCCAGATCATTCCTGTTCCCTCCTTGCAAGAAATCTGGCAACGCGCATCGCCATTTCGTAGGCAGCTCTACCAGGCATAGTGATCAGGTAGCGTCCCCTGACCTTCTCTTGAACTACTAATCCAGCGTCCTCAAGCACTTTGAGGTGGCTTGAAAGGGTGCTGGTGGTGATCTCTGAGAGCTTTTCTTGGAGCTCGTTGATGTACTTTCCTCCGCTCATGAGTTCCTTGAGGATTCTCAGTCTGTGTTCTTGTCCGAGCGCGCTCATGGCTTCGGCTGCCTTCGGAAAACTGACTTCGTCTTCTCGTGCCGGCCTGAACGAGTCTTTTCCTCTGATGATTCTCACGCCCTTCGGTCCTATGAAAATGGATTTTTCAAGTTCGCCGTGTATACCTTCAGCAACTCCCTCTACCACGTCTTCTACGTAGTCGTGCACGCGGTCGGCAACATCGATGTGTATGCCCCGGCCTCTCTCCCGTTCTCTATCCATCATATCCTTGAGCTGCTCCTTCAACGCGGCCATTTCCTCCTTGATTCTCCTCATCTCATCCTTTAAGTCGTCAGACAATTCGATTCCTAACCTCTCCCCATACGACATTTGCAGATTTAAATTTGACAATTATCAAATACAAAACGACAAATATAAACTTTATCCTTGAAGACTATCGTTCGAAAAACAGCTCTTCGATTCAGTTCTAACTCATCAGTAGTGCGCGTGAGATGCCTCCCTGCCAAGGAAAACGCTTGGCCATTGATCGTTAATGAAAATGAAGGAAAAAGGAAGGAGAGAACGGTTGAAGGAAGGAGAAAGGAAAAAGATCCACCGCTCCCTCCGTTCCATCTGATAAATGTTCTGGCAGTTTTTGTATTTAACCTTTGGCGCGTTTCCTCTTATCGGAGGTGAAGAGCGATGCTGACCATGAACACCGAAGTACCGGACTCCGTGGTCAACCTGCGCGGGGTTTTCTTTTCTGATTCCTCTTGACGATGGTCTGATCAGATTTGCTCCATTCACTGATATCGAAGTTTCTGGTGCACATTCAGGTTCTTCCTCTTCTTGTCTTCGTATTTGAGCGTTTCGGACGTTGGTTACGATACCATTACGGTTCATGCGTACGTCGGCAGTATATCAAGCACTTCTTGTCCAGCGCCTCGCTGGCGGGTTTGTAACTCTCAAGCGAATCTTGGCTTTTGGAAACTCAATCCGTAGGTAAACACGGTTTGCTCACGGTTGTCTCTTGAGGTTAGTCCGAATCATGACTGACTTGAATTGGTCGGCATTCAAATCTAAATCCTTCATGTTTCGGCACATCTTGGGCGGGGATAAGCAACGCGAATCCGATAGATTGATTTTGAAACGTGCATAACGATATGGCGGGTTAAGAAAGCTCCAAGGTCATGGCGATAATTGAACTTTGATTCTGCCTTCGAGTTTATCAACGCTTCAGAAAAAGCTCTAACGGTATGGGCATGTTGTCTTTTTCGGTGAGCTCGAGATGATAAACTTCCACCGAACTATCTGAGGAAACTTCAGAATATGACCAACTGGTGAGAAGCGATGGAAGAAAATGAATGCTACGGGCCCGGAGGGATTTGAACCCCCGGTCTTCGGCTCCGAAGGCCGACGCCTTATCCTGGCTGGGCTACGGGCCCTATCAATCACTTGTTTCAGAACGATTAAAAAGCGTTGTCAACATTTCTTGGTTCGTCGCGCCACGCAAACCCGTCTAATGGCTTGGAACCGCAATTTTCAAGGCTTCTCGATTGGGGCCACTTGTTATGAAGTGAAGCGTTCCCAAATTCGACAGATCCCCAGAATAGGGCGGGTTATTAATGAGCTCTGTAGCTTTCTCTTCCGCTCCTGTTCATCTTAGGTATGATCATCGTGAATTGAGCTCCTTTTCCTGGGGTGCCTGTTTCTTCTATGGTCCACCCGTAAACTTCCAGTATCTTTCCTATCAGGTACAGTCCGTAACCCGTGCTTCCTCCCGTGCTGTATCCTTCTTTGAATAGCTTTGGTTTTTCAGATGCAGGTATGCCGACGCCGTCGTCTTCATACATAAGTCTCAGATACTCTTGACCCGTCATTTCACAGTGGACTCTTATACAGGTGACTTGGTGGCCATATTTGAGCGAGTTGTCGATCAGGTTGTAGAATAATTGCCTCAGCAAAGAATCGGCAAGGACAGTCAGTCCATGACACTCATTGACCACTCTCACGCTGACCGAGCCTGAGAAGAACGACATTGCCTCGTCAAACGTTTTTCCCAAGTCGACGTAGCTCAGTTCTTCGACACCCAACATCTCGTAAGCCCTAGCAAAATCAAAGATCTTGATCGTCTGTCGTACAGCGTTTTCCATATCTCTCAGTTTCTCAAGAGCGTTGCTGTCCCCAGCCAGTTGCTTCTTCAACAAGTAGGCGTTCCCTGTAATCGTTGAAAGCTTGTTTCGAACGTCATGTCTCGTCAGGCCGCCGATGACGCGCAGTTTCTCATTCATGATCTCTAGTTTCTCCTCCGTGTTCTTCAGCTCGGAAATGTCCTTGTAAACTGCTACATAACCCAAGAAGCGGCCTTCAATAGCTACTGGAGCTGCTGATACAAAGACCGGAACCAACGACCCGTCTTTCCTTCTCCTAACTGTAGCTTGACTAACATGCTTTTCCTTTAGAGCCCTACGATCCAGCATCTCTGCCTCATCCATTTTGTCCTTCTGTACTACGACATCGTTTATGTTTCTGCCCTTGATTTCATCCAGTTTGTATCCGAAGAGCATCTCAAACCTAGGGTTAACATCCAGAATACGAAAGTCAGGCCCAACGTGAACTGCGGCTTCAGGGTTTCCCAAGAATAACGCCTTGAAGTTTTCTTGGCTTTCCAAAGCGCTTTCTTCAGTTTTCTTATATTCGGTGATGTCCCTAAATATTCCTTGGAGAACCTTCCTGCCTCTCAGTTCAATAATGCTACCTTTGATGGCGACATCCTTGATTACTCCATCTTTCGTGATGATTTTGGTCTCCAAAACCTGTCCTTCTCTTCCTTGGGCGTGCTGTCGGAAAGTTTCGCTGAACCCTTGGTTGTTGATCTCTGTTTGCGGATGCAGAACCCGCTGATGCTTGCCGACTAGTTCCTGTTTCGTCCTGCCCACGAGTTCCAACGCCGCTTCGTTGCAGTCAATCACTATGCCTGTCTCAGCATCAGCGACAAAAACAGCGTCCATCGCCTCATTAAAGAGAGTTCTGAACTTCTCCTCGCTTTCTCTCAAATCTTCCTCAGCTTTCTTCTTTTCAGTAACGTCCCTGATTATTCCTTCCGTCCGTAGAAGCTTGCCTTTTTCGTCCTTTTGAACGGTGATACTGGCCAGAATTTCAATCAGCCCACTGTCTTTTTTCTTCCAAGTCATCCCGTAGTCTCTGACAGACCCGCTTCTCATCAACTCTTGCAGCACGCGGGTTCTAGCTTCAGGGTCAGCGTACAATTCAATCGCAGGCTTTCCCACAAGCTCTTCAGGGTCTCCGTAGCCTAGGATGTTTGCCGCTGCCTGATTCAGTGAGAGTATTCTCCCGTCAGATCCATTGATTAAGACTCCTTCAACCGTCGACTCAAACAGTCGTCTGTATCTTTCTCCGAGAGTCTCGACTGCAATTTCAGCTCTTTTTTTTTCCACGGTTCTGCGTATAGCATAGCTCAGTTCACAGTATACTGTCTCAGGCTCACCGGCCTTACTCAAGTACTGGTCTGCTCCAAGGTTCAAAGCTTTAACCGCTACTTCCTCCCTGCTTCTCCCAGTGAACATCACGAACGGCACGGTGTTGCCGCTCTGCCTCAATTCCTTCAGAAACTCCAAACCGTCCTTGCCTGGCATCTGATAATCTGAAACCACAGCGTCGTACGTTCCTTTCTTCAGCTTTTCCAATGCTTCCCCAACAGAAACTGCCGTATCAACTTGAAACGGACCCTGCATTTCCAAGCATTGTTTAGCAACTTTCAAGAAGCCAACTTCTTCATCGACGTGCAAGATCCTCATCG
>Ga0187771_10000423_pt1 | contig 25854 bp, 17 predicted proteins | sample 0116_SJ02_MP15_1_FD_133139 | JGI IMG/M metagenome (GOLD analysis project Ga0187771, IMG submission 133139) | Tropical peat soil microbial communities from peatlands in Department of Meta, Colombia - 0116_SJ02_MP15_10_MG | ecosystem: Environmental > Terrestrial > Soil > Wetlands > Peat | place... | reverse complement strand
TGGATGGCTGAGTAGTGAACGAAGACATCCGCTCCGCCGTCCTGGCCGATGAAGCCGTACCCCTTGCTGTTGTTAAACCACTTCACCTTACCTTGAAGTCTTGCCACTTGCGTCCTCCTTAATCTGCTCTAGGGATTGCTGTCCCGCGGGCCTGCCCCTAAAAGGAAAAAGCCGAGAATCCTGCGGATCCCCGGCCACCTTTCTACGAACACGTTCCCGACGAGTACACCCGTTCAACTCCTGGTGCCATAATTCATAGCCGTTCTAGGCCAGGGTTGTCAAGGGAATTTCGTCACTTTTGGGTCGCCATTCCTGACCGGGGTCAAATCCCACCTGACCGTTCCTGGAGGAGCCAGAGGAGTCCGATCAAGGTCTTGCCGTCGCGAATCTCTCTACGCCGCAGCATCCTGGCAACCTGGGCAAGGGTGAAGTGGCCGACTTCAATCCTTTCGTCAGCCTCGGGCCGGGCCTCTGACTTTTTCAGCCCGCGCGCCTCCACCAGGAACATCCGCTCGCTTAAGAACCCAGGACTAGGATAGAAGTCGAACCGTAGCCTGATTTCCCTCGCGCGGTACCCGGTCTCTTCCTGAAGTTCGCGCCGGGCGGCTTGGCGATATGTCTCGCCGGCCTCTATGCCACCCGCGACTAGCTCCCAGAGCCACTGCCGCGTGGCATAACGGTATTGGCGAACCATAACCACCTGTCCGCTGGGCAGAAGGGGAAGCACAACGACCGAGCCCGGATGGCATACCACCTCGCGCAGCGCCATAACGCCACCGGGTTCGACCACCCGGTCCAGCCTCAGTTCGACGACCTTCCCTTTGTAGAAGGTTTGGCTGTTCAGAATGCGAAGTTTCCCGTGATCCTTGGTCATTTATCTCTCATGCCTTGCCGGTCGTGAGATGAGCAGCAGGTTCCGAGTGGCTAGCCGATCGCTATCAGCCACTAAGCATTGACTCGAGACCGCGGGCGACGAACTGACTATTGGTTCTTATCCACCAAGATCAAACTTCTCGATGAGCGCTTTGGCGTCCTTGGGAGCCTCCGCGGCTTTAAGCGCGTTACGGTCCTGCTGGATCTTCCCTTTGAGCTTGGCATAGGATTCGCGCTTGGCCTTGTAGGCCTCCACCTGCTCCTTGGTTGCCGTGGTGTCCTGCGCAGCTTTGTCGAGGCAGCTCAGCAGACTGTCCACGTTGGTTCCATAAAGTGCGAGTCTGCTCAGGCTGCTTTTCTGATGGTAGGCTTTTTCGAAAGCAAGAAGGCTTTCCTTCTTCACGGTCTCGACCATTTCCGCCAAGTCCTTTTTATAGAATGCCAGCATAGATTCTTCATCTTTGCAGGCTTGGGCGGAAAGCGGTCGGGGCCACAGGAGGAGCCCCAAAGCAGCTCCCAAAAGGAAGGCGCTCCCAGATGTGCGTCTCATCTCGGCACCTCACTGGGCGAATTTGGGCCTCTTGACGTTGTCACACCTCGGGACGGCACCGACTGGAGCCAGAGGGCGCAACTGTCCGCTATGCTAACACAAGATGCCCGAGTTTCAATGTCTCGCTAGTTTACGAGACAGCGAACCCCCTTGGATCGTGCTCTTTGGAGGCTTGGCGGCCCGACTAATATCAGTAGCTTGACGCGAATCCTGTTCACACAGGTTTGCAATCGCCGTTCTCAGTAACTAATTCGTTGAGTATAATGGTGCTTCCAATTGGCTCAACGCCCTGGGCGACGGCATTTGTGGTGCGCCTGGAAAAGAGGAGCACGGACTAATGAAGATTACCGCTCTAATTGTGGATGATGAGCAGCCGGCTCGCGACGAATTGGCCTTCTTGCTGAAAGGTTTCCCAGACGTTGAAGTGGTTGGGCAGGGCAAGAACGGTGTCGATGCCGTCAACCTGATCCGGGAACTGAACCCGCACCTAGTCCTTCTGGATGTGCAGATGCCCGGTGTGGACGGCTTCGGGGTCATCAAGAAGCTGATCGAAAAGAAGGTGCGCCTGCCTTACTTCGTGTTCGCTACCGCATACGACCACTACGCGGTCCAGGCCTTCGAGGTCAACGCTCTCGATTACCTGTTAAAGCCCGTGGCACGGCCGCGCCTGGAAAAAGCGCTGAGTAAGGTCCGGCGAATGCTTGAGACCGCCGAGTCCACCCACGACAAGCTCGACCGCTTGGTCCAGATGATGGAGCAGCGGCCTCCGGCGCAGAAGAACAAGCTGGTGGTCAAGAGCGCCGGCCGGCTTTTCTTGGTAGATTCCGACGACATCGTCTATGCCAGCATCGAGGATGGCGTCATCAGCATCGTGGCGCGGGACCTGGAAGGGCAATCGAATTTCCGCACGGTGGAGGAACTGCAATCGAATCTCGATCCCAAGACCTTCTGGCGCGTGCATCGCTCCTACCTGGTCAATGTGAACCGCATCAAAGAGATTGTCCCCTGGTTCAAGAGTTCCTACCAATTGCGCATGCAGGACCGCAAGCAGACGGAAATCCCCGTCAGCCGCGCACAAACCAAGAAACTGCGTGAATTGCTGAACCTGTAAGGCTACCCGCGGCGGTTTGGCCGTGGCGCAGTCCCGAGACGAGGGTCGGCAGCCACGGCAGGGTTTTCGCGCCGTGGGATCGTGGTTTCGTTAGGGGCACACCGAAATGGCCCGCAACTAGCGGGGCATGCCACGGCTACTTCTTGTCTCCCGTCGGCTGACGGCCTCACCTCTTCAGCGAACTTTTGACTCAGGGCACAAGAGACGGCGTGGCGGCGCATGGGAAGGGACAAGCCTGCCGCTGATCCCGCCTTCTGAATACTGCCCGCCGAGCTCGCTTATAAGCTTGAGGCTCTTGGGCTGCTGCGCTATGATTCCATGTCAGAGAGTGGTTTCGAAAAAGTTTACAATAGGAGTTCCGGCATAAGGGCGAACCGCCGCGGAGAGGGCCGAGATGGCCACATGTTCGAAGTGCAACGCGAACGTTTCGGAAGGAATGAGCTTTTGTACGCAGTGTGGAGCGCCCCTTGCGAAAACAGCCCCTGCTGCACCGCCAAAAGCGGCGCCACCCGCGTCTCCCTCCGTGCCGGCAGGAACGCCAGCGGCTCCCAGCGTCAAGCTCCCAGCGCCCGCAAAACCACTCACGCAGGCGGGACCGAAACCAGCCCAGACAACTCCGCAGCCCGCGCGACCGGCAACGCAAGCGCCACAACGCCCTGCGGTGACCGGACCCGCGCGGCCGGCGGAACCGCTACCCCCACCAACTGCCAAGCCCGCGCCGCCAGGCAAGCCTAAATTCGAAGGCCTGGATGTGGAGCTGCCGCCGCCGGATAGCTCTGCGCCGCAGGTCGTTCCGCTCGTCGAGGAAGACCGCCGGAGGGCGACCGGCGCCATAGGGGGTGTGACCTGCAGGTTCTGTAATGGGCCCCTCGACTTGGAAGGAGGCTTCTGCGAGAACTGTGGGGCGCCGGTTGAAGAGGCGGCCCCGCCCGGGATGGTTAAGCCGAAACCTAAACCTGTGGTGAGCGCCGCTAGGCCTGCTGTCCCACCTCCACAGCCCGCCGCACCGCCGCAGGTGGCTGCATCGACTGCGGCACCGGCAAAGGCCGTGACTTCGGCTCCCTCTGCGGGAAGGCCCGTTGCCCCCGAACCCGCAGTGCCGGCAAAGCCCAAGTTGGCTGTGACGCCCGCTGCTCCTCAGCCCAAGGTAGCAAGTCCCGCGCCACCCCCTGCCGTCCAGCAAGAGGTCCCAGCAAGCGCGCCTCCGCCGGCGCCCCTAGAAAGCGCGCGGCCGGCACCTCCCGCTCCTGCGGCCCCGCCGCCTGCGGCCGGCCCGATCGAAGCCCCGCGCGCGGCGGACGTGCCCGCAGCTACAACCGCGCCCGCCGAAGAAGCTCCGGCGGCAGTGGTCACGCCAAAGAAGGCTCCGCTCATTGCGTTCATCTTAGTGTGCGTTGGGTTTGTGATAGTCGCCGGGGCAGCCGCAGCATGGTATTTCCTGCGCCATGGGCATGTGGCTGTGCAGCCGCCGCCTCAGGCCGCGGCGCCCCAGGCGGCAAGGCCCCAAGCCCCACCCAGCGCGCCGGAGGCTCCCGCGGCCGCGCCCACCCAGCCTTCTCCCGCGCTGGAGGCGACTGCTCCAGAGGCACCCCGGCCAAAGCGCGTAGTCAAGCCCGCGCCCACTCCAGCACCAGCTCAGGCCGCGCCCGCGCCGGATGCCAAGCAAGCGCAGTTGGCCAATCTTCAGAGCCTCGCGCGGGAAGCCTACGCCAAGGGCAGCTACGCCGAACCCGCGGACACGAGCGCGATTGCTTACTTGAAGCAAGCCCTGGCGATAAATCCTAACGACGATTACTCCCGGAAGCTGCTGGCGAGCGCTGTGGACGGCGGCACGTATCAGGTGCAACAGGCCATCGCCAAGAAAGATTTTGCCACGGCGCATCGTCTGGCCGATGCGATGGCGCAACTCTTGCCGGGCCGGAGTGACGTAGCAGGGCTCAAAGAGGACATCGCCAGCGCCCAGCGGGCTGAGGAGGCGGCGCATCGTCCGCAAGCCGTGGCGCCCGTGGTCAGCTTCCCCGTGATGCACATGCACACTGACAAGTCCCCTGCCGATAAGGGACCTTATTGCCAGGGGACCTTGAGCGTCTCTGGGGGCCACCTGAAGTTCGTTGCGCAGTCGGCCACGGACGGACAACCGCACAATTTCGATATTGCCTGTTCCGACGTCCGGGAGGTAAAGAAGAACGCGCGCGTGGCCTCCCACCAGGGCGGCTTCCACGTACGCACGACAGAGGCTAACTATAACTTCGTGCCCGCCGGTGCCGGCATCTCGCCAGTGCCCGCCCTGGCCTCCGCGTGCTCGAAGTAAGGCAAGGGTCAGGTGCCAAGTGTCAGGTGAAGGTAACCGTCCGACAAACCCATCTTCTTCCCGCGAATTACACGACTGAGAGTTCTCGACAGATGAGCACGACATGCGCGCGGCGCTGCTTCACGCACGGATCGAAAGTGGCGGTGTGGGATGAGCAGTGGGAAGGGCGACACTGAGAAGACGCGCTACCGGCACATGTGGTGGTTACAACGATGATAGAAGGATGTAGTTTGCACCTCCTGCAGGCAACGCACCGACGAGAACTGCCCACCAACGAGGAGTAATCAGTCTCCAGCCTTGCAGTCGAGATATGTCCTCGCCTCGTGCGACTCATTCTTCCCTCTAACCTGGGAAACCAATTATCCCCCGGCCGAGAACGAAAAAGGCAGGGAAGAGCATGTTGGCTTTGGGGTAGAGGTATCCCGGGTACAGCTCTGTCCACCAATTCCTTCTCGTGAACCCGGCGCCCAGCGGGGCTATCACTAGCCCGCCAAGCTGATGTTTCCAGCTACGCACAGGTCACACCTTCGTACGTCTCTACGTCGCCTGCGAGACCCCACGCCCAATCAACGAACAGGAGCCTTACTTGGGAAGTTCGTATTCGCCCTCCACTTCCCAAGTCGAAGTACCGTCCGCGGCGCCCTTGCCTTTGCTGGTCCCCTTGCCTTTGATACCTTTGAACTTTCCGGTGCCGCCTGTTATGGTCCATGTGACTTCGCCGGTCTGCAGCACCCCCTCCTTCAGAATCTCTGAGCCTTGAGTGCTGACGTAATACTTGTCCCCATTGGCCATGGTGTCCACATTCCGGCCCCGGCCCTGCTCGCGGTTGCCGCTGACCTCGAGGAAATAAGTGACTTCCTCACCCTTGTGAATGATGCCACCGACTTCCATGGGCTTGGTAAAGGCGCATGTGAGTTTGCCGATTGTGAAGGCGTGGTCGGGGCGATCGCCAACCTGGATCGTGTAAACTGGGTCTGCCTTGCTGCACTGCAAGGTTCCGGAGATTTTGGTCTGCGCGCTAGCGACTGCGGCCAGCGTGAAAACAGTGAGAAACATTAGGATGGTTCTGAGTCTCATAAGCCCTCCTTGTTAGTTTGACTGCTATCTGCGACCAATTCGTGACGGCAATTGGTTGTGAGCCGTGCTGCGCGAACTCACAGCGCGGACCTGCGCTCTTCAGGTTCGCGATTCTTCTCAAGCCCAGGCGCTAACCAAGCATGCTGAGGAACGCCGCATCGCGCTGGGCGTCGGGAAGCGAAGCCATCTGCATCAACTGGAAGGTATCAGGGCCGGCCAAGTACCGTGTCTGTGGAACCTCGGCGGTCAGCGCGTCATAAACGGCCTGTGTGACAGGATCGTGCTCTGCGGCGGCGGAGTCACCCTGCGCCATAAGTTCTCGCAGCTTCTCGAATTGCCTTTCATAGAGCGCCTGCTTTTCTGGCGACAAGGGCGCGCGGGTCTCCGCCCAGCGACGAATGCCCTCGGCACGAATGTCGGTACGCATCACCCCGGGAGCAACGACGGAAACGCGAATGCCCCATGGCGCCAGCTCAACGCGCAACGAGTCGCTTAAGGCTTCGAGTGCCGATTTCGAGGCATTGTACACGGAAAAGAAAGGTACGCTGATTTTGCCGTTGACCGAGCTGATGTTGATAATGCGACCCGCCGCCTGCCTCAATAACGGGAGGAGCTGCTGAGTGACCGCGATGACTCCTAACACATTCACCCGAAAGAGATTCTCCACTGCCTCAAGCGGCACCTGTTCCAGCGGTCCGACTAGAACAACACCCGCATTGTTGACCAGGCCCGCGAGGCCCTGGCCGGCGGTCACTCGTTCTGCGTCGGCGGCGGCCGCTTGAAGGCTTTCACCGCTTGTGACATCGAGGATTAACGGCTCGATCCAGCCTGACGCCGCTCGCCTCACGGCTTCCCCGTCCTCGCGGCGGCGCACGCCAGCTAGGACGGAAAAACCACTTCGGGCGAGCGCGAGGGCTATCGTACGTCCGAGCCCGCGAGACGCGCCGGTAACGACAACGTATCGATTGGTCATGGCTAACACCCCACCTTTGCCGGACGTGTAAGTGTCCCCTTAACAGACCCTGGCTTCGGCCGCGGCGCTTGTTGACAGAATAGAGCGAGCCCGAAAAGCACAAGCGAGGATACCAGCAGCGTCAGCGAGCAGAGTCTTTGCATTGCACACGCCCAACTATCGATTCTGAGCCTGCTCACGATCGGTCTTACACCGGAGTGGCTTCGCGTGCGTTTAGACGATTACAGCAAGTTCCAAGAAGCACTTTGCTGCGGCCGCCGATGCTTACTGCTTCGGCGGCAAGTAGCTCAGGTCAGGCCGAAAGGCAATGATCTCGCTCCGCACCCCGTGAACGCTCTTATTGAAGAGTTTCAGTATGGACTCGGCTTCGTCGCGCCCGTAGGCTTTCTCCAGCATCGCCGGGAAAGTCGGTTCCGGGGGCTCAAGGTCAGCCCAGTTCTTGTGGGGAAACACGAGCACATAGGTCGGGTGCTCCCCACCGTTATGTAGCTCGTAGGTGTGGTAATAAATCGGATAGTTGCTTTTCTGGATCGCCTCATGGGATTTGCGGACCGCCATGAGAAAGTCAGACTCTCCGCCCATGTTCAGGTGATACTCCACAACTTCCGCGAACGGAACATCGCCTTCCGTGGGGCGAGTTAACTCGGGGTGGTGGATGAAATACCTTCCGGCCACCAGTTCCACATAGGGTCCAACGTTGGCAAGATAGTCGGCCGTATCGGCTTCCTCGAATTTGGCATGGCCGTCAAAGTCCTTCCAGTGGTGGCCGAAGGAACCGTACTCGTACTGGCCGATACGCTCGCCGCTGACAATCTCCCAGACATTCACTGCCCACGTGTCTTTCTGCTGCCGATGCCAGTCCATATGCCGCTTGTTCGCTTGCTCGAACTGCTGATACATGCCTGCTTTTGGTTTCACGGTGAACACCACCCCAACCGTTCCCGGCTTCTCCTGGGCCAGGAGAGGGAGGGCCAACAGGAACACGAATCCGAGGATGAAGAAGAGTCTTGCCTTCCGCATACACCCACCTCCGATTATGGATTTAGATCCGTTCTAAAGCTGCAAACTGGAATTCCTGTGGATTGCCAAAACGTGAGGGCTGCCGAGATGATCAAAGCTCCCGCACATCATCGGGGCGCTGGCGCTACCTTGCTCGTATGGAAAAAACAGTTCAAAGGACTTTGAATCGGACTGTCGTCCCACTGGCGTAGCAAATCCCGGCGATCGCGAATGCCGGGAGAGGCGATCGAGGCGGGGCCGGGGGATTGCACACTCCACCGGCGCCAGCCAGCTTCTCCAGTGGGCGGTCGTAAGAAGGCTTCTTGCCGGCCACATCGCAACAATCCTGCGGCGGCAGTCAATAAGTGTCAGTGAAATGTGCTGATGCTACGCGCCGTCCAGCGCCAAGTCAAGCGAGTCTATCGAGGAGGATGGGCTCGCCACACGCATAAAGGTGGAGAGCGCAGAGGGCGAGGGGCTGCTCGAAGCAAAATTCCAGCAAGGGTTTCAATCGGCAATCAGCAATCGACAACCGTCAATCCTTAAACCCATCTCCAAGGCCGCAGCCGTACAACAGGTGGAACAGCGTCATAGCTTGTGGCCGGGGGTAGGAGCGTTGGTCGCGGAGAAAGCCGTAATCACCCCGAGAGTGGGGAAAGCCGCCGTCCGGCCTCTGGTGCGCCAGCACGCGCGCATAGCATGTCTCGCCCAGGGCCGTATTCTCAACCAGTCCCAGCTTGGCGCCCTCGTACAAGGCAGCGCCCATCGCCGCCGTGTAGTAGTCCACTTCAGGCCCGCCTCTCGCGACGCTGGGGCAATCGAAGGCGCAGGCCCCGGTAGACTTGATTCCGGTCTGGAGGAAGCGAGCCAGCCGGGCTAGTATAGTTTGCCATCCGATGTCGGGCTTCAGGCGGCTCGACCAAGCCATGTGGAGAAACTCATAAGCGTTGTACTGGAAGCAAAGATAGTGCCGGCGCGCCCTTTCGTAAGGGCTTTCGACGATGTAGGGGATTTCCCCAGTGGAAAGTTGCACGGCCTCAATGAAGTCCCGTAAGGGGTTGACGTACTCCAGGTAGCGGGCGTCGGCGGTCGCCTTCCAAAGTCGCAGGAAAAACCACGCTGCGATAATGGAGTTGTTCGGAACCTTCCCGCGTGGCCGGTCGAAATAGTTGATCGCCTTTCCGCGCGGGTGGTCCTGGAATCCGATGCGCTTCACGATAAAGTCGTAAGCGCGAACAGCGCCATCCTGAAATTCGGCGCGGGGCTCGCGTGCAAAGGACGCCAGGAGCGTGGCCGCCCCGCAGATGCCTTCCAGCGTCGCAATCAGGTGCCTGCGCTCCGGCAGTGGGTAGGCCCAAAAACCCTCCGGAGTCTCCAGCGCGAGCGTGGCCTGGGTGCTTTCGAGGGCGAGGGCCCGATAGCGGGCGTCCCCGGTGGCCGCGAAGAGCATCCAGTTGGCAAAGACCCAGTACTGCTGGGTCTGGGTGAAAAGGTAGTCGTCTCGCCAGGGAAAAAAATCCAAAGCGCTCCTCAAAAAGCGCCAAACCCGCAGGTTGAACCGTACTCCCGAGTCAGGACCGTGCAGCAAACCGCGGTCATAATGCCGCCGGAGAAGGTAGGCGTGCAGGCGCAGGGCGGAATTGAGAAGGAGTTGACGCATTCAGGAGACGCAGTTTAATCGAAACCTTGGACTGCGAGGAAACAAATGCGAAGTGGATTGTGCCATGCCGCTGGTGGCAGGGACGACCGTAGGGTCGGCATCATGCCGGCGGGTCATCGGTAGTTCGCCGCTGTTGGCGGCGGGCGACAACGGATTCGTACACACCCAGCACTGCTTCGGCATTGCGCTGCCAACTGAACCGCTGCGCGTTGCGCAACCCGGCTGCGCGCAGCCGCGCGCAGTGACTGGGATCGGTCGCCACGCGCTGCATCGCAGCGGCGATGGCAGGGACGTTGAGGGGATCTACGATGTCACCCGCGGTCCCCACAACCTCGGCGAGCGAACCGCCCGAGGAGCTGATGACCGGGCAGCCGCACGCCATCGCTTCCAGCGGTGGAAGCCCAAATCCCTCGAACAACGATGGGTACACCAGCGCGTCCGCAGCCCGGTACAGGTCCGGCAACCAGGCCTCGTCGACAAATCCCAGAAACAGGATGTCGACGGCGAACGGCGATTGCTCCGCGGCGGTGTGAATCGCTTCGGCACGGTACCAGTCGCTGCCGGCGAGGACCAGTCTCCAGCCGGGATTCCCGGCCGCCTTGAATTGATTGAAAGCCTCGATCAATCGGACGTGATTCTTGGCGGGATGTTCCAGCCGCGAGACGTAGAGGAAAAACGGCTGCGCCAATTGCCAGCGCTCTGCCACTTGTTGTTTCGCCGCCGCGCGGTCCCCCGGATGAAATCTCTCGTGGTCGACGCCCAGGTGGATGACGTTCTGACGCGCGACGGGGATGCCGAAATATCGCTCGATATCCCCCGCCGTGCTCTGGCTGTCAGCGATGATCGCGTCTTGGCGCCGGGCGAGCTGGCGCACTACGGTCCGGCCGTAGAACATCCGTGCCCTGTCATACTTGCCCGGCACGTGGAAGGGAGCAAGGTCATGAATCGTCGCCACCAGCGCGCACGGTTTCGGCCACAGCAGGCGCCGGTAGCTGGGCACGTGGCAGACATCCATCTGCCGCTCCCGGAGCAGGCCCGGCAATACTGCCTGGTGCCACCAGATGTTTTTCCCCCCGGACCGATATTTCTCCGCGACCGGCGCGAAAGTCATAGCCCCGGCAGCGAACTCCATCAAGGGCTGGTCTTCCTCCAGGACAAAGAGCGTGAACCGATGGTCACGGGCGTGCAGCAACAAGGCGCGCACCAGCGCGAATACATACTGGCCCACCCCAGTCTTGCCGCGCTCGATCATGGTTGTGGATAGAGCAACGTTCACTTGGCCTCGCCGAACAGGAACGCCTCGAAGTAAATCATGTGGTCGGCCTCCTGCGCATTCGATTGCGCGTCAGCCCGGCGCCCCGGCAGGTTCCAGCTTCGCTCGGTCTCGCGGGACCACATGTTCGTCGCTACGATGACGCGGTACAAAGGCATAGGATTTCCGTTTCGGCCAATCAATAATTCTGGATCCCCTTACGCGACCGCTCAGGAGCGATCTAACGTTCTGACCCCGCTGAATCGCCCGCCCGAGGCCAGAGTTCTGAGATCGTGGCCACGGGAAGAGCGCGCAAAGCCGCGAGCGCCGCCAAATACATTGCGCTGCCCGCCCCACAAACCACGCAAAGAAAAACGAAGTTCTGAAGGCCGGTGTGCGGGGGGCGGAGCCAATGGCCCAGGCCCCACACCGCGACAGCCGCCAGCGAACCTGCGAGCAAATTCCTCGCGGCGAATAATTTGAATGCCCGGTCCATTGTCCGGCGGAGATCCGCGAGGTTCCTTTGGATGGCGAGCGCCGAGGCAAGCACTAGCGCGGTAAGGAGCCCCAAGGGAATTGCTTTCGCCCCCAGCCGCAGGACGCCGACATAAAACAGGTCAAATCCCACCGTCAGGATATATTGAAATGCGGACAGGCGCAGGAAGGGTCCCAGCTCATGCCGCGCGAAGAGCGCGAACGCAAGCAGCCGCGTGAATGAGAAAGGCACCAGGCTAAGGCTGTAATAGAAAAAGACCGTCGTCATCAGCGCCGTGGCCTCCGGCGTGAAGTTCCCCCGCTGGAAGACGAGCTGCATGATATTTCGGTCGAGCATCAGGCAAAAGACCGCAGGGGGAGAGAGCAGGATCAGGCTAATTTCCAGCGTGTGTTGCAAGGTCTTTCTTCCCTCCTCGACGGCATGGCGCGCGGCAGCTCGCGAGAGCCCGGGCAGCGCCGCCGTGCCCACGCTGCCCCCAAGCAGTTCGGCGAGTGTCCCCAATATCTTGAAGCCGTAATTTAAGGCTGTGAGCGTTCCCGGAGGGAGGAAGGAGGCGATAACCCTTTCGATGATCACCACACCCTGGAACCCCAGGGCGCCGCCGAGCTGAGCGCCTCCCGCGCCGCGCAGATTTCGGAACGCCTCCCCGCTGGGCGCCAAAGTGAACGAATAACGCGGCCGGAAGCTGACCAGGATCTGAGCCCCCAGAGCAAGGAGTTGAAGGAGATAGCCCGCCATATATCCCAACACCATGCTGTAGCTGCCATAACGGCCGAAGCCCAGGAGAGTGACGACAATGACGGTGATGTTCCGCAAGAATCCGGCCGCGGAAGGAAGCGCAAAGTGATGTTTGCTGAGAAGAAATGACCGGAAGACTTCCACCATCCCGGCCGGGATAATTACCAGGAAAAGCCACCGGCCGAGTTGAGTCGCCAATTCGGTTTGGGAGCGTGCGAACCCAGGGGCGATCCCGCGGATCACCCATGGCGAAGCAACCGCCCCCAGCGCCGCCAGAATGCCGAGGCCGAGAAGAAACATATTTATGGAATAGCTGAACCCCTTCCAGAGTTCCTCGCCCATCGGTCCTTGAGCCGGGGGATTCAGGGTACCGGCAGAGTCAGTGGATTCGAGCCGGGTGAAGAACGGCACCAACGAAAACTGCCCAGTTGCTGTCAAGAGGGTGGTAATGATGTACGGGACAGTGAAGGCTGCGTAGAATGTGTCGGAACTGCGAGAGAGTCCTAGCTTGGCCGCAATGGTCATTTCCACAAGAATGCCCGTAAGGTTCCCGAGCAGGCTAAAGAACCCCACCACAAGTGAGCCGCGCAGGACTTGGTGCTTGGTGGACATGGGAATTAGTCGAAGCGTCGAAGAGTCAAAGAGTCGAACAGGCCTAAGATTCCCTCGGCCTCAACGTTTTGCCTCTTCGGCCCTCAACCTTCGAGTCCCGACTTCCTCCCCCACGAAGGGAGCTGCCGTTAAGAACAGAAAGACCATCAGCACGGGAGAGGTACCAAAACTGAACTCGAAGCAACCTTCGGCCAGCAATGCCAGCCAGGCGGCCAGGGCCGCATCCGCCACCCAAACCGTCTGTTGACGGACGAGCCTCCGGCGAATTTTCAAGAACTGCCGCGCTAAGGCTGCCATAAGCCACACCCAGGCCGCCAAGCACGGCAGGCCGCGCTCGGCGCCGAATTGGAGGAAGTTGTTGTGAAAATGGCTGTGGTAGCCAACTTCCGGGGAGGTCCCCCGCGGGAGGTACAGTACGTACTCGCGCTCGATATTGTTCGGCCCCACACCCAGCCAGGGATGCGCTCGGATCATCCGCAAGGCCACGCCCCACATTTCCAGACGAATGGACAACGCCGGGTCCTGCCTTGGATGGAACGCCAGCCATACCCGGTGGCGGACCAAGGAGGGCGAAGCAAAAAAGGAGAGCGTCATCAAGACTGGCAGCGCCCAGAGCCATCGGGCTCTCCAGCGGGCTACAAGGTAGACCGACGCTACGAAGCATCCTAGCCATACCCCGCGGGTGAAGTTCAGGGCGATAGAAAGCACTACAATGCCCATCACCAGCCACCAGGATCGTAAGCCGGGACCAGTCACTCGGCTTTCGGGACCGGACATTCCAGGTTCGGAGTTCGGATTTCGGGAAAGAGAGATGCGCCCGCCACCCCCCGCCCCGGGTTCCGCCGATTTGCGATTCCCGAGTCCTGAGTCGCGAGTCCCGAGCACCGCCGCGCTCGTCGGGCCGAGTAATAGGAAGGCCAGCAGCGCGGAGAAGACGAGCATCTGCTGCCCGCCGAAATTCATCCAGTGCCCCATGAAGCCATGGACGCGCGTCGATGTCATGTACAAATAAACCTGCCCGGGATGCGTCAAGCGGACGGCGCGATATTGAATTACAAATTGCGCGCCCGCCACGACTCCCGCCAACGCTGATGTCAGGAATAAACCCTGGAAGAGCCATCGCAGGTGCCGGACGTCAACGATCAGGTTCACGGCCAGGAGCCATATCAGGAAGAGCAGGAGCTTGCGCACAGCAAACCAACCCACGGCGGGGTTCGACGCCCAGAAAACCGGCAAGATCGAAAAGAGGCAGAAAAGGGCCAGGGGCAGCTTAACGGGCGGGAAACCCACTCGCGGACGGTCGCGAAGCAGGTGGATCGCGAACACCAAGCCGCTCACCGCCAGCAGCCCTTCCGACACTGACAGCGAAATCAAGCTGCTGAGAACTGATAAACTGAAGAGAATGGCGGACCAGCGGAAGAGGCCCGGACTCGGAAGGGCTGCCCACACCGATGCCTGTAGGTCGCGAAATCTCTTCACGAAGACAGTTTACAGGTCGAAGAGTCGAAAAACAGAAGAAGATGTTAAAGGGCGTCCAGGCGTGAACCTATCAACTTCTTGGCTTCTCAACTCTTCGACTCTCGACTCTCCTTTCGACTGCTTTTCGCAGATCGTCCAGCAGGAGGCCGATCAGCAGTGGCGCGGTTGCAATGACGTTGCGATTGAACCCCAGGGCCTGTGCGAAATGACCATGGAAGAACGCGGCCAAGGCGCGCGTACTCCCGCAGGCAGGGCAGGCGGAAAGACGAAAAAGGTGCCGCCACAGACAGAGGTCAGGTCCATGCGCCAGCGCTTCGGGCGGAACAAGGGCGAATAACACGAGCGCGCTCCCCAGCAGAGCCCAGCGCGGTACGTCTTTTGAAAAGATCGGCATCATTCAATTGATCCGCAAAGGGCGGCCTTGCGAGTCGGGAAGCTTGTTCAGCGTAATTAGGATAACGTCTACCAACGTCCAAATCCCGCAGCCACCCAGCGTCAAGAGCTTCGCGATGCCCAACCCTGTGTAACCCAAATAGAACCGGTCAATGCCCAGGAACCCCAGGAAGAGAGAAAACAGTTCGGCCGTGGTCCAGTCTTTGTCGCCTGCTCCGGCAGGGCGCTCGAAGCGAAGCGGATTGCCCTGGGCATCAGGCATCTTTCGAAGGACGAGAAGGACCAGGTCGATGATTGTCCAAATCCCACACCCGCCCAAGGTCAACAACTTCGCGATGCCCAGCCCTGTGTAGCCGAGATAAAAACGGTCCACGCCAAATGAGCCCAGGAACATCGAAAGTAGGACCGCGGTGGCCAGGTCTTTCTCTCCAGGGGCACGAGCCAGCCGCCCGCCGCACTTCATACAAACCATCGCCTGGGGAGGAGTCTCTTGCCCGCAGATTGGGCAGTAACGCGTTCCGGCCAGGGGGGCCTGGCCGCACGCCACACAGAATTGGGCGTCGTCCGCTAATTGTCGCGCGCAGTTCCGGCAGTACATAAGAATGGCCTCACAAGAGGGAAATCAAGGACACCAGGCCCGGGGTATTTATAGTGGTGGACAGGGAAAAAGTAAATCACTTCGTGGGGAAGACAGGAAAGAACTGGCAACTCGAAGAGTCGAAGAGGTGGAAGGAGCCTCCTCCAACTCTTCGACTCTTCGACTTCGTATTAGTTGGGTGGGCCGATGGCGGTGGAGGTGAGGGCGACCTCGCGCACCGGTTTGCCAGTTTCCACGGGCACAGGCTCTTTCTCCAGGCCCAGTTCTACCACTTCTTGAATAGTCTTCACATAATGGAGCTGCAAGCCCTCGAGCATCTCCTGATTTAAGTCTTCGAAGACGTTAGGCTCATTATCCGCGGGGAGTATGATTTCCTTCACCCCCGCGCGCTTGGCCGCCAGGACTTTTTCCTTGATCCCCCCCACGGGCAGCACCTGCCCGCTCAAAGTGATCTCACCAGTCATCGCGACACGCGGCCGCGAAGGGCGCCGCGTCAAAGCGGACACCAGCGCGGCCACCATGGTCACACCCGCGGAGGGGCCGTCCTTGGGGATAGCGCCCGAGGGGACGTGGATGTGGATATCCTTCGACTGGAAAAATTCGGGGTCGATGTCGTAATCCGAGGCGTGGGAGCGGACCCAGGCTAGCGCGGCTTGCATGGACTCCTGCATCACCTGCCCCACATGGCCGGTCATGGTGAAGCCCTTGCCGCCTTTCATGGCGTTCGCTTCCACAAAGAGGACGTCGCCCCCAGTGGGCGTCCAGGCCAAGCCGACGACTACGCCGGGCTGCCGGGTGCGCTCCACGATTTCCGTCTCCAGGCGGTAGCGCGGGATGCCCAGGTAGTCCCGGAGGTTATCAGGAGTGGCGACGAGCTTCTCCGTCGAGCCTTCCGCAATCTTGCGGGCCTGCTTGCGGCACACCGTGGCGATTTCACGCTCCAAGTTGCGCACGCCCGCTTCCCGCGTATAGTGGCGGATGATGTGCGCCAGCGCGTCGCGCGTGAATTCGATCTGCTCGGGGGTTTTGACCCCGTGCTCTTCCGTTTGCTTGCGGATCAGGTGCCGGTTGGCAATCTGGATCTTCTCTTCCTCGCTGTAGCCTTGCAGCTCCAGCACTTCCATGCGGTCGAGGAGCGGAGGAGGAATCGTGTCCAGGATATTGGCCGTGGTGATGAATAGCACCTTGGAAAGATCAAACTGCACGTCGAGGTAATTGTCGCGGAAGTGGGAATTCTGTTCGGGGTCGAGGACCTCGAGCAGGGCGGAGGAAGGGTCGCCGCGGAAGTCTCGCCCGATCTTGTCCACTTCATCGAGCATGAAGATGGGGTCGCGGGTCTCAGCACGTCGGATGCCTTGAATGACTTGGCCTGGCAACGCGCCGATGTAAGTGCGCCGGTGACCGCGGATTTCAGCCTCATCGTGAATACCGCCCAGCGACATGCGGATGAACTTGCGGTCCAGGGCCCGGGCGATGGACTTGCCCAAGGACGTCTTGCCCACTCCCGGCGGCCCCACGAAGCAAAGGATGGGCCCCTTGAGCTGCGGCTTCAGTTGCAGGACGGCCAGGTAATCGACGATCCGTTCCTTGACCTTCTCCAGGTCCCAGTGGTCTTCGTCGAGGATTTGCTTGGCTTTGATGATGTCCACCTTGGTGTCGCTGACCTTGGTCCAGGGCAGGACGATCAGCCATTCCAGGTAGGTGCGCGTCACATGGTAATCGGCCGCCGCCGGCGACATCTTGGCCAGCCGGTTCAGCTCCCGTAGCGCCTCTTTCTTGGCTTCCTCCGTCATGCCGGCGGCTTCGATCTTTTTCCGCAGTTCTTCGATCTCCTGCTGCTCGTCCGCTTCACCCAACTCCTTCTGGATGGCCTTCATTTGCTCGCGCAGGTAGTACTCGCGCTGGCTCTGGGTCACCTGGTCCTGGACGTCGGACTGGATCTTGGAGCGGATCTGGAGAACCTCCACCTCACGCGCCAGTTGCCGGTTCAGGCGTTCGAGGCGCACTTTCAAGTCCAGGCTTTCGAGCAGCTCCTGCTTCTCGCTGCTGGAGAGCGAGGGGAGATTAGCAGCGATGAAATCCGAGAGGCGACTGGGATCGTCGATGTTCATCACTACGGTCTGGAGGTCGTCGGAAAGCGTGGGTGAGAGTTGGACGACCTGTTGGAACAGCGTCGTCACGCTGCGCACCAGGGCGTCGAAATCGGCCTCCTTCTCACCGGGGACGACATCTTGCAGCGGCTTCACCCGGGCGCGCATGAAAGGCTCAACCTGCGTGACCTCTTCCACCGCGATGCGCTGCAACCCCTCCACAAAAACGAACAGGCTCTGGTTGGGGAGCTTGATGATTTTGTGCACGTAGGCGACGGTGCCGATCTGGAACAGATCGACGGCTTGGGGGTTGTCCACGCGCGGGTCGCGCTGCGCAACCACGCCCAGGAAGCGTTCCTCCTCCTTCAGGTCGTTAATGAGCTTCACCGAGCTCTCGCGGCCTACGGTGAGCGGCAGGATCGCGTTGGGGAAAAGCACCGTGTCGCGAACCGGCAAGAGGGGCAGCTCCGTAAAGTCAATGCTGGATTTGTGCTTTGTGGGCATTGATTTCAAACCTCACACTAAGATTCCATCCAAAGGTCCCTGCCGTGTTCCGGGAACAACCCGGCGCCATTCTATCACGATGGCGCGCTCCCCGGAGCATCCAGGGGGAACGCAACTCAATTTCCTCTCCGCCCTCCGGCGGATGTGGCAATTTTTGCTCCTGGCTTATTAGATGCCGGACTCGGGCTTCGCGGCGCTCGCTTGACTCGTGACCCGCCCCCGCGCCGACAACGAGCGGGCTGTTGTTTAACACCGCAGCGTCGCGTTGTAAACCCCCCGCAGCCCTGCCTTCTAATTTCTTCCCGCGCCGCGGAGATTTCTGCTCCCTTCCGTATATTCTTCGTCACCTCTATGGCCGCAAATGACTCAACACAGAGAGAAGGGAGCTGCTCCGTGTCCTCAGTGTCTAAGCTTGTGAGACTCGCGTGGGGAACGGTTGCTCCAGATTCTTATGGTCCGGATACGCCGAAGGGAGGCTGTGTCTTTGACATTTCAAATCGAAATCTCGAAGGCGTCTGGCTATCAGCGGACTTGCTGGAGGAAGAAGCGCGCGGCCTCATCGACAATGGAGCCGAGGAAAAAGAACGAGCTGTAGTGGGCGCAGGGATACCAGCGAATGGGTGGCCGGCCAAGGGCTTCCCACAGCTCGAGTGTGAACTTGGGTGGGACGATTTCATCAAACTTTCCGCCCATCATCAAAAGGTTTTTCACCCGGTTATGGCGAGCTAGCAGGGTGGGATTGGTGATAGCCCAGATTTTTTCCAGTTGCGGGCGATCGATTCCAGCGCGCTCGATAGCCGCGCGGACGTAGCGCGTCATGCGGCCCTCCCAGGTGACACCCGCGCTGTTGCCGCTTGCCAGCATCGTGATGCCGGCAGGAAAGGGCTCGACGGTCATAGCGAGGTGGCCGATGATGCCACCTAAGCTCATCCCGAAGAATCCGATCGTCGGCGAAAACTGCCGCAGCCAGGGGAGAATGGCGCGCAATTCGACGACGGCCTGCTGAAAGCTCTCCGCCGTGCGCACGACGTCGCCGGAGACCATGTACTCTCCGCTCCAACTGCCCGCGGGCGCGCGCCGCAAGTGAAAGGGCATCACCAGAAAAAGACTCTCGATCCCGTGGCGCGCAAAGCGCCGCCCTACGCGCCAGAATTCCACCCCCAACGACGCGCGGCCCCAGCCGTGAAGAATCACGACCGCCGGATGCGTCCGGCCGTCGTTCAGGCGCAGGTGGTAGGCATAACAAGTATTGTTCTCCGGCCAGCGGGTCCGGATGGGGCTCGGGAAGGCTACCTCCGTCAGACTCCCGACACTCAACCTACGTTTAGTCAAAACCCGGACGTCCGCTGCAGCGGTGGGACGAAAGTAGAATAGTTCTGGCTCCGCCAGAAATGCCTCCGACATGATATGCGCCATCTCGCGGGTATAGGGCGAGTGAGGAACACTGGGCTTCTTCCCGGTGAGCATAATCTTCAAGCGATCAACGGAACGCATCAGCGGGCGCAGCAGGGCATCCATAGGCACTTGGGAGATTCCCATTCTAACAGGACTCTTAAATGGCGCGACGCCTGTTGGCCGACACTTCCCCCCGCTTGGCCGCCTCAAAGGGTGGCCCTACCACGGACTGAATTGCGGAATGTGCCTCGCCAAGGTATCTTGGCTTGGCGCGGGCGCCCAAGGAGAAAAAACTATGGTCACTGAATTGGCACAAGCCCTTCACGTCAAACCCGTCGTTCTCTACGTCGTCGCGCTTTTTGCCCTGCTGCTCTTCGCGTTTGTCCTGGGTTTCGTCCTGAACCGGGTCTTTCACCGGGGGGCGGAGAAGCTGGGCCACACCTGGGGCGGGCTAGTCTTCTCGCTGCTGGAGTCTTTGCCTTTGCCGCTGCTCTTGCTGGCCGCGCTCTACACATCACTGGAGTTGCTGGCCCTGCCGCGGAAGATAGAGATCATTGGCTCGAAGGTGATTCTGGCCCTGGTAGTGATTGTGCTCTTCTACTTCCCCGCCAAAGTGCTCATCCTCTTCCTGCGCCGGCTGGGACGACGTGAGCCGGGGCTGGAGCAGGTCTCGGAGCCGGCGATCTTCGCTGTCCGCGCCCTGTTCGCCATCCTCGCAGTGGTCATTGTCCTGGAAAATTTGGGAATCTCACTCACAGGTGTCTGGACCACGCTGGGCGTGGGCAGCGTGGCGGTCGCCCTGGCGCTCCAGGAAACGCTGAGCAATTTCTTTGCGGGCTTCTATTTGCTCGCCGACCGGCCCTTGGCCCACGGAGATTACATCAAGCTGGATTCCGGGCAAGAAGGATACGTGCAAAGAATCGGCTGGCGCTCCACTTCGCTGCGCACCTTGGGCAACAACACCGTGGTAATCCCAAACTCCACGCTCGCCAAGGCCATCGTCACCAACTTTTCCACGCCCGAGAAGCAGATGTCCTACTCGCTCCCCGTCAGCGTATCCTACGGTACCGACCCCAAGCGCGTGGAAACGATTCTCGTCGAGATCGCCCAGCAGGCCGCGCGCGACGGCATCGAGGGCTTACTGCGCGAATCCGCGCCTTCGGTGAGCTTGATTCCGGGGTTCGGGCCGTCCTCGCTCGATTTCCCCCTCAACGTGCAACTTGGCCAATTTACTGACCGATACCTTGTCCAAAGTGAATTGCGCAAGCGCATCCTGGCGCGCTTCGATCAGGAAGGGATCAGCATGCCCTACCCGACGCGGACCGTGCAGTTCGATCCGCCAACCCTGGAAGCAATCAGCGACGCCAGCGGAAAGCCCAGGCCGGAAAGCTCCTAATGTGATACAATAAAACATGTCGCGAAAAGCTGTTGGGTGGGCGGGCCCGCGGAAAGGATGCGCTCCATTTCGCGGAAGGGTCCGCCGCAGAACCTGGCGCCGCTGGGCACCGGGCAGGGCTGAGAAGAGACCGCAAAATTGAACAGCGCGAAGTGCCGCGAGCGCGGCAACTCCCGAGCCTACCTGGGCCCCACCACAAGCTCACGATTCGACTTCGCTTACCGTCCCTGAGGAGAGTCGAAGCGAGGGCTGCGCTTGAAACCCCTCCGGCCCCTCGGGCCTCGGAGAGGCAGCCCAAGATTTCTAAGGAGGTCACCATGGGAAGCTCAACCGCTGCTAAAGGAGGTTTTATGCCTTTCACTCTTCCACCGCTGCCGTATGCGCCGGACGCGCTGGAGCCTTCGATCGATAAGATGACGATGGAGATTCACCACGGCAAGCACCACAACGCTTACGTTACCAACCTGAATAAAGCCCTCGAGTCAGCCTCGAGCCTGGCAAACAAAACCCTCGAGGAGCTGCTCGCCAATAATTGCGCCATCGTCCCCGAGAACATCCGGACGGCGGTGCGCAATAACGCCGGCGGGCACATCAATCATTCCATGTTCTGGCAGATCATGGGTCCCAAAGCCGGCGGCCAGCCTGGCGGGAAACTCGCGGACGCCCTCAAGAGCGCATTCGGCAGCTTCGACCAGTTCAAACAGAAGCTGACCGAGGCCGCCATGAGCCGCTTCGGCTCCGGCTGGGCGTGGCTGATGTCTCAACACGGAAAGCTGGACATCTACTCCACCGCCAACCAGGATAGCCCCGTCATGGAAGGCAAACACCCGGTCATGGGCGTCGACGTCTGGGAACACGCCTACTACCTCAAGTACCAGAACCGTCGAAATGAGTACCTGGCGGCCTGGTGGAACGTCGTGAACTGGCACGAGATTGAAAAACGGTTCGCCAGTGCGAAGTAGTAGTGCTCTTTAGACCGTTCGGCTCAGTCAGCGGGCGCCGGCGTCGTCGCGGACTCCGTCCCCAGCCGCGAGTACGACGAGAGCATGAGCAAGGCCTGCGGCTTCTTGCGCGACTTCGAAATGGGCGAACAGGGGTTGTAGGAGAGATGGATTGCACAGGGCAGGCCGTGTTGCAAACGGGCTGCAACAACCACTATGGCTTTCCGCCCGAAAAGGCAACCAAAACCGGCCCCCGAATGTCCTCTTTTCCGCCCGAAAATGGCGTTTTTTCGCCCGAAATTCGCACCCCGAAGCCGCCAGCTTGTTGATTCTCGACTAGTTGGTGACTTCTTTGGTATTTTTCCTCCCCCCGGCATAAATTGGCTGCCTGTTGTAACCAGGTTGCAACTGGCTTCGCTCCTGCTTTCCGGCCTCTTGGGTCTGTAGCGCGCATGGTCATGGTAGCAGGCGGGAGCCCAAGGGGCTCTCCTATTCGCGCCGCCCTCCATTACTTCATGCATTATAACACATCTGAATAACAGAATCAAGAGACGAATTGTCATCTTGAGGCATCGCCACTTGATGAAGGTAGGGGAGCCCCGAAGGTTCGGGATCAGGGCTCCCCTACCTGGCTCGGGTTCACCGCCGCCGTGGCTACCCGGCCCGGCATTCTCTGCGGCTCCCCGCTCGGTTGGCCGCTGGCAGGAACCTCCTGGGGCCTTAACAGAGAGGGCGCAGAGAAGGCCCCGCACGGGGCCCACGGCAAGAAACCGGTGCAGTGGCTACCGATCATGCAGCCAGGAGACCCAGCGATTGTGGAATGGTTGGGTAGAGTGGAGGCACGCGCGGTCTGCGTGCCTCCACGGTTCTTGCCAAGATCACGGCATGAGGCTTTTTCTTATCGCGAAGAGGGGATGAAAAGCCGCACAGGAACGCAAAGGATGCGTACCTGCGCGCTACCTACTGGCGGGCCTCGCAGCCGCTGTGTTGCGCCGTGGCCTAGTCGCCCGAGGGCCGAGTGTCTATGGCCCCTATTGCCCCACGGGCTTGTTTAGCGGAATATCGGTCGGCGCGCCCCACGGCTGCGCGATGCGCGCGCTCGGATTGCCGCTGGGAATGATCCACCACACCCCCGTCGAGGGCCGCCAGATGGCCATATCCGTCTTCCCGTCGCCGTCATAGTCGCCCGGCACCGGAAGGTCCCCATTCGTCCCCCACGGGGCCGCTATCGGCGCGCTCGGGTTGCTGCTGGGGATGATCCACCACCAGCCCGTCGAGGGTCGCCAGATGGCCATATCGGTCTTCCCATCGCCGTCGTAGTCGCCCGGTACCGGTATATCCCCGCTCGTCCCCCACTGCTGGGCGATTCGCGCGCTCGGATTGCTGCTGGGGATAATCCACCACACGCCCGTGGAGGGCCGCCAGATGGCCATGTCCGTCTTCCCGTCGCCGTCGTAATCGCCCGGCACCGGGACATCCCCGCTCGTTCCCCACTGCGCGTAGATCACCGCGCTCGGATTGCTGCTGGGAATGATCCACCACTCACCCGTCGAGGGCCGCCAAATGCCGATGTCCGTCTTCCCGTCGCCATCGTAGTCACCCGGCACCGGTATGTCCCCGCTCGTCCCCCACTGCACTGCCATAGGGGCGCTGGGATTGCTGCTGGGGATAATCCACCACACGCCCGTGGAGGGCCGCCACACGGCCATGTCGGTCTTTCCATCGCCGTCGTAGTCGCCCGGCACCGGGATGTCGCCATTCGTCCCCCACTGCACATCGATCGGCGCGCCAGGATTGCTGCTGGGAATGATCCACCACTCGCCTGTCGACGGCCGCCAGACAGCGATGTCCGTCTTGCCATCACCATCAAAGTCATCCCTGACGCCAACCCGGCTGGCCACTCCTGCCCCCGCGAGCGCAACAACCTGGGGGCTATTGGCCGCGTTATCGGTGATCGTGATTGTTCCCTCCACGGCGCCCAGCGCGGTCGGGGTGAAGGTCGCGGTGATCTGGCAACTGGCACTGGCGGCCAGGCTAGCGCCGCAGTTATTTGTCTGTGTAAAGACGCTCGGACTCGCCACGATGCTGGTGATGGTCAACACGCTCGCGCCTGTGTTACTCAAGGTCAGGTTCTGCGGGGAGCTGGGATGGCCTACCACTTGATTCCCGAAGTTCACCGAAGCCGAGGATAGCGTCACGGTAACCCCCGTCGTGGAAGCCCCCGTGCCCGAAAGGCTCACAGTCTGCGTGGCACCCGCGGCGTTGTCAGTGATGGTTAAAACTCCCGTTCTAGTGCCCGCCGCGGTGGGCGTAAACGTCACGTTGATGGAACAATTCCCCCCGGCTGCGACCGATGTTCCGCAGTTGTTGTTCTGGGCGAAATCCCCGGTCACCGCGATACTGGTGACCGTCAATACGGCGCTGCCAGTGTTCGTAAGTGCCACGGTCTGCAAGGCGCTCGTCGTCCCGGTCGATTGGCTGGCAAAAGTCAGAGATGGGGGCGATAGGCTCACCGCCGGCTCCAACCCGGTGACCGAGGTCCACTGGTTTACCAGGTTCGCCGCGTTGACAGAACCGAGGCCGGTAGCCAAGTCGTAGCCGGCGGTCGTGGTCCAAGCCGGCACTTGCGGATTAGCTTGGGGGTCCACCACCAAAATGCCGTAGCCGCTCGCCCCCTGGTTACTGCAATTCGCCGAGCCGGCCTGACACTCCACCGAGTTGTTGAAGGGATTTCCGCTCGCGCCCTGGCTTTGGTCCACGTCATAGAAAATGCAGGACGAAAAGTTGGCGTAGGCCGCCATGCCTGAGCTCGAAGCGCAGCTCGCCCCGCCTTGCGCAGCCAGCTTGTACAAGACATAGTTGGCATTGCCCTGGCGGCCGTACTTTTGGTTGATGAGTGCCATGATGCCGGCGAAGGCGGGGGTGGCGGCAGACGTTCCCCCCACTGCCTGGAAATCCAGGTAAGGTGAGTTTAAGTCGCAGGACGATGCACTGCCTCCCATGCTTGCGTTGGCGTCCATTTCGCATACCACGTAGAAGCTGCCGTTGAAGCCGTCGCCAGAGAACAGGGAGACGTCGGGGAGGTCGCGTGCACTGTCGTTCGGCACGCCGCTCCCAGCCTGCCATGAGGGTTTGCTGTACAAGATGCTCGGCCCGCCGCCGCCAGCGACGAGATCAATGCCCGGGTCCAAGCTCGTCAACCTCGAAGGGGATGGGCATGTGCTTGGCAGCCCGGCCGCCGCGCAGGAGTCGTTCCAAGCGCGCTCGGGGACGTAGGAAAGCGCAGAGGACTCCGAAGGTGAAGTGTTCGTCGAATTCCAATAGGAGGTCCAGTTGTCAAAGTCATTGAAATCCGTTCCCCCCACCGCAATATTGAAGGGGGTGGAGGCAATCCCATTCACTGCGAGACCCATGGTGGCAAAGGTTTCGGGCGGGGCGTCACAATCTGCGGAGCCCTGGTCGCCGGTGGCGACAAGCGACGTGATGCCCTGTGAGGCGGCCTGCTCCCAGAGGACGTCGTGAAAGGCGTTGCCGCCCGCTCCGAGAAACAACTCGCATAGCCCGCCGCTATAGCTCATGACGGGCGCAAGATTGTTATCCACAATGTATTGAGCGGAAAGGTCGAATCCATCCGTTGCTGCGGTCGATGCGGAGATAACAAACTTAATGGTCGCGCCCTTGGCCACGGCCCCCGACCACTGGGCATCAAGGTCTGCCTCTCCTTCGTCTCCACTGGCGAAAAGTATGCCTGGGTCCGGACCGTTGAGGATGATTTCCGGGTCATTGGCGGGTAAGCCGAACATGCTGCGAAACGACCGCACGTCCTGAATATTGATGTTCGACCTGGCCACGATGGCAATGCTCTGCCCGGTGCCGTCGACGGCCGCGTTCCAAAGCGGCCTGACGTTGTAAATGGTGGCGAAGTCGGTGGGGCCGACGGCATAGAAAGGCACACTGCCCGGCGGGGTGAAGGTGAACAGCGGCCTCACCTCGCCCGTCTCTTTCGACCGCCGGAAGATCCCGAGGCGTTTGTACATAGGCTTGCGCGGGAAGTTGTTGAGCGAGGCGAAGCCGGCCACGACCGGAGCCAGGGCCGCGGGGATCTGCGGGTCGCCGGCGTTGGCCCAGTGCTCCTCACCGTTGACCACGAACTTGTGAATCTCAGTATGCAGGGCTTGGCGCACTTGCCCCGCCGTGCCCGAGAACTCAATGACCGTGCGGCCCGCGGCCACACGATTCACCTGCAGGCCCTGCGATGCCAGCCAGTCGGTCACGGCCTGGACATCCGCATCGGCAGGACCGAAGCGCTGCCCGAATTCCTCTGGAGTGAGCCACTTGTGGAAATTGGGCGAGGACCGCGATTGCTGCTCGACCAGCAACTGTTGCAGGGCGGCTTCCTGCTCCGG